>Ga0208547_1000075_pt1 | contig 45286 bp, 38 predicted proteins | sample DEB08_DNA_5_FD_185501 | JGI IMG/M metagenome (GOLD analysis project Ga0208547, IMG submission 185501) | Aqueous microbial communities from the Delaware River and Bay under freshwater to marine salinity gradient to study organic matter... | ecosystem: Environmental > Aquatic > Marine > Coastal ...
AGTGCCAGATGAGACCCCTAACAAATTTGGTGAGGTCGAGACACCAAGTGAAACTTCAAATAAATTCGGAGAAGTTGAAGTTCCAGACGAGGTTCCTAATAAGTTTGGGGAGGTTGAAGTGCCAGATGAACAAATTGAAACACAAAACGATGGAGATCAAACTGCTATAGAAGGCGAAAGAGAAAACGATCAAATCGAAACAGGGGACCAGAAAGACACCGAACTTGAAAAGACTAGAGAAGTGGCTTGCAGAGTTGGAGGCGAAAGCCACACCACCAAGGAAGGACTTGTTGTAGACCGATCAACAGTCATGAAAGGAGATGGAGTCAGTCAGATCATCAAGAGACAGCTCGAGGGCGGTACCGGTCGTGTTGGAGGTGAAGCCTTCAAATTCTCAGGTAATCAAGAACTCATGAACAAAGCCTACGAAATTGCAAAGACAAAAGGCTTTATAGGTGAGCCAGGAACACCAGGATTCTACAAATTCATCGTGGAAAACACAGGATATATTAACGCAGAAGGCACTCAAGAAATTCGAATCACTGCCGATGCTATTGGTAAAACTCGTTACGTTTTGGAGATTAATGAAACCAATGACAGCTTTGTAGTTCGCGAGGTGCGACTTGGAGATGCGCCAGACGAAGTGCATGACTTCGGTGCAGATTTTGAAGGTGAAAACCACGAGCAAGATGAAACTGTCGTGGGTGTCAAAAAATCTGCAGGAGGTAGCAGCAAGTTAGACGCCGTGCGCCAGAGTATCAAAAACTTCAAGCTGGATATCAACCTAGATGAGATACCAGATATTGATCCGGATACCATTCCTGATGTCGTAGGCCTAAGCACAATAGAAATGCCGACAGAAGCAGCGTGGCAAACAAAACTGCACGAACTTACTAATGAAATTGTTGAAACTGCCAAAGACAAATACCCCAACAAAGATCCTGAGTGGATTAATGAGAAGCTGCGAGACATGCAGTATGACCTGCAGGGGAAACCACCACGCTACTTCGATGTAACCACCGGCCAAAGACTTGACCAAAGTGAATTACCCGCCTTCTTACAAAATGACCCTAAAGCAATTCTATACATGCCGGAAGAGCAGATATCTATCCAAGACATGGATGGTAATCGTTATCGCATCGCTGTAAAACACGAGGGAAAGGATTATGAGTTTGTTATCAAACACAACTTTGATGCCCAAGATAATGTCACCAAAGAAGCGTTTAAATTTATGCGCGGAAAAGCGGATGCCATTATGGGAGAACGCATTAATCCAGAGTGGAACATCTCTCGACAAACCGTTGCGGCGTACTGGAAAGACATGCAAAATTACCCAATGCCACAAAGCTTCGTTACGGAAAGCTTCTCAGACATGGGTCTCGTGGGTGAAACTCCAGAGAACCGCCTCACTAAGTTCACGGAATCACTCAACAGCTGGTACGCTACTCGCAAGCTTAACATCACAATAAGCGAAGAGGGTGCTAAAATTCTCTTGAACCTGAAACAAGCATACGATGATCAGATGTACGAAATGGGAATGGGATCAAGAGAGTATGCAACCTTTGGTGAATTCCTGGAATCAGTTAAGACAATGCGTGTACGACAAGAAATGTTGTATCGACTAGACAAAGACAACGCCTTAATTAAAAGCTATCTAGATACTAACTAATACGAGTCTTATGGATCAAAATATTCGAGAAAAAATTATTGAAATGTTTAACCTTGGCAGCCTGCCTGAAGACAAGAAGGAAGAAATGATTCACCAATTAGGTGAATTAGTATTCCAAGGAGCAGTTGCTCGAGGCATGAGCATGCTTGAAGAAGAAGACCAAACTGAAATTGAAAACAGTGTGGGAGATAAAACAACTCCAGAAGAAATGATGAACGTACTTATGGCAAAAATTCCTAATTTCATGGAATTAGTTGGAGAAGAGCTCGAAAGACTCCAGCAACACGCTGCAGCAAGTATGGGGAAGTAGTGTTTTCAAAAAACAATCCACAGCGGACACAAGGGGCAGTGGTATACTGCCCCTTGTGTCTTATCTAGAAGGATTAAATGAACAACAGCGTAACGCAGCCAGTCATACGTCTGGACCACTCTTGGTGGTTGCAGGAGCAGGAACGGGGAAAACTCGCACGCTAACATACCGAATTTACCACTTAATTCAAAGCGGAATCGCACCACACAAGATTCTCGCTATTACTTTTACCAACAAAGCAGCTAAAGAAATGCGAGAGCGTCTCGAGACGCTCCTCCGAAAAGATGACGGACTGCCTTTTACAAGCACATTTCACGCACTTGGTGTGTACATTCTAAGGAAATACCACCAAGACTTGGGGCTCCCTAAATATTTCACCATCTTGGACGCTGGAGATAGCCTAGGATTAATCAAAGAAGCAATGGAGCTAGAGGGTATTAACCCGAAAGAATGGGATCCTAAAAACATCCGGAACCGAATCAGCTTACATAAAGGAAAGGGGCTAACTCACGATGCAGACTTTGGGGACGGGTCAGCTATGGATGACATCATTCAGCCCGTTTGGAACCGCTACGAAACCCTAAAACAGCAACAAAAAAGTCTTGATTTTAGCGACCTGCTACTCAAAAGCTATTTACTTGTAAAAAATAGGAGTGACATTAGGGAAGCACTGCAGAAAACTTGGTCTCATATTCACGTTGATGAATATCAAGATACTAATGACATTCAATACCAACTCTGCAAACTCCTTCTTAATGAAGAAAATAATATTTGTGCCGTTGGTGACAGCGACCAAACCATCTACAGCTGGCGCGGTGCAACTATTCGCAACATTCTCCAATTTGAAAAAGACTTTCCAGGCTCTAAGGTAGTGATTCTTGAACAAAACTACCGCTCCAGCAAAACTATTCTTGATGCTGCTCACGAAATCATTCGGAAAAACACCAGTCGCTTTGATAAATCACTGCAAGCCACCAAAGCCAGCGGGGAGCAGGTCACAATATATCAAGCCATGTCTGCTCCAGCAGAAGCTGGTTGGATTGCTCGAGAAATCAATAAACTTGTGTCGTCGGGAACTAATCCGGGAGATATTTGTATCTTGTACCGAACCAATTTCCAATCTCGATTGATTGAAGAATGCTTAATGCGAACCAATATTCCGTACCAGCTCCTAGGAACAAAATTCTTTGAACGCAAAGAAGTGAAAGATATTGTGGCTTATGTACGATACATTCTAAATCAGGATTCGCTGGGAGATTTAAAGCGAATTGTAAATATTCCAAAACGAGGGATTGGAAAGACTTCTGTAGCAAAGATTATGACCGGAGACATTGACGGTCTCACCAAAAAAGCCAAGACAAGCTATGAAGAATTCCAGAAAACTATAGAAACATTAAAGGCACTCTCCACACAGGCAACTGCGGCAGAATTTTTGCAACAACTTCTCATTGCGACCGGCCTACAGTCCTTATATCAAGCCGGCTCCACTGATGACCTAGAACGATTCGAGAATATTAAAGAATTAGTGAGCTTTGCCGCGCAATATAACCATTTGCCGGCACCCGATGGACTACAACAGCTTGTTGAAGATGCAGCGCTCCTTGGAGAACAAGACAACCTCGATGAACACGGCAGTAACGCAGTGCGGATGATGACCATTCACGCCGCCAAAGGGCTTGAATTTCCTATTGTATTTGTTGCTGGAATGGAGCAGGGACTTTTCCCAAGTGATCGAGGGGGAGATAATCGTGATCTAGAAGAAGAAAGGCGACTCTGTTACGTAGCCTTTACTCGAGCTAAAGAAAAACTCTATCTCACCTGGGCACAAATTCGTAGAATCTTTGGACAAGATGTGATCCAAGCACCATCTGAGTTCTTACTTGATATTCCAGACCACCTGGTGCAATCAGACTCTGTCTACGAACAATACAACCAAGACACGTCTAGTGGCACAAATTATCTTGACTGGTAATATAGCCTCCATGAAGGCAAAGAAAAGTCTTGGGCAGAACTTCTTAACAAATCAAAAAGCCATACAGGTAATGATTGAATCTCTGGAAATTAAACCAGGAGACACTGTTGTAGAGATTGGACCAGGGAAAGGAGCTCTTACCAAAAAACTACTGGAATCTGAGGCTGCACAAATTATTGGTATTGAAAAAGATGACCGAATGGTTTCCTTTCTTACCGCTGAACACGAAGAAAAAATTCGTGGTGGATCTTTTTTAATTCACCATGAAGACTTTTTATCGTGGCAACCAAGCCAAGCTGAATACAAATTAATAGGGAATATACCGTTCTACATCACCGGGGCGATTATTAAACATATTTTTGACAATATTAATCCCCCAACCCACTTAACCCTATTAGTGCAAAAAGAGGTTGCAGAGCGGATTGTGATGCGTGATGGTAAGAATTCAATCTTAGGCACTGCAGTACAGATATACTGCCAGCCCAAAATACTTATGACGGTAAAACCAGGCTCCTTTACACCACCACCAAAGGTCCACTCTGCCATCGTCTCGTTTACTAATATTAAAAACCCCTTTATTTCAAAAGAAGACAGACTATCATTCTTTGAATTCCTTCACGCTTTATTTGCCGGTAAACGTAAAATGATTACAAGCAATCTCAAAGTTTTGTTTCCCAAAGAAATAGTGGAGAAGGTCCTTATAGACATGGATCACGCCGGAACAACTCGAGCGGAGGACTTATCTGCGCAAGAGATTATGCACCTATGGACGTCCCTAATCCACACGAGAGAACAATAACAGGATGAAAAAAGATACAATTGCTGTGTATATGTTCGGAAAGAAACTTGATGCATTTGCCAAAAAAAATAAAGTAACCCTTAGTGTCGCTATTATTGTTCTTGTAATAGCCGGCTTTGTTGCAGCACAATCTGTTGCAAACCAACAAAACAGCCTGGTGGCGACAGAAATCACCGACTATTCTTTTAACGAGCTTTCTGATAATGATACGGATGGTGACGGTGTTGCAGATTGGCGTGAGCTATTGATTGGGACCAACCCACTTGCAATCGACACCAATGAAGATGGATTGGATGACGGAGCGCTTTATCGAACCATTAATACAATCTATGGGACTCGAGAAGTGGCAGCACTTCGAGAAGAGTTTCCTGATGCAACTGACGAAGAAATACTGGATCTTATTCGTGCCAGTCGTAGTGAAGACGAGAATCTTTCTCTGTCTGAGCAAACTGGGCGTGAATTGTACGTAGCAGGAACAATGCTCAATAATTTAGGTAAACTCACCCCGGAACTAGAAGAGCAGCTTACCGATGACTTCATTGAGAGAAACATTTTTGCATACCCATACCCTCTAAGAATCATTACCGAATTCTCAATCGACCCATCTTTTAGCGCTGGATCAGAGGTTGTATATATCGACAACGTCATGGAGACAATTAACGTGTCTTATCTAGAGCCAGAACCACTCAATATGCTTGAAAATTCTCTACAAGAAGAGAACGAAAACATGGTAAAGAAAGGTCTTGAAGTGAACGTAAATCGTCTTGAAGGTATTGTTCAGGCCCTTGACAGTACAACCGTGCCAACTAGATATGCGGAAGAGCATATGGAGTTAACCAACTCATTCGTGCGATTACTAACCGACATACGACAAATTAGAGATTTTTACGACGACCCACTATTGGGATACACTGCCATGCTCCGTTACACCCCTAATCTGCTTAACCACACGGAAACTGTTGAGGTCGTGGGAGGTATTTTTACCAGAGATCTCCAAGAGCGACTAGCCTCATTACAAGAATAATATGCTCAACATGAAGATACGAAACACTGTTTTAACAACAACCCTCTTAACGCTTGTTACTGCGATTCTTGTCGTATTTTCAATACAGCCGGCCCACGCTTTTGACTTTGATGATCCTGCAAACATTATGTCTGCTATTAATCAGGCTAATGGTTCTGTTCAATCAACAGTGCGAACGACCACAGAAGCCACAGAAGCCTGGTCAGATGACGTCCTTGACCGTATTGCCATTGCTGCTGCACGAGTCGCTGTGAGAAAAATTACTTCAGCAACACAACAATGGGTTGCTGGTGGTTTCCAAAATGGAGAAAAGCTCTTCGTAGATAGTTTTAACAGTTTCCTTCGAGAGGCGGGAGACCAAGCTTTGAGACAGGGACTCAACGAAATTCTTACCCCACTTAAAGAGCAAGACTACAACCCTGTCGCAGAAGGCGATGGCGCACCACTTCGCGCGGACGACCTACCACAGTGGATTAAGGATTACTTGGTTAATACCTATAACCTAGAATCACACTTAAGCACTAAATTTCAAAAATTCGTAACCGGAATCGGACATGAAGAAATTGGAGACTTGTGTGGTGGCTCAATTGAAAACTGTAAAAATAGCCCTGCTTTTGTTAATGCAAATATGAGTGGTTGTCCAAGCGGAAACCGTTGGCCATTGGATTTTCCATGCCGCATGCAACTTACAAAATGGACGGTAACCGTTGGGCTCCGAAACGGTGATGTTCTCACCTTTAATACCCGGGGATTTAACTCTGTCGCAGACGTAATTCCAGACCCTCAAGACCCAAGTAATATTATCCCACTAACTGTAGTACCAGGGGTTCCACTCAACGCTAACGGAGGTACTAGTGGTGCCGTACCAAAACCAATTGAAGTTGGAAGTTACGATCGAGGAGAACTAAACCCATTTGGTAAAGCTATTACTCAAACAGTAGTAACTGCTTACCACTCCACACTAGCTGGAACCATTGAAAATACCATGAAAGAAGAACTTGGTCCTCAGTGGCTAGACTACGCAACCGACATTACCGTTGGCTATAACAGTGTTGACCCTTATTCTGCTTTTGAGTTAATTTTAAAACCAGGAAACAATCTGATTGGTACCGCCTACACCACTGGAAACCGAATTGCGAACCAAGCTGATAAAGCCCTTGCTTCTGCCGTTACCGAAGTAACATCATCAGGTTTCTTGGCAGATAAGGCTTGTGAAATCTCTAAAGAAGAAAAGTACGCCGATGGAACCGTTGAGGATATTTGTAAGGTGTTCTCATCAAAGAACCCAGCTGGACTTGTTGGTGATCAGGTAGGGGAGTCCGTAAAACAAGCTTTTGATATTAAAAACGCCACCAAGTGGGAACAGGTTGGTATCGAACTACTTGCAGAGGCAGCTGATGCCGTGATCACGGGGGGTCTTGAGCTGGCAGCGGGAGAGATTCGCAACAAGTCTGCAGAAGTAAGTACGCAAATTAAGCAACTGGGGCCAATCTCATACCTTTTTGGAAAAGCAGCGGACGGCCTTAACCTCAGTGATGACCAGAGTTGGCAACTCCTTTCATCTCGAGAAGTAGACTTCTCTGATATTAATTTCCAAATCAACCTAACCTCTCAAGGAGCAGTAGCTTCGGTACAAACAAGAAACGCCATCGATGCTCTAGCCGCACCAACCATGGTGCTTGATCAAGAGTGTGTGTTTGGACCAGATTTTGGATGGGAACAAAGATTGCGAGAAAACTTTGCAGAAGATGTAGATAGATTGCGGACCATTGTTCAAGAAAACGCTGCTGACGAAAATCCAAATGATAGTGAACGGGCTCGTAAGAATTTCTTAGAATATCTTGAAGATGAACTAGAAAAACAGATTAGTTGGGTGTATGAAGCCATGCCCTCAAACCCATTCCCACTACAACAGCAGCTTATGGGTACTGTTGATGCAATTCCACGAGAACTACAAAAAGTTTCTACATATAGCGACGCCGCAGAGGCCAAAAAAGATGCTGCCGACGCACTTGTAACTGTCCGAAACCTGATTAAAGAAGTACCAGGGGGAAGTATTCTCTTACAAAAACCTCCGGTATGGCAAGACGATATCGATGGCGCCCTTAACGAGCTATCAGAATTCGGAGGATCTGGAGTCACTGATGCTGAAGTATCACGCGCCGAACTCCTTACTTCACTTTCAGAGCTTGACGGAGGGGCGCCAACCGGATTGGAAGGTTTCCCAACGATAACACTTGCAAAACCAACACTATTCCTCCCGGTACAACCAACCTCAACACCGTTTGATGTCACTCAGGGACTTTACGGATTTGATAAAGAAGATGGTGATATTACCGACGATATTACCGTATCTATCTTTAATGTATCCCTTGGAACCCCAGTATCTGGAACCATTATTGACCTTCAAGATACATACACCGTAACCCCAGGAACAACCTCAACACCAGCGGTTACTGCTGGGATGCAATATCGCGTCACCTATAGCTTAGAAGACAGCAATAGCAATCAAGCTGTTGATCGCGTGAGAACCATCCAGGTAAAAACCTACAATGACTATCTTGATGATTTGAGTAATTTTAATCAACAATTCACCACATTCTTAACAAATATTGCAAACCAGCCTATTGGTATCAGAAGCAGGTTAAGCCAAGCAGTGAACTTGTATCTTGGTGTAGAAAAGAACATCTCAACTGAAAATTCTCTTAATGACACACGGGCAACTAGGGAAGTGGCTGAGCAACGACTTGATTCAATATACACACTTCTCGATGAATGCTGGCTGACACTCTACCAATTAGATAAGTTAATTGATCCGGAGGATTTCCCAGGTGTTCGTGATGGATCAAATCTTCTAAAACCAGACAGCACTGTGGCTTCTGATCCTGTGGCAGATGGAGTACTCGCATCTGGATATCAAGATGAATGGGACGACTTTATGGAAATTGTTGAAGTACGAGAAGATGCTCGTATCCCATATATTAATCGAGCCCTGCCTTATAAATTGAGCCGAGGAAAAAACACTCCCACTTCAACACTAAGCGCTGTTGACGTACTACTATTCCCACACAAACTAGCTTTTGAAGCTATTTTTGGGGGCAGCAATAACACTTCAAATCTTGGAGCTCTTATTAAAAATTCTGTTATTCCGGATATCCGATACGAAAATGTTCCTGATTTCCAATGTGCACTTGATGCACAAAAACTTATTGATCTAGACACGATTTGTAACCAAAATAATGCGTGTACGCGAAGCATTATTGACACCTACGAAAAATACCACTGTATTTCCGCCAATCGAGACCTTGATCCAAGAAATAATGAGGCAACTGTGGTCACAAGAAAAAATAAAGGTGGTGACAACACCAGAATCAGAGATGCGTATGTACCAGGTAGACATACTATTGGTGTAATCGAAGAGGTGCATAACCTCGCATATCCTCCAGGAAATCAAAACTCTCCAGTATGTAATCCGAATGCCAGCACAAACTTCAAATCAAGAGTACTCAAATCACCAATTGATGACTGTAAGTATTGGCGTGGCACCCTTATTCATCGAGTACCACCAGTATCAGATTCAATCATCCAAAACGGTGTCTCATACGGCCAATCTGCAGTAAAAGCGTTTATTGATGAGTGGGTTAATCCACAAACTTATAACTACAATCTACCGGTCCAATTTAGCGGCTTTAAACCTTCTCCAACCTCAACAGATCGCACTTGGATTTCGGGAGTAATGCACTCATTTGATGTCTACGCCGACCACACCAGTGGAATCCTGTACTGTAATCCTAACAGCGTCTTGTTTAATACACTGCACAACTTCAATGAAAAATGGGGTGTTCAAAAAGATGGTGAAAAAGATAATTGGTGGGATGGAGAATTTGAAGCAGATCTTGTGACACCTAAAACTGCAAAAGTTGGCTACAAATACTGGTCAAATATTCAGCGTTGTGATGATTGGACCAAGTCAGACCTCTCAGCATATACAGAGTTTCCAAAGGTTGAACTTTAAATAGGCAGGGAAGTGCGCTACACTTAGCATATAGAGATGCTGTAGTAATTGCGTCTAGTATTGCTTGTGTTTAAAACGTTAGGGCAAAAAATTATTCTCTCCATTTTGCTCCTCGTGGCAGTTTTAGCACCGCTTGGACAAATTGCTCACGCGCAACTTGAAGCAGTTAGTAACGCAGAAGAACTCCAAGACGTTTCTGCTCTGCCATCCTGTCTTTCGCTCTTCAGAGGTACGGTGCGGGGTTGTTTAGGGCAACTTTTGTACTGGGCAGGTTGGTGGCCAACACACTGGCTCGCAGCTCGAGCTGGTGGTTTTCTAGACTATTTCTTATTCTATTCGATTAATAGTAGTACATATCGAGGAGTTACCTTCGAAGACGCTGAGGGTAATGATACCAACTATATTCAAGAAGGTTGGGAAGTGGTTCGAAACATCAGCAATATTCTCTTTGTTTTTGCCTTACTGTATATCGGGATAAGTTTCGTCATTGGCACGAACGTAGGGAACGCAAATCCCAAGAAACTCCTTATTTACGTGGTAATCATCGCACTGATTATTAACTTCAGCCTTTTCATTACTCGTGTTGTTGTTGATGCTGGAAACATACTAGCCAGGACACTCTATTCTCAAATAGATCTGGTGGGTAGAAATGCCACCGAGACCGAGCTTGAAGGGCCGGACGGGGTGAAACCGCTTGGTTTTATGTTAATTAGCCTGGCCAACCCACAACAACTCATGGCCGCACAGAGCCAAGAGAGTGTTTCTGTTGGGGGGACAGGAGGAGCCGGTCAAGCTGCGAACTTCTTTATCATGATCACAATAGGTTCGATCATTTTCAATCTATTCTTGATCTATCTTTTTGTTACCATGGCCTTCTTTTTCTTGGGACGTATCGTTGGTATTTACTACGCAATGATCTTTTCACCAATTGCCTTTGCAAGTCTCACAATACCAAAAGGTTCGAATATCAACTTCATTGGTTTTAATTCTTGGTTTAAAAACCTACTTGGGGCCTCCTTCATGGCTCCACTCTACCTTTTCTTTGTATATCTAACGGTTAAGTTCTTAGAGATTGGTATTCCTATTAATCCGAATGTTTCTGGTGGACACCCAGTTGCGCAGCGATTCATGTCTGTACTAATTCCTTTCGCACTCTCAATTGCATTTCTTATCGTTGGAAAAGATGTTGCAAAGAAGATGGCGGGGGAGATTGGTGGGCGCGTAGCTAGTATTGCAACCAAAGCAGTCACCACAGCAGCCGGTGTCGGGTTTGCTGGAGCGGGAATGCTTGCTGGTGGAGCTATTGCTGGTGGACGTTATTTGGCAGCTAAGACCGGAGCGACTCAGAGACTCCAGCAAGCTGCTACCTCTGGTAGACTACGTCTCTTTGGTATGAATCTGGATAACGTTGCACGGAGAGGGGCTCGTGCAGCACTGAGAACCGGAGATAGCTTAGACAGAATGAATACTGATCCTCGAGCATTAGCGAGAACCCAAGCTGGACGAGCAGCTACCAGCATCATGGGAGGTATTGCGGGTGCCACTGGTGGCAGCTTGGCAACTCTACCTTCTTGGACAGAAAGACAACGGGGAAGCTCAAGAGAGCGGAGAGAGGCGCGAGCTGAACGAAGGACTCAGCGACTTGATCGAGATAGGGGATTGTTTGAAATTTCAGGTCTTGAGGCACAACGCCGTGATGATGCTGCCCGAGCTCACAACCGAGGGCTTGATCCAGAAATGAGACAGGAATACGAAGAAGCTCAAGCGATTGCACAAAGAAACTTCCAACAAACTGACCATTACCGCAATATGAATGGTGATGAACAACAACAAGCCATGGAACAATGGCGCACTCAATTTGATGAAAACTACCAGAATGGTGTTGTCGAAGAAGAATATGACACTAATACCGGACAAGCGGTACTCGCCTTTGACGAGGCAGCGGTTGAAGCAAACCGATTAGCAACAGCGCTTGCAGCATTGAGACAAAATGCAGATTATCAGTCTGCATCAAATTCTGAACAACGAAGATTGGAACAATTACTGACAACTCAATTCTCAGCGATATATCACAATGCGACCAACCCTCAAGCTATTACAGATGTTAACCTGCGAAGAAACGCTGCTGGACAACTCGGTATCAGTGGCACGACAACAGAAGACGTGACCCCGGCAGATGTATACTCACGAATGAATAATGGCCTCAGACAAAGACGCTGGGACGAGCTTAATAGCCAATTTGAACAAAGTGCTTGGTATGCAGGTCAAAGTGCAGCTGCACGAGATACTCAAAGAGAGGCTTTACGAGCCCAATTCCATCGAGAATATAATAATGGAAATCTTATTACCAACGTTGACGCGACACGTGGAACTGCCGACATGGCCAACATGGGGCAAGTTACGGATAACGACGAAGCGCGCCGATTCTATAACCCGAGCAATTACCGATATATGGAAACTTCTGCCGAGATTAATCGACGCAGAAGAAGACAGTATGCAGCTGAACTCTTGGAAGAATCAGAGAACGGGGGACCTTACCCAAGCACCACTGCCCGCCGTACCACTGAGTCATATGCTCGTAGAAATATTGGTGACGTTGCCGGCGAAGAACGTTCACAGAATCAAATCAGACAGCTTAATATGGAACTTAATGATCTAAATGACACGTTAAATCGCTACTATAACGTCACAGCAAATAATCAAAACGTCAATGCACTCGATCTAGATACCTTTATTAGTCAAGTTGACGTAGATAATCTTTCAGGAAATACTGTGCGCGATATCCAGCGAATCTTTGACGATCAAACAAGGCGACAAGAAGTCAATCAAAACTTCCGAGAGATCATCCAATATCTTGATGGACAGATTGGGCAAATTGATGCGCAAATACAAAATATTCAGACCCGAGCCGCCAATGCCAAACGCGGATTAAATAATCGAGAAATTACAGATATTGCTAACTACAATAGAATGAGAGCACGCCTTGCCGGCGACCGAGGAAGACTCAATAATGGTCTCAGTCAAAGAAATCAGATTAATGAACGTATCAATAACGCTCGACGCAATAACAACTAATCCATGAAGACATTCACCGCTGAACAAATTAACACCGCGTACAAAGACGTAGACCAACGGGTTTTACGAGGTATTGAAAAAACAAATGTTGATAAGATTCTTATTGATCTACGAGAACAGCACAGCTTCTCACTGGAAAAATTAGATATGCTTCGTACCGCTATTGATTTTGTACTCATTGGACTCATGTCTGCACGCGAATTGACTGCACAGGTAAAAAATTCATTTCCAGACCATCACCAGAAGATTATTAACCTCTTAAACAAAGAGGTATTTCAGCCAGTGCTCACTTATGTACGAAGTCACCAGCCAATCACTCCAGCGCCAGCTAGTGAGGTTCCCGCACCTAAAGACGCTCTTGCAGCAGGGGGGATAGAAGTATTGGAAGAGGAAAAAATTGAAGACATACCCCCTCCACAAACCCCACCAGCAAGCGCTGATAACGTTTTTTCAACAGAGCACGTAACTCTTATTGAGGAGGTTCCGGTCAAACCAAAAACAGAAGCTTCTACCTCAACCATCCAGCAGCCCACCACAGGCCAAGACCCTTATCGAGAGCCTATAGCATAAGGTGTTATAATTTTCCTATGCAACAGTTTCAAGTTCCACAATTTATTGACGTGGAAGATAAACTTTTTGGACCACTCACAATAAAACAATTTGTGTACGTTGCTGGTGGGGCAGGGATGATCTATCTCTACTTGGAACTTTTACCACAAGCAGTTGCTTTTATTCTCGGCCTACCAACCGGAGCATTGGCATTAGCGCTAGCTTTCAAGAAAATTAACGGGCAGCCTTTTATTAAAATTATCCAGGCATTCATTAGTCACGCGTTCTCAGAAAGAATGTATTTGTGGCAAAAAGACTATAGCGCAAAGAGACAAGTTGCTGAAAAGAAGGTTGAGCCGAAAAAAACTGAACCAAGCCAGAAACCAAACGGAAATCTACAGCAACTATCCTGGAGTCTCAATGTGTTAGATAATAGTAAAGACAATGAGTAGCGCTACACAAAATTTCATACCCATTGAAGAGGTGCGGGACGGAATCGTGATTCTTAAAGATGGTAGCCTGCGGACCATTATTATGGTTTCTTCTGTGAACTTCGACCTGAAATCTGATGAAGAGCAGAATGCGCTTACCAGCAGCTTCCAGAGACTTTTAAATTCCATAGAATTTCCTCTACAGTTTTTTATTCAATCGAGAAAGCTTGATATTAGGCCGTATCTTGCCAGCTTAGAACAACGACTCAAACAAATCCCCGAGGAACTCCTTCGTGTACAGACCAAAGAGTATATTGAATTCATTCGTTGGTTTACTGAACAAACAAATATCATGCGCAAGACATTCTTTGTGGTGATTCCATATAACACCGCGATTGTGAAGCAGAATAAGGGTGTACTGGGTTTTCTTAACAAACTCGGAGGCACAAGTTCTGAAGAATTCAAACAATTTGAAGAGGGAAGGTCTCAACTAGAACAACGCGTTGGCATCGTACAGCAAGGCCTTTCCAGTATGGGGGTACGAGGAGTACAGCTTGGAACACAAGAAGTAATTGAAGTTTACTACCAAATCTTTAACCCTGGAGAGCAACAACGAGGAATTGAGCTAGAGAATAATTAATATTATGGGACTACTAGACAACCTACGAGGTAAAAAAAATAAAAAGAACGAGGCAGAGATCCTTCCGGTACTACCACAGGAAGTGTATGAAAGTGCAAAACTCGAACTGCAAGATATTTTAGCCCCATCTGCAATTAAGGTAGAGACGAAATCAATCACGATTGGTTCTCAGACGGCTCGTAGTTATTTCATTATCTCTTATCCACGCTTTTTGGTATCAGGATGGCTCAGCCCCGTTATTAATCTTGATCAAAAATTTGATCTCTCTATTCAAGTGACACCAATCCCTACTGAAAAAATCCTACGGAAGTTTCAGAAGAAAGTTGCTGAAGTGCAAAGTCAGATCAACATTCGACAAGAGAAGGGAATGGTGCGTGATCCAATGCTCGACACTGCCGTACAAGACCTCGAAGGACTCCGAGACCGACTTCAACAAGCTCAAGAAAAGGTATTTGATGTGGGTCTCTATGTCACCGTTTATGCAGACGATGAAAAAGAACTCTATAAATTAGAGAACGAGATCAAAACCCTCTTTGAATCAAGGCTGGTATATGTAAAACCAGCGCTCTATCAGCAAATTCCAGGTTTTCATTCTGTGGCGCCAATCGCACAGGACGAAATGGGGGTAAATATTAAACTAAATTCTGGACCACTATCTTCATTTTTCCCATTCATTTCTTCAGATCTTAGCTCAGAACAAGGTATTTTGTACGGAATCAACCGACACAATAATGGTCTAGTACTTTTTGATCGATTTTCACTCGAAAACTATAACTCTGTTATCTTTGCAAAATCTGGTGCTGGAAAATCTTACACCACCAAACTTGAAATCCTCAGGACCATGATGTTTGACACTGAGGTTATTGTTATTGACCCAGAACGTGAATACGAATTCCTTGCTGAAGCGGTGGGGGGCCGATATTTCAACATCTCACTATCTTCTGAGCACCACATTAACCCCTTTGATTTGCCGCAGCCACTTCCAGACGAATCACCTCAAGATGTGCTTCGTTCACATGTTATTCACTTGGTTGGACTCTTTAGAATCATGCTCGGAGGGCTTTCTCCAGAAGAAGACTCTATTATTGACCGCGCCATTACCGAAACATACGCCCTAAAAGACATCACTGGAAATAAAGATTTTGCAAACCTTGAACCACCGCTCATGTCTGACTTTGAAATGGTTTTGAGCAGCATGGAGGGGAGTGACTCTCTGGTGAGCAGGCTTGAAAAATACACAAAGGGTTCATGGTCTGGATTCATTAACGCCCCAAGCAACGTAAGTATCAATAAAAAACTTGTTGTATTCTCAATACGAGACATGGAGGACGAACTAAAGCCAGCTGCCATGTATATCATTACAAACTTTATTTGGTCTGCGGTTCGTAAAGATCTTCGAAAACGACTCCTCGTGGTGGACGAAGCTTGGTGGATGATGAAGAACGAAGATACCGCTTCATTCTTGTTTAGTCTTGCTAAGCGAGGACGTAAATACTACCTAGGTCTTGCAACCATTACTCAAGACGTTGGAGACTTCATGAAGTCTAAATATGGCGTACCTATCATTACCAACTCATCTATTCAGCTACTCTTGAAGCAATCACCATCAACGATTGATAATCTCCAAAAAACTTTCAACCTAACTGACGAAGAGAAATATCTTTTGCTCGAGTCGAACGTAGGGGAGGGGATATTCTTTGCTGGTCTCAAGCATGCTGCCATCAAAATCATCGCAAGTTACACCGAAGATCAAATCATTACCTCTGACCCTGCACAAATTCTTTCTATAAAGAACTCAAAACAAGAGTTTCGGGACAGCACCAGTGCACAAGAAAATTTCGTAAATTAAACTTTACGATATACTAGAGACATGAAAAAAGTTATTACGATACTTCTACTTGCAACTTTTTTGCTTGCCTCAACAGCAGAAGCACAGCTATATAAAGAAGAGATTACTTCTCGCGACATCACTTTAACCCTAGACCCACCAACACCTGGAACAAATGAAGAGGTGACCGCAAATCTTTCAAGTCTTTTAGTGGATGTGAATCGAATGATTGTCACCTGGTTTATTGACGGACAAATTATTGAATCTGGCTATGGAGAGAATGAGGTAACCTTTACAACCGGAGACCAGGGGGAAACAACCAGTATTGAAGCCTACATTCAGATAGATACGCAAAACGCTATTAGAAAATGGGCTAGGGTGTCACCAGCCGACTTAGATATCCTCTGGGAAGCAGACACCTATACACCACCTTTTTACAGAGGAAAGGCACTTCCAACCCCTGAAAGCTTCATTAGAATCGTGGGAATTCCTAATGTTAGAAATGAAGGAGCGCAAAAACTTGAAAATGGAATGGTCTTTAACTGGAGACTCAATGGAAAGAATGTTCCGGATGAATCTGGATATGCGGCAAACCCACTCATCATCCGAAATGACTTTCTTCGCCTAGAAGAACGGGTTGATTTAGAGGTGATACATCGAGACGGATTAACAAAAGCTGTTGCCAGTACCATTGTTCCCATTCTAGACCCTGAAGTCATTGTATATGAAGAGGATTCTTATCTAAGAAAAGCTAATGCGGTGGATACTAATAATCGTAAAAGTATTTTGCGTTTCCAAGCTGAGCCTTATTATTTCTCTGTAAAGAACGAACTCATGAACACGCTATCCTTTAATTGGTTTATGAACGGAAGTACTATTTTAGAACAAACCTCAAATAAGAAGAATGAGCTCATTGCCACACTACCCGAAGAGGGAGCTGTAACTGAGCTAGGAGTTAAAATTGACCACCCTAGTAAACCCCTACAAGAGACGGATATCGTTAATTTCAACGTGATACAATAAACGACATAACCATGTTTTCTCGCCTAAAAACCCTTCTTTTTATAGCCACTCTCGTCTTTGTTGTCGGTTTTTTTGCACCACAGGAAGTAGCAGCACAGACATCAAATTGTCGTTTTGGAGAACTGGAATATAAACCTCAAAGTGGTTTTAACTACACCGAAACACCTCAAGGGAAGCAGAAAGTTACTGTAGCTGTAAACCTACTAGAATGTAATAGTACCGACCAAAAAACCCACAAGCTTAGAATCAGGATGCGTGAAAATAAAGCATTTAGCGCAGACACATATCCAGCGGGTGGAACAGTGGAGATTACTCTAGGTAAAGCACAGACGGCTGTAAAATTCACACAAACCTTCACTGCTGGTGATGACACTTGCGGTAGCAGACTTGCCAACACCTGTGATATAGACTTTGTTGCGCAAGTTTTTGATGATAGCGGCAATCCAATTACACGTGAAGTGGATTACGATGAGTTTCTATCTGGTGGACAGCTTACCTATAACGTGGTTGGTAGCGCAGATACCCCATGGGTTGCAACTGGTCTTAGAACAGAAGAAGCAGATGCAACGAAAGGGGAGTGTAATGTTCGAGACCTGTTAATTGAGGAAATAGATCCCAACTCAGGAGCCACTTCTCCTATCACAGCTGGGCAGCAACCGGCTTCTTTTTATAGCGATACTGAGCCTCCAATACTTAAAGTATCTGGCCGACTTGTGGGCTGCAAAGGACGAAGTGTTCGCATTCTGCCAGTACTGGGTAAAAGATACCAGCGAGATGGATCTTTTTATTACCGAGAAGGGATCAGGTATGAAAAAGCAAGTGCCGATTACAACTTTATCGCACACCAGGATATTCGCTTTCAGTTTAACCACATCCTTGGAGATTTTGATCTTGAAGAAGGGTTCTTTTTTGACACGAACCACTGTACGGATGGGTGCCAATTATCTTTTTTAACAGAAGACGAGCTACTGTTTGCAGGGTTTAATATGGATTTTTATGGTGACCCGGCCGCCCAAGGCCAAACTCTTGCACTCATAAACTCTTTCAAAGATAATGGCTATCATATTAAGTACGATTGTGATGGAGATTGTGACAAAAAACCAAAAACAAACAACAACAGACTTATTGACAAAGACGGAAACACCATCGCACTCGTCAATAACCCCTTTGTAAAAGGATACTTAGAATCAATCCAAGACTCTCCTTGTTATATCCCAGGGGATAGCCAAGATGGATCAGACATTGGTCGTCTCGACCCTAATTGCTATGACTTACTAGCTCCACTTCCTGGACTAGTAGCATTAGGAGTTGATGTGCGAGACGAAACAGATCAAGGCTTTTTAGACGGCATCTACACCGAAGAGCTTTCTATTGGTTTTTGGGTAAACCGGATGGTAACCGTACTTGTGGGACTACTTGGAATTGCAGCAGTGGTAATGATTATTATTGCAGGGGTGCAGTACATGACCACAGAAGCAATTGGAACGAAATCAAACGCAAAGGAGCGTATCGTAAATGCATTGATTGGTCTTGTTATTGCGCTAGGTATTTTCGTTATCCTAAGCACTATCAACCCAACCCTCACCGAACTTGACCCTGAGATCGCAGCAATTTCTATTGAATTTGAATATCCAAGCGAGTTTGTTGAAGAAGGTGACCTTTCTGGTGTTCCTAGTTGGCGCTATGTGCTTCCAACTGACATCGGTATTGACTGTCCTGGCAGCGGCGGGAGAACTAAAATACCTGATATTGTTAATTCATTTCAAGGGAAAGTTACCTACCGCTGGGGGGGAAAAGGTGATGAGCCGCCATACCCACCTCCCAGCAAGAGAGAATATGACCAATGTAAAAATGAAGATAACCAAGCGGTAGCCTGCCACGATTACTGCCCAGATGGACAAGTATGTCTAGACTGCTCCGGTTTTGTTTATCATGTACTAAACTGCGCAGGCCTAAACCCACCAAAAGCAGGTGTTCAGGATCTTCTTGGTGATTCAAGATTGAGATCAATTACAGACGGAGTCAATACAATTAATCCAACCACCGGTCAATACACCTATAGAACGGCAGGAGGTACCGCAACATCAACCCTTGAAGTTGGAGACCTTCTCTTATGGGACCTTGGCGACACCAGTCGACACGTAATTATGTGGATAGGGAATGGTAAGATCGTTGAATCAACCAGCGGAGCAGGGCGTGGCCCAGGTCAAGCTGTCCAGATAGATGATCTAGCTAACAGAGGCAGGCTTCGTAAAATATCAGGTATAGTGCCAGCAAACTAACATAGTTTATTCATGGAAAAGAAGAAGAGAAAACGAATCATCCTTATCGTCATAGCCATTCTTGTGGTAATCACAGCCCTGCTTCTCACTTTTAGTGATTTCTTACGAGACCGACTTGAAATATCTCCAGACAATCTATTTCCTTTTGGTTCTCCTTCAAATAGACAACCAGACCAAGGACAGGCAACAACAACCCCACCAGTAACAGGAGGGGTTCGGCCAGATGAATTTATCCCAATTGAGCGAGATCGCCTTCGGTTGGTAACCTCAGAAAGCATTGTGGGATACACTCCACTTGATACAAATCGTTTCTACCTAAGCCAAGCGGCAATTGAAGCATACAATTCTTCAAGAGGGGACATAGATGTAAACGAACTGGAGGTTATTCGCTCACCGTTACTACGAGCAGTAACTAAACAAGATCTCGACGTTAACGAATTTCAACTAAATACGACAACTGAGAGAAGAGAGATCTCACAAAACACCATCCCTAGTGTCCATGAGGTTGATATGGCTGATGGAGGAGAAAATCTTGTGGTGAGAAGGTATGATCGCGACACCTCAAGTATTGAGACCTTTGTGGGGCGCTTTATCCAAGAATCTCGCCCAATAGAATGCAGCACACCTTTTCGCTCTCTCGAACTAGGAGAAACTCATCCTGGAGTTCAAGGGGTAAGAAATGCCTTATCAGTGCTTTATCAACAAAACACAGAGCCAAGCGACACCATAACCAGCGAGCTTATTGACCTAGTAAGAGAATTTGAAGAAATTGAGAACCTTGCCACAAGCACAGAAGACATCTTGAGCACTTCAACACTAGCGACACTCCAAACAAGCTGTGAGGTTGCCGCAGAGCGGCTAAATGAAAATATCCTACCTGCTTCACTTACGGGACAATTCATTGATATTGATATCTCAGACACCGCACTAGAGCCAATCTCAAATCAGATGTTCACGATTCGCACTGATGGACAAAAGGGAAGAGGGGAGGTTGTTCAACTAAGCACACCAAGTAATGGCGAGTTTGTTTTCGAAAGCAACTTTAGAGAATGGCTAACAGAATGGCCGGCTGGCAGTGCTTCTGTATTTCTACAAACAAAACCTTCATACAATGCTATTGGTAATACATATCGCCTAGAACCAAATACTAATCGTTTTGAAAAGATTCTTGGTAATAAATTAGGATTACTAGCTACTGTGAGTCCCAATGAACAATACGTGCTATACAGCTATACTGACGATATCAACGGAGACACCTTAACGGCACTCCTAGACCTACAGACTAGACGAGAACGCGTACTGTCTTTTGCGACCTTACCAGACAAATGTGGATGGTCTCGAGACAGTAGGTTTGCCTTTTGTGGTGTTCCGCGTGACGGCCTGGAAGACGGAGAGCCTGATAATTGGTTTAAAGGAGTCACAAGCTTTACTGATGAAATTTGGGTAATTGATACTCAAAATTTCATTACTCGACTTATGTATAGCCCAACAGCAGTGAATAATGAGCAGCTTGATATCTATAAGATGCAAGTTGACCCTTTTGAAAACAACTACATCTACTTTATAGATAAAAAAACCGAGTACCTTTGGAGTCTCGAAATAGATGGTATAGATGGCAGGGTAGACCAGGTGGTAGAGAACTAGGCTGGTTTAACTACAATGCGTCGTTCTAACCCCTCTCCAACTGAGGTTGTCTCCACATCTTTATCTTTTGAAAGAAAAGTATGGATCATGAGACGATCATAAGAAGTCATAGGCTCAAGTTCAATCTCTGTTGAGAAGGACTTTACACGATTCACTGCAATACGTGCCTTGGCTTTTAAGTCAGCAATACGTTTCGTCTGTTCATTATTCACATCAAGAATGTACTGGGGGATAGCGTCAAAACCTTCTCCTCCTTGCAAAACCTTTTGCTCCACCTTCTTGCGAACAATATGATTCATGGCTCGCAAAAGCTCACCGTGGTTATAACTAAAAAGTCCACGCTCGGGAGTGCGGACATCAATCACTGTTGTATCAAGCTCATGATCAGTTACTTTTTCAATACGAGACACTTCAATGCCTAGAGCAGCGAAAAGTTCAGTAACAATATCTTGAATGAGCTGTATCTTATTCATATCCCTCTGGCATAACTACAGCACCTGGCTTCATCCGATGCGTCACAATAATCTCCTGAACGATGGTAAATAGATTACTGGTCATCCAATAGAGAGCAACAGCGGCTGGTACCAGGGTTGCAAAGATGGTAATCATCACAGGCACGAAGTATCGCATTCCACGCTGCACCTTCTGCATAAGGATGGCTTGCATCTCATCTTGATCCTTAGCATCCCTCAGTGCCTTAGTATTGGAATCCTGCCCTTGAAAAGTAGGGGAGAAGCGAACTTGAACGAGCTGCACAAGACCTGTGGCAATTGCTAGCGCAATACTTGTTTCTTGTAGATTAATAAAGCCACCAAGATATTCAACGCCAAGATTAGCTGGCATTGTTACAAAAGAATAGAGTAGATCTGGATCAGCCTCTACACCTCGCAAGAAGGTCGTATACAACGCCAAAATGATTGGAAGCTGTAATAGAACAAGTAAACACCCAGAGAAAGGGTTTGTCTTATTGAGCTTATAAAACTCCATAAGCTTTGCCGCTTGCTCTTGCTTATCAGAGTATCGAGCTCGAATCTTGCTCACATATGGCTGCAACCTTTTTTGTGTGAGTTGGTTCCTTAAGGCTCGCAAGGATAGGGGGGCAAGAATAAGCTTCACAATAATTGTAAGTACAATAATTGCCAGCGCCAGACTTCCTCCAGGTAGAATATCTACCAAAAAAATCAGCGCATTATAGAGCGGCTGATAAAAAATTGTATTCCAGATACCCATTACTGCCTTATCTTATACAAAAACCCTAGATAAGGGAAGTCTTTTTCTATTTTTTTGGCACCGGATCCCAACCCTTATTTTTTTGCCACGGATGACAACGACCAACACGCTTCATGGCTAAAAAAGTTCCTTTCATAAAACCATATCGCTCGATTGCCTCCTTGGCATACGAAGAACAGGTAGGCTCAAACACGCAAGTCTTATAAGGAGAAGTAAAACTTCTAATATATTGATACAGACGTATAAGTAGTAGTGCTAGTTGCTTCATGTTTTATATTGACTTAACTAATCTCAAAACATCTTCTCGAAGCTCTTGTTCAGAGTTAGGTTTGCGAAACATTCTCACCACAACCTCGTGTTTTGTATTTGAAGAGAGTAGGGGGATGATAATACGCTTGTAACGATGACGTTGCACCGCACTCCGCGCAACCTTCTTAGGAACCACAACAGCGATCTTTGCTTGCTGAGATGGGCGGTAATGCAAAACAACAAAACTACCTCTTTTCTTATGAGAGGATTGAAGTAGTTTTTTGAAGTTTTCTCGAGCAATACGCAATGCTTTTGGTTGCATATACTTTAAGTATAGCGGGGGAAAAAGCTATACAGCAAGTCGCTTTCGACCTTTGCGTCGTCGATTTTTCAAAATGTGAGCAGCGCGCTTCAAGCGTGCACGGAATCCGTGAGTTCGCTTTCGCTTTACGTTGCTTGGGTTGTAGGTTCGTTTAGGCATAAATAGATGTATTCATTAATGCGGACAGAATATAACGTAATTAGACAAAAGTAGCAAGGTGTTGTGCGAAAAACGTTAATAACCCTTATCCCACAACAAATACACACTTATCACCATCTTTTCCACAGTTTTGCAAGGTTATCCCCATATTATAATCAGTCCAGTTATCGAATAATCATGAATTCCGGGAGCATGTTAGACACGAAAAAGATATGGGAAGACGCTTTGGCAGAGATAGAAGTTAACATCTCAGCTGCAAACTTTACAACCTGGTTTAAGAATACATATATCACCAAGGAAGACCGAGGAACATTATATGTAGGAGTACCAAATGACTTTGTACGAGAGTGGCTGCACACGAAGTACCACAAAACAATCTTACGCGCCTTGCGCAATAATTGTGACAACGTGAGAAGCGTTGAATACGTTGTAACTAAAAAAGGGGGAGGACGACAGCAGCGAAGAATTCAAACCCCTCAACCACATGAACTCCCACTTCGAAATCATTTCATCAACAAGAAGGACAACCTGAACCCCAGGTATCAGTTTGATAATTTCATTATCGGACCATTTAATGAACTGGCATATTCAGCGTCTAAAGCTATTATCGCTAAGCCAGGAATCTATAACCCACTCTTCATCTACGGCCCAACCGGACTAGGAAAGACTCACTTAATCCAAGCAGTAGGGAACACCATTAAGCAGCAGCACCCTGATGCCACCATCTATTACACAAGCTCAGAAAACTTCACCATGGAGCTTGTGAGCGCAATCAGGAATGATAAAACCACCGCTTTTAAAGACAAGTACCGGAAGTTTGACGTCCTCATTATGGACGACATTCAATTCTTGTCTGGAAAAGATAAAACCCAGGAAGAACTCTTCCACTTGTTCAACATCCTTTACGACAAAAACAAGCAGATCATCTTTTCATCAGATAAGCATCCTAACTTTATTATTGGACTTGAAGAACGTCTCAAATCTCGTTTTAGTGCCGGTATGATCGTAGATATTCAAACACCGGAGTTTGAGTCTAAGTTAGCGATTCTACGCTCTAAAGCACAAGAAAACGGCTTCATTATCGACACTGAAGTACTGGATCACGTAGCAACAAGCGTGCAAGGTAGCATTCGTGAACTTGAAGGGATTCTTAATTCACTTATGGTGCAAACTCAAGTTAAAGGTAGAACTCCAAATCTTCGTGAAGTGAAGTCTCTCATCAAGAATAATGTTAAACCCAAGAGAAACATTTCTATTCGCGAAGTAGTAAAGATCATTGCGGACTACTACAATATCGACGAAGAAATGATCTACGAAAAGACCCGAAGAAAAGAGGTGGTGCTGTCTCGCCAAGTTGTCATGTTTCTCCTGCGAGAAGATTTCAACATCTCATACCCCATGATAGGGAAGGAGCTTGGCGGGCGCGACCACACCACCGTAATCCACTCGTACACCAAAATTAAAGGTGAGATCGAAGATAATGCGAACCTAAATCAAGACATCGAACAGATCCGCGCCATGTTAACAACCTAGTGGATAAGTGGGATTTACCGGGGATTACGAGAGAATAGCACTGAGTATAAACCAAGAGATATCCACAAAAACATAAGTTATCCACCAAGTCGTCTATTTTATCCACGGAGAATCACCAGAGATATTGATTTCTTTTCAACAAGACAAAAACCAATTGTACGTTGCATATAAAAGACCAGAAAACTTATCCACGTATTCCACAGGACTAATAATAGTAATAATAAAAAATTAATTAAGTAATATAGGAATATATGCAGCTCGAATGTAACCACGAAAAACTTGTACAAGGACTCCAAAGAATAGAGAAGGTTTCTCGTAAGAATGTCAGTCTGCCAATTCTATCGAAGGTACTTCTTGAAGCTAAGGGAAATCAACTACACCTAAAGGCAACGAATCTAGCGGTGGGGATTGAACTCCAGGTGACTGCTGTTATTGAAAAGGAAGGCATCATTGCCGTTGATGGATCTCTTTTACTTCAGGTGCTTCAGCAATTGCGGCGAGTTGATAAGGTGAAACTTGAGCAAGAAGAAGGAAAGCTGCAGCTAGAAGCTGAAGGAGTAAGGGTGGTAACGCAGGTGTATTCCGTGGAGGATTTCCCAACCCTTCCACATGTTGCTGAAGGGGCTCGTTTTACGATACCTGCCGAGGTTTTGGTATCTGGGGTTAAAAATGTTGCCTACAGCGCAGCAGTGAGCGAAATTAAGCCTGAGATAGCCAGTGTGTATGTGTATAAGGATGGGGATGACCTGGTCTTTGTTGCTACTGATTCATTTCGATTAGCTGAAAAGCGTATACCTGGTGTGATTGCGGACATAGACTTCGAACCACTCTTGCTTCCAGCTGCTTCAATTCAAGAGGTGATGAAAGTAATTGATGGTTTTGATGAGGAGGTTGAAGTTGTGGTTGGGGACAACCTTGTGGAAATACTCGGTAGTAATTGCTCGGTAACACAACGGCTTATTGATGGGGCTTTTCCTGATTACCGACTCATTATTCCAAAAGAGTATCAAGCAGAGGCAGTGATTTTAAAACAAGAACTTGTAGACCAACTGCGATTAGTTACATTATTTTCTGATAAGTTCCAGCAGCTTGATGTTGAAATTGATCCAGGTGAGAAAAAGCTACAGGTTTCAGCCGTAAATGCAGAAGTTGGTTCTGGTGAGGTTCAACTTGTGGGGGCTCTTAAGGGGGAATCTCTCGTGGTGAGGTTGAATCACCGTTACCTACTGGATGGGTTTCAGTCAATCCACGACGATAGTGTGGAGATTCTATTCGCTGGAGAGCGTAAGCCAATTATCGTGAAGGGGGTAACTGATAAGGAATTTACATATCTCGTAATGCCAATGAATCGCTAATGAATAATGTTACGTATAAAAAGGTAATTATTTCAGAAGAGATTGTGGTCAGAGACTACCTTCAAGATTTCTTGTCTCAAAAAATTAATTACACCATGCCGCGTAATGCTGCGGTGTTATCTCGAGGGGTTATTAAAACTTCAGTACCACCATTAGTTAAAAGATTTTTAATGCAGCAAAGTAATCAGATTATTACTGACCTTGCAGGGCGAGGGGTTGAGATTTATCGGATTGTTTAATTGATCTCTCGAGTGAGATCAATTGTCATTTCCGTTTTGTTTAGTACAGCATCGGTAACTGTAATAGTGAGTCGATTATTACTTTCAAGCTCGTCTGTTTGGGGGACATAGGAAAGTGAGAATGGAAAAGCGGTACTGTTTCCAATAAAGCGCCCATTGAGTTCATAGGAAACTTTAGTCACGGGGTGTGTGCTTGTGATGGTTGGAGTGATTTGGAAAAGATTACCTGCAGAGAGCGTTGGTATGGTTGGTAGAGATATTACAGGCTCCGTTCCAGGTGTGTGTACATCGTCAAATTCGGTGGGAAGTGTAGTAGTTGTGTTTAGTATGGTTGGATTGTTTTCTTGTAGCCAAGATAATACTCCGTACTCCCATCGTTCATATTGAGGGTTTCGACTTGGATCAGCTGGTGCTGGGCCAGTTGGGTCGCTTGGGGTTACCCAGTGTAGGATTGAATGAGGCTCTGTTTTAATGAGTTCAAAACGAGCATCTTCGGGTGTGTGTTCAGTTGCGAGCTTGCCACTGATGATGTCGATGGTTGCAACTTCACCTCCGCGCCATTCTCCGTTCAAGACCGGTTTATCGGTGAAAGATGGGGTTGGGGGAGTAAAACTTCGTGGCGGGTACTTTTTGTTCGCCTCAAGGAAGAATTCACGCCAACTCTTTCCTGAGATTGAGGAACCTTTTGTCATGGGAGAGTTGTCGTTATTTCCAGACCATACCCCTACGGCAATTTCTGAACTATATCCAACGAGCCAAGCGTCGCGGTTATCATTAGTGGTACCGGTTTTGGCTGCAATATCAGTATTGTCTCCAAAGTACATAAATGATCGTGAGCCAAACAGTGGAGTACGGGCGGTGTTGTCAGAAAGTACATCGTTAATAATATTAGCTGCATTACTATTGAGAACTTGCTGTCTTCTGATACCAGGTTCTTCAAGAACGTTACCTTGATGGTCTTCAACTCTTAGTACAATTTGCGGATCAACACGCGTACCCTGGTTGGCAAACGTGGTGTATGCAGAGGTCATATCAAGCAGGCTAACCTCTCCACCACCAAGTACGAGTGTGAGGCCGTATTGATTTGGGTCTGTGGAAAGAGTTGTAATTCCTGCTGATCGAGCGGTGCTAATAGCGTCACGTACTCCGGTTAAATACAGTAATTTTACAGCTGGAATGTTTCTTGACTGTGCCAGTGCATTACGGAGCGTCATGGGTCCCTTCTCGTTTCCGTCAAAGTTGTTCGGCGAGTAACAATCTCCCTCGCTGGTCAGGTTGTCTGGATCACAGTCGGTTACCGTTGAAAATTGAGTTTTACTATCGAACAGAATCGTGTCAGCGGTATAACCCTCTTGAAATGCAGAAGCATATACAAAGGGTTTAAATGAAGAACCAGGCTGTCTTTTTGCAAGGGTCACATTGAAATTACCGTCAATTTCAAGATCTTCATAATCTCGAGATCCAACCATGGTAATTATGTGACCAGTTGCTGCTTCGATGGCAACGAGACCTTGATTACTCGCTTCATAAAGCTCTTCATTTTCTAATGCATTCCGAAGAACAATCTCTTCTGCTTTTTGTTGTAATTCAAAATCAAGGGTCGTGATAACGCGTAACCCGTCACGAAGCACAGCTTCTTTTCCGTATTTCGCCTCAAGATATTCGCGGATATATTGCACAAAATGAAGCGCACTGTTTTGAGAGTATGTTGGTGGTAAGAATACGACTTCTTCATCCATTGCTCCAGCATATTCATCTTCGGTAATGAAGCCATTTTCAAGCATGCGCTTCAAAACGAGATTCTTTCTATTGTCTAATTTATCTTTGTTATTTCCAAAAGGAGAGAAGAAGGTGGGTGCCTGGGGAAGGGCGGCGAGGTATGCAGCTTCAGCTAAAGATATTTCACTCGCTGATTTTGCAAAGAAGTTTCTACTTGCCTCTTCAATTCCATACAAGGTTCCTCCGTAAGGAATTTCGTTTAAATATAGGGCCAAAATTTCGTCCTTGGTGTATTCCTGCTCAAGGCGAAGTGACAGAACCCATTCTTTAAGCTTTCGTGATACGCGCTTCTCTCGTGTGAGGAGTGCGTTTTTTATTACCTGCTGGGTAATAGTTGATCCACCTTGTCCTCCTAAGAGATCACCGCTTTTAAGGTTGGTGAGTAGGGCTCGAATAATTGCTCGAGGTTCAACACCTTTGTGGTTGTAGAAATTGGCATCTTCAATCGCAACGGCAGCTTGTTTTGCGTACGTACTAATAGTTTCTGCTGGTACTACAGTTCTTGTAATGTCTTCATGAAAATCAAAGAGAAGCACCTCGCCTGTTCGATCATAAATTTTTGTTGAAGTGATTACTTGTCTTTCATCAAAGGAGTCTAGGTTGGGAAGGGTAAGGTTACTGATCCAGAACAAACCAGCACTGAGACCCAAGAAGCCTAGTCCTAATCCAATCCAAAAGACATTCTTGCTTAGGTGCCATAGACGTTTTTTCAGCTTTTTTTTCTTGGGCATAACTCTGTGGAAAAGGTGGTGATACTTGTTGATAGTAATGGTACCACGACAGTGTAAGTGTTTATATAAAAGGATCAAGTGAAAAGCGAGTGTGTGGACACTCGCTTTTCACCAGGTGTTGACTATAGCTCTTCGTCGTCGAGATCATCGTCTGCGACAAGGTCGTCGTTGTCGTTATCAAACCAATCATCGTCCGTATCATCATCGTCATCATTTGTGACATCGTCTTGTTCTTCTTCGTCTTCTGGATACAGATCAATGTGTTCTGGATTGAATTCTTCGTCCATCATGAAGCTAAAAGCTGTTATGAATAAATAAAACTCCACCATTAGTAACAAATCGTTTCTTGGAGTGCAAGTGTCCTACTTGATTTCTTGATGGTTCGATTGAGATGTATGAAGTCCGGTGATTCCAACGGCAATCGCATCGTATTCGTCATCATGTTTGGCAGACCTAACCCCTGTGGTTAATTGAACCATTTTGATCACTTCTTGCTTTGAAGCTCTACCGTTACCGGTCATGGTGTTTTTGATGGTTCCCGGGTTAATTTCTTGAATACCAAGCCCAGCTTTTGTGGCTAGATAAATAATTACCCCACGAGCTTCAGATACGCGCATGGCGGTTGTTTTATTGTTTTGGAAGAAGAGTGTTTCAATTGCGAGCAGGTCTGGCTTCCATGTTTCAAGGATCACTTCAATTTGTTGGGCCAGAAATAAGAGGCGGTTTGCAAATGATTCTTTACGATTAGTTTCAATACAAGAAGAGAATAGAACGTGCTCCTTTCTGTTCTCTTCGGTTATTACCGCAACACCGATACGGTCGTAGCCAGGATCAATGCCAAGAATACGCATAAGTACTATGCCGCATTAGTAAATACTTCTTGTACATCATCATGATCCTCAATACTTTCAACAAGTGTGCTTAATTTCGCAAGTTCTTCATCAGAGGCTTCTATGGTTTGAGTTGGTTCCCATGAAAAAGTTTCTGCGTTTCTTTGAAAACCCCAAGACACTGATCCTGGACTAGCAAGGGAAGTGCCGTGCTTACTTAATAAATGTTTAATTTCAGCATTGGTGCGGTTGTTGTTGTCGGTGAGAGCTTCTACAATGATCCCAATTCCACCAGGGCCGTAGAGTTCAAATGTTACTGGCTGCGCGTCAGCAGATTCAGAAGCTTTTTTAATGGCGCGATCAATATTATCGTTCGGCATATTCTCTTTACGAGCTTTTTCGATTGCAGCTCGTAAGCCTGGTGCGTTCGTGTCGCCATTAGCTTTCTTTGCTTCCACTTGGATTAATCGAACCAGTTTCCCAAAAATTTTAGACTTCTTAGCGTCAGTAATTGCTTTCTTGTGTTTAATTTTTGACCATTTGTTATGTCCTGCCATATGAATACAGATTACAGATTTAATGTGTGTTGAGCAACAATGAGTTACTTAAGATGCCTATAGGCAGCTTCGGTAGCAATGCGACCGCGTGGTGTACGTTCAATTAGTCCTCGCTGAATAAGGTAAGGTTCAATCACTTCTTCTATGGTTGATTCTTCTTCTCCGGTAGCTGCGGCAAGTGTTTTGAGTCCTACTGGACCACCTTCAAATTTATCAATGAGAGTTTCGAGAAGGTGTCGGTCGCTCTGCGAAAGTCCCATAGTGTCGATACCGAGAAGATCCAGTGCTTTTTGAACCGCGTCTTGTGATACCACAGATTCATTGTGTACATCTGCGTAATCACGAATACGCTTCAGGAAATAGTTTGCAGTTCGAGGGGTAAAACGACTTCGTTTTGCAATGGTGTCGAGCGCGTCTTCCGGAATACTGACATCAAGAATAGCTGATGAGCGACTGAGAATGGTTGCGATCTCGTTGTTTTTATAAAACTGCAATCGATGAACACCGCCAGAAAATCGGGAACGAAGTGGGGAAGAGAGCAGAGCTATCCTGGTGGTTGCTGCAATTAATGTAAACGGAGGTAGCTCTAATTGAATGGTCCGAGCTGATGGCCCTTTGCCAATAATAATATCGAGCACACCAGATTCCATGGCAGGGTAGAGTACCTCTTCCACCATTTTGTTTAACCGGTGGATCTCATCGATAAATACAACATCACCCGGTTGTACATTGGTGAGAATGCTGGCAAGGTCCCCAACTTTTTCAATGGCTGGTCCTGAGGTAATTTTCATATGAGCATCAAGCTCTTTTGCAACCAGGTGGGCGAGAGTAGTTTTTCCAAGTCCTGGCGGTCCATACAGCAGGATGTGCTCGGGTGGGTGGTTCCTTTTTTTTGCAGCAGTCAGCAGGATATGTAGGTTTGCTTTTATGGTTTCTTGACCCACATAATCATCCCAGGTGTCAGGGCGCAGAGTTCGATCGAGATATTTTTTTTCAGGTGTTTTTGGTTCCGACATATATATAGTATAGCTTTTTTGTAAGATTCTCGGAAAAAAACTTGACAAAAAAAATATGTCATGCTAAGATGCAGACATAACAAGTTCTTTGAAGCGAATTATGTTCTAATAAAACGCTTCGATGTTCACCTTCTTTTTAGATATAAATCTCTAAGCAATCAGGTCTCCCGGACTTATTGGGTTTGCAATAGGGACTGCGTGGTACTTGCTCTCGTAAGCAAGATTTCTGCAATGCTCCCCAGTTGTTTACCCGTGCTTTCACCCGCATGGGTGAAGGTCGATTACTTAGGGGTTTGTATGTGAAAAGAAGGTTTTTTATTTGGTTGAAAGGAGTATAGCATACTCCTTTTTTCTCTATGCTGTAGTGAGTTTTTGGTTGATTGCCTCTTTTGTATTCTTTAATGCGTCTGCAGCACTTTCTTTTGGATTCATCATCTGGCTACGTTCAAGTTCGAAGAGACGGTTGAGAATTACATTAAGTTCGTCACGTAGTACTTGTCCCTGCGAACCAAGGTGCGCTTCAGGGTCTTGTGGGGGATTGGCTTTAATGACATCAATAACGGTTTTTCTTGTGCTCCGAATATGGTCGGTAATATCTTTCTCTGGGTTTTCACGCTGTTCTTGTTCGAGTCGATCAATGTTTTCAAGCAACATAAGGAGTTCTAAATCACGGATACTGTTTGCAATATTTTTTACCGCTGCATCATTGGGATGATTATGTGATTCGAGGTGTTCGTGAAGATCTTTTACATCTTGATGGTGTTCACGTTCTGCTTTACGCACTTTTCTTAGTGGTGCAAGGGGGGAGGGTTGAGGAGGAGTATTTTGCTGCACCATGTGTTCCGTTGTTTTTTCCATCAGCGCAGCGAGTCGACTCAAAGAAGACTCGATGCTCTCCATTCGTTTTTCTAATTCTGGATTAGGCATATCCTCATTGTCTATTATAGGCTGCACTTCTTTTTCGACCACTATTTTTTGTTTTGGTTCGGGGATTACGAAACCAGGAAGGTCAGCTGGAGGCTCTGCTGGTGTGCTTGATGTAGTAACAGGATCATCTAAATATTCGGTCAAATCAACCACCTTTTTAACTTCTTCAATTGACGTAACGCCAGCTAGTGCTTTTAGTACACCGTCTTCTTGCATGGTAAGAATACCTTGCTTGTCTGCAAGTCGTCTGATTTCTCGTTCGGATGGGTTCTGGGTAATAATTTGCTCAATAGGCTCATCAAGTAGGATTGCCTCAAAAAGACCAATACGCCCTTTATATCCACTACCATTACCTTTGGCACAGACTTCTTTTTTGGGTCGATATAAGATGATTTCCTGATCTGAGTTAACACCATAGCTCGTTAAATCTTTCCCATTGGCTTCCGCCCGCTTTAGAATTTTTCGAATCAGTGTCTTGGTTTCTTCATCCGGTGTGTAGGTTTCACTACATTCAGGAATAAGTTTTCGGACCAAGCGTTGAGCAATTGATACCGTGAGGGCAGAGGGGAGCACTTTTGGATTTATACCAAGATCAAGCATTCGAGGAATCGCACCAGCTGCATTGTTGGTGTGCAGTGTTGAGAGAACAATGTGACCAGTCAGTGACGCATTCACTGCAATTTCAGCAGTTTCCGAGTCTCGAATTTCACCCACCATGATGGCATCAGGGTCTTGCCTCAAGGCGCCACGCAATCCACTTAGGAAGGTATACCCTTTCTGTTTGTTTACTTGTGTTTGGGTAATTCCTTCCAGGTGATACTCAATCGGGTCTTCAATGGTAAGGATTTTAATTTCTGGGTTGTAGATTTCTTTTAGAAAGGCATAGAGGGTCGTGGTTTTACCAGAACCAGTTGGACCAGTGGTGAGAATAAGACCATTCGGTTTATGTACCTCTCTTCGTAGCACTTCAAAAAGTTTTGGCTCAATACCGAGAGATTTCATTTTGATGGAGATGATATCCGGATTCAAAATACGCATGACGATTGATTCGCCGTATGCACCAGGAACAATAGAAGTACGAATTTCAATCTCTTGTTCATTGTATTCAATAGTGAACCGTCCGTCTTGGGCCTGCTTGTCTTGGGTAAGCTTCAAGCGAGATAAAATCTTAATTCGAGAATTGATCTTTTTGTAGGTGTCGTGATCAACTCTAGTAATGTCTTGCAGAATTCCATCTTGTCGAAACCGAATTAGCACCTCTTCTTCTTGAGGTTCAATGTGAACATCAGAAGAAGAGGTTGCAATAGAGCTTCCCAGCATAATTTCAATAAGCTGGGTAACGCGCTTAAGGCCTTCACTTTCTTCGGTTTCATCAATCATTTGAGCGATATCATCGTTGCCTTTTACGGTGTCAGAAATTTTCTTGAGTGCTGCAGGGGAGATATCAAGAAAACTAGAACGGCTCTTGCTTGTGATGGCGATGTCGGCGTATCGGTCCCAGGCTTTTTCTAAGCTGCGACGAGAGGTGAGGTATACACCAACAATAAAGCCATCATTCTGAAGGCGGAAGAGTTCTTCTCGGATTCCTGGTTTTTCAGGGCTACGAATCGCCACATAAAGATCTTTACCAACAAGCTTGAAGCAGGCGGCTTCCAATTTCTGTCCAACACTTTTTTCAATCAATGCCAATGCATCAGTTTCGATGGTCATGGAGGTAAGATCTACGTAGGGAATACCAGAACTTTGAGCTAAGCGTTGTACTGACTCCTCTTCCTCTTTTCGACGCAGTGTTTCAAGCTGTTTTTGTTGTTTTTCTTCCTCAAAATGGATTGCCATAGTATCTCTATGATAGCACCTCGTAGGAAAATAGTAGTTACTTGACTTTAACACTTAAAAATGTCATAATATGAACATATGAATACACTTATGTCTCAGATGACGTTGTTTATAAAGGTTGCGCTCGTGGCGCTTGTTTTGTCGTGGGGAACAGCTGTTTTGGCTGATACTACAATTAACGCGGCTGCTGACTCATGTCAGACGCTTTCTGTTTCAACTACTGCTAAGCAAGTTGCTTCTGGTCAGTCATGTTGGTCTGCTACCGCAACGGTTGAGAAGGGTAATCAATTTACACTACGTCTTAGTTATGAAAACTCTGGTTCTGAGACCGCTCAAAATGTGCGACTAAAATTGGCACCAAAGAATTCAGGAACAGTAACACAGCAGGTCTTTACCGCAACGATTACTGCAGACAATGCTCCCACTCGAACCCAGAGTATTGTGGTAAACGCGAATGAATCACTTCGTTTTATTCATAACGATGAGGTGTTCTGGTTCCCAAATAACGGCGGCAACGCTTTTGGAATCCCGTTTGGTCAAAATACCGATGCAATTTTTAGTGCTAACGGATTATTGCTAGGAGATATCGCTCCTGGTAAAGATAAGCGCGGATCGGTGACCGTTGTGTATCAGGCGTATGATCAAAATACCCAAAACCTACCTGGCGCTACTACCAATCAACCAATTGTGGGTACGTCTCCGGTGGCAAGCGTTAGCCGGACCAGTGCTACATTTTCAGGATATTTAGACCCGAAAGGTCTTTCGGCGCAATCATACTTCGAGTTTGGAACCACTCTTGATGTAAATGAAAAGACTAACTCAGTTACCCGAACACAGGCTGGTTTTGTAAGTCGGACCGTAAGTGGTCTCACTGCTGGGACACGTTACTACGTGCGTAACTGTGCTGAAACTACAGCTGGTAAGAAGTGTGGTGTGACTACATCCTTTGTTACCAAGACAACTGCTGGTTCTGCAACTACTAGTTCTAATACAAATAATTCAGACGAGCCGGTGATTGAATTTTTCGAAATTCTAGTACCCGTTCCTTCAACGTTTGTTTCTTTGGGTATCCAAAATGGCGTATCCGCAATGCAGACAGGGGATGTAATTACCTATGAGGTTACGTATAAAAATACAAGCAAGCGGACATTAAAGGACGGCGTACTTTATGTCGAACTACCAGAAGACCTGCAATACCTAGACGCAACTCGCGGTGATTACTCAGCTGTTGACCATGCGATATCACACGAATTTGGAACTATTGGTATTAATGAGACGGGAACGATCTTTGTCACCATGCAGCTTCCAGCTCTGGAAGATGACCGCATTCCGGTGATTGCCATGGCGCAGTTAGTGCACCAGAATCCTGACAATGGCGCTCGTGAAGGAGCCACCGCTTACGATGTTGATACTCGGTATCACACCCTAGCTGAAGAACGTGCCGAAGCCCTTGCGGCATCTACTCTTGGTGCGCTTGGCGGGGGAGGGACACTTATTGCTGTTCTGTTGGTGATTCTTGCGATCGTACTGATGATGTACTACTTACAGATTTCTGGATACTTAAAACCTACCAATGCGCGTTATCAATATGTGCACGTGCCAGTTCCGGTACCAGTGAAGACACAAGAGGAGAAAATCCTTGAGGAGCAAGAGATCGAACACCCACCAGCACTCCTTGATGAAATTTATCAAGGACATCTCGGAAGCTAAGTAAAAACCACCCTTGTCGGGTGGTTTTTACATGGTAGATTATTTCCGTGAATACATACGAAACAAAGACAGTTGAAGAATTTCAAGGTGTTGTGAAAGATTTTTTTCCTACACTGGATTCCGATACTCATGTGGTTGCCTTTGTTGGCGATCTTGGGACCGGGAAGACAACGGCGGTGCAATACATTGCTGAAATTTTAGGTATTTCTGAACCATTAACGAGCCCAACATTTACCTTGGCACAATTCTATCGAGATTTTGAGAGTGCTAAATTTGACCAATTAATTCATATTGATGCGTATCGCCTCGACGACTACAGCGAACTCAAGGTTCTAGGGTTTGAAGAGTGGTGTAATGATCCAAAAAATCTCATTTGTATTGAGTGGCCAAACCAAGTTTCAGTTCCAGAAGAATATATTGATCGTACGATTACAATCACTCACATGGGTGGAGCAGCACGTAGCGTACAGATTGTATAGCTGGGTCTTTTTTGCTTGGACCTATATACTGGGTCCATGTCATCTGAAAGAAAAAGACTTGTTGTTTTAGATACGCACGCCATTATCCATCGGGCGTATCATGCATTACCTGAATTTAGAACTGGTAAAGGATTTCCAACTGGGGCGCTCTATGGGCTTATTACTATGATCCTAAAGATCATAGATGAATTGCAGCCAGACTATGTTGTTGCCGCATATGATATGCCTGAAAAGACATTTCGACATCATATTTATGAAGACTACAAGGGGACACGTCGGAAATCTGATGATGAGTTAGTGATGCAGATTGAACGTTCTCGGGATGTGGTTACGGCTTTTAATATTCCTATCTATGAATCACCAGGCTTTGAGGCTGACGACATTCTAGGAACGATTGTCGAGCAAACTAAGGGTGATGCCAATCTTGAGGTTGTTATTGCCTCAGGAGATATGGACACACTGCAGCTTGTAGAAGGGGATCGTGTGCAAGTCTTTACTCTTAAAAAAGGAATTAAAGATACTATTTTATATAACGAACCAGCTGTTTTAGAGCGCTTTGGTTTTACCCCCACACTTCTGCCTGACTACAAAGGATTGCGTGGTGATCCCTCTGATAACATTCCGGGTATTAAGGGGATAGGTGACAAGGGGGCAACACAGTTAATTACCGCGTATGGTGATATTGACGGGATATATGACGCGCTAGAATCCAAAGGGGTGGAAGGTCTGGTTGCTGATGGCGTGGCTAAACGAACAGCTAATTTACTTGTTGATCAGCAAGACGAAGCGGAGTTCTCTAAAATTCTTGCAACAATTCGAAGAGATGCCCCGGTTACTTTTTCATTGCCGGTAAAAACCTGGCGAGAGGGTGTTAAGCTCTCAGAAATTGAACCGATTACTGCTGAGTTTGAATTCAGAACTATCTGGTTGCGAGTTCAAGAGCTTTTTGGTGAAACCGTAGAGGTTAAGGAAGAAGTGATTGATGCATCTGAGGAGCAGAAAATATTACTCGCGTTATGGTTGGTGAATTCAGATTTGACCACCCCCAAGCGTGATGATTTGTTTCAATACACGGGGAAATCATCATTCCAAGATGCTAAAAAAGTTGTTTTAGATGAGCTTGAGGATAAAAATCTACAAGCTGTGTATGAGCATATAGAACTCCCAGTGCTTCCGTTGGTAGACGCAATGACCGAGCGTGGTGTTGCTGTTGATCTGTCGTATCTTGAAGACTTGTCTAAGAAGTATCACCAAGAGCTTGATCAGTTTGAGAAAAAGATCTTTGAGATTGCTGGTGTTGAGTTTAATATTCGTTCCCCAAAACAGTTGTCGCAGACATTGTTTGAACATATGGAACTTCCAACAAAAGGGATTAAAAAAACAGCGAGCGGAGACCGGTCTACTCGCGAATCAGAGCTAAAAAAACTACGTGAAGAGCACGAGATTATTGAATATATCTTGGGATATCGCGAACTCCACAAACTACTTTCTACCTATATAGATAATCTTCCCGGTATGGTTGGCGAGGACGGGAGACTGCATCCTAAATTCTTGCAAACTGGAACTTCAACAGGAAGATTTTCCTCAGCTGACCCTAATATTCAAAATATTCCGATTCGAACCACGTATGGCCATCGGGTCCGCAATGCTTTTGTGGCAGCGCCAGGGCACGTGCTTTTGGCTTGTGACTATGCGCAGGTGGAGCTTCGAGTTGCAGCTATATTGTCTAAAGATCCGTATCTAACGGAGACTTTCCAGAAGGGGATTGATGTCCATACTGCAGTTGCGGCAAAGGTGTTCAATGTTTCTTCGGATGCTGTGACCAGGGAGCAGCGTTCACGAGCGAAGGTAATTAATTTTGGAATCTTGTACGGTATGGGGGTAAATGCTCTTATGAAAAATCTCGACTCCACCAGGCAAGAAGCGCAGGAGTTCTATAACGCATACTTTGAAGAGTTTTCTTCAATTCAAGATTACCTTGAAGATACGAAATCGTTTGCGTTACAGCATGGATATACGGAAACATTATTTGGTCGGCGCAGATATTTCCCAGCCTTAAAGTCTCGATTGCCTTACATCCGAGCCCAGGCAGAACGAATGGCAATCAATGCTCCTATTCAGGGAACCGCCACAGCAGATATTATTAAGCTCGCGATGGTGCATGTTGACCAGGCTTTGAGCGAAGCAGATCTCAAAGAAGGAGTTCATATGGTTATGCAGGTGCATGACGAACTTGTGTTTGAGATCAAAGAAGAATTGTTGGAAAAAGCACAGCCAATTATTGTAGATGTGATGGAGGGCGTGCTTCAAAATTCATATAAAAAAATAGATACACTAGTACCACTTCTGGTGGATGCCGGCTCTGGTGTTAATTGGGGCGAGGTTAAATAAAAAATCCCCGCTTAGGCGGGGATTAATTCTCTTTGTGGTGTGTGGTGAATTGGTTCGACTGACCACTCACTACCATGTGATAGAAGGAAGAATTCAACCGACTGTGTTTTTTGTTGGTTGAGTCTGGTTTCTTTGATAAGTTTACCTTCATCAACCATGCTATAGACAGTTGTTTCTACAACTCTTTCAAAAAAAGACAGCGTCCTCTCTTCAGGTTCAAAAAAATCAAAAATTTCTTCCATGAGATACCAAGTTTCCGGGTCCATCATGGATAAAATCCCATCTTCGGGATCCAGGTTGGTTTTGATTTGCTCAGTTATTTTGTGAATTCGACCAGGTAAGACCAGGGATCCTATCACGATTAACGTAATCAAGCCTAAAACCGCTAGAATTTGTAAGGGTTCCATATGTTGTATGTGTTTTCCAAAAAATAAGATGTATGCGGTACAATGTCAATATGAAAAAACAACTTTGGTTTAAACGAAAACAGTATGGTTGGGGTTGGTATCCAGTATCTGTTGAGGGTTGGATTGTAACAATTGTATTTATCGTGGCAGCCTTTCTTCTTTTCACCGTCGGCGTTTCCGAAGACGAAGTTCCTGTAAACCGACTTATTATTCTCGGGTTGATGGTTATATTGTTTATTATCATTGGGTATCGCACTGGTGAAAAACCAAAATGGCAGTGGGGTAATAAAAAATAGCATGGATGAACAAGCACTAGTAAAAGATCTAAGGAATTTGGGGCAAGAATCAGCGTATTGGTTAAATAAGGTTGGAATATATACCTTAGGTGATCTCAAGAAAGATAGTACGCAAGAGATCATGCGTAAGCTAGAACAGGTTGGTTTTAAACCAAGTAAAAATATGATGTATGCAATCGAAGGCGCACTTGTTGACAAGGACTGGCGAGATATTGCAAAAGCATATAATGACGTAGTTTGACTGCTATAGTTAAGGTATATGAAAAACGGCATGCGAATCTTTTTGATACTCGTTGTTGTGGTAGGTCTCTTTCTTATTTTGAGACCAAAAAATACTCCCAATGAAGTTCTGACTACAGATTTTCTGCTCTCTGAAGAGCTGGTCCAGTATTTTGTTGATGAGTTGGAACAACCAATTATTGACCAGCTGAGCCAGCCGATTGAAGGCTTTACTCCAGCAATCTTTGCGAGTCAGTATGGAGGTATTAGCCTCGAAGACTTTGATGGTGCTGAAGCACTCCAGGGTACGTATGTGTATATTAACGGTACACTCGAGTTTCAGTTTGAGGAGGGTGAAATACCGCATTCTGCAGCAGACACGCTCACTCAAGAGGGGATGAAGACATTTCTTTCAAATCTTGCAGAAAGAAATGAAGTGATTGTCGATACTGAATCAGAGATAGACAGCCTGTTGGAAACACTGCAATAGCATATGGTTCAGGTTTGGGTCGGAGAACATTTGAATACCGAAGAGGTTGAGAAGGGTGTCGAGTACGACACTCGTATTGTTTTTTATGCTGGTGATGATTGGGGTGAGATACGGCAATCAGTTTCAAACACGGGACTGTTTCCGGAGAAGAAACTTATTGTTCTGAGGGGCCTACTTCTTGATACTGATAGTGTTGAAAAAATAACCACCCTGAAAGATCAAATAGATTCAGCGTGGATCACAGTGTTTTTGTATGAACCGAGCATTAAGGCACCAATCAAGAAAAAACTTGAACAGCACGATATTGTCATGCATGAAAGTAGCGCCGCTACTCCAAAAAAGGGAAGAGATACCCAGGTGTTTGCGATCACGGATGCCCTGTTAAAGCGAGATCGAAAAAGTGCTTGGGTTGCACACCAAAAAGCAGTAAGAGCTGGAAAAGCACCTGAAGAAATCATCGGGCTAATCTGGTGGCAGGTAAAAACCATGTTGTTGGTAGAAAAACTAGACACAAAGTCTGGAGTGAAGCCTTTTGTGTATAAAAAAACGAAACAATCACTACAGAAGTATAAAAAAGGAGAGGTGGAAGGTCTGGCAAGGAAGATTGTAAATCTCTATCATGATTCGCGACAGGGAGGTTTACCTCTCGAAAGTGCTTGTGAAAATATGTTACTTGCGCTATAGTCTGCGTGGGTATGGGGTGAAAGCGGCCCGGAGATAACTTCAAAGGGTCGCCCCTTTTTAAAACAAAAAATAACAGGAGGACCCCGTTAAGGGGGAGCCCCTCAGGATTTGAGTTCTGGATTATGGAGCAAGATGGAGCAAGTAGGTCGTTGGGTTTATAAACCCTTCGGCCTATTTTTATTTCATGCAAAAAAATGGCCTTCCAGAGATTGGTCGCAAACAATACTGCTTGTAAACAATCGCCGGAAGGCCAGTAATTTAAAAGGTCTTACATCGCGATGACACCCGGGTATCACAAAGTGAAAGGAGAGTTGTGCTTGTAGTAACTAAGGTACAAAGAACAAATCGAAAGAACTTTCAACCTTTGAGATGTCAACCCGCATAGGTATCGACTTAAGGTCTAGTTAAAACCTATTCGTTTTGACAACTTGGCTCGACACTTCCTTTGAAAGGCTGTGAGCCGCCCTGAGCTTGAAGTGATTGTCCAAGCCCCAAAGGTTGTCTGACAATATTGTAGGGCGAAGCCTTGGTATTACCAAAGCGCCCCTGTGAACAACTAAAAGAGATTGAAGAGCTGAGCGGCAAAAAGGAGGTAGAGCATGAGATAGAAACCTCCTTCCCAGTTATGGATCTTGCGTGATACTCCAGAGATAATAAAGAGGAAGGTTGCAATGATAAGGAATGGAAGTCCAATGATGAAGGTTGGTTCATCGAGGTTGATGCGAGTGAAGAGTCCAGGGATTCCAACCACAAGTAAGATATTAAAAGCATTAGATCCAAAAATATTTCCGAGAGCTACCTCTGATCTTCCGCTAAGAGCTGCCTTTGATGATACGAGAAGTTCAGGAAGGGAAGTACCAATAGCAACAGCGGTAATGGTAATAACACCAGTGGCTAGGTTAAGAAGGGTTGAAATTTGAATCACGGATTCAATAAGGTATTGAGCACCAAATACAAGACCAGCAACTCCGACCAGAAGTACGATGATATCGTTGCCAGTGATGGCTTGGCCTTTCTTTTTTCCATTCTTAATACCTTTGTGTTTTGCGGCTTCTTTGATGGCGAGACCAGCTGGTTCTTTTTTAACATCAATACCGTCATCATCTGGAGTGGTGATGATGTAAGCAAGATAGAGTACACAGCCAGCAACCAGAATAAGTGCTTCTGGGAATGTAATCACGCGATCCCAGGCAATAAGACCAAAGACTGCGGTGCTGGCAGCTAAAAGAGGAAGTTCTAGGTCAACAAGGTCCTTGCTCACTTGGAGCTTCTTGCCAATCACTGCTGAAAAACCAACCACAAGCAAGATGTTGGCAATGTTAGAACCAATAGCGTTAGCGGCAATAATCTCAGGGCTGTCTTTGAAAGCTGCAAAGAGGGAAGAGATGAGCTCTGGTAGCGAAGTACCAATACCAACAATAATTACTCCAATAACAAACGAAGACAGTCCAATCTTGAAACCGATCTTTTCGGTACTCTCAAGAAACCAGTCTGCTCCTTTAATTAGTACGACTAATGAGGTGAGAAAAATAAGTATCCATCCAATAAGCATATGTAGAGTATTATACGGTATTTAGAGTTGCGTACTTGAAAGCTATTCAGTATAGTACGCACGTACCAGATATCCCCCTGTAGCTCAGCTGGTAGAGCAGCAGCCTTTTAAGCTGACGGTCCTAGGTTCGAGCCCTAGCGGGGGGACAAAAATAAAACCACCGGAAATCCGGTGGTTAAAGTTTTCTATCTATCTTCATCTATTCAAGCAGGTGGCGTGCCACCAGCTCGATAATGATTTCGTCAACGACAATTCTGCCGTTGTGATGGAAACCATCTTGTCTGGCCCTAATATCAAACCAGCTGTCTATAACTTTCGCCCTTCCTTCCTCGCGGTTATAAGGGTGTTGGTTGAGTGACCGGAATTCATTCCGGTGCCGATTCAATAGGATCTGATAATAAGACGTGGCGATAGGCAATAGCTTAGACCTCCACGATTCCTTGCTAGGAATTAGTATCAGTTCGATACTTTTCTCTTTCAGGAATTCGACCCACAGCTTCTCCATGATTTCAGGCTTTTGTGTGAGCTGGCTATGGTGACGTGTGTCACCCATGTGAGAATCATGGGTTTTCCATGTTTTCTCTTCAAAGGTCAGTAGGTTCGCATTTTTTTCAAGAAAATGAAACCACTCTTCGATTAGAGGGCACCAATTCTCTTTTAGCTCACTTACGAGCATAAAGAATGACAGGTGTCCTGCATAATTGGTATCCAGGAGCTCCTCTGCAGAACCTTTGGTTTTTGCTAGCTCTACCGCCTTTCTGATGGTTTTTTTGTAATGCTTGTAGGGGGCCATCAGGAACCCATAGAAGGGTGGAGTGATGTGATCGCACGTATCTTCACCCGGGCGAAGACGATTCATGTCCACTTTCTCTTGGTTGAGAATAACGTAGACGGTGCATGGTTTCTTGATTTTCCCAATGGCATTCAACAGTTCGAATCCACTATTTCTGCCAATGGACACAAAAACTTCTTTTTGAGTCTTGTATCCCAGTTTTTTTAGCTTGGCGGTGTCAACCTCTGTGGTTGACACGCGATTGAAAGAACCATGCTGAAATTTCAGCAAGATTCTTTGAACACCGGCCTTGAAGCTATCAATCGATGCCTCTCGCTGCGCTCTTCTTCGTTCGGAGCGAACCGCGACCTGAGAGGTGTGGTAAATTTCTTTATCCCTTTGTGTTTTGAGAATGCTCTCTGCTATTTCGGAGGAGGATTCTCTTGCGGTACGCAGAGCATTTGCAATGCGATTTCTGTACTCAATGGCTTTCTCAAGAAGTAGATTTTTCATAATCTTTTTCTTTTAATTATATAACATATTTAATACTATGTCAAAGTAAAGATCGCTAAAAACCTTGTGGTTAGGGCTTTTTGTTTAATGGTAGATGTGATATATCTCTTTGTATGAATTGTGTAATCATCCTTCCAGACATCAGAAGCGTCTTTAATGTTGGTGGAATTTTCCGTACGGCAGACGCAACTGGTGTTGATCACATATATATGTGTGGATACACCCCAACACCGCTTGATCGTTTTGGAAGGAAGCGAAAAGATTTTCATAAATCTGCCTTAGGGGCAGAAGAGACGGTTCCTTGGAGTCAGATGGATGTGTTGGACGCTATTAAGGAGTGTAAAGACGGGGGATACCAAATTGTTGCTGTGGAGCAGTCTGGTACGTCTCAGGAATACAACACCATCGAATACACTGAAAAAGTCGCTCTTATTTTTGGAAACGAAGTTGATGGAATACCAAATAACATCTGCCAATTGGCAGATGTTATTGCTGAGATCCCCATGATCGGTCAAAAGGAATCGTTAAATATTGGCGTGAGTGCTGGGGTGATGTTGTATCACCTTACATCTCGCTAGGCTCGCTTCTTCCAGATCTTTTGGTGGAGTAGGTTCACCATGGTTCCCATACTGATCCATCCAATTGCAAGGAGAATGATCCAGCCAAGTACTGGGATGATCATAAGGACAAAGAGTCCAAATACTCCCAAGAGTGCCCAGCCCCAGTGAGGGTCTTTTTCTTTGGTAATTGCCTTGCGTAGCCAAGTTCCGAAGATCACTCCGCTATATACGCCTCCAAGCATCATAATGAAGAAGTAGAGTGATAGGAGTAGGATCGCAAGTGGAATACCAATAAGGGTTGCAAATAGGATTGCCACAATGATCGGGATTAGGATCATCCACACAAGACCAAGTGCAAGATTTCGCCATGGTGAAGAAATGGCAGTTTTGGTAACAGTCTTTGAGAATCTTACGAACACGGCAACAAGAATCACCGCTAGCACCATAAGTCCAACTAACTTAATGAATTGGAAAAAGGTAAATACTCCAATGAGTCCCGCAACACCGTGCATTTTTTTGGTGTCAAAAGGTTTGGCGATCATTTCTCCACGAATTGTCGCGCTTTGACTAATCTCTATCTCTGCGTCTTCAGGGTAGTAGAGGTCTCCGGCAATAACCGCATTGTCTCCGATAATAATTTGTTCACCAATAATGGTTGCGTCTTGTGCCGCACTTCCATCAAATAGAATATCTTCACCAGCGATTTTTAGCTCACCGGCATAGCGTCCAGAGACCTGAAGTTGCCCACCAGCGATATAGGCACCCCCTAATACTTCGGTGCTACTTAAAATAGTGCCTTGTCCGGTGGCAACAAGAAAATCGCCACGAACGACACCGTCGTATGACAGTGTTCCAGCAGCGAGGCGAACGTCATCGTTCACATCCGCTTGAACTGATACGTTGCCACCTGCAACGATCAAGTCTTCTCGCACTGGTCCATTGACGGTTACCTGACCTCCAGCAATCAAAAGATCGCCATCGATAGTTGCTTCTGGGGTGGTGCTCATCTGGTTTCCAGCCGCGTATACATCATCACGAATACTGGTGCTAATACCACCAAGAATCTTTTCTCCGTCAATAAAGGTTGCCGCTCCGGCAATGGCAGGGAAGAGGCTAATAATAAGAACAAAAATACCTATTTGTTTACAAAGTTTTTTCATATGTCACCAGTGTACTCCTCTTGCCTAAA
>Ga0208547_1000076_pt1 | contig 44541 bp, 55 predicted proteins | sample DEB08_DNA_5_FD_185501 | JGI IMG/M metagenome (GOLD analysis project Ga0208547, IMG submission 185501) | Aqueous microbial communities from the Delaware River and Bay under freshwater to marine salinity gradient to study organic matter... | ecosystem: Environmental > Aquatic > Marine > Coastal ...
ACACTAGGTCAAACAACCGACTCGACATTTACCATAGACTCCGCGTCCATACAATACGGACTCTATGGAAGGAGATAATAGATATGGGTACAGGATATACTCGTAACGATACCCCAAACAACATTGCGGATGGTAACGTTATTAACGCTGCTGACTTGGATGGTGAGTTCGACGCAATTGTAGCTGCGTTCAATGCTTCCACAGGTCATAGCCACGATGGAACAACAGGAGAGGGACCGCCTATCACATCTAGTGGTTTGGCGGCTAATTCTGTTACGGCGACACAGGTTGCAGCAAACTCTGTTGCACTTGGAACCAAAACAACAGGTTCTTACGTTGAACAAGCTGCTACATCCGGTAATGGTATCAGCGGATCGGCAAATGCTGAAGGTGCTACGTTTACTGTAACATCTAATGCAACCGACGCCAACACAGCAAGCACCATCGTATTTAGAGATGCAAGTGGTAACTTTTCTGCAGGGACAGTAACAGCCGCCCTCACAGGTAACGTAACGGGCAACGTAACAGGTAATGTTACTGGTAACGTCACGGGTAACGTAACTGGTAACGCCGATACGGCTACCACCCTTGCAACAGGCCGCACAATTGGAATGACAGGCGATGTGGTATGGACATCTGCCTCATTTGATGGTTCAGGCAACGTAACAGGCACAGCTACAATTCAAGCCAACTCAGTTGCTTTGGGTACGGATACAACAGGCGACTACGTATCTGATATCACAGCCGGAACAGGTTTAGCATCTACAGGTGCTACATCCGGTGAAAATATTGGGCACACACTTTCTCTCGACCTAGATGAATTAACTACATCAGTAAACGATACAGACGGTGATTTCTTTGTTGTAGTAGATTCACTTGGTGATCAAAGAAAGCTGACAAAAGCAAACATTAATCTTTCAGGATTTAATGACGATATAACTTCTGGAATAAGCACGGATGTTGTAAACGATACTACACCACAGCTTGGCGGCGGTCTTGATCTTAACAGCAACGATATTACTGGTACAGGCAATATCAGCATTACAGGATCTGTTACATCCGACGGTTTTGTAGGTGGAGATAGTGATAAAATTCAACTTGGCGCAGGAACCGACCTAGAAATTTATCACGACGGTACAGATAGCATCATAGACAATTTGAGTAGCGTAGGTAGTATCAAAATACAAGATACTTCATCTACTGTAGTAGAGATTGATGCTGCAGGTGTAACGGTAACAGGACGTGCTTTGAGTTCAGACGGAACCAATGCCATCACAACCGACTCACCAAGCACCAACGTCATCACGTTTGATCTGGCTGACAACACCAACTTCCAAGCTACTACAACAGGCGACGATGAACTCACCTTTACTAACACTGTAGCTGGTCAATCGGGTAACATCTTCTTAACTACTGGCGGCGGCACAATTTCTGCCAACGCTATGGTAGCTATTAACGCAGATGCGTTAACCAGCTTGTCTACCGCTGGTGTATATCACCTAGCCTACTTTGTAAAGGCCGCAACGGGCGACAATAGAGTTTTGGTTTCTGTATCAGGGGCATTAACATAATATGAGCATTCTTCAAGCAAATGGTGCTGGGCTAGGCGGTGCGGGTGATCCCGGCGGAGCGTTAGCTGGTGGTGGAATCTTAGGTAGTCATGCGATTGACCAGTCTCTGCGGTTTAATGATGGCGATAGTGCGTATCTAAACCGCACACCATCTTCTGATGGTGATCGTCAAATTTTTACCTATAGTGTCTGGTTTAAAGTTGCTAATACAGGTCTAACATACTCAACTCTTTTTTCTGTTAATGACAGAAGTGCTGGAAATTATAACTTTATAAGATTAGATTCTGATGCACTTAGGATTCAGATTTCCGGTGGCGGCTCAAATTATGCTATACAAACTAATCAAGTTTTCAGAGATGTATCTAGTTGGTATCATCTTGTTTTGTCTGTAGACACGACACAAGCAACAAGCACAGATAGAGTTAAAATATATATTAACGGTGAACAAGTTACATCGTTTTCATCAGCGTCTTATCCATCTCTAAATTTAGTCACAGACGTTAATTCTAACACTGAGCATAGAATAGGCTCGTTTGTAGATTTCGGCAGATACTTTGATGGGTATATGGCTGAAATTAATATGATTGACGGCACTGCCCTAGACGCTACCAGCTTTGGCGAAACCATCAACGGCATCTGGGTTCCAAAAGCATACGACACAGCAGATGGCGCATATGATACTAACGGCTTCTACCTGTCATTCGCAGACAGTGCGGCAATAGGCGATGACCTATCTGGCAACACCAATGACTTTACTGCCAACAACCTAGCCGCAAGCGATGTGATGTCCGGTGAAAGCCCGACTAATAACTTCCCTACAATGAATAGTCTTCAAGAAAAGGGCAATGCACAGTCCCTTTATAACCTTAGTGAAGGTAATTTGAAGATGGACACTGGTGCTAGTAACTATGCCCAAATGTCAGGAACAATGGGTGTACAAAGTGGTAAGTGGTACACAGAAACTTATATTAACAGTGAAGGTTATCCTTCTTGGTATATTGGTTGGATAGCAAGAGATAGCTTAACAACTATGACAGGTGGTAATGATTTTGAAGGTGTTACCACTGGTTTTGGTTATTTTACTGGAAGCAATGTTTTAATTTTAGATTTTGGTGAAACCAATAATTCCAGTAGTTCTGTTGCATATTCAGGTTTGTGGTCTGGAGCAAGAGCACCAACAACAGGCGATATAATTGGATGTGCTGTTGATTTTGATAATAGAAAAGTTTGGTGGTCAATTAATGGCGAATGGGTAGATGTTGGCTCTGGTGCTGGCGACCCTGCAAACGGCACAAACCCTTCATCAACTTACACATCATCAGATATTGCTGACGATGATTATAAGTTTGCTTGGCAAGCAGGGTGGGGCCAAAATGCCAATACAACAAAAACTATTAATTTTGGTCAAGATAGCACCTTTGCTGGCGCAACCACTGCTGGCGGCAATGCTGATGAAAACGGCTACGGTGACTTCAAGTACGCAGTACCATCCGGCTTCTTGGCGATGTGTTCAGCCAACCTACCAGAACCAGCCATCGGCCCGAACAGCGACACAACGAGTGACCAGAACTTTAATACGGTGCTGTATACTGGCACAGGTGCAACGCAAAGTATCACTGGTGTAGGGTTTCAGCCTGATTGGGTTTTTGTTAAGCGTAGAGCCGGAGTACAAGAACCTTCAGTCACGGACAGTGTTCGTGGTGTTAATGCACAACTACGCCCAGCCTCAACTGCCGCAGAGTCAGCGCAAACAGATGCTTTAACAAGTTTTGATGCGGATGGATTTACTCTTGGCGCAGATGCAACAAATCGTAGCTACAATTATTATACAGATGCCCACGTCGCTTGGAACTGGAAAGCTGGCGGCACAGCAGTTCTCAATGAGGATGGCACGATTGATTCACAGGTATCGGCTAATCAGGATGCTGGGTTTAGTATTGTCACTTGGGTCGGTAATAATACGGATGGGGCAACCGTTGGTCACGGACTTACAGACCCAGAATTTTCTATTGTAAAGAATAGGGATAGTGGAACAAATTGGGATGTGTGCTGGAGTGGGTTTACTAGCGGAACATCATTAAATTTGGACACTACTGCGGCTGAATTTTCACCAACTACTGGATATCAACAATTAGGTACGTCAACAATTACGTTGAAAAACGGCGGTGTTGGTATTGGGAGGGTGAATGGAACCCCAGATGATTACGTAGCGTATGTTTTCAAAAGCGTTCCCGGCTACAGCAAGGTCGACACCTATGTCGGCAACGGTTCCGCAGATGGGCCGTTTGTGTACACTGGGTTTAGACCTGCGTGGGTTATGACTAAGATGTCTACAAACGGTAGCCAATGGACTATAATTGACAATACCAGAAACACTTACAATGCCGTTGACAAGGGGCTTGTTGCGAATACATCTGCCGCTGAAGTTACTGGTTCGTCATCATTAACACCATTTGTAGATTTTACATCTAACGGTTTCAAGATACGCAGTAGTCAGGCGCAGATGAACCAGAATGGTGACACATTCATCTACCTCGCTTTTGCCGAAGCCCCATTTAAATACGCCAACGCACGATAGGAGATAAGACGATGGCATGGAAACATGGACTACAAACCTTAAAGCCGGGAAAGGCTTGGACAGACTCAACGGGTCGGTTGCATCCGGCAGTGTGGATGCGCTACTCTGCCGAAACAAAAACACGTTACAATATCGTGTGGGAAGAGCCACCTGCAAACGAAGCACCCTTCGATAGTCGGTTTTATTGGGGACGCCAAGCAGACGGTACGTTGATACCACGTTCCCTCACTGACACCAACGAAGTCGATGAAAACGGTGATCCCCTTTTGGATTCTGAGGGAAACCAAGTGGTTACGCTTGGCCTCAAGTCAATTCACAAAGCACGTACAAAAGAACAGGCAGGTGGCTTGCTTGCACCAACCGACTGGCACGTTGTTAAGGCTGCTGAAGTAGCGGCTTACTCAGTCCCTGCAAATATTAGCCAATACCGCACCGATGTCCGCGCTGCAAGCAACACAATCGAAACTGCAATCGATGGAGCAGCAGACTTGGATGCCTTCATTGCCTTGTTTGATACACCTGTAGATGCAGACGGTAATCCAACGGGTAACGCACCAATCAATGACTGGCCTGATGCAATCTGATGGAAGTCACCAACTTGATAGATGTGCTGCTAGGCATAGTATTAGCAGGAGTGGCTTGGTTCTTGTCTGAACAAAACAAAGAGCAAAAGCGACTGAGTATCCTTATCAACAGGACACGCGAAGACTATGCAACTCGCATGGAACTGCGCGACGACATGAATAAGGTTATGGACGCTTTGCATCGGGTAGAAGATAAGCTAGATAAAGTATTGAGTAGGGATTAAGTATGGCACAAGATGAAAGAGATGTACCTGCTACAGAGGAAGAAGCAAAGCAAAAGATGCTTGAACAGGCAACTCAAGCATCGTTGGAACCAGAACAAGAAATCACTCCTGTTCTTCAACAAGTAAAAAAAGACGAACTCCTCGATGCGTCTCAAAAAACAATCGGCGCACCTACTGTTGCTAAACCTGCAGTGGTAGATGGGACAAAGTTTGTTCAATCTCCACCTACTGTAACGCCAGCAGAAGAGTACAGATCAGCACAAGCCGAACCAAAAGTAGGTGAAGCAAAAGCGGCACAAGGTAACCTGTCAAATAACACCATTATGACTGCCGCTCAAGGGTCGGTTTCTCCCGCTAGTTTGGCTACAGCAGCAACAGCGGAATTAGACCAAAGAGCCACAACTCAATACCAACTAGCACAGTTGATGGCAAGCGTCAGTGCTGGCAAACCTATGCCCCCGTGGGCTTCTCCTGCTGTTCGAAAAGTATCAGGCTTGATGAACGCACGAGGTTTGGGCACAAGTTCTATGGCTTCTGCAGCTATGGTACAAGCCGTTATCGAATCTGGTATCCCTATTGCCGAATCAGACGCTAATAAATACGCGACCATTCAACTTAAAAACCTGTCCAACGAACAAGAAGCAACCTTGCAAAACGCCGCAACTATGGCTGCAATGGATATGGCTAACCTGAACAACCGACAAGTAGCAGCTGTAAACAATGCAAAGGCATTTCTTTCTCTCGACCTTGCAAATTTAGATAATGAACAAAAATCAAATACAATAACCTACCAAAGTAAGGTGTCTGCGCTTCTTTCTGATACTGCCGCTGAAAACGCTGCACGGCAGTTCAATGCAAAGTCACAAAACGAAGTAAACATGTTCTACGAGGAACTTGCATCGTCTATCACGAACACAAGTTTAAATCGTGTTGCAAGTTTAGAACAATTTAACATCAATACCAAAGTTGCTGTTGATGAGTTCAACGCCCAAATGGAAACAACCCGCGATCAATTTAACGCAAACATGCGGATGCAAATTGATCAAAGTAATGCAACGTGGCGCAGAAACATCAACACGGCAAATACTGCTGCACTAAACGACGCAAATCGACAGAACATACTCAGCCTGTTGGGTATTCAGCAAAATGCAATGAATAACATTTGGCAAGCGTACCGCGATCAAGCATCTTGGAACATGAAGGTTTCTGAAAACGCAAAGGATCGTGCACACAACGCAGCTATGCAATCTGCAGCAATTGCAGCAAACAAAGATATGTACGAAGACAAGTTTGAAGACTACTTGATCGTTACCACGATAGATAACATATTCTCATAAGGAAAGAGACACGATGGCAACTAATTGGATAGCTTACGGTGCTGCTGCCTTAGTTGGAAGTGCAGCCAAAACATATTTTGGTGGGGAAACAACTGCAAGCAACGAATTTGAAACGTTTGGTAAAGATCAATCCCTAGCAAGTAGTGTAACAGGTGCAGCTATGAATTTTTTGGACATAGATCCATATCAAGGTTCTAGCTTACAATCGACGGTGAACAAGTACGTTCCGGGTTGGGTAACAACAGGTATAAGTAATCTGGCTAGTGGCAGCACAGGAAAACCTACAAAAACCGAAACCAAAAAGAATGACATGTTTCGGGATATGCGCCAACTACCAGACTATGATATGGTATCACCTAATCGTATTCGTACAGACACAGATTTTTCAGCGTTGCCAGTCGGACGAAACGGCCTCGTGCAAGCATCTCTTTCCAACCCAGACCTATTGAAGTTTTTAGCTAAACGCTTAGAGACACGTGTACCTAAACGGATACTTGCACAAGTGCAGCCCGTCGGTTCCACGACTATTGGTAAGGTTAGTGTCAGACGAACAGCCACACGAACATCACCGTATACAAAAGGCATTGATAAGGATTAACAAATATGGCTAGAGATAAGATTACACCTCTCGCTGCACCACCCGGACACTCGCTAACCGACGAACCGGGAAGGTGGCCGTGGGAAAGACCCCCTGTCTACGCAGATCCAGATGATGCCATCGATTACATAACTCAAAAATTACAAGACGACAATACCCGCGAAGATCTCCTAAAGATGATGCTTGCAGGTATCACTGTCGAGGAACTTGTTAATCAGGTATCTTTCAAGGGATTTATGGGCGGCTATTACAATCCTGATGTTGCAGAACTAATCAAACCTGCAATCGGTGTGTTCTTATTTAGTATGGCTCTAGAAGAAGGCTTCGAACCTGTGATGTTCCGTGAACCACCAGAAGAAGGTCAGGTAGACGATGTCGGTTTCTTCAGGATTATGAAACAACGTAACCCTGAAATGTACCTGAAGATGAACGAGGAAATAAACCGACAGCAACGTATGCAGGTAGATGATTTTATAGAAAAGACAAAGGGCGACTACACGGCTATTGTGGTTGAACCGTCTGAATCATTTCTTGATGTAGAGGAAACCGCACGATGAGTATGGGCTTGGATAAACTTTTGCTTCTTGCTACGTATGCAGGTGGCGTAAAAGCAAAAAGTGATCGTGAACGCGAAGAACTTAAAAGAATAGAAGAAAAAGAAGCTAAAGCTGCTACTGCAGAGGCGGCAGAAGCAGAGAGGGTTCGCGTAGACGAAAACACCCCCCGATACGTTTATAAAACACAAGACGGTGCACTAGGTATGCATTCTATCGGTAGCCCGTTTAGATTGCCTCAAGGTTCTAAAATCATTCAAACAGGCAACTATAAGAGTGGTTTTAAAGACTACGAGGGTGATTCTAAGATTGAAGATATTTTCAATATTAACGGAACACCTATGACCCGTGCCCAAGCTGCTGCAGCTATGGGACCATCGGTAAACCAACTAAAATTGGGATCTGCTCAGTTTCCGTTTATCGGTCAATCGGTAGATGGCAAATACGACTACATAAATAAAGAAACCCTTGCCGCCTTAAAAGGACCAGATAGAGTTGAATTCCGTGACAGCTTTTATATCGGTGGCAAAAAAGTGGATTCAGAAGCAGAGGCTGTACGCATATCGCGTAGAGATGGGCTTCCTATTCGTCATGTTACAGATAAGTTTATAAACGGAAATTTGGAAAGCAGATCCGACAAGGACTATCAAGAACCTGAAAAAGAAACGGGCGACGAATACTCCTTTGTTTATGGCAAATCTCCTAGCGGCAGAGATGTTATTATAAAAAGAAAAGACCCTAACTTCTTTATAGGTGAGGGCTATCCGGAAGCCGACATCAGAAAAGGTAGATTTGTTGGGGATCGTCTTGTAACTGAAATCTCTACAGATCTCAGAACTTCCACTGCAACTCAGTACATCTTAGATGACGGAACTGAAATATTAGATACAGATGATGAGTTTACCAATAAAGATAGAGCACGGGCTACTCAACAACGTCTCGTAACAATCAGTGCAGACGGTAAAACTATAACACCGAAAACCGACTATTCTTCATTCAGTGCAAAAAAGGAAAATGCAGCAGCTTCTAAAGCTATGGATTTGTCCAAGTATACTGTACACATGGAAATGCCAAACGGTACTATTATAGGTGCAAAGGATGAACAATCTGAAATAGAAAAGCTAACAGCTATTCATTCAAATACATTCCCTAACCTAGAATACATAAATTCTAAACCAGAAATAGCTGCAGAATACGTTAGAAATTTTGGGCCTGTACTTATTAATTACTTGAAACCCACTACGATGCAAGAGGGTCAAGTGTCTATAAACTTGACTACGTCTGCACGTAATGCAGCTTTGAATCAGGGTTTTGGTTCTATGCTTGCTGTAAACGGCATGAACGAGTATCTTAGATCTATAGATCTGCAAGGAAACGAAGACAAGAAACAACAGCTTCAAGTTACTTTAGGACAGCAGCACCCTGACAGCGCAGTCGTTGTTGTCGATGAACCCGTCACTGATCCAGCAGGAAATGATATTGGTAACCTGATTGTAGGTAAGGTCGCTGGTCCAGAATATAAGCCTTTCGTTGAGTCGGTTTTGTATCCTACACTACTTTCAGCAACAGGCGATAAAGTTAAGGCTGAAAGATTTTTAGGTAGGTTAATTAAGGATAAGGTAAACTACGTTACGGGCGAAATTTCTAAAGATCCCAACGGTAACCCTATTCCTTCTGAGAACCAACCTTCATTAGACGCTCTGAAAACAATGGCTAACAACATAATTGTACCGGGTAAAACCGTGCAAGATAAGCCTAACGAGCCTCCTAAACAGGTTGTACCTCCTGTTACTGAGTTAGATGCGTTTATTGCAACAGTAAATGCGTCTGATCCCGATTCAGATTCAGTTTTAATCGCTTTAGATTCAGATGCAAAAAGAAGAATAGCTAATCAGGCAGTAGCTATAGGCGGCGGTGATACTGAAGACATAATCACAACAGTCAGAGGATTTATGTCTGTCACAGGGGCATATCAAACAGGCTTGCTACAAGAAAAGTATGGTTTGAACAACACCTCGCAAGGCCAGCAACGTAGACTAGACTACAAAGGTGTGGTCGATTCAACTAACCGTGCGGATGCTGTAATCGTAAACGCCCTTAGAACTTTTGTTAATCCTGTAGATGGTAGTGATTTACCTAGTACTGCATTTGCAAATGCTCTCTTAACAGTAGAAGGTATCCAGTACTTATCAGGAGAATTTAAAAACCGTCTAGTAAAGTTTGTTACGGGTGATGATCCTACAAACTTAGACGAAACTGAAGTAGCTAACACTTTTGTAAATAGCCTGTTATCTACTGCAGGTAACGCCGTTGACATGTTTAGCCCAGCGGCTGTACAGGAACTGAGGAAAGACGCAGCACAAGTTGCAAAAGCAATCAACGAAGCTGACAGTGCTGAAAAAAGACTTCTTGCGGCTCGTGAATTCCACATCACGGTTCTTGCCTACGAACTTGCTGCAGCTATTCAGGGCGGCACAGGCGGACGTACAATCTCTGACCAAGACGTGGCTTTGATATTAGGCTCACTACGTCAGGGAACTTTTGCCAGCCAGAAATCACAAAAAGCTGCTTTATTTGCAGCACGGGATATGCTAAAAGACATACGTATACGTGCAACTTACCTGAGTTCACCTAACGTTCTTGATAATGCAGCGGTTGCTATTGCTGACGACTTTATGACCCGTGCAGATGTCATAGCACAACCGTACACCAGTGTCGATGCAGCTATCAGCTATGCAACAAACAAACTTAATAAAGCACTGGCAACAGGCGAAAACGCGGCTGCAAACATGAGTGAGGCTGATCTACTGAAAGCATACAATCGTGCTTTGAGTCTTAGAAAACAACCTGCCGTAACCGAACTTACTGACGAAATTAAAAATTCACCATTGTATAAGGCCACCGTAGCCGGAATACGCGGGAGTTAATATGCCACAAGACGGGTTTTCACTGTTTGAAGATGTAGCTAAAAAGGTTGCTAAAACTACCAATCCTACTGTAAGTCTTTTAGGAGAGGCGAAGGAGCAAACCGACCAGCTTCAAGTGCCTAGAAAAACATACGCACCTCTACCGTCAGGCGAAGCTGATCCACGAGGTGAGGACTTTCCTTTCCTTGCACCGTTTGGTTTAGGCAAAGAAATATCACAAGAACCTGCCCTAGATCCAGACCCACTCAAGATTGAATACGAATACGGTGAACCATTCTTGGGTGCAAAGGCTGTAGTTAAGCGTCGTCGTCCAGTTTTGGATGAAACAAAAATCACACAAATTGTTTCTGTACGAGATTTGGACTTAAAAAAACAAGACGTGATGGAAGCAAACTACGCTGAGTCAAAAACTGGCGAACGGTTTGCGTTTACCTCTGCAGACGACTATGAAACAAGACTAAACATCTTAGATCAGGGAAAAGCAACGAGTCTTTCATATCAAGTAGGCGATAACGTTCAGACTGTTCCACTACCTTATGATAAACTAGTAGAAGATCTCACCAGTACTCCAGAAAATATTCGGGATAAGCTTGCGGCTATTCCTATGGTTTCTGATGAAGAAAACTACAGATATATGATAAACACGGGCGTAGATGATGAAACCAACCGTGCAATTTTTGCCAATCAGTTTGTAACTTTCCTAAGAAATCAAGGTGTCAAAGATGACCGTACAATCGCTGGGATCGTATCCCACAGCGTAAATCTTCCACAATTCGGTGGGGTCGGTTTTGGTGATGCATCAAAACTAGTCGGTTTAACGAATGAAGTAGTCAAGTTTCCGTTTGAAGCTGGCGCATATGTTCTGGGTGAAGCCTACGACGCCATATCTGAGGATATGGATACAGAAGGTTTTGATCTAGGTGATTCTGTTGATCGTCAACGCTTCTTTGACAGATACTTTCCACGCATGGCGGCGGCAGTACAAGATAGATACACGCAGCTTGGCTTAGATGTTTCTTATCCAGTAGCTGAAGCTATTGCCCGGAGGTTTTCTGGCATAGGAACTCAGGCCGTAGCCACTACGGCTGAAGTGGTTGGACCAACTAAGACAGGAACCCTTCTAAAAAGAGGGTTTGATGTAGCTGGTATAGGTTTCGGCGGTGCTAATGAAGCCCGTATGTTCAAGAACTGGTCAGACGATTACACAAAGCGTTTCCCAAATGAATCCCCAGAAGCTGTTATGCAAAAGTACATCGACATTCGTAAGTCTCAGATGTTCGGTAAAGATGTAGCTGGACTATCACAGGAACTGTACGATGTTAAACTTCTTGGTGGTGTTGCTAAAATAGCAGCTAAACCAATTGCATTTATCAACGGTATTCGTGTAAGTAGTCGGTTTAGAGCAGGTATGCAGCTTACAGATGCCGCGTTAGCTGCAGACAATCGTATAGAAGTTCGTAACATGACAAGATACAGAACGAACTTACAAGGACAAAAAAACGGCATTATTGATCGTGCACGGAGCGAGGGTAGAGACTTAAACCCTAGTGAACTTGAAAGACTAGCAGAGGTAGATCGGAAACTAGATGTAACGAATACCGAATTGCGTTCCATCGTTGCACAATCAGAAGTTCCAAAGTTTATGCGGGAAGCTGCTAAACAGGACAAGTACATAGTTATAGGTTCTGTAGCTGCAAATCAAGCATTTGAAATATACGGTGGAGATCCCGCTCTTGGCGAATTTGTAGGTGTGCTGGGGGGTATAGGTTACAGCTTACTTCGTGGACGCAACGAGGCAAAGACACTTCTTAAAAAGTTCAACCTAGAAAAAGCCTCAGATGCAAAGCTACTAGATGCAGCGGACATGGTTCTTACGAACATGAGGAATCTAGATCCGGACTTCCAAGAAGCACTTCTGACTCGTGTGAAGTACTTTGAGGGTTTGAAACAGGAGTTGCTACAGGTAGGCGTAAATCCCGAAGTACTAAATAGATCTGTAATTCGTATGATGGGCTTGTCGGTTTTGCAGGTAATCGAAGAAGGTCACCGAATAGAGATGAACGGCCCTCAAGCTGCAGGGTTTGGTGGTAACTTTCAAGCCCTCACAGAGAACTTGGCACTACAACAAAAGTTTGCTGCAGAACTTCGCACTACGTTGCAAACACTTGCAAATGCACAAGGCGTACAGACAAAAGGTACTGCCGTAAACAAGCTTTATGAAACTGTAGATGCAGCTTTGAAACATGCTGATGGCATGATCCGGCAGTTAGATTCAGACTTGGATGTGTTAGGTCGTAACTATGAAAAGCATGTAAAAGGTCAGATTTTAGGTGGATCAGAAAACCTACAAGCGTTGTCTGACGGTTCGGTTGCAGACTTGAGAACCACATTCGACAATCTTGCTGAACACAACATCAGTCAAATAGACAATAAAAGTGTAGAAGCTATCCGCAACGAAGTACGTCGAACAGACGCCAGCCTCTTAGACGCAGTCAAGCAAAAGGCTAATCAAATTGGACGGGCGTTGCCTACACAGGGAGATGTACAAAACAAGGTAGAAAAAGTACTGCCTGACGGAAGAATCATACGTCCCGGACGTGCGCCTGTAAAGAACGGACAAATACAAACTGCCGGGGATGCACTAGCTGCAGTTGTTGAAAGCGCAAATTTACGGGAACGTAACATAGCTTCTGCGCCGTACCGTAAGCTAGACGCGGAAGTGTTTGTTACCTCGACGGGCCAACGTATTCAAGGTACGCCTACAACTGACGCTGGACCTGTTCTAGATGAAATGTTCAATGTTCTTGGGACAGACGACGGTATAACCATTCTGCTTGAGATGTCTGGTAAAACCTTATCTAGATCACAAAGCAGTAAAACCTTTGCATTCTTGGATGATGTTGCTGGCGGATTCTTAAGTACAGTTGCTGAAAGACAAGGCGTATCTGTAGATGACTTGGTAAACGATGCAATACAGGCTGCTGGTGACTATGACAAACGCATACCTAGAAACCTGTTCGCTGCGATGCAGATCAGAAAAGACTTAGCAGCCCAAGACATCGATGTAGGCGTTCTGCCTATGACGTTTATTCAGGCAAAAGAACTGACTGATGCGTTGGGCCAAATGGCATTTAAGGCACCAGAAGCCGCTTCTGCAAAGATTAGAAATCTTGAAAACATTGCGGAAGGAACAATGGATAGCTTCTCTGTTCGTTTGGAAAACGGTCAAGTCATAACCCTAGATCAGCTTTACGTAGCAGATGAAGCGTCACCAACAGGTACATCTTCAGTTAGAGAATACTTAGCAAGGGCAAACGAAGGTTGGTCTGAATACAAGCGCAGATTCTACGACGATGAAAATTTAAGTAAGTGGCTTGGTTGGTCAGACAAAAAAGCAAGAAAGCCTGTTGGCAATTCTGTAGACTATCCTCTTGGCATTGACTACGGCAAGAATGCCCCAACAACTTGGTTAAATCTAGACAAAGTAGCGGATGCCAAACCTGAAGAGCAAGCAAGATTGATGCGTTCTTTGGCAGAAGGTATCGGTCAGCTAGATCCAACTACAGGTACCTATCGTATTGCACTCAACAGCGCAGAAGGTCAAGCTTTCCGTGAGGTGCTTGGTGCTCACATGCGTGAATGGATGATTAATACGGTCACATCTGGCAAGCCTATTGACTTCAATGAATTCAGGCGCAAGGCAGCATCCCTTGAAAATGCATTTGTCGGATTCACAGAAGATGGCAAAGAAATTGCTATGATAGATAGTCAACGCATCATGCGCGATGTGTTCCCCGACTTTAGCCCAGATTCTTTGAATGAAGACATCTTCAATGCGGGTGTCGAAAAGATGAACAGCGCAATTAAGCGTGAAGCGGCACGGGTTACCAAAGAAGCAACCATAATAAAGAACGGGCTTCAGGACAGCCGCAAGTACCTAGAGCGGTTTTCTGCTGGACGATTAGATGCAGCGGATGCCGCGTCGGTTTTGATATCTGGCGGGACTGCACGGGTAGCAGAGGTCAAGCAGCATCTCAAGCTTCTAGGTCGTACAGACGATGAAATAAACGCCATCCTAAAAGCTTTGATCGTAGATGAGGTAGAAAAGAAAGCCTTTAAGCTTACAGGCGTACACACCCCAGACCCTGCGAATCCGACTAAATTGATTCCAGAGGTTGATCTTGATGACGAACAGCTAAAGACTATTATGGGCTTCAACGATCCTGCCCAAAGAGAAGTTGTTAAATCCATAGTCGGTAAAAAAACATATGATGTGTATGAAAGCATTGTACAGTTTGTAGCAAACGAGAAGCTTGCGGGTGTGCAGGGACTTAACATGACAGGCATCCCTCGCAAATTCTCTATCGAAAGTTACATCAGCCGCTTCTATGCTATCAATCGCGGTGTGGTAAGCTTTCGGTATGTTGGTACTGAAGCCGTACTACAGGAAATGCGCCGTAAAAATATGAGCATACTTTCGATGGCACTCACTAATCCAAAAGTCGGTGAGTTAGTTATGGAAATGATAGCTACAGGAAAGCCACTACCAGCACAAAAAGAAAACGAACTTTTTGAATTGATGGTTATCGGTATGGAACGCTTCGACAACTGGCGTGAACGGTCAAAAGACCCTGTAAAAGTTGTAAGTGATTACGGTCACGAATTTATATTTAACGCAATTCCATAAAGGTGAAATGATGAAACAGTATCACAACGGTCAGCGCAAGGGTATGATGTATGGTGGCAATACCCGTAAACCTATGATGTATGGCGGTAAGGCAACTAAGTCCCGCAAGAAGATGCAGATGGGTGGAAATGCAATGATGTCCACCAGCCAAAACCAACAGCAAATGCAAGAGCGGGATCAAAACCGCATGGGCATCATGTCTGGGCCTACACCTACACAACAGCGGATGGGCATGGCAGAAGGTTCGTTTGCAAAGCTTGCCCCGCCTTATGATAAGGTAACCTACGCAGACAAGATTGCTGGTGCAACAAAGGGGAAGAAACGTGGCAACTAAGTACGTATCTGCTCCTAAAGGCTATCACTGGATGAAACAACGTGATGGCAGTTATAAGCTAATGAAAAACCCCTCAACCGGATATAAACGGCATAAGGGGTCTTCTACTCGTGCAAGATTTGAAATACAGAAGGTACACAAAAAGTCTAAATAAACCGACTGGATTTCTCCATCATTTCATCACCCATCGATCTGAGATATCTTAACAGGGATGCTATTGAGTGTGCACCATCATACTCTGGCATCCCTTTATTTATTGTAGCTTCGAATTGATCCGGTGGTATACCATCCCAAACCAACTCAACATTCCCATCCTGATTTAAGTACGCTGTAAATTGAAATAGGTTAGCCTTATGCTGCTTCTTTGCCATTGACAGTCTCTAGTTCTTGTATTGCTAGGTTGTAACAGTCAGCTTTGAAAACAAAGCCGTTGGCAGGATCAACATCACCCACCTGATATTTGATTGCCTTCTTGTAATAGTCTGCTTTAGGTATCTCTCCCAATATCCAAGCCTTACTGTGGTCGGTAAGGATACGGACAAAGACATAGCTATCACAGTCCTGTTTCGTACCGTGTGCCGCCACAGAACAATCGTAGTTAGGTGAAGGGGTTGTGTTGCACCGCTTAGTCTTTACGTCAACACGTCGGTTTCCTACCAATAGGTCGTAATCCTTGCTGTTGGCTTCGATACCGCCAGTGTAGTCCTGTACGATAATTTCACCAATAGCACCGACAACATTAGATAGGCTACCAGTTATGCTGCCCTGTAGTACACCTACAGAGGCGGCTTTCTTTTTGGCGCGACGAATAATTTCAGGTGTTATTTTTACTTGGATCATAGATACCCTCTTTCGGTAGGAAGACCATAACAAATGAACCACAGCTAGGGCAACTCAAATTTGTTTCCATGCAGTATTCTTCGTCTTCTTCCGCGATGTCATGGTCTGCACCCCATACCAACTCGTGTTTACAATGCCAGCAGTTCAATTGCTTTCTCCTTACTTATCTTAAACCATTCGCCACGACGCTCGACAGATTCAGCCTCAAACTTATTTAGCAGGTCGGTTTCGGTAGCATGTCTGTCCTCTGTCTTTACAGATTTAATTATGATGTAGTCCCGAAAGGGTGAAGATGTTTGGTAGTTGGATAACCTGTCGGTTGCAATTGCCGCCTTACCAACCTTCACCCACTCAGGCCACGCTGGGTTCATAATCAAGTATACTTCCCCTTCGTACGTCTTTTCAATCTCGCTATGTGACCAAGCATCATCTAAGGATTTGTATTTTCCCGGTTTATGTAAAGGGCTTTTCTTAGATATTTCTTTACCATTTACATACATACGCAAGGAATCCCGACGCTTTACGGCATCAGGATTATCCTTGTAGTACATAGGCTTTCCTGTGTACGGATTTGGGTCGAAGCGATTAGGCACTTTCATCCTCTTTTGGTAAGCCTTCAAAACTATCATAGCGTTCATAGTCAGATAACACAAGGTCAAAACCGCTGTCGTAGTTGTCAGTCATTTTATCAACTCTCCTTTATACAAGTGAACTATTGGTTCTGCCTCTTTCAAATCATCCACATCCAAGCCATCTGCCAGATATGAAAGGTCATAATTGTCAGAACGAAACAGTTTCACTGTGCCATCCTTGTTTCGCATAGGCTCATCTGTTTCTGTGTCAATGACATAGAATGTCATGTCCCATACGCCAATAGCGTATGATTTGTTTGAGTCAAAGGTCATGCCGCACTCTCCTCATCCTGATACTCAGCTATATGCTTTGTAGCGTATATTACTACGCCGCATTTAAATCAACAACTTCACACACACCTGCAGTACAGGCAAGTTCACGAGAACCGCTGGTATTGTCTTCCTTCTCAAACTCAGAAAGCTTGTTCCAGTCGATAACCACACCTTCGTACAGCTTCTTCCATTCCAAGTATTCATCTGGTTCAATGTCTTGGTACGGGGCTTGCTGATAGGTATGATCGCTGTGCGGCAAGAACGATACACCTGATGCCACGTCAAAGTTCTCATACACCCACGCACCGACTTCCATCCACTCGTGTTCCTTAACCGACACGGTGATAGACGGTTTGTGCTCACACCAGTGAATCGCGTATGTCTTCCACAGTTCTAGCTGTTCAATAGCAGTAGTCTGCGTACGAGTTACGGCACCGTCAGGTGATTTCATTGGGAAGCTAAAGACTGTTGTAGAGTCCGGCTTCATCATGTCACGCTCGTTGTGTACGCCGCTTTCGATGAGGAACTGTGTCAACGGGTCTTTGTTGTCGCCACGAACCGTACGAATGAAGTAATCGTTGTGCCGTGCGTGAATACCACTAGCTGCGTCCACGAGTTGAGATACAGTACCCGATGGCTTTACACAGGTGATTGCTGCACTCTGAGGTATTCCAAGCATGTTCGCAAACTTCTTGTTTGTATCTACGGCTACTTGCCGCATTTCTTCTAGCCAACGCTTGCTGTCTACGTTCTTTGAAAGCACGTGATGATCCATGATACCAGTCAAGGATACGCCCAATAAACGCTCTTCCTCTGTGTTGTCCTTCCATATCTTCCTCAGGTATTTGAAGTCAGTCAAGGTAGATTGCAAAGTACCCAAGATGGTTGCGAGGCGAACCTTGCGCTTCAAATCATATAGCGAGTCGGTTTCACGAACCACCACCTCTGACAAGTTACAGAACTGGTAGCCACGCAAGATAATCTCAGAGCAGGGATTTGTACCCCACATGTGGCCTTGCTCACGGCGTCCGTTGCGACCGACTTGCTTGTCTGCCGCCTCACGGTTGAACATACCACGTTCACCTGACTTACTGTCGTACAGGGCAAGCCACTCACGCATAAACGTACCCATCTCAGGCTTCTGCTTGTAGGCTACAGAATTGTTTGCAAGCGCACGTTGCGGCTCACCTTCCCACCACATACCTGACTTAGCGTGTGCCATCTGGTCATCGTTTAAGTTAGATAAACTAATCAGGGCAGAGCGTCGTACGCCACCGACAACCACAATCTCGCCAATCTTACACATCAAGTCGTGGCATTCGATAGGAAACAACCGACGCCCTTTAGCTTTCTTGAATGTCTCAACAACAAAGTTGAAGAGATCTGCAAGAGGCTGGGGGCCGGATGCACGTCCACCCATAATCTTGAGGCGTTCACCTGCTGGGCGAACCTGAGACATATCCCAAGACGGGACTTGTCCAGCATAGAGCAACGCAATCAGTTCGCGCAAAGCTTTTGCCCATCCCGGTTTGCTATCGCCTACTGTAATTACAATATCTGAATCACCAAAGTTGTCTGACACAACGGGAAGCTTGTCCACGTTTTCCCGTTCAACGCTGAAACCGACACCCGTACCACACATCAAAATATACATACATTCGTCAAACGCACGGGGGCTATCAACAGGAATGTAGCTACAGTTATATCCACAGATATTATCACGAGCCAATGCAGACCCTGCTGTCATCATTGCTCTCATGGATGGCATGACATCAAGACTCAAGATACCTTCACGTAACTCGTCGGTTACCTTCTTGTCTAGCTTGACGTTGCACTTACCTTGAATTTGGTTTTCCATGAAACCGACGTATCGGTCAACTGTCTCATCCCAATTCTCACGGCGTTGTTCATTATCTAGCCAACGTGCGTAACGTGACTTGTGAATGAATTGTTGATATGGTGTTGGTAACATGTTGCTCATGTCTTATTCCTCTTCTAATGTTTCGATCAGTTTGTTGAGATACCACTGGGCTTTTTCAAGGTCTTGGATTCCGTTTTTGTATCGGTATCGCCAGAGGTATTTGATGATGTTTCCTTGCAGGTAGTATTGAAACCCATCGTCTGTCGCCGCCGCGATTGCGTCAACGCATTCGATACCTGCTTGATTGTAGTGTGGCGGATTATTGACAAGGTCTACTCCCCCGTATGCTTCTTTACCAGCATTCTCTAGTTGTTCCAAACGCTTCATGTAAGCTTCGTGTTTCATCGGTTATCTCCATCACCAGATAACTTACCACGTTTCTTGCGGCTTTGCAACTTCTTTAGGTTAGCTTCTGCAATAGTCTGCAGGTCGGTTTCAAGAACCTGTGCCATAGCCGCAACGTACCACAAGACATCTCCTAGTTCGGCACGAAGATCGTTTATCTTGTACGGCAATTCTTCAGGGGTATATCCGTCGCGTACAAACTTCTTGACCTTGTTGGCTATTTCGCCAGCCTCACCAGCCAAACCTAACGCTGTATAGATATAACCGTCTCTTTCAAAAAAGATAGCTGTACGCATTGCTTGTTTTTGATATTCATTTAAGTTCATTGCATCTTCCCAAAGTCTACTTTAATTACGTTACCTTCAACTTGCTTGGTTAGCTTGGGATCATCGATCTCTGCATCCTCTAGCATCTCTTGACCAACCAACTTGAATTGAATAGACGCCACGCCTCTGTCGTATACATCGTCAGTATGAAAGCGGATCAAGTCCAACACACCTTCTTGTACAACCATTGCAGACGTAAAGTCTTCGTCTTCCTCGTAGGTATTGTCGGTTGTGTCATAGGCAGACAAGGTGAATTCATTGTCACCTGTCGATCTGAGAATGATGTAGTATCTGTCCGGCAAAAGGGACATCACTTCCGCATTCTTGTGCATCTCTTCATCGTCTGTCATTTTTTATACCAATCTGTTGGGATTGAGCCTTCAGCCCATATAAAATCATATCGTTCACACCATGCAGCATACGTCGTCTTACTGCCTTTGTAAATCTTATTTGACGCCCGAAGAAACACAAAACGAATATCCAACTCTGGGTGTTGCCTCTTTACAAGCAACATCTTAACCCTGTCGTCTTTAGTCAGGTGTCCCTTTGCCTCGACGTATATGTCGCTTTCAGGTAGATAAAAATCGGGTGTGTAATTACGAGGTTCAGGAATATATTGGAATTTAGATTTTTCGTATTCGAATGGAACTTTATTATCTGTAAGTATTCTAGCTAAATTAAGTTCAAATTGTGATCTGTACCCTGCTTTTTTCAAAACTCTAGCCCTATCGATTGAAATCTTTTTATCAAGTACCCTGCCAGTTTTGGGGATAGTCTTTCGATGTTGGTAAGTTCTGTTGTTAAAGGGTGCATCGGCACACATACATAAGCCCCGTTAAAAGATTTTCTACTTATACGCTGTAATTCTTCTTCTACAGTCTTTATATCCCTAACTTCCGTATCTGCGTGAAGCGAACCTTCCTTGCTGTAGTTGTTTACAAGGGTGAGGGGTAGCCCGTTTTCATGCAAACGCATCTGGGCTACCCGACGTTCTCCCCCTGACTTGGAAACCGACTCAATGTAGATATGATGTAAGCTTTTATTCATGCTCATCAAATCTACCTCGTAGTTTTTTACAAACAGGTACGGCATCATACTTCCTTCTTCTTTAAAGTGGCGTACCAAACTTGCGGTGGATTCTTAGCCCGTGACGTAACACGGTCGTGCAAGACTGCATTAGGCCAGCAGTGATGTCTGTAACCACACAAGTTGCATTCCTTCGGTAGTAGTTTGTTTCCAGTCTCTACAACCTCGCCATCCTTCTTGTACGTTTCAGGCACAGCCTTGTACGGCTTGAATGGCTTTACGTCGGGGTTGTTAAGAAACTTGATACGCTCTGCCGCATCCTTCAGGTATGCTTCTTTGTCATCTTGTGACCAGTCAGGAACCTCAACGATAGCTACCTGACCGTTGGATTTGTTAACGACAATCCACCCGCCAAACGGCATGTCGGTTGCTTCAGCATACAAGAACCCCTGCATGAGATAGCCAAAGGGATCGTCTTCCTTTAGCTTTTCATATCCACCTAGTCCTGTAAACTTATAGTTGAATGCCCAATCACTGGCTGACTTAACATCCCAAACTTTCTCGACACCAGTTTCATCACGGATGATAACGTCAAGAGTTCCCTTTACAACCTCATCACCAATCTTCAATTCAACAGCACGTTGATAGTCAACGATGTCTACCCCCGCCTCTTTCATAATTAGCATGATGATAGATTCCGTTAGATCACCGAACATAAACCTGAACAGGGTATTATATTCCATCTCTTCCTTGATGCCCTGCTTATCCAAAACCTGTTGGCAAAGAGGACGACCCAAGCCCGACATACGAATACGGTAACCGCCGCGTTCAGTTGTAAGTTGTTTAACTACAGAGTCGCTGCATTCTTTTTGAAAGGCAGCAAGAGTCTCAGGGGAGACAGTAGTTTCCCCCCTGAGAGCCTTAGTCATGTAGTCTTGTATTTTAAGCAGCGTTAGCATCTTCGAAGTCCGCCGCCAGATCAATGTCGTCATCGTCAGCAAGAAGCTTTACAGCCTCACGATGCTGATTCATAACGTTCTCATTGTGACCCTTTACAGTCTCTGCAAACATGCCCATGAGTTCCTTATCCTGATCTGTGATATAGACTTCCTTCTCCAATGCTGGCACAGGAGTCCAGAAAGTTACGCTACCATTTTTATGGCGATGTGTAGTAAGGGAGATCTCACACTTCTGCATAAGCTTCTTTTGCTTAGACAAGCCGCCAATAAAATCGCCGATAGGTTTGTAACCGGAACGCTTGAAGTACGCAACCACTGGCTGGTCTTCAACCTTCACGTCGGTTCCATCTGCTGTCTTGAAGTCACCAGATATCTTACCATAAATAACCTGATTACAAACAACGGCACGTGATCGCAAGTAGGCGGGGTCATCTTTCGATAGTTTCTCCTCTTCCTCACGAGTCAATCTTCCAGCTTTATTGATACCATCGGTTGATGGGAACATACCAGACAGCGTCGGTTTTTGTACCGACTTAGATGAAAAGGCACCACTCTCCTGATCCCACAGGCTATATTCAAAAGTACGCAGTATAAATCTCATGCTTACTTTCTCTGCGTAGATAAACCGACCATCTAGGTACATCTTCCACGCACCACGAGGCAGGGTCTTACCATCTTCAGTCTCTGCATCGTAGTTGATGTTGAGGCGAGGCAAACCGACCTGACGGTTGGTATTACCGCCTTGACCGCTTGCTTCCATTAGGGCTTCAGCATCGTCACTATTAAATGCTGAAACAATTGCGTCCATATCGTCAATGTTCATTACGTCTGTCCCTGTATCCATGATTTTTCATGCTCCTTATTTTAGGGTTGTAGATAGATATTACAGTTCTACTTCTTCAGAGTCAAGCCAATTTTTGCCTATTTTTAATTCTATTCCGACAGGCATATCGTACTCGACACCGTACCGATTGACTGTTTCTTCAGGTAAACTCTTCATAGCATAGGCTAACAGCCCGATGCAAGTCTCTTTTTCATCTGGATGTACATCCAATACAATCGAATCGTGTACAGTATTGCAAATTACAGAATTCAGATTTCTTACACGCATCATTTTATCTAGGCGAACCAGAGCGGCTGGCAACAAGTCGGCTGTTGCAAACCCCTGTACTGGATAGTTACAGATAGCCGTACGGTTTGTGGCTGTACCCCACTCAGTCCAACGGGCTGACGGGAAAGCGTACTGTCTACCGCTTGGCAATGTTATAACTTTTGTTCTTACAGCTTCTTTCTGCAGTTCCTTGTGCCACTCAGTAACGCCCTCATACTTTTCCTTGAACGCACGATAGTAGCGTTGCTGATTTTCTGTACCACTGACACCGCCATACAAAGGCTTGAACGTGTGTGCCTTTGCTTCTTGACGTGTGCATCCGATAACGCTTGCAGTATAGCTGTGAACATCAGTACCATCCTTCACATCAATGTAGGCTTGTGCATCCTTAGACAAGAAACCCGCTACCCTGAATTCTAGTTGCGAGTAATCCCCCTCAAGTATAAAGCCACCCGTGAAGCGGCTCTCGACAACCTTCCGTATAGCGAAGGTACTTCCACGCGGCATATTCTGAAAGTTAGGATTCCTAGACGAAAGACGACCCGTTGCCGTAATACATTGCATGAATTCAGGATGGATGAAATTATTCGCGTCAACATTATTTTTCATTCCTTCTACAAAAGTTGACAGATAGGTACGCAAAGCACTGTAGCGCACATAGGCTACAACGAATTCGTGGGCATCACCCATCAAGTCGGTTTGTCGGTTTTCTAAGGTAACCTTGTCGGTTTTGAAACCTGCCGCCGCCGTGTCCATCGGATCACGAGGTATCAGCTTGAATCCAGCTACTTCCCGTGTAGGTATATAAAGAACACCAGCCCCGTCACACCGCCGACAGACACGCACAGCCTTTCCTATCGTGCCATCCTTCTTGCGTGGATGAAACCGACCCTCTCCCCTACACTCATCACACTGTTGTCCCCGTGTCTTGTACACAACTTCAGTCATGTTCTTCACGGCAGACTTGAACTCGCCACGCTTCATCCGTGTACGCATCTTGGGCTTCATTGTGTTGCCGCGCATCTCGTGTCCCAAGTTGAAGATGCGTGACCACGTCTTCTTATCTTTAACACGCCGCGAATAGAGCAACACGCTCCTGTCATCGGGGCTGGACAGGTTGACAGGGGTATCCCCCATAGCGTCCCGTGCGAGGCGTTCTAGGCGAACCTCAAGTTCATCCATCTCCTGCTGGTATTCCTGTCGGATATCTTCTAGGGTATCTAAGTTAATCTTCAGGCCATTCCGCTCCATACGAGCCAGAACGTCTGTCATCTCAAGCGACAATCTCAATGTCGGTAGTAAAGTCCGTTGCATTATATAATTCCTCAAAGGTAGTGCCAAAGGCTTCTAGCTGTTTAACTGCAATTTCTTCTGTAGCAAGTACGTCAGCTTTACCGTACTCTTCTACTATCTCCCACGGTATATCATAGAAGGTCTTACCGCTTTTAAGATACGGCTCCACAAGGTCTTTCTCCTTGCGGGTAACGTCATACTTTTCTGCAAGAGAAGCAAGTCCAAGAGGCCAACGCTGGGCTTTCGATAGGACATATTCCGCCACCATCGTATCAAAGATATGACCGTCATAAACAAACCCGCACTCCCGTATCCACGATAAGTCAAACTTGATGTTTTGTCCCACAACTACATCAGCTTCGTCAAGTGCCTCTTGGAATAATTCTGGGGCAAAGTCGTGGGCTTGCCTGTCTGCGTGGTAATAGCAGTGGTAGTGTATGTAGGGTGAAGACAGACGTTTGTACCCGATGGATACGAGTCGGTTTCCAAAGTATGGCAGGGCAGTAGTGCCGCCGCTATCCTTGTGTATGTGGGTTGTTTCCACGTCAAATGTCATAACGTTCATCAGTAATAAACCCCTCGTTCGATGTCGATTTGACCGTTGATCATACCGTGCCAACCATTCAGCTTATTCTTGGATATGCAAATGTGACGTACAGTATTTTCTACCTCACTAGACCCTGTCTTGCCAATACCAATAATTATGTCAGCTTCACCCGCCTTACCTGTGCGTGAGTTGTCCAACATTGAATAGTCGATCCACTGCCTGTCGTGTGCCTCATAGTTTGCCTGACTAACAGCCCACACTAAGGTCTTGTTTCTTTTAGCTATTTCTCGTGCGAACACATAGGTTTCCTTGAGGCGTTCATCTCCACGATTGAACTCGCCAGCAATACGAAACTTATCTAGCTGGTCACAGAACATAACGTCAGGCTTGTTTAGCTTGGCATACTCATCGACTTCCTCAACCGACGTGCCAACTGAATCCATGATGGTAAGCAACGGGGCAATCTCATCAGCATACTTAACCGACAGGCTGACCCTATCCCTGACCATCTCTTCCCGTGTCAAACCAAAGTACGACTGGATGATACGCAACTTAATCTTAGGGGCTGGCTCCTCGTTCGCCCAATACACAACCTTGAACCCCTGCTTGATGTACGATGCGGCAAGGAAGCAACAGAACGTTGTCTTGCCAACTTCTGGACGGGCAAACAATATACCCAAGTTGCCACGATCCAATCCGCCAACGTTCTCACTGATCAGATCGTAAGTGAAAGGGAAGTCGGGATCACCAGCCTCATCGTTTAGCAGGGTATCCAAGTCATCATCGACTTTAGTATAGGTAGTTTTGTCGCTGATGCGTCCATCCTCTACAGTTTCAATGAGGCGGCGTAACTCACCAAATTCCTCACTATCGCCTGTAAAGATTTCGATAGCCTTCTCGCCTATCTGCCGCGCACGATCACGCAACCAGAAATTGTGTACCAAGTCTAGGTGCAAATCAGCATTGTCAGCGTTGCCGACATCTAGGGTTGCAATAGTTTCTTGTACTTTCTTACGAGCCGCATCGGGCATAGCAGGGTTGCGGTCATTGAACAGACTAGCTAACTCATTGATAGTTAAGTCTTTTCCATACTTGGTATGTGAATAGGTTAACGTGTCAAATATGTCACGCATCTCTTTTTCAAACATCGTTCTGTCGATGATGTTCTTGACGCTACCAAAAAAGTTAGCGTTCAAACAAAAACCAAGTATCTGCTTATCTATCGATATAGGATCGTATGAACTCATTTCGTTCCTCGTTGTTTAGGTTTTTCAAATCGCGGTCTAAGACCATAAGTTTTGTAGGTACTTTTCTACATAGAATCTTTACCATGTCAAGAGCCTTGTCGGTTGCATCTTTGTCAAGCGCAACAAAAACCCGCTTGTACTTGGATAAAAATTCAATGTGTTCGTCTAGCAGGTTGGTTCCCAACAGAGCCACGCCCGTTACTAGATTACTAACTGCACAGGCACTTGCACAATCTTCAACAAGCAATGCCGTTGCCTTGTCGCCGCAAGCAAAGGGAACAGATGAATTATTATACCTGTACCACTTCGGGTTACGTCCGTCTAAGGAACGCCCAGCCGCATCTACAATTTTATTGTCAGTCTTGACTATGTAGGCAACACGGTTGCGCTTAAAATCGTACCGAATGTCAGCCGCACCAGACAAATATGCATCGTACGCATGTACAGATCTTACATAAAGTTCGGCGTCTAAGTTTCTGGAAAGACTGACGAAAGTATCCGGCACAGAGAATTTGACAGGCAAAACTTTGTCAGCCCTGCCTGTCGGTTTTTTGATTGCAATCTTTGCAAAGTCTTTTGAAAGGACTATGCCAGTTCGACCAGACACGTTGCAGTCTGCATGAAAGCAGAACCACAGACGTTGCAATCCATCATCGGTTACGGTAAATGTGTTGGACTTGCCACACACAGGGCAGTCCGCACGATAGCGTCCCAATGGCTGGATGTCCAGCGATTCAACATAACCTTTTAGCCAATTTGGTGATTTCATGTCACAAGGAATAATCGATACAACAAACCTTGTCAACTGCATTTTTTTGATTGACAGTGCTTGACACATCATGCTACCTATTTATTTAACCTACCCTATGGGGATAACTTACTATGAAAATTATTAATAAAATAAACCCGATAGCTAAATCCCTAAGGGACAAACAATATAATAAACAGGTTATACCTAATAAAAAGAAAAGTAAATTGGATAAACTATCTGAAAAGGAAATGCGGGATGGCTCGACCACCAAAGATAGATGAGCCGACAAAGACATACGTTTTGTTGATGAAACAAAAACAGTTTGATGAATTGTCGGTTTTTGCTAAAGAGATGCACAAGAAAAGTTTGGAACAGGTAGCAGTAGCAGACTTGATCAGGGAAGCTATCGACATATACCTAGATGCTTTGAAAGAGGAATCGAATGAAATCGTTGAAGACTGAAAAACTTGAAATAGAAATTGTCGAACGCCCAGATTATCAGTGGGCTTTGTGTGTTCCTGTATCATCTGTCCGTATAGGTGAGACAGATCGTGAACTGGTGAAATCAAAAGATTGCGTGGACTATTTACGGCACGTTGCAATTTTTATTGGAAAAAGTCGATATGATTGCAAAAAATGGCTTGACGAACACAAACAGGTGGTGTTAAGACTAGGAATACCTTACGAGGTGTCGTGAGGTTGTTTCGTTCGTTGGTTGGGGAGCGGGGTTGGAATTAATTTTCCAGCCCCGTTTCTTTTTTTGTTGACAGCCTGTTTGATAACCGATATTGGTTATGTATCGTTAATCAATGAAGGGAACGAACGATGGAAAAACTAGAACTAAAAGATGATGAGATTGCAATTGTGTGGTCTGTTGAAGATGTGATGCAGGAGTGTGACTGGCTCACCAGAGAACAGGCACTGGAAGTGTTACACAACCTAAAACACAACCATGATGCCTGTATTGGTATTAATTGGGAAGTTATCTATTACAATGCTGAATGGATGTATCCACAGAAGAAGGGAACGAACGATGGCTAAGAAGCTTGAAAACATGACAATGGACGAACGTATAGCCTATTGGGAAAACCAACGGGCTAAAGAACGTGCAGATAGATGGCGTAGAATGAATCATCTGACCCATGACCAACGTGCTACTGTCTTGGACACACAGAAACTATTACAAGAGATGTTGAACACTGCGCTAGATGTTGACATGGGCGGCATCAAGGCAGTAACTGTGTATGACTTGCAGAAGTTGCAAGAAATGGCAGACAAGCTACACTATCATTTCAACATGGGCAGTGATGAAAATAGCTAGACCAAAAGAAGCAACGTGGGACACGGCTAAACTATACCGTGTAGATTTCTACGATTTGCGATTACCAGTATCCGGCACACGGCTCGTATGGGCTGTTGTCGGACACAAATGGGTTCGTGTTTGCACCCCTGTACAAAACAAGAAGTTTCGTATGCGGCGTGGCGAATGGGACAAAATGTCAACACAGTTAGTTGAGGAAACCGACGATGAACGTACCAACGATTGAAGAATTGAAACAGGCTTTACAAATACCTGAAATTACGCCAGAGTATGACAGAGCGGGGCGAGAGATCAAACAAAGAAACTTGCCTATATTTTTCCGTATCAAGAAATGGGAACCGAACGATGCAGACCTTACAACTGAATGATTATGAACGCAGGGATTTGATTGCCCACTACGAAACTGATGCCCTGCCGGATTTTATTACCTACTTTACTGGCGACAAAGAGCATGACGCATGGTATGGGTATCAGATAGGTGACAGGATGTTTGACCTAAACGTATGGCTTGATGACACCACGGGCAAAGTGTCTTGTGCAGTCTATGAGTGTTATTGGATGGATGGCAACTGGCATACAAACACAAAGCAAAATGGTTGGGTGATTTCAGATGAAGAACGCTAAACGAAAATTTATGGTTGACATTACCGCTTCAGTCTCTAAACAAATACCTGTTAGTGCGGATACACAGGAAGAAGCAGAAGAACTGGCACATCAGATATTCTGGGACTATTGGAACAGTCTTGAAGGTGTGCCGGAAGCATTTGACCAAAACACATACGACATAGGCGAGGTGTGATGATGGCTAAAGATAATACAGTTTGGATACAGCTAACTAAAACAGAGGCCAATGCCTTGATGGTTATGCTGGACAGCGAAATGGAAAGTCGGTTTGAGTTTGACGGGCTTGACCTAAAAGAATGGGAAACGCTTGACTTGGAAGCCTACAAGATTTTAGCCTTTCACAAGTTCAAGACATGGTATTGGGAGAATTGTGGTGGGTAAGATGAAAGCATTGGCAATGGACAACGAAGACAAATGGTTCGACATTGCCGGATCAGTTATTGGTGGCTGTGAGTTTGTCGGTGAGTTTATGCAACAGATGGAACCACACCGTGACCTGATGGCGCACTTCACTGACAACGAACTTGGCGAATTGATGCGGGAAACTTGGGACAACTTCTGGGAAGACAAACGATGAGCATGTACATAGAGCCAGCCTACCCTGACATGGCAAGTGATCCACGCTTAATTAATGTCAACCTAGAACGCAAAAGATTGCGTGATATTGTCAGCGATGGTGAGTGGAACGGCAGGGATGTCACTGTAGAAAATTGTCAGCTTAAAATATTGTCAGCCGCGTTATTAGATGGCAGACTTTATTTACCTAAATTTTAACGGGGGATTTTGTCAGTGGATTTTGTCAGCCAAAATATCAAGACAACACTCAGCCCCGATTATCCGTGTGATGATTGCGGTGAACCAGCCATGACCAATGAGGCGGGGCGGTTATCCTGTCCCGCTTGCTATTTAAAAAAACTAGGTAAACAAATAAAACCGCTTGACCATACCGGATTTTATCCGTAACGTTTGCAAACCGACAAACGAAAAGGAACCGACCAAATGAAAAAAGCAGATATAAACAAACCCGCCGCGACCATGTATCCAAAAAGCCGACGCACGGTTGCTGAATCCAAATCGGTTTTGAAACAGTCTAAAAATAAAAAGCTAAGCAAAGATAAATTGCCCGTAATCAAAAAGGGCAAGTTTAAAGGCTATGTGATTTATACCCTGACACTAGAAGAACGGGCAACCTGTCCCCGCTATTGCTATCACTGGGATGATTGCTATGGTAACAATATGATGTTTGGGCATCGTATCCAGCACGGGGCAGAACTTGAAGCCGCATTGCAAAAAGAGGTTGCGGAACTGTGCGCGACCTATCGCGGGGTGATTATCCGGTTGCATGTGCTGGGTGATTTTTATTCGGTGGACTATGTCGAACTATGGCAACACCTACTAACCAAATTTGATAATTTGGCTATTTGGGGATTTACCGGATACAAACCGACAAGTGATATCGGGCTGGCTATTCGTGCAGTACGGGGGGGATTCGGGGAAAGATTCGCTGTCCGTTTCAGTAATGCACCGGAATGGCAATTCAGCGCGAACAGTGCCGACCTAATCAAGCCAGCCAAAAACAAATCGGTAATCTGTCCAGAACAAACGGGGCAAACCGAATCGTGCTCAACGTGCACCGTTTGCTGGGCGGCAGACTATGTGCAAGTTTTGTTTCAAACACACTAGCAAATATTGTCAGGCAATATCTTGTCAGCGTGTTTCTTATTTTTTGGGGTGCCATGCCGCATCGGTTTGTTGGTTTTACTGGCGGCGGTGGCATCATCGGGCAAGTTGAGTAGCGGGGCTTGTCCATCGGGGCGGGGCGGGAATTTTTCCACTTTTTCCCGTCCCGTTTTTTTATCTGAATTTTTTTTGGGTTGGGGGGTTCCCATCACGTCAAATCGGTGTATGATTCGTTTATGTTAAATGTTCAATCAACGAAAGGTAACGAACATGTTTGATTCTAATTTAGTCGCATCAACCTATAAACGCGAGGGCGGCGGGATGTTTCACCATCATAATGATGTGAACGACATTCGGCTTTTTACTGAACTGGGTTCCGTCCGGCGGGTTCCAATTGAGGCCATAGCATCAACGCACGTTGGCACTGAATACGAACTAGTCGAGCCGCAACCGATGCCCGATTATTCGGCTTTGCAGAATACGGCAACGGGTGAAGTGTTGAACACCCGCCCCGTTGGTGCCAGCTATAAACTTGTGCCGCATGATGAACTATTCGCAAATCATGCTGAAATTTTGGCGGGTTCAGATTTACCCATTGGCAACGTAAAGGTGCTTGACCGCATCTATGACGGGGGATTACGGGCACATAGAACCGTGCATTTCATGGACTTGCAACATGCAGTCGGTGATAAGCAGGACAATGTTGTTTGCCGCATGGACATTTTCAACAGCATTGATATGAGTTGGGCTTTCCAGATATTCAGCGGGGCGTATCGTGACCTTTGCCGCAATACGTTGGTGTTTGGCGGTGAAAAGGCCTACCACCAAAAATCAAAACATACTAAAAACCTTGAACCAGCGGCATTGATTAGCAAGGCGGCAATGGGTTTGAACATGTGGGAAAGCCAGCTAGATTTGATGAACCGTTGGCGGGGTGCCCGTCTATCGGATGAGCAATTCGGGGATATCTTGGCGCAGACTGTTTGTTACAAATCCGGCAAGGCGGCGGAATTAGGCCACGTCAAGCCAGTAAATGAGCGGCTGTTTAATTACCTGATGCATCAATTTAATGCTGAAAAGCAGGAACTAGGTTCAACCATGTGGGCGGCTTATAATGCCCTGACGCACTGGGCAACCCATACCAACGTCACTTGGACTGGCGCGGATGGTGTCGAGCGGCAAACTGGCAAAAATACAGCCAGCCAGCACATGGTTCAGCGCAAGCGTAATGAAGATGTGCGAACCGTTATCACGTCCCCGTCATGGCAATATCTAGAAAGCTTGGCGGCGTAGTATGGGTGAATTTATCGCAACCATTTACAAGCTTGTTTGGATCATCGTGCTTGTAACTATTCTTTTAATGATCCTTTAATCGGAAGAAAGGAACCGATAAAATGACAACCAAAAACGAACATATCATTGACCTTTGCAACCAGCTTGTCGCGGCTGTCCGGCAGGATATCCGGCAGGAATTGACCGCGAAATTGCGCGAGGAATTTGGCACGGGTGAAACCGACAAGCGGCGGCGGGGTGAACGCGGAACCGACAAGCGTCCATTCCGTCCGAATTCATCCCTTGCGCAGGTTTACCGCACCCTTGCGGCTAGAAAGCACGGCATCAATATCAAGACCCTTGCCCGTGAGTCCGGCTTGTCTATTCGCGGGGTTTCTAATGCCGTGCATCGGTTGCGCCAACATGGTTACAAGATTGTAGTAAACCGCGAGGGATACCAGCGGCCTAAATACAAGCTTGCCAGCTAGGCAGAAACCGACTAATAATATGGGGCAGGGCAATCTTGCCCCATTAACCTTGAAACCAACGAGAAGGAACCGACGAGATGAAAACCACAATATCAATCAACAAGGAAGATTTTAACAGCGACGCCAAGCGCATGGTTGTGATTACCACCGACGAACAAGCTTTAATCTTGCAATCAGTCGAAGCCTTAGAAGCACAGGCGCAAACATTAAAAGCAGTTTTGCGGTCTATCGGGTTTGACCATTACACGTTTGCCAGCGACAACCCACGCACCGTTGCCCGTCTAAATCTTACCGTTAAAGGCCAAGATGATGCCAGCTAGTCATATTGTAATGCTGGTGTTGCTGGCATGGGTTTTGATTGCTTGCTGGTGCCTATTTGCGGCACTATGGGATCTTGCAAAGCATGATCTAGACAACTGAAACCGACCCGTATTCCTCCCACTTGACCCCGTCTGGCTAGTCCGGCGGGGTTCTTTTTTGCCCGTGTCTTAAATGTAGGCTTTGCGGTTTGATATTGCGGGATAAATCCAGCGTCGGGTGTGTTTGTTTTGTGTGTTATGTTGACCTTGACAGCTTCCCTTGTGGGTTTTCGATACAACAAACTGTCAGCCCTTGTAAAAAAATACAGGAATTCGCGCAGATATACGGGCGGGATTATCCGGCGGGTTTGTTTCGGTTTGTCTGTCGGTGTCAATCCACGGCATTGGCAATGGGGAGCAACTCTATGGGGGTCGTAAGGGCCACCCGGGGGGTACCCGTACCTGTATGCAATCTCGACAGCAATTTTATATTTTGGGGGTTACCGATATGGGTATGAAACCGACGTGTAGGGGTGCCCCGGCAGGGATGAAACCGACGTGTAGGGGAGGGTTCCCTGTGATTTAGGCAAAAAAAGACCCCAACGGGGTATCCGAAGGGGTATGAAACCGACGTGTAGGGGTAGCTGGGGGGTAATGGGTTATTTCCCTGAGGGTCTTAACCTCATTGTATAGGTAATTTTCCGATTTGTCAACCAAAATCGTATCCAAATTTATTTTTTTATCAAAAAAAAGTAACCTGCATGGATATTCCTGTTGACTTACATACATATAGTGGCTATACTTGTGTTGTGGGGCAAGGTTTATTTAGCACATCCCGACAAAAACCAGTAGAAAACCCTTGACATTGGGCGATTGAGGCTACAAACTACCTTCCCACATCAATAAACAACAGGAAATCGACATGTTAGAAGCTTGGTTACTTGTCTGCTTGTCGGTTTCACCAGACATGTGTGTAGAAATACGAGATACACGCGGTCCTTACCCCACCGAACAGCAATGCAAAGCACGAATATCCGAAATGGAAGAATTCGTGGTATCACAACAGCTATTTCCTGTAGATGTGAAGTGGCGTTGCAAGTCGGTTTCGGAAAATAACGATGAATCTACTTCCCCAGACACACAAAAAAAGGGACTTGACCCAACAACAGGAGCGGTTCCTAGAGTTGCTATTTGAAAATGGCGGTCAGGTAACTGCTGCCGCTATAGATGCTGGATATTCACGTGGATCTGCAGCGTGGCTCAAGTCTACCCTTGCAGATGAAATCATCGAACGCACCAAAACCATCTTAGCTACCAACGCAATGAAGGCAGCTAACCGTGTGATTCAGACGATAGATAACCCCGCCCCGGAAAGAGGTGACGACCTGCGCCTCAAAGCTGCCGAATCGCTACTCAACCGCGTCGGCGTAGCAAAGCAGGAACAAATCAACCACAACGTAACGGCAGTACACGGCGTAGTCCTGTTGCCACCGAAGAAAGAAGTCGTTATAGACGGATAGGATTAGACAATGGTAGAACAACAAAGAAGCAAAATGCTAGGTGCCAGAGCAAGAATTGCAGAAGATGCGCTTTTGAGTGGAAAAGATTTATCTGATGAACAAATTGCTGGATACTTAAATGACTTGAACGAAGCAAATATGAGTGGTGCCATCAGTAGTAAGTATGATCCCTACGATAAAATTACCCTAAGTGTTGTGAAGAAAGTAAATTCAAACAAAGAAGGTATGAAATACGGTGGTACAGCGAAACCAAAAAGAAAAGCTATGGCAGGTGGCGGCAAAGCCTGTCGCGGACGCAAAGCAAACTATAAGGCATAAAAGCTATGGAATACGATGATTTGTATAAAGAAGCTATGGAAGCTTACAAAGATCCAGAAACACGCTTACATAGTAATATAAAGATGCACAGAGATAGATATATGCTACGCCACAGAGGACGTATGGCTGCTTCTAGTGCTGAAAATTCTGTTGAGGCACAAGAAGACTAACCTTGTCTGAAACCGACGCACCAAAGAAGAAACGAACCTATCAGCTATCCACCGCTGAACGTGCCCGTCGTGGGGCACAGAAGCGTCTACGGGCTGCAAAGAAGAAAGCTACACAAGCTACAAAGAAAGCGGAAGCACAAAGAAGTTATGCCCGAAAGCTGGAAGAAACAATTGGAAGAGTTGAAAAGGGAGTCACTGGAAAAGGAACAAACGTCATCGACGAGGGAGATCTCGCCGTTTTACCCCCATCCGTTTCCGACCTTGTGGGTGATTCTGAAGTTGTTTTCCAAGCTAATCCCGGTCCTCAAGAAGAGTTTCTTTCGGCAGGTGAACAAGATGTATTGTACGGGGGAGCGGCTGGCGGCGGTAAGTCGTTTGCTCTACTTGCTGATCCCTTACGTTATTGCCACAACCCTAATCACCGGGGTCTTCTCCTAAGACGCACCCTCGACGAATTAACCGAACTCATAGATAAATCACGCCAGTTATATACAAAGGCGTTTCCCGGAGCAAAGTTCCGTGAATCAAAATCAACGTGGGTATTCCCGTCGGGTGCCACGATTTGGTTTACCTACCTAGACAGAGACAAGGACGTTACCCGTTTTCAAGGGCAAGCTTTCAACTGGATAGGTATCGACGAAATTACACAATACCCAACTCCTTACGTCTGGGACTACCTACGTTCTAGACTACGTTCCACAGATCCCGAACTTCAAAAAAATCTATATATGCGTTGTACAGCCAACCCCGGCGGTGTCGGTGGCTGGTGGGTTAAGAAGATGTACATCGACTCACGCACAGAAAACGAAGCGTTTCCCGCATACGACATAGATACAATGAAGCCCTTTGTGTGGCCTAACGGTCACGAGAAGGCAGGTCAGCCGTTGTTCTACCGCAAGTTTGTTCCTGCACGGTTGACTGATAATCCCCACCTCATGGCAGACGGACAATACGAAGCCATGTTGCGTTCGCTCCCAGAAGTTGAGCGGAAGAGACTTCTAGAGGGGGATTGGGATGTGGCAGAGGGAGCGGCCTTCCCAGAGTTTTCACGGAGTAGACACGTTGTCGAACCTTTCGAATTACCTACCAATTGGCCTCGCATTAGAGCAGCGGACTATGGCTATTCGTCCCCGTCTGCAGTTCTGTGGGGTGCTATTGACTGGGATAATAATATTTGGGTTTATCGTGAATTATATGCAAAACACTTGACAGCGGAAGATTTAGCTAGTAAAATACTAGAAGCAGAAGAACTCGACCCGCTACCTCATTACACCGTACTCGATTCGTCTTGCTGGAACAAAACAGGTTTCGGCCCATCCATAGCAGAGACAATGATGCGTTGTGGTGTACGTTGGACACCATCAGACAGAAACCGTATTCAAGGTAAGATGGAAGTTCATAGGAGACTGAGCAATGACCCGTACACAGAAGAACCACGCTTACGAGTATTTTCTACCTGCCAGCATACCATTAAGCAGCTTGCGGGAATACCTCTATCTAAGACGAATAGCGAAGACGTAGACACGAAGGCTGAAGATCACGCATACGATGCTTTACGCTACATGGTAATGACACGTATGTCTGGCTACGCTTCTATACACTCACAATTAGGCGCAATCAAAAATCACGTGTACAAAGTACAAGACGAAGTATTCGGATACTAATCTATGGCACAACTAACCAAAAACGAACAAAAGGTTGTAGATGCTTTTCGTCAGGTACAAACAAACCTGTTTCCTGATGGTAACATCCCTTCCCTAGAAGAAGTGAAGCAGCGTATCGACACGGGTAACTATACTATCCGTGATGCTTTTATTGCAAAGATGTACAACGACGGTGTTCCTAACGAACCCCTTCTTGCTGAACTAGACGATACAAAAGAATTTTACAACAAGTTTAATACTGCATTTTCTCGTGAGGTAATTGGTCCTGCCCGTAATACTTTGGGCATTTCAAACAACCTTGCAAAGCTATCTAAAAAAGAAATCGATTTAGACCAGCCGTTCGATTCATTTGAAGAATTGTCTAAGTCACCGACGGGCGGTATTGGCGACGATATACGAAAGAATATTGTTCGCCCGTTTAGAACAGCGACAACAAACGTAACCGACTTAAAGCTGTCTCGTACAGGTGCTGCAAAAGGCACCCGCAAACTTGCAAAAGGTGCCATACCGCCAGAAGTTCTCCAGTCGGTTTTGGAAGGCATAGGCGATATTCCTGATCCAGTTACAAGGGATGCTGTTATGGCGTCCCTTCTTGGCTATCGTGGAGAAGACTTAGCAGGTATGCGTACAAGCCGCGACCTTGCAGTACGAGTTAGTCCTGCACGTCCATACTACGACAGAGAAGCAGGTATCGCTCGTGATCCAGAAGTAGCTACAGGCGGGGGTCGTAAAGGAAAAGGGCCAGACAAACCTGCAGGTCCCGTTCTTCGCGCAATATTAGATCGTCGTTTTGACGCTGCAGGAGATACGGGCGAACTCTTTCCAGACATGTCTACAGGAAAGATATCTGCAGCCTTAAAGAAGCACGTTTTTCCAAAGATACCGAAAGAAGTTTTGGACAAACTACTAACTAAACCTTCTGGTTATACAGATCTACGACGTATAACTGCTTCTGCTATTGCAAACCAACTTGGTCGTCCTGACTTAGCAAGTGAAATTATCAGCCACAAAGGTGGAGGTGATAGCTTACTTGACAAAGTTATGACAGGCTACTATACTGATGTAGAAGACATTGGTGGCTTACAACAGCGCGGCGAAATACTTCTTGCCTACGAAAAGATGATGGCAGATGCTGTCGGTGCTTCTGATGCAAAAGGACTAGGGGAAGCACTTCGCTTAGATCTGCCTGAGGATTTTAACGCAGACTATCCAGAAACAGAAGCCCTTGCACGTCCGTCTGGCGCACCTGTAGATACTAGAGTAGCGACACCCGAAGAGATTGCACAGGGCGAACAGCTTCGGGCAGCAAAGACTGCAGAGGCTGCAGCCACAGCCGAACTAGCTGCACAGCAAAAATTAGAATCTAGAGATGAAGCTATAATCCGTCGGGGTGAAAACGCTTCAACGGTTGCAGAAGCAGAAGCTAAACTGAGCGAAGCACGTCTGCTAAAGAAAGAAGAAAAAGCTGCACAGGCTGCTGCAGATAGCACTGCACGATATAAGGACACCCTAAAATTTATCGGGGATATGTATAGCAAGGTTCCACCTCCAGTTAAGAAGGGTATTGCTGCAATTCCTTATGCTGGTGCTGCTATTGCTGCAGAACAGACGTACAGTGCAGTGACGCAACAAGCAGAGGCGTTAGGTCTACCTAGTCCTGTTGCAAAAACGGCAGGGGCGGTAGCGGGGGCTACAGAGTTTCTTCCAGTTGCACCTAGCGATGTTATTGCGGCGGGGCAATCTATGGCTTCTCCGGTATCAGATCCCGGTTCTGCCCGTCCTATTGAACGGATTATGGCTGATCAACCAGAACTATTTACTGATCAAACATCTGCTGCACCTGTACGCATTCCAGATGCTGTACAAAATGTACCAACCTCTTTTCTTTCTAACCAAGAAAGATTGAGCCAAGCGAGAGAAGCTTCTCGTTCTGGCACCGAAGCAACAGGCTTCATTTCCTACACACCATAAATTGGGAGACTAAATCATGAACATGAATATGGGTCCAGCCTACATTATGAACAGCGACAAGACTGGCGTTGATGACATGATGGGCTGCAACAAACTGTATCGGGAAGGTCTTGAGTTCGACACCAAAGCAAAGCAAGGTGTTTTGACTGAAGACATGCCAAAGAAGATGACAAAAAAAGCAGTTGATCCTTCAGTGATGAAAATGGCTGAAGAACGCGACTACTAAAATCAGATGTCTGAAAATTTCCTTCAACCACCTGATGATACTCAGGTAGCAGTCCACAACCCTGAAGAGGGGTTACCGGGTCTTGTTGGTCATATCAAAAGAAAGTTCGAAGATGCCGAAAATGGTCGGTATGCTTACGAACAACGCTGGCTAAAGGCGTACAAAAACTTTCGTGGTATTTACGATTCTACAACTCAGTATCGTGAAACCGAACGGTCAAAGGTATTCATAAAGATTACTAAAACGAAAGTTCTTGCAGCGTACGGTCAGATCATTGATATTCTTTTTGCCAACAAGAAGTTTCCCTTAGTTGTGGAATCTACCCCAGTACCAGAAGGTATCGCTGAATATGCACATTTGCAAACGCCCTTAGACGATCTCATTCCACAGGAAGATCCGTATGGATACGCCGGAGATGGACGGGATTTTGGTCCGGGGGCTTTAGAAGCAAAACCATCTATGGATTACTTAGGTGGTTCGAAGGATAGATATAACGGGGCACCTATTCGTCCCGGTCCTGCCTTGATGGGAGAAGCCCAGATATCTCCTGCACAACGTGCAGCACTCAAGATGGAAAAGATGATCCACGATCAACTTTTAGATACGAACGCTATAAACGTGTTTCGTAGCGGCATATTTGAATCGGCACTTTTAGGCACAGGCATCATCAAAGGACCGTTTAACTTTTATAAGCGTGTCCACAAATGGGAAAAAGACGACGAAGGTAATCGTGTATATAACCCCTACGAGAAAGTAGTGCCACGTATTGAGCACGTTTCTGTATGGGACTTTTATCCAGATCCGTCTGCTGTAGGCGTAGAAGATTGCGAGTACGTTATTCAACGTCACCGCATGAACAAACAGCAGCTTCGTAACCTTATCAACCATCCGTACTTTTACAAAGATGCAATTGAAGATGTAATCGCTAAAGGTTCTAACTACGAGGATAAGTACTTTGAAGATACTATCCGCGAAGATGAGACTGAGGCGTACTATCAAGAGAATCGCTTTGAAGTACTAGAATACTGGGGTGTTTTAGACGCACAGTTTGCCGATCAAGCAGGTATGGAAGTCCCATCTAACATGGGGCCAATGGATCAAATCCAAGTTAACGTTTGGGTTTGTGGTAACGAAGTTATTCGGTGTGTACTAAATCCGTTTACACCTGCCCGTATCCCATTCAACGTGTTTCCTTACGAAATCAACCCATATCAAATCTGGGGTGTTGGCGTAGCAGAAAACATGGAAGATGCACAGATGCTGATGAACGGTCACGTTCGGATGGCAATCGACAACTTGGCTCTTGCTGGCAACTTGGTTCTTGACGTAGACGAAGCAAGCTTGGTTCCCGGTCAAAACATGGATATATTCCCCGGTAAGATTTTTCGCCGCCAATCTGGGGTAACAGGTACTGCAGTAAACGGCATCAAGTTTCCTAACACGGCACCTGAAAACATTCAGATGTATCAGATTAGCCGACAACTTGCTGACGAAGAAACTGGTTTACCTTCTATCATGCACGGTCAAACAGGCGTTAGTGGTACAGGCCGCACAGCATCCGGTTTGTCTATGCTGTTAGGTGGTGCAAGCCTATCTTTAAAGACTGTAATTAAGAACATCGACGATGCACTGTTAAAGCCACTAGGTGAAGCGTATTTCCAGTGGAACATGCAGTTCAATGAGACTGCGCCTGACATCGAAGGCGACTTAGAAATCAAACCTCGCGGTGTTGCTGCCGTGATGCAAAAAGAGGTTCGTAGCCAGCGACTAACCACCCTGCTACAGACCGTATCCAACCCCATGCTGGCACCATTCATCAAGATACCTAACTTGATGCGTGAACTTGCAATCGCACAGGACATCGACCCTGACAGCTTGGTCAACGACGTTAGCGAAGCACAAATTTTTGCTGAAATGCTGAAAGGACTAGCAAATGCTCAACAAGCAGGAAGCCCGGAAGATCAGTCCGCTGGTAACCAACAAGGAAGCATGGGACAGTCTGGAGATGTACCTGCAGGAGCAAATCCAGATGACGCTTCGGGCGTTGGTGGGGGCCAGATCGGAATTGGAAGTGTTCCGGCTGCAGGGGAAGATAACTTCACTGGAAACGCTTAAAGGCTTGAAACAAGACTACGAAGCAGCCGTAGCTGCGAAGGATATTACCTGATAATGACAAATCCTGTAGTAGAAAACTATGTGTATAACCTTATGGGCCGACATTACGGCTCGTATGCGCTAGGACAGGCTGAGTACGTTCCATCCCCGTTTGATGATATGGAACGAGGGTACTTTCAATATCCTATTGGTACTCCGGCCCCTACAGTAGAACAGCCAGAAATACCTGAAGCATCCTTCGATGAAAGCGTAGATTATGGTGGCGAAGATGGCCCTTCTTCTAGTACCTCGCCGGGTAGTAAAGCTGTAACAACAGGTATACAGGGCAAAATAAATAAACAAATCTCAAAGCTAGTTGAAGAAAAATTTGGTGTTCCTACAGCTTTAGATCCATTGACGGGAACTGTTAGAGCATCCGGCCCTCCCGGAATTGTAAAGATGATGATGCCGCCTCTAATGAGTGGTCTTATGGGCTTGGGTGCTAAAATGAGCAAGGAAAACTTGATGAACCTTGCTGAAATGTCGGTTGCTGGTTTTCCCGGATATAGTACAGCCTTAATGGGAAACCAAATGGTCGGTGTTCAACCTACTGATACAACGATTGGTGGCATCGTTTTAGAGTCGTTGGGTTTTAATATAGAAGGCTACACTTTAAGCGGTAATGTAGGAAGCTTTACAAACGTAGATCAAGAAGCATACGAAGATGCTTTAGTTACGTCTCTTTTATCAAATAAACCTACATTACGTAGTCCTATTGAGGCTCTTAATTTAGGATTCGATCCGGGGCAGTCGGTTTATAAACAAACAGAAATTCAAAATAATGTTGCCACTCTGTTAGGTATAGATCCCTTCGGTCCTAATTTTGCTGCAACACCATCCTTTCAAAGCTTTGCAGATGATAAAGGCCCCGGCGGAGTACCCGGAAGTATAGTAGGTAGCTACGATCAATTCGGTAACTGGGCACCTGTTACCAGTCCAATGTCGGGGTATGCTTTTAGTGGTATGATGCCGGGAACTAGCAAAGCGAAACTAGAAAATGCGGGATTCTATTTTCATACAACTCCATCAGGGCAGTTTGAAATGTATTCGCCGGATACAGGATGGGGTGCTGGTGGTGGCAAGGGTAGTCCGCATGATAACACTGCTGATAGCCAAGTTAAGCAAAGTGGATCAGTCACCAGCGGTCCCTCGTTTGATGATAGTTCATTAGGTAAAGGCAGCGGCAGCGGCGACGGCGGTATGGGTTATGGTGGAGATCCCGATGAAGGTGGCTATGGCGCAGGTAGAGCAATGGGTGGTCGCGTCGGATATGCTCCCGGCGGCGATGTAACCAACGGCTTCGTAAACAAAGACCCAGATTCCGTAACCGAACAAGAATCTATTGCAGATAACAGACATACCAGCGTCAAGGAAGGTTCATTCATTGTAAACCAACCTACCAATGAAAAATACGAGGGTATGTTAGACAGCTTAGTTGCAAAGGCGCAAAAAAAGGTAAAGAAACCCAAAGATGCCCCTATGGTAGATGTTGCACTTTCTGACGGTGAACGTCATATAGAACCAGAAGTAGTTGCTGAAATCGAAAAGATGAAGGGCAAAGGCTTCCTAGACAAACTAAACAACAAAGGCAAACTTGAAGTAAAGCGTAGACAAGCCAAGTATGGTGGTGGCGTCGGTTTAAACGAAGGGGGTTTTTTAGAACAAGGTATGGAAGTACAAGACGTAGGTGACGATATACCTATGCAAGACTACGCACCAGTATCCGATGAGTTGATTTCTAAACTTAGTAAGTTTGCAAAAAAGAAACCACAGCGGAGTCAAATTAAAGAGTTTATCAAGGGTCTTTCTGATGAAGATAAACTGACTGTATTGTTCCTTACAGAAACACAATCAACAACCGACCCTATCGAAAGTATGGAAGCAATCGGTGAAGTAGTACAGAATCGTATGGCATCTGACTATTACGACTTTAAAGATATAAAAACTTTAGACGATGCGCTTTTAAAACAAACTAGACGTGGTGCATTTCATTTTTCTGGCTTAGAACCGTCTACCTTGTTTGCTCGTGCAAAAGAAGTAAAGAAGGGTTTGGCAAGTAAAGGTTTGGCAAAGGCAGCAGCAGCAGCCCAAAATGTTTTAGATCCAGAAACGGAAGGCAATCGTAGGCTTCCTGTCGGAACAGTATTTTACACACGCAAAGACGCACCTAGTCAATGGATGCGCGAATCAAAAGATTTAGAATTTTCTACGGAACTTGGCGGACATGAGTTTTACCGCACGTTTATAACACGAGAGTTTCCGTAAGAGATCCGTCGGCTACCCACAATAATGTGGCCCCGACACAACCGGAGCGGCTACCTACAGCCATGTAGCCCCGCAACATGAGGTAAATAAAATGGCAAAAAAAGTACGCGGTCACCGCGCAAATAAACCCAATGATTCCTTTGGGACAATCAATAGTGAAACACTTTATCGTGGTAAGTACAGAGAAGAAGTGTACGATGACGACGATCAAGAAACCACTGAAGTAGAAGCCCAACAAGAAGAAGTTGAAGAACAAGAATCAAACGAATCATTTGTAGAGGCAAAGCAAGATACATCAGATCACGACTACAAGAAACGGTACGATGATCTTAAAAAGCACTACGATGATAAAGTTCGAAGCTTCAAGGAACGAGAAAAAGAGTTGGAAGCTGCAATATCGCAAGCACCACAACAAGGAATTTCTCTTCCGAAAACTGCAGAGGAACTAGAAAAGTTCAAAGAAGAATACCCAGATGTATACGGTGTAGTCGAAACAATTGCTTCGATGAAAGCTGCAGAAAGGTCATCTTCCCTAGAACAAGAAATAGAAACTTTGCGGGAACGTGAAAAGGAAACAACGGTTCAAGCTGCGTACCGTGAACTAACAAGGAATCATCCAGATTTTGACGAAATCAAAACAGATGAGAAATTCCTGACTTGGCTACAAGAGCAACCAGAAAGCATTTCTGACGGTATTTACAAAAACAATACTGATGCTCGTTGGGCCTCACGAGTTCTAGATTTGTACAAAGCAGATCAAGGTATCTCAAAAAAGAAACAATCCAAATCTAACGAAGCTGCAGCTACTGCAGTTAGATCTTCTAAAGCAAAAGACATTTCGTCTGAAGCAACAGGAGATAAAAGAATTTGGAAAGCTTCACAAATCGCCAAGATGAAACCGTGGGAGTTCGAAAAGCACGAAGCTGAATTGGACGCTGCACGGGCTGAAGGGCGAATCGACTATCAATCTTAAACCTCAAAATGAAGGAAGGAAAAGCAAATGGCTTTTAATCGCGCTGCTGGTTATAATAACCTGCCTTCCGGTAACTTTACACCGGAAATTTTCAGCCAAAAAGTTCTCAAGTTTTTCCGTCGCGCTTCGGTTGCTGAAGACATCACAAATACCGACTACGCTGGCGAAATTGAGAACTACGGCGATACGGTTCGTATCATCAAAGAACCAACAATCACTGTATCCGCATACTCACGCGGTTCAGTGGTTAATCCACAAGACTTGGCTGACGACCAAACAACTATGGTTGTTGACCAAGCCAACGCTTTCGCATTCAAGATCGATGACATCGAAGAGCGTCAGTCTCATGTAAACTTTGAGGCACTGGCTACTTCTTCAGGTGCATACTCTCTGAAGCGTAAGTACGACTTCAACGTCCTGCAAGCAATTGCTGACGGTGCTGGCATTGCTGGTGCTGACGATGCAACGCTTACTGGCGGTCTGTTGTCAACCAACACTGCTCTGGGTACTGCTGGTACACCAATTGCAGTTCACACTACTCCAGACAATGCTGTCAATCTGATGCTTGAAATGGCAAAAGAACTTGACGAACAGTCTGTTCCAGAAGAAAATCGTTGGTTTGTTGCCTCTCCTGCATTCTACTCAAAGCTGTTTTCAGCAGGTGCAAAGTTTGCAGAAGTACAGGTAACTGGCGATAACACTTCACCTCTGCGTAACGGTCTTGTTATGCAGGGTAACATTGCTGGCTTTGCTTGCTACAAGTCAACTGCTCTGGTAGCAGGTGGCACAGATGCAGTCAGCATCACTGGTGTTGCTGCAGCCGACGGTGAATCAATTGTATTGGCTGGTCACATGTCAGCCGTTGCAACTGCATCTCACATTGCAAAAACCGAAGTTGTTCGGTCAACTGAAACCTTCTCCGACATCGTTC
>Ga0208547_1000084_pt1 | contig 43020 bp, 48 predicted proteins | sample DEB08_DNA_5_FD_185501 | JGI IMG/M metagenome (GOLD analysis project Ga0208547, IMG submission 185501) | Aqueous microbial communities from the Delaware River and Bay under freshwater to marine salinity gradient to study organic matter... | ecosystem: Environmental > Aquatic > Marine > Coastal ...
CCGTGTGTCCGTTTGGGCTCGAGATCGGACCCCCCCCTAGGTCCAAAAATCCTACCTCGGCCGAGGGGGCCTGCAAGTCATTGATTTCCAACGCTTTTTCTCTCGAGCTCGACGGCGGGCCGAGCCGGGGCCGAGCCCTCGGCCTGGGGGGCCTGGGCCCTCGAAACCTAGGCGGGGCGCGGCCTGGGGGCCTGGTGGCGTCCCTGGCACCAGCCCGGCAACGGGCGGGAGTCAGGCCAGCACCAGGGCGCCAATAGGCCAGGCGGAGCTCGAGGGCTGGGCCTGGGGGGCTGGTCTGATCACCGAGCACCAGAGCGGGGCCCTGTATGCCCCAAGGGGTCTAGGGCTGGGCCTGGTGTTGGTGCTGGTGTTGGTGTTGGTGCTGGGCCTAGGGCTGGGGCCTGGTCCTGGTCCTGGTGCGAGCTCGAGGGCCTAGGCCTGGGCCTGGGCCTGGGCCTGGGCACTAGGTGAGCTCGAGGGCCTAGGCCTGGGCCTGGGCACTAGGTGAGCTCGAGGGGCTTGCTAGGTATAGGGAATGTCTATATAGTGCTTTCCTGTAGTCACCACAAAAGGACAAAAACAATGCTTTCCTTCTTTGCAATTGCCCAGGGAGCGCTTAGCTGATGGATATCAAGCCTATTTCCGAAGTTAAACCCGGCGAGCGCGTTCGCCTCATTGAACATTTCGAAGTTTCTCGGCGCGTTTATACCCGAGGCGCTTATTCCCACGCTGATCGAGCTTTTGTGCTTAAGCATGAGGCCGACATCTATAAATCGAAGCTGGCGAAGGGCTGGGCCCTAGTCGCCGTAAATTTTGACGCCTGAGGGGCCCGACCATGAAAAGACATCAACTAAAGCCGATTCTTGACGCCATCGCGGGCGCCCACCACCTAAGCCTGGACCAGGCCGGGCTCGAGCTTCTCGGCCTTCGCCAGGTACGCGCTCGCATCGATGACGCATTGTGCGACGCCGAGGGCGACTGGGCCCTGTACCTGGGGCGCCTTTTCGATTTAGTGGAAAGCCTCGAGCGCGATAGCGGCCCGCTCGAGAGCGCGCCTTTTTCGATATTCCGGGAGGATGGAAACTCAAAACTCCCATTTCTGGCCTTCTCGGCCCTCGCCGGGCGCGATTTCTGCCCAGGGTCCGGCCCGTGCCTGGAGTGGTGCTATTCGTTCCGCGCCTGGCGCTATCCGGCGGCCTTTTGTCGCCAGGCCCAAAACTCGCTGCTGTTATGCACGGAGCGGGGCCGGGAGCTTATCTTGCGGGAGCTCGACCGAATCCTGGCGCGGCGTAAATTCCGGGCAATGGAAAGCGTTGATTTCCGGCTCTATGTTGATGGGGATTTCCGCGACGCCAACGAGGTGCATTTTTGGATCGAAGCCCTTCGAGAGCGGCCCCAGCTGGCCGCGTACGGATACTCGAAAAGTTTTCATGAGCTCCTAGGGTACGGGGTCGCCCTCGAGGCCCAGGGCCTGGCCTGGCCTTCAAATTACCTGGTAAACCTGAGCGACGGGCACCGTCACGCCCCGGCGACCATGGCAGCAATGGAAAGGCTCCCGATCACTCGAGGCCGTTTTGTGGCCGTGACCATGGGGCGCAAGGTGAAGAGCTCGGAGCACGGCGACCGAGAGCACCAGGCCGAGCTCCGGGCCCGCTATGGGCGCCAGGCTTTCACCTGCCCGGGCAAGTGTGGCGAATGTACGCCAAAAGGCCACGCGTGCGGTTCGGAGCGTTTCCGGGGCGTCGACGTGATCATTGCGGTTCACTAGGGGAGCTCACACCATGCGAATCATTCACCAGGGAAAGCCCGTGCCAGACTTTCGGACTCTTTGGCTCGAGGCCGAGCGCAGGGCAAAACAGGCCGAGCTCATCGGCCTAATCACTGAGCAAAGAAAAGCGGAGCAGAAGCAATGCGCGAAAAAGAGCATTTAAAGGTCCGGTATACCTTCACCAGGGGCGACCCCGAGCTCGAGGCCGCAATCGTCGAGGCTCTCGAGCCTGGGCGCCGGGGCTGGACCCCTCGAGAATGGGGGGCCTTGCTCGAGCGCGTCGAGAGCTCGCCCCTTACCGTGGGCGAATTTCTCGAAGCCCACCAGGGCGAAAGCTAAGCATCAAAGGAAAGGCCCCGGCATTGTCCGGGGCTTTTGCTTTGTGGCCTAGTGTGCCGAAAACGTGACCAGGGCGCGGGGCGTTCCCGTGCCTGGCGATTGATGCCACCAGGGGCGAGCCTGGGGCCTTCCCTTGCCCAGCGATTAGGGCGAGGGGCTCGAGCCTGGGCGAGCCCTGGGGGCTTCCCTGGTGCGGCCCTGGTGAGAGCTCGAGGGCTTCCCTGGTGCTCGCCTGGTGCTCGCCTGGTGCTCGCCTGGTGCTCGCCTGGTGCGAGCTCCGGGGCCCTGGGGCCTGGTCGCCTGGCGAGCCCCGGGGCTTCAGCTGAGCGAGGGAGCCTCGAGGGCCTGGGGCAATAGGTAGGCACGGGGCCGAGCGTATCGCCCCGCCTCGGGGCATTTTGGGGCCTTCTCGAGGGCCTCGAGCGAGGGGCCTAGGCCTGGGGCCTGGTCCCTTACCCCCTCGAGGGCCGAGGGCTCGGGGCCTGGTCGGGGCCTGGTCGGGTCGAGGCGGAAAGCCTTCAAAATCAATGACTTAGGGGCCTCACCTCGATTTTTCCGAAAAATCCCGGATTTTCCCCGAATCCACATGCACGGAAACCATCTACACGGAATCCATCTACACGGAAACCATCTACACAAAATTTTCCGAACGATTTAGTGCAAGCGATCAATCACCTTCTCGGTTAAGTCTTTCGCGTGCTCGCTTTTCGTCTTGAGTTTTGTTGTTGTGGCATCTGTGGCAGAGCGACTGAAGATTCGAGCTATTGAGCCGAAGAGAGTCATCGTCTTTTCTCTCAATAATGTGGTCAACCACATCAGCTTTTCGAATAAGACCTCGATCAAGGCAATGCTGACAGAGAGGATTGCGACTGATAAAAGAACGCCGCAAACGACGCCAGTCAGCACTGCTGTACCAATTGTCTCTTTGTCTATCTTCATCTGTGAAATTCCTTCTACGCGCACGCGCCCCCTTTAGCGCACGGGTCTCACGCACATGCCTCACGCACATGCCCCGGGCGGCCTTTTCATCGACCAACTCGGGGCACCCTGGGTAGCTGCACGGTTTAGGAGCGGCTCTTGGCATCTTTGCTCAGGTACTGCTCGAGGTAGCTAGCAAACCATTTGATCTTGGCTGCGTCCTGGTGGGGGTGCGGGTGTTTGTCCATCATGCGCCAGGTGTACTTGGCGATGGTGCCACGCAGGTAGCCCAGGAACTGCTCATGGGTCAGCTGCGCTTTGATGGCGTCGATGCACTCGATGCCACCGTCCTGGTTGTAGTGCGCCGGGAAGTTGACCGGGTCATTCTTCTGGGCGGGCTGACGCTGCCTGTTCCAATCAGCAGGCGTCGCTTGATCAATGCTGTCTTTCATGCGTCCTCTCCTCATAGGTGCCCAGGGGCTGTGATGTCTTAACACACACGTCTCCCTGGGCGAGGAACGCGTTTCTTAGCAGTTGTTCATACTGGCGACATTGGTGTCACATCAGCCTGCTAAGGGGTACAAACAGGTCATCCGTAGGATGCCAAAGGCGGATCGACTGGCTGGGCCAGTCATAGTCATAGCTCCGCAGGATTCGAGCGAGGCGTGCCTGGCGGATCGCACAGGACTCAGCAACGTCGGGGTTTTTGTAGTGCTGCTTATAGGTCTCGAGCACCTCGAACCATAAGCGCTCCAGGAAGACTGGCTCGTCCTCGAGGTCGTCTACCGGCGGAAGAGCTCTAGCAGCTTTAACTTTTCCGATGCCAGGACAGCCCTGGTACCCGTCCACTGAGTCGCCCATCAGGGTTTGGAACATCCAGAACCAGTTAGCCTGGTTAGGACTGATCTCATGGAGCTCATCGTGCATCGGGTTGTAGATCACACCAGGAATCGTCCGCATGTCCTTATCGGAGGAAACGATGATGGTGTTGTTGGGGCTGCGCGTGTGCATCACCCCGAGCATGTCATCGCCCTCGAGGCCGTCCACGCTGATGCTGTTAAAGGTCGCCCGCAAATGCTTCACCAGGGGCCAGTAGTGCTCAGGCTTAGGCTTAGGGTTACGGTTGGCCTTGTAGTCCTTATCGACCGACTTACGGAAGTTGCTGCGGTTGTCAGGCGACCACACCAGGATGAACTCCTCAGCATCGAAGAGCTCGAAGATGCGCTTGAGCTCGAGCTCTGCATCGGTGATCACGTCCTCGAGCGTGATGTCCTGCCGGGGGGTGCCGTCAAAAGGATCAGGCCCCTCGGCCATTGATGCTGACGTGTACGCCACGATGTCGGCGTCAATCAGGACGTAGTCAATCTTGCGGTCTAGCATTGGATACCTCCGTGGAGCTCCAGACACTGGGTATCTCAGGGAGAGTCCAGCCGAAGTTTTTGCTTGCTTGTCTGATGCGTCGATCCGTGTCCGAGTCCCCCGACAGTGAGCGGCGGAAAGCGTCAGCAAGCTTTGCTCGAGCCTTACGGAAGTCGCGCTTATCGTAGGGATCGAAGAGCTCCGCCTCATTGATTTCAGTCAGAGCTCGAAGTACCAGGGCCAGCTGGCGGCGGGTAAGCCGATCGGTCCCCTTCTGTCTCACATAGGTTGGGTTGTTCTTCGACATAGTCCTCCTCCCTTCGAGCAAAGTGCCCGAACCCATTGGTCTCAATGTCAGCGTCATGCCACCCGGCAAGCCAAAAGCCTCTGCGGATGAGGTCGGCACGGCCATAGGGGCATGCGCTTTCCAATTGACCATTGAAATAAGCAACACGCCCGGCGTGGTAGAGCACGTCGTCGCGTCGGCTAAACATAGGAACTCCTTAGTGCGTCTCGGCCCAGCTGCTGCCGATCTGGTAATCCCCAGCGAACGGGACTGGGAGCTCGAGGCGCCTGCCTGCAAGGTTGATAGCCATCGCAAACAGACCCCCGACCAGTTCCGCTTTATCTGGGACAACTGAGAGTTGTTGTTCATCGTGAACATTGGCAAGGAGAGCAAAGTCCTTACCGTGCTCGAGCCCTTCACTGGGCGTGAGCTCATGTAAAAAGAGAGCCAAGGCTTGCTTCATCAGGATCGACCCACTCCCCTGCAAGAGGGTGTTGAGGGCGGTTCGCTGTGCGCTAGCAGCGCGCCGACCATCAGGCAGTGTGACGTATCCTTTCTCACCAGCTTGTTGCTGGATTGAGGCGATGAGCTCGCCTAGGCCCAAAACGCCCGACTCAATACGCTGTCGGGCAAGCCGTCCAAGGGCTGGGAATTTGGCCTTGGACGGGGGGTCTTCACCGGCCTGCTCGAGGTCGTCAGCGACAATGCTGCCGATCTTCGTATCACCGGCGCCATAAATCAGGGCGTAGTACAGGGTCTTAGCGTTATCACGCGAATGCAGCCCTGCTGCCTTCTGATTGATGGTGTGGGGATCAGTGCCTTCCTCTTTCTTCCCACGGAGTACCGCCTCGGCATAGGCGCCTTTGTCGTACTTGTGTAGGTAAGAGGCGAGCATACGGAGCTCGAGGGCGTCAGCATCGCATCCGACCAGAACGTGGCCTTCATCGGGCAAGAAGAGCGAGCGCATAGCTTTGCTCTTGTCGACCTGGGCCATGTTAGGCCTGGAGTGGGACATGCGGTGCGTTCTCGAGCCACAGCTGCGGACGTAGCCGTGCATGCGACCACGCTCATGCAGCTTTAGCCAGGCGTTCCTGCCTTCGCTCAGCATCCCCTGCTGCTTCGACTTGCGGAAGTACTCGCGCAGTAGGCGAGCTTCCGGGTAGTCGAGGGTGCTGAGGGTGCTCTCATCGAGCTTAGGCCTGCCGTCGTCAGTGAACTCGGTCGGCTTCCAGCCATACTGGGCGTTGAGCCTTCGAGCTACCTGCTGGCGAGACCCTGGGTTGAACATGTCGAAAGAGCACCTCGAGAGAGGGGCGTCTTTGGTGTAGCCAAGTTTGTTGTTGTTCACCGAGGGGGTCCAGGGCTCGACCGCTATCCAGGTGCGCTTGTTGAAGTCCCAGCGACCGGATTGAGGACGGAACTCATGGGAGAACACCTTGGTGAGCATCTTCTCGAGGGCACAAATGTCCTCGGTCAGTTTGACGCTCAGCTGCTCAGCAGCCTTCACGTCGAAGCGGAACCCGTGCTGCGCCTGGAGCGCTAGGGCTAACTGGACCTGGTGCTCGAGCTTGATGGCTGCGCGGTAGTCATTGCCTTGGCGGTAGAGCTTCTTGAGCTCGAGCTGCAGGTGATCGTACAGGCGAGCCGTGAGCTCCACGTCACGTTCCATGTAGACGCGCATCTCATCGCTGTAGCGTGAGAAGTCTTTGAAGTCGCCCTTGGGGAACCCGAACTGCTTACCGAAGGAAGCAAGGCTCAGACTGACTCTCGAGGGTTCGACTAAAGCGGCGACCACCATCGTGTCCCAGTGCTGCTCGAAGGTGAGCGTGCCTGGGTACAGCTTGTTGATGGCAGGCATGTCGTAACCGATCACGTTATGACCGATCAGTCTCTCCGCCTTCTTCAGCCTCTCGAGGCCCTCCCTGATCGAGGGAAGGCTCGGGTCTTTGTCCGTGTAGGTTTGAACGATGCTCTCGCCGACGGCGCAGACGCCAATACAGTGAATTGTGCTTAGCTCCGGCAACAGCCCGTCTCCTTCGATATCGTAGACGAGATGTTCCATTGTCTTTCCCCCCGCTCACGGTAAGTCAGTCAGAATCAAGTGATCCTCCAGACTGAGCGTGATTTTTTGTTGAGGCGCTCGCTTCCTGCAGTCCAGGACGAAGCGCTTCATGGCAGCGACTCTCATGCGCTGAGCAATGGCTGAGCCCCTGCGTGCTTCATAGGCAGCTTCTGCTTCATTGATCAGCTTCAGAGCCTCAGCGGGGGTTAGCTGTGCTTGCATGCGATGCGCTCCTCAATTTCGCGCTCGACGTACATGTAGATGAGCCGAGCCAGGGGATGGTTGGGCAGCTTGGTCTGCGGGTCGCAGTCCAGGTCAAACGATGAGAGCTCGCGAGCAATCGACTTGAGCACAATGCCGACCATCAGTGATCGGCTTTGCTCGAGGTTAGAATCGATGACTGCGTCTATTTCTGTTTTGAATTGCTTACGGTCCATAAAGCCTCCTCCTGCTTTTGGGACTAAAACGGGATGTCCTCGAGGTCGTCAGGGACAGCGTCGAGGGTCTCGTCATAGGGCAACAACCTTCCTGTCTGGCGGTCGTAGCGGGCCTTGCCTGCTAGCCCGACCACACCGAAGGGTCTGTTCTTGAGAATGCGGAATTGCGTGATGTCTGCCTTGCTTGCGTCTTCTTCCTGCTGATTCCGCTCGCTAGCAATCACAACGTCAGAGAGCTGCTCGAGGCCAGACGATCCTCGAAGGTCGGTCAGGGATACCTTGCCGCCTTCGTTAAAGCTGTCTTTGCCTGAGTTACGCTTTAGGTGACTGACAGCAACGACGCCTACGCCGGTCTGCTCAACAAACTGGCGGAGAGCGGTCATGAGGATGTCGAGGGTCTTGCGCTCTTCGACATCGAGGCCAGAGACGACCATCGAGACGTGATCAAGGACGATCCAGTCACACTCACAGCCAACCGCCAGGAAGCGCAGCTTGGTCATCAAGGTGTTCACGTCACAGCTGCCCCAGCTGTCGTAGAAGTCGCTCATGGTGACGAGCTCCTGCATGGACCTATCCCAGTCAGGCTGCTCGAGGCAGTGAGGGTTCTCCATGAGGTCGCCCAGGGGCACGTTGTTGTCGATAGCCACTAGGCCCTGGATGGTCTTTCGGTAGCTTTCCTCGAGCATCACCCAGCCCACTCTTTGGGAGTGGTTTTTGATGAGGTTGTATCCGAGCTCTCGAGCAAGGGTCGACTTACCGATGCCAGAGCCAGCTGACAGCAGAATGAGCTCACCTTTACGCAGACCCCGGAGGGCTTTGTTGATACCTGGGAACTGGCAATCGAGACCGCGAGGCGTTGCCCGGATGATCTCAGTGAAGTCGACTTCACTACCGCGTCGAATGCCGTCAGGACGGAAAGGTACGGCGGCATAGACAGCAGCCTTGAGCTCTGCCTCTTTACCGGCCACCAGCATTTCGTTGGCGTCTTTGAGCGGAAGCTGGGCGATCTTAGCCAGGCCTGGGCGTAGAAGAGCAGCACACTCCTGGGCGGCTTTCTGTCCAGGCTCGTCCTGGTCAAACAGGAAGACGACCTCCTCGAAGGACTCAACGAACTCGAGCTCCTTGCGAATCGCTTTTGCAGCAGACTGAGCTCCGCTAGGGACGGAGACGACCTGCCACGTCAGCCCGGTGACCTGGGCATAAGACATGGCATCGATCTCGCCCTCGGTGATCACCAGGCGCTGACCTGGAGACCAGAGCTGCTGACCGAAGAGCCCAGCCTTCTGCATGTCACCGACAGCGTAGAAGTCCTTGTTAGGGCCTCTCACCTTCTGGGCGACATAGTTACCGTTGCGGTCGAAATACGGGGCGTAGTGCTTACCTTCAGAGATCGTGTACTTAAACTTGCGAAGCGTGCGTTCGTAGAGGCGGCGGTCAGAAAGGTCCATGTACGCGCCGGTTACGAACTCGCTCACATTAGTTTGCCTCGGTTGTTGAGGTTGGACCTCAGCGTCGAACTCATCGACCATCGGGACGTGAGTCTGACAGCTGAAGCAAAAGCCATGACCGTCGTCGTAGACGGCAAAGGCGTCGCTGCTAGGACACGCTGGGCATGCCCGTTTCTCAATGTAGTTGCTCTGCATTTCCCCCTCCTGCAGTTACTTGCTGGCCCAATGAGCCACAAGGATGTAGACGACTCCGAAGAGCAAAAGCGTGCAGGCCAATTCAAGAAAAAAGACCATCGCGTTCTCCCTAGAGAGTGAACACGCGCACCAGGGTGTGCGGCTCCTCTCTTTCTTTTGCGTAGCGCTTATGGGCGATCAAGAGCTCGATCTGTGAGTCGTCGTACCAAAAGATTTCGGCACTGGTCATGCAGTCCAGCGGGAGCTTCGACAGGTTGTCGATGTCATAGCTGGGTGCTGGGTTGACGACCTTCTTTGGCCTGGAGCAAACGAACTCGAGGCCGACGATCAAGCGCTCGTCTTTATCTAAAAACCTCCACCGGGGACGGACGACCGTCATCCAGGAAGAGAAGTCTCGTACATACTGCTGATGTCGTTTTGAATAGTAGGTGCCGAACCTAGCCACCTTGGGGCGGCTGGCTGGTACTGGGGGGACAGGAATGTAGAACTCCTGTGGTGGGGCAAGTGCGCTTATGTCTAACTTCACGATTCGAGCTCCTCCCGAAGCTGGGTCATCAATTCGACTGCTTCGCTTGGGCTGATCTCGAACCACTCCCCCTGCAACCGTCGACCGGAAAGTTGTGCGTAGACCTTCCGCGACGCCTCCTCGATATTCAAAAACTCATGAGCGAACTCGAGCCGGTAGGCTCGGTTTGGGCACCCGACCTGATATTGCACCAGGCGACGGCGAACACTACTTGTGATGCCGATCTTGCAGCAGCCCTCGAATGACGGGTGTGTCATGACGTAAAGCCACTGCTTGGCGCGTGGGACGTACTCGATGCCGTAGTGCGCTAGCACTTCGACCCGAAGCTTGTCTTTCGCGCTCTTAGGTAAAGCTACAAAGTCAGCAGTAGTCATACCGCTGAGCTGCTTCGCCAGGGTGTTGACGCGATTCCAAAAGGTCTTGGCGTCTTCCTGGCGCAGCTGTGTAGAAATGCGCCCAGCGGGGAGAACGTGGGTGCGGGGGTGATCGTCCCCGCCAGGCGACTTAACTGAATCACTAGAAGCTGACGTCTTCTGCTTCTGATGCGACGAATCCTTCATCGGGCCCTCCGAAGGGGTCACCCGAACCGTCGTCAGACGAGCGCTTATCGATTAAACGGACAGCGTTCAAATAGAGGGTCACGCCTTTGTTGCCTGCTGTTGAGTAGGCTTTAGCGTTACCCGCTACCCGAATTAAATCCCCCATACCGATAACCACGTCTGAAGGCAGCGCACTGCCGGTGGCGTCTTGCGTTGTGGGCTTACTCTTCGATTTGAAGGTCACACGCAGACGACCATCGTCTTGCTGCTTCAACGGGCTCCGAATGCCCTCGATTGAAATACCAGGCCACTCAGCCTCAGCTGCCTTCTGCACAGCCTCACGCATTACCCGGATAGTTGCTGCATCCTCGGCTTCATCAAGGAAAGCAGAAACCTCGTACTTGCCCGAAGGGTACTTCGAGGTCGTATCGGGTTCGTGAATGCTGGGGAAAGACGCACTGAAAGGCTCAGTGGCGAAACGAACATAACCATTTGCCATGGGATTCTCCTCCTGCGTTGGCTCTTTAGGTCATACTGTCTACGCTGGTGTCACAGACTCGAGCGCCTGTTGGGTCAGCGTGACTGCTCTCTGATTGGCGATAGGCTTGCGTGCCCACTCCATAGAGAGAAAGAGCTCCTTATGCTCTTGCGTGTAAGGCTGTAGCCACTGCTCAGAAAAAGTCAGCGTCTCGTCGCCAAACTGCAAGTTGATCTCTCGCTCCGACAGCCCAAGCAGACGCGCACACATACGAACGCGCTCGAGGCGCTCATAGATTTGGTCTGCGTTCCTGGGATTGCCGAACTTGGCGAAAGGTAGGTTGTTGATGTCGATGTATGTGCGGAAGCGGCGGTAGGACCACCCGAGTGCCCGGCACCAGTCAGACCTCGACGCGACTGGGCCGGACTTACGGATCACCTCCTCAATGTCAGACGAAGTCAGCGTCGGTGCCATCGTCCTCGGTCCCCTCTACCGAATCGTCGATGAGTTTAGCGGCCTCTGCTTCCGCTTCCTTTCGGCTTTTGCGAGTCGACTTTGGAGCAGGTACGGGTTGCTCAGTGAGCACTACCGATACCGACTCAAAGTTGAGCTCATAGGTGGTTTCTTCACCGCCCAGGTGGGCGATCCCGCGAAGGAGGAGTAAGGAACCGTCTTCCTGCCAGTACTGACCGCCGATCTCTGCGCCTTCAGGCACAGGGGCGATGACCGTGTAGCAGCCGTCGACGTGGTGGAAGATGCCAATGTCCTTCCCGAGCTCCTCGCGTAGCTTGTTAACTGTAGTGGGCATATACAGTGTCTCCCTGTAGTTGTTAACTAAAAAAATACCGAGCTCGCGGGAGCTCCTCCCTCACATTGAGATTGCCTTGCTTTGGCGGTGAGGGCAAGTTGAGGTTGTTGGGGATCATCTCGAGCAGGCCTTGATGCATCGTGTCGTCGAGCCAGTTTCCCGCGAAAATGTCGACGGCGACCTGTCGGATGATGAGGTTGAGCTCATCGAGGTGCTTTGCGTGGACAGCGTAGCTGTCATGTACAAAGGCCATATCCTCGATGCCGCGATCCACGAGCTCGAGCGCGACCATGCGGCACATGGCGGCGTCGAGACTGTGGACTACGTTTGGTGCTGCAGCCCCTGCGTTCTTTGAGGGGCTCAGCTGATCGGTGCGCTTGCGTAAGCGGCGCATCCAGTTGTCGAAGGTGCGGACGTGCTTCTCTTTAAGGACGACGTACTTCTGGGTGACCTTGCACTCGTCCGGCGTCGTCCAGGATAAAGGGTAGCCATTCTCCGCCAGCACCTTCGCGCAATCGCGTAGGTAGTCCATGATGCGAACTGCCTCGCTGACAACCTCCACTCGAGCTTCGATGATCCAGTCACGCATATAGCTGGCTAGCTTGTGCCTGGCCTGGATGACTGGAAGAGTCATGAGCTCTTGTGGAATTACAAGGTGATCACACATGCGATCATTTACCAGCTGCTCGCGAATTCCTTCCGGTGTAACCCCGTAAGCAGTCGTCATGACAGCACGCTTGACCACCTTTCTTGCTAAGCGGTCGTCTTGCATGACCTCGTACCAGCTCTGGGCCACTGACAGTTCCAGGCCATGTCCCTGGGTTAAGATTTTCTCGATGATCTTCCTCACCGCCACACCTACCTCTAGATAGAGGTCTTTTCGGGTCGACTCGGCTGTGCAGTTTGTTTTTTCCGCGCCGACCCGATCTTTTCCCAAGAGCGACAGTATCTGTAGTCCATTGCAGGTACCGTCCACTGCTATAGGGAGGTGGCTGATGTGGTTGGGGTTGTCGAGAGCTGCGACTAGATCGACCGCAGCTGCATAGAAGGTCATGGGCTCATCCGCTTTCATGATCAGAGAGCACGCGAAGTTGTCGTCGACCGCCAAGCGACGAAGGTCTTCCTCCATGGCTTCGATCTTCTCAATACGCTGCTCGATGCCCAGCTTATCGAAGCCAAAGGTGTTTGCCGCCTGAAGCTTTAGAGCTCGAAGGCCGCGTTCACCGACGGGCTTACCGTTACAGAACTCGACCAGGGCCTTGGCGACGTGGTCACCCTGGCTGGTGAGCATCTGGTTTGCCGGGTAGAGGCGCCCACGGAAGTCGAAGCTGTGGGGCTGCCAAAAGGCGCTCTTCTCGACCAACATCTCGCTCTGTAGCAGCTGCCTTTCGAAGGTCATTGCTTTTGATGTTGTTGAGACGTACTGCGCCAGGTCGTCGTTAAACTGTTGCTGGACGATACGCTTATCTTCATCGCCCAAAGCTGCCCACTGCTCCGGTGGAAGCTTCTTGGGCTTCTGAATGGGCATCTGTGGGCCGACGTACGGGTTCCGCAGTAGGAACTCATAGACCTGGCGGTTGATACGCCACGGTGTCTTTTGTATCGAATTGAGAGCATCGAGGGCCCGCTGAGACGGCCAGAACCCGTGAGGGTGCCAGTCGGTGCGGTAGACCTTCTGCTTAATAAGGTAGTAGCCGCCGGTGATCTTCCCTTCCTCGTCACGCTTCCATGGCTTGGGCGGTACCAGCATGGGGCGACGCACCGGCTGTGCCAGGGACGCTATGGCGTGGAGGCGGGACACGTCCGCCAGGAACTCATCAGAGTAGTAGACCGTCTGGGCTCTGATCTTTCCTCGAGGGCCTGTAGCCGTCAGCGTGAGCATGTCGGGCTGAGCTCGACGTACGCAGTCTAGGAGAACAGCACCAACACCAAAGAGAGCGTCTCTGCTAAGGTCGTACTGATCGCCGTCCAGGTATTCAGCGATCTTTTTCTCCAGCTTGCGAGCGAATCGAAGATGCTGAGCTTTAGATGCAAGGGCCTGACTGTTGCGGCGAAGAAAGTGGCTTGCGTAGCCCTTGTCGTTGTCGCGCCATCTCTGGAAGCGTACCTCCCGGACCAGACACTCCCCGAGCTCGAGGCAGACATGCTGATAAGTCGGTGGCTTACTAGTTGCCAGCGTCGCCATCAGGTTCTGCGTAGCAGCGAAGGCGAGCTCCGTGCTTTCGACCAGCCCGATCAAATATTTCCAGGGAAGGTTACGTCGACCTGTCGAATTGTGAATCACCGCGTCCTGTGCTTCACGCTGTCGGACCTGGATATGCTCTTCGACTGTCGGAGCGATTTCCTGCAGCAGCTGCTCCCCTAGTTTTGTTTCATTCAGTTGTTTGTTGTTGATGCTGTTGAGATAGTGAGCTTGTGCGTCAGTCACCATACGGTGCTCCCACAGTACCTCCAGCAGCTCAAAATCAATGTGATCCATCCTCACCCCCGGCATGTCAGCTTAATAATTAATATATAGGCTGTCCCTATATAGGTTCTTGCGATACGGGTGTCAACATTGACATGCCCTAACGTGTCACATATGTGACACATAGGGGCCCCTCTAACTGTCTACGCTGGTGTCATGAAACACCCAAATCTGTAGGGTTTTTTAGGTTTTTTGATTTTTTGCAACAGTTATGTGTACAAAATGTCATGTTTGTGTAAACTCTTATAGAGTATCTCTACATATAGGGATATCTACTAAAGACAGACAGGACAATGCGGGGATTGAATGTCAGACAATACACGGCCTAAAAATACAAGGGCCGACCTAGGGAAGCGGGTGGACTTTGGTAGAACTTTGAAGTCACTTAGGGAGGCTGCTCAACTTACACAACATGACATGGCAAAGCTGGTGGGGCAAAAGTACTTCACCATGATCAGCCAGATCGAGAATGGCAGGGTTCGAGTGCCACCTGATGACACCGAACTTTGGGCTAGGGTGCTAGGCGTAGACACCCAGGCTTTCGCTAAGGAGTGTGTCCGTCACTACGAAACGGATGACTACTTCAAAGCGATCTATGGCAAGAACGCTAAGAAAGAGCTATGAAGGTTTACAGCGACCCTCGAGGTCGCGAGGGCTACTGGCGCGTTAAGCTCGAGAACGGCAAGTTCAAAACCCTCCAAGCCAAAACCCATGACCAGGCCTGCCAGGCTGCTAGAGCCCTTGTCGCGTCCCTAGAGGCGCCTGAGAGTCCATGGCTACATCTGGTCAACCGACACATCCATCGGCGCGAGGAAGGCTCTCCTGAGCTCCTGGCGAAGAAGAAGTGGACCAATTCGAAGTACTGCCTTCGAGCCTTTGCTCGAGACATTGCGGCCATTGCGTCCCCAGCTCGGGTGACCATGGCGCACTTTCTTCAGTACTGGGACAGCCTCACCAGACATCAGCAAGACAACCTCAGACCTGAGCTCAATCGTTTTGTGAAGTGGGCAATGCTGTCAGAGCTCTTGGCTCTTCCTTCGAATCCGATACCGCTGCTCGATAAGAAGGCTCTGCCGATCAAGCAGAGGCGTCGATTGACGATGCCTATGTTGATGAAGGTGATGTCTGTTGCTGAGGAACGTGGGTATGAAGGTCTGGCACAGGCGTGTCGGCTATCTCTCATCACTACGCTTCGCCGGGGAGACCTGGCGGCGCTTAAGTGGGACGACATCCAGGACGGAGCTCTGTGTGTAACCGTCTCGAAGAGCGTGGCGTCTCGGGGTGAGGTAGAGGCCACCAGGCTGCGGTGGCTGCTGGCAGATCATCCTAAGCTTCTCGAGGTGCTCAAGGAGTCTCGAAGACAGGCGATGATGAACAGGGACTGCCCATTCGTGCTCAGTCACTTTGGGGCGAACAGGAGCGGCAAGGAACACCCATGCCAAATGACCCCTGACATGATCTCTAAGCAGTTCACAGAATGTGTACGAATTGTGGACCCGAAGCCTGGTCAGCCGACGTTCCATGAGATCAGGTCACTGAGCGCAGCGCTGCTCGAGCAAGGCGGAGCTCCAGGAGACATGATCAGCAAAATCATGGCTCACACTGACCACGCAACAACGGAGTTGTATCTACACGGACACAAGCGGAATTTCTTCGATGTCACCTACAGCGTTACAGCATAGACGCGGTTGTACTCACTACCTTGCCAAGGTAGCAGGTACACAAGTTGCCTTGAAACCCTTGCAGGTAGGGGCTTGCTGAGAAGAGATTTTGAGTTTGTGTGCGGTACACACTGTGTACACAAGCGGGGCCGAATTTGTGTAACTACAGTGTGTCCCTATTACGCGGGAATAGCTCAGTTGGTAGAGCGGTACCTTGCCAAGGTACAGGTCGCCGGTTCGAACCCGGTTTCCCGCTCCATAAAAAAGGGGGCCGTAGCCCCCTAACACTCCTGGACGAGTTCTTTCTTTAGTAGCGCTGTGTGCGCCTTCACCGACGCAGTGATGTAGCGTGGGATAGGTTTACGCCCTGCCTTCCAGGACGCGTAGCTGCCGGTGTAATCAACAGCCAATAACCGGGCACACTTGAGCGGCCCTCCTGCGAGCTCCTCGAGCTCCTTAAGTTGGTCAACATCAGTCATGAGTAAGCTCTGTTGTGGAGGATGTTGAGTGCGGTGTTGAGGTCTTTGTCCGACTCAATGTGGAAAGTGTCCCCGACTCGACGACCATCAACTTCAATCGTGATCGAGAACGAGTGCGCCCCGTAGCCTGGCATGTAACTAATCCAGGCGTCCTGATACTGGGCTGTTCGCAGCAACGTGCCGCTCATTGGACCAAAGTTCTGCATCAAAGTTCTCCGCTAAAAATAGACCGGCATAAAGTCCCAGGTGGCTGGCTGCATCAAATGAGAGTCTGATCTCACAACCACCTCCTGCCGCCACTTGACCCGCTCTTCCAGTTGGTTTTGGTAAGGCTCGCCGTTCTTCAAGCGGCGAATCCATTCCAGCCTACGGTGCTGTAGAGTCATCCCGCGCTCGAGGTAGTGCTGTAGTTCTTCCTCAAACTTCATGGGCACTTCATGCACCTTTAGGGTCACCACCGAAGTACTCGGGGGCGTACGCCTTCCAGTACGCTTTCTCAGCCGCTTCGAAACCAGCCTCGATAAGCTGCCGCTTAGCCATGTTGATTTCACCGCGCTGGTCTAAGCCGCGCTTCCATACAGAGTGGTCGTCGCTCATTTCGTAGAACCAATCGTGGCTCTGGAGCATCCGCGCATAGTCTTCGAGTGTGATCATGTCAGTCTCCTCCTGCAGTGATCACCTCAATGCTACTATAGGGTTTTCCTATAGTCGACCTTCCGCTATCACTTTTGCGAGACGGGTTGCTCGAGCTCCGACCTGGTCAGCCCAGCGGCTGTCGAGCATCTCCACAGAAGCCTGCTCCCAGTCCTTATCCTCGAGAGCCTGGCGGAACTTCTCGAACTTCTTGAGAGTTGGTAGGCCCAGGTTAAAGGCCATGTTGATGAGGCAAGCCTGGCGCCACTCGTCTAGCTCCGCCCAGACATCCTCACCAACAAACTTGCGAGCGTCCTGCGTCGCGACTCGAACGTCAGAGACCAGCATCTGCTCAGCTTCGAACTCACTGATGCCGTTGTCCTCGAGGTTGCGACCGTAGCCGATAGTGACCTTTCCGGCGGTGCATTGGTAAGGAAAGAGCCGTAAGCCCTCGTCTCGTTTCAGCCATTCAACGGCTATGCTTTTTGCGGGGTCTACCATCGTTCAATCACGTCCATGCTATATCGAATGAATCCATCGTCCCCGTACTCAATGACAGGGCCGTCAGTGTTCAGGCTGCACTTGAGCGTGGGCAGATAGCTGCTCCAGGCGCTAAGGCTCAGCGTGCCCGTATCTCGAGCCGGGGGGTCAACGACAGGCGTTGAGCCGTCCAGGCCTAGGTATTGCATCAGCTGGTTGTTGTTGGTGGCGTCGTTGCGGTTGTAGTACTCGCCGACCGAAAGGCTCGAGTCCGAGTAGTTGGTGTCGTCTCGAAGCAAAGGCCACCGCATGGCAAAGATCGTGTGGCGACCGTCGAGCAGCCTAAAGAAGGCAGCGAAGTCTGCGTATTCGCTCTTGCGTAGCGGCGGGAAGGTAAAGGTGGCCTCGATGCGGACACCGCCGACCGAGCGGCTCTGGCGCCGCTGGCTTCTCGAGTCAGACACCAGGGTCGTCCTGGCGTGTCGAATCTCAAAAGAAGCAGGCGCAATGGAAGTCGGGAACAGCTGATAGGGTCCGTCCCCGTTCTGAAATGTATAGGTCGCCATTTAAAACTCCTGAAAAGTAAGAGGCCCCAAACGGGGCCCCTTGTTAGTGCTCAGTTCCCTCGGGCTCGAGGGGCTCTTCCCCCGGCAACTTATCGTCCTTCTGCATAGCCTGTTGCAGCTGCTGCTCGAGGAGGCGATTACGCGCCTGTAGGTTGGCGATTGTGATTGCCTGGTTTGCATTAGCGCGGCCCAAGTTCTCTAGGGTCTCGTTAATAACAAACTGGTCGGCAGTCATTTGTTGTTGCTCTTGCATGTCTCCTCCTGTGTATAGGAATTGCGTATATATGGTATCGCTATTTGACTTCAGCGAGAAGCTGAAAAACAAAGTAGGCCATGCCGTATAGAAGAACGGCCAGGACTAGTATTGCTCCGAGAATTAGGCAGTTATCCAGGAACTCTTTGCGGCGCCTGGTTTGCTTATGAATAGCGTCCTGGCGTTCCTTGGCTACTTGCCTCCGAATCTGGATCATCTCTCTCCAGGCGTCAGCGCCAAACGCATAGAGCACGATCTCGCGAAGCTCCTTCTCCTGACTTCGCATCTTTTGGCGCGCAGCAAATATCTCGATACTTTGGGCCTCGACACTCTTACTGTGAACAATCTTGGCGAAAAGCCCAGGGTTCTTAGCCTGGTGTTCCGCTTCATTGATGTCGCTGTAGGCCCCGAACCATTGAGACAGCTGTCCGACTGTGTCCTCGAGGTCTTTCCCCGCTGCGATCATTTTCTTAACTGCGCCGTAGGCTTGCGTTGCGGCGCTCAACGCTACTCCAATTTCGATCATGAGACCTCCTAGTGTCGGGGTCTCCTCCTGCTGCTGTTTTTAGGGTCCGTAGACCGCGAAGTTGTACTGGAACGTGCGGCTTATGGTGTAGGACGTATAGACCCGATGACGGGCTGTGATGGTGATGGTGCCTACAACGAATGCCTCACTGTTCTGGGGGGCTGAGACGGTTATATAAATACTTCCCGACCCATAGCTCGAGGTTCGGTCAGCCTGGCTAGCTAGTAAGTCATAGCTGGTGCCATTCATGACCAGTGTGACGGAGTTAAGTGAACCTATGTTTTCAGAGAGAACATCAACCTCATGTACGAATTGATATTCGCATAGGTCTTCCATTTCGGGCGCGTAGCCCATGGTCCAATCCGTGCCTGGATACCAGGAGACAGTTGCGCTCCCCGCCTGGCCGGTAGTGTTGATGGTGGTGTACTTATTACCTGGTCCGCTCTGGAAGAATATCGACGTGAAGCTATCGTAGAAGTTCGACAGCGATATCGTTCCAGAGGTTGGGATGTTGGCGTTGTTGGGGGTTCCCGTTGTTATGTTGGGAACATATGTGCCGCCGCGATAATAGTTCGACATCGCAGCTGTGCCATAAGTACCAGGCGATCCACCAGAGGGCCCAAAAAGGCGCCTCACGTTGTCCATGGATATAGCGCCGCTAGATACCCCAATCGGTATCCTGGTGCCTTCAGGTGGGCTTGTTGGGGTGCTTATCGTGGCCGTGTGACTCACCCCGCCAATTGAGATCGTGGCGCTTGTCGATGTGTTGTAGCTCGAGCTCGAGGTACCGTAGACGTAGATGTAGTCGTTGTTGGTCACCGTCTTTGCAGCGGAGCTCAGCGTTCCGTTGTTGACTCGAAACCTGGTGCTTGCTGTTCCTGACGCGGACGCAGTGACCGCGACGTTGATCCCAGTGACCCTGAATTGACCGAGAGCATACTCAGTGCCTGGTATAGCGCTGCTGATGTTGCTAAAGGAAAAGGCGTCAGGGGTCGAGTCGGTGCTACTGACGATGTTGAGGTAGATCGTGGCAGTGCCATAGCCAGAGATCGACACCGTCAGGTTGGGCGTTCCGTTGGCAGCGCCGGATTTGATAGTCCGCGTTTGGCTTGAACCTCGAGCAACCGACATTGATGAGGTTGAGGTCCAGAAGCTCGAGCTAAACGCGTAAACGCTAGCGTTTCCTGTGGAAGGCGGGCTAGCGCTTGAGTGCGTGACGGTTAGGACATCGCCCGGCCCCATATCGAGCCTGTTGTTCGAAGAGCCGCCTCCGAGCACAAAGATCGTACTGAGCTCTGCGTCAGCGAATACGGTAACCGAGCGATTAGCCATAACCTACCTCCTGCTTAGTCAGCCCAGACAGCAGCTGCGATAGTCTGGACCAGGGGGTCGTGACCGGATACGTCCGTGGGCGTTTCCGTCACGTTGCCTTCCTCGTCCGTGGTGCTGGTCATCCTGTTCAGGTGAACCACACGCTGGGAGGTGTGGGGCAGCTGATCGTCGTCCGGGTCATCGAACACGTCGGTGTAGACCACCATGAGGCGGGTGTCCTCGTACACTTCCACACGCTGAACAGTCGTCGTCTTAGTGATTGCCATCTTCAAGCTCCTTTAGCTTTACTTTCAAACTATCCACCTCAGCAGACAGCTCCTTAATCGCCTCGATAGCGAGGCCCATCATTTGCCCATAGCGAACGGCCAGGAACTTCTCGCCGTTCTCGCTCTTGCCTACCTCTGCTGATTCATAGATGACCTCGGGCAGGACTTCTTGCACTTGCTGCGCGATAACACCAGTAGAACGTGAGCCGTCCTTCTTGTAGTTGAACGTCACCCCGTCCAGGCGCTTAACCTTACCCAGGGCATCAGTGATCGGCTCGATGTTCTCCTTCAGGCGAATATCAGAAGCAGACCCGTAAGCCGTGACATTCCCTTCCGCGATGATGTTGCCGTTTGTGGCTAACTCAATGGCGTAGTTGCTCGCCGTACCTTGCCCTGACGTACTGGAGTTTAGACCCACATAGAACGGGTTGTATCCTGAGCTAGTTAGGTCTTGTCCCACGAACAAACGGATAGCTTGCCCAGACGAGCGAACGTCAAAGATGGACCCGTCTCCGCTTGGGTTTAAGGCAGTCCGTAGGGTGATCCCCGCTCCAGAGGCGTTTGAGTTGGAGTTGTTCTCAAAGAGGACGTCGCCCCGGCCAACGTTAAAGGTCGTAGTGCCGCCTGATATATTATGGTTCCCGCCATTTACCGTCAGCGTTCTTGCTGAATTGATAACGTCGGTACCATTTACCTGATAGCCAGCAGTGGCATTAGCAACACCACCATGGGTAACACTAAATCGGCGTGCTGGTGTGCTAGTCCAGGCCGCAAAACAGTAGGTTGAATCCGCACCTATGGCGCCCCATCCGACGGAGTCAGTAGTACGCTCAAGGGTTAGCTGGATACTTGCGCTTGCTGCCGCGAAGTTTGATGCGTAGCTTAGGTTCTGGCCGCCGCTAGCCCCCTCAACAGATATGACGCCAGAGGAGATGGTGCCGGTGAACTGCACCGACTCGTCAGGGTTTATCGTGATCGGCTCGCGCCAAGTGCCGTTCTCTCGTACCGCGAGGACCATCTTTGCTGAGCGGTTAGCTGATACTGAGAAGTCCTCTGTTGCTTGCGTCCTAATATAAGAGCCAGCAACGTTGTTAGCCGGGGCGAAGTAAAGGTTCGCGGTGTTGCCGGTTGTGGCATTAGAGTTGCGAATGTAGAAGTTTGTCGTAGTCGCGTGACTTGACGTAAAAAACGCTGCGTCATCGTTAGTCGTTGCGCTAGTAATTGCCCCAGAGGATATGGTGCCGATATTGGTCAGGTTGCGGCTAGCGTCAATGATCTTAGTCGTTCCTATCTCAAAGGAACCGTCACCCCTAAACCGTGCAATCGCGTTTGATCCGTATTCTGCTTGGCCGCCCGATGCAGAATAGCCAATTACAAAAGCATCAAAACCACCGTTGTACTGCATACCCGCAAACCACTCCTTGCCAGAGTAGCTCACGTCTTCGTAGAAGGTGCCTATCCCTCGGCCCTCATAGCCGATCATTTGTATTTGAGTGGTAGTCGCGGGCGCTCCTGCTGTATCACTTGCTTCAATCGTTAGAGTGGTCCCGGTCTGATTGCCGCCTATCGTTGCTCCGGTTGCGGTTAGGTTTCCACTGGTAGTAATAGCGCCCGATGTAAATGTGCCTGCGTTTATTAATCCAGCCGCAGTGAGGTAAAGGCGCTGACCAGAAACATTACCTGTCGGATAGAAATAAATTGTATTTGAGTTAGCCGCAATGGTTGGCTTACCGTCGGTGTAGGCACCCCCCCAACTCAAATTGTAGCCACTGCCTACATGCAAACTATTTGATGTCGTAATTAGTCCGCTCGCAGTGATCGTACCAATGGCGCTGAGGTTGCGGCTGGCGTCGATGACTGTGGTCGTTCCGACAACGTAGCCTCCGGTGCTTGCAACCTGCCCGGTGTCCCCATTCAGAAAGACGGTAGCGCTACCGTTTGCGGCGACGTACATACCCCAGCCAGCAGAACCTACTGAGCTTAGGTAGGTCGCATCCCCCTGCTTCGCATACCCAATGCCGTACATGCTGCTCAGCGTGTCTTCGGCAGGGTTGTAGCTGCTTCCGATTGTGTAGATTGGATTGGATTTGGCTTTGTTGTTGCCGATGTTGTTGTAACCACCTTCAAGATGTCCGCTTTGATGCGTACTTCTTATGAGCGTCGCACCAGAACCAAGCGTTATGTCTCCGGTAGTCGTAATGTTTGCGGGGGTCAGGTCACGGGCGCTAGAGATCACCTCTGTGCCGTTGATCTTAATACCAAGGCCGCTCTGGAGATTGAGGTCCGACCGTAATTCAACCTCCGCATAAGGCGTTCCAAGATAAAGTTTCTGTGCGCTATGATCGCGCCAGATAATATTTGTTATTGCATCAGTACTGTCAGAAACCACAAAGTCGACATCATCAGCCACAACAACTGTTGCGGTTAGATATCCAGATGAGTTGGCTATTCGCGAACCACCAGCATATAGCTGGTTGCCATAAACATTTCCATCAACATTTAGATTTCCCGCCGCTACAGAATCAATATTGCCATCATTGCTAACGTGAACACCGCCGTCATCAGTGATGATCATTCGTAGAGTTGGGCCGCCCTCGCTGTCAGTAGTATAGAAGCCTAATCCAGCGTCTTCAAAAGAGGTTTCACCAGAGCGAGTGTCAATGGATTTAATTGCGGCATTTACACCGTTTGTTAAGGCTCCTGAACTGTTTTCAGCGCCTACCACTCCGAATTCTATTCCAGAGTAGACATCTCCTTGGCCTGTGTTGGATTCTGTTGCGCTTAAAATTCTAAGAATATTTGGAGAAGAATCTGCGGTTCCAGCAGTGCTAGTAATAGCACCTGCGAAGGTTGCGGTATTATCGCCGTCCAGCCTTAACGCTGTCGTTACGTTCGATCCATCATAAGTTTGGAATGACAGAGAATAGTTGTTGACTAGCCCCTCAACGATACGAGCGTCGCCGTTTGCCCAATCCAACATCCCGCCCGAAGGCAGATCAAATTCGGTTCCATAAACTCTCCCAGAGCTAGTGATAGCCCCAGAGGAGATGGTGCCGATGCTCGTCAGGTTGCGGCTGGAGTCGATGATCTGAGTCGCGCCAATCTTTATTCCGTCTTCAGCGCGCAGGGTGCCATCAACAAAGAGCCTTTCGTTATAGGTAGTCGCGTTATCCGAGATCGTTACATACCCATCATCCGTTATCAGCATTTTCGGCTGCTGGACGTCGGTGTGTGCTCCGCTTCGCATCATGAAGTAAAGCCGACCATTACCAGAGTTGTCGTTTCTAAGAACGATCCTAGAGCTTGCGGAGCCGCCCCCGTCTGCTCGCATAAATATGGACGACATTTGGTCCGCACTTGTGGTGCTGTTGCCGTTATACAGCACCAGCGTATCCCAGTCCTGCTCAGTCCAGCTTGGCGTATCTGAATATGAGTCAGACCTATCGTGCTGGGTCTTAATTTTTCCGCCACCAGAGATAGAGCCGGTAGCAGTGATGTTCGCCGGGGTAAGGTCACGGGAGCTGGAGATCACCTCCGTCCCGTTGATCTTGATGCCCTTGCCCGAATCCATATCAAGACCGTTCTCGTCGATATGGAAAATGTTAGTCAGATCAACGCTTACACCGTCGGTCACGCCGGACTTAAGCTCAAAGTACATGGTCGCGCCGGTAGAGGAATCGGTGTTGACCTCGATCCGTGCGGCGTTGCCGTTCTGCTCAGGGATGCCGTCGGCATGGTTAAAGGTGACGTTGGCGTTACCTTTGCTGTCATTGACGGTAAGGGCTACGCCGCCAGAGCCTTCCCCTGACACGATATTGTCCGAGCTGCGGAACTTGCCGGTGGTTTTGTAGTCCCCGGTGCCGCCGGTCTTACTGGTCAAGCCGTCAAAAGAAAGACTCGTGAGATAGCCCGCCGACGCATGATTGCCCCAGCCATAAGCCGTGCCCCAATTACTTACGTCCGTGCTTGAGAAATCAGCGCTATTCCAGAACTTAGTCCACGTCGTGTCCCACGTTCCCCCGGTCCTGCGTCGTGCGTAAAGGTCAACGCGGTTCGCAGCGCCCCCGTAGGCTCCGACCCACTGTTGAGGCTGGCTTCCGTCGTTGATGTCAAGCATCCACGCATAGTCATCAGGCGCGTTGGTAGGCGCAGAGCTACCCCACGCGTAGAAGCCATTGCCGGGACTGTTCGCTGTTCCCGACGCAATGTCGTCGGTGCTATCTAAGATCGTTCGATCAATAGAGGACAGGTCCGCTGTGGTAAGAATCCGTTCTCCGTTCCACTGTAGCTTGTAGGACGTATTATTTGGGATGAAATTTAAATGCTGGCTAGCGTCATGCCATATCTGCCAGCTTGCCGAGCCGCTTCTAGTAAACGTAAACAGGGTGCGGTTGCCGTCAGTGTCAGCACTGATGTCGTATCCGTTTGGTTCAAACTTTATCCCCTGCTTAACGTCTAAGTTGCCGCCTATATCTACGTCTTTGTTCTGATACAGCTCCAACGCAATATCGGAACTATTATCTCCCGGCGAGAAGATCAGGCTGTCATCACCATTTGAGTCCAGCCACATTTCATACTGGCCGCCGGTAGTCTTGATCGTTATCCCAGCGTCGCGGTCGTTGGTGTTTTCAATCAGAAGGTCATGACGGTATCCGCCGTCATAGGAATTCCGTAAGTGGAGAAGCTCGCCCCCAGCAGTAGTCCGATTTATTTGTACCGGATGGCTAAAGTCAAACTCGTCACTCGTTCCATCCCATAGGATGGAAGCGTCCGTCGATGCGTTGACTGCATCCTGAATCGTGATGCCTGCCCCGTTCGCAGAGGCAGACGTATCCCCAGCCCCGTAATTTAGGGTGATGTTCTTGTCCTCAACGTCCAACGTGGCAGTGTTGAGCGTGGTGGTCGTCCCGTTGACCGTAAGGTTTCCAGCGATGACGACGTTACCGCTAGAGTCTTTCCCCTGGAAGTTGCTAGTTACCCACCCAGTTGTTGCTGAGGTTGATACGCCGTCCGAGACGTTGCCGTTTGAGTCGACCGTGAAGCCTGCCCCTGAAGTGGTGAGGTTGATCGAACGTGCTTCAGTGGTCGAGGGGATACCGCTAGCCGCTAAGCCCGACCCGCCGTAGGAGACCTGCATGCGGAGGTAGTGCGTGCCGGTCGCTAGAGACGCTGACACGTTACCGTTTAGGACGTTACCGTCATCGACTGCACCGCCAGGCTGCAGAGAAGCGAAGTACAGGGTGCCGCCACCAAACTCAGAGCCTAGGTATACGGTTTGCTTCTGCACATAGTACTGAGAGGTGGAAGCCGAGCTGCTGTCCGTCTTATTAAACGTGACAGCACCGAAGGTGCTCCAGGTCGAAGCGTCCGTGCTCTTTTGGATCGTGACCGTAATGCTGGTTGCGACCTGCCCGTACGCGTTGGCTTCCGAAGAGCCGCTTGCGAACAGATAGTTTAGCGGGTAGTCGAAGTCGACCGTGATCGTCTGCGTGGAGCTCAGCTGGATGGTCGCGTAGTCAGTAGCGCCCGTGAGCTCGTCGGACACAGAAGAGACTAGAGAGCCCGTAGAAGCAGCGACCTGAGTCGAAGGAAGCCCAAGAAGACCATCCGTGCTGTCGAAGAGCTTCTGCCCAGTCGTACTGTAGAGGGCGAAGTTGGTCATGATGACCTTACCGGCCCGAGTCACCCGGAAGGGAGCGTTCGCGCCGCTTGCCCCACCGTTAGCGTCGAAGTCAGCGCCTGCCCAGAAGGCAAAGTTGTCGGCAGCACGGCCACTCATAACAGCAGCAGTTGAGCCAGAGCCTGCTTTAACAAACTCATCAACGGTCACGTTACCGTCGACCGATAACGTAGTGCCATCAAAAGAGAGCTTATCTTTTAGGCTGAAGTTGCCACTGCTGTCGAGATAGAAGCCGGTGTTGGTGTTGTTGTGGGTGCCAGTGCCTTGATAGAGCTTGCTAGACGTAATGATGGTTCCACCTACTGAACCCCCACTGATCGTTCCAGCGTCGGCGTTAATGTCCGCTAGACTAGAGACGTTGATCTTTCCAGCCGTGACTGCATTAGCTGCGATCTGGCTTGCGGTGATCGTGCCGTCCACGATCAGGTCGCCGTCAATCTTCTGCGGCAGACCGCCAGCAGGGACTTTATAAAGGGCGCGGACCTCAATCGCCGTTAGGGCGCGGTTGTAAGCGCGGACTTCCGTGAGCTTCCCTATAAATACTGAGGCGGCGGTGTTGATGCTGGCTTCAGTGTTGCAGCCGATAACCACGGGTCGCGAAGAATCGACGGGGGTATAAGACTCCGTGCCGATAAGCTCCCCGTCTAGATACCCGGAGATGGTTCCGTTCCCGTCCTCGCTTAGACAGAAATGGTGCCACTCATTGGTGGTAACGGTGCCCATTGACTCCGTTCCAGGCTCACCGTAGAGAGTCAGGGTCTGTGAAGTACCGGACTGATCAATAATCAGCGCCCATCCATCAGAGGCGTCCCGCCCTATGATTCTGGCTTGACTTTCGCCCGTCGTGGTCTCTGATTTGAACCAGATAGACCACGCAAACCCATTAGCTCCCTCTAAGGCGTCCGCGTCTGTGTCATTGAGAAGGGTCCACCCACTTCCTGACGCATTGACCACGGCGTTCCCTGACGGGCTGTCAGTGCTAAGGGTCGGCGCAGACCCGGAATGAATGCCCGTCTTCCCGGACACCATCTCTTGAAGCTCTTCGTCTCCGTCGCCATCGGTATCTGCTATGGAGTTGCAGGGCCAATAATAAGTCAAGCCGTCTACCGGGAAGGCGAGATTGATCGCTACGTTTGCGATCTGGCCGTCCGAATCGGTAAGAGTTGCGCCGCTGCTTAGCGTGAAACTCGCTGCGGTAATGTCACCTGAAACGGTTAGGTCCGTGCCGTCGAAAGATAGCTTGTCCTTCAGAGAGAACTGAGCGCTGTCGTCTAAGTAGAAGCCAGTATTCGTATTGTTAAACGTGCCGGTACCCAGGTAAATCTTGTCACTGCCGATGGTCAGGCCGCCGATTTCTCCAGAGGTCGCCGTTACTGCCCCCCGGAATGTGCCGTTCCCCGCCTCAAACGTGCCGTCCGTGGTGAGCTTCCAGCCAGCGCTTCCTGCGCTGTAGTTGGTCGACTGTAGGGTGTCCGCAATCTTCGCTATGTCGACCGCGTTGTCCTCGATCTGTGGCGTATCTACAGTATCTAGGTCCGCCAAAGCTCCGGTGTTATAGCTAGCGACCTCCTGCCAGGCAGAGCCGTTGTACCGGAAGAACAGCTGGGTGTCGGTCTGGTACCACAGGTCGCCGGTGCCTTCAGGCGTAGGCGTAGCGGAGCTCGCGGCGTAGAAGGTGGTGACCTTACCGTCAGCAGTCGCCTGTGCCGTAGCAGCATCGCTGATAGCAGAGGCAATGCCCGAGTCTCGAGCAGCAACCCAGTCAGTCCCATTGAAGCGATAAAGCTTGTTACTGTCGTTGGTGTCGATCCAGAGGTCGCCTTCCGAAGAGGAAGCTGCTGCGGGCTCACCGTCCTGATAGAAAGTGACGATCTTACCGTCAGCGGTAGATTGCGCCGTCGCAGCGTTTGCTAGCGCGTCGGCGATACCGGCGTCTCGAGCTGAGACCCAATCCGTGCCGTTGTAGCGATAGAGCTTGTTGTCGTCGTTTGTGTCGAACCATAGATCGCCAGTAGAAGATGACGCATCAGCTGGCTCATCGTCCTGATAGAACGTGACAATCTTGCCGTCTGCAGTCGATTGAGCCGTAGCTGCGCTGGAGATAGCCGACGCGATTCCTGCGTCTCGTACTGAGTCCCAGCTGGTACCGTTGAAGCGGTAGAGTTTGTTGTTGTCGTTCGTATCGATCCAAAGATCACCAGTTGAGGAAGACGCCGCTGCTGGCTCGTCGTCCTGGTAAAAAGTGACTACCTTTCCGTCAGCAGTAGATTGAGCTCCAGCTGCTGCGCTAATAGCAGCTGCAATGCCGCTGTCGCGCGCAGAAACCCAATCTGTGCCGTTGTAGCGATACAGTTTGTTGTTGTCGTTCGTATCGAACCACAAGTCACCAGTCGAAGACGACGCATCAGCTGGCTCATCGTCCTGGTAGAAGGTCACGATCTTGCCGTCAGCCGTAGACTGCGCGGTAGACGCAGCACTGATTGCCGAGGCAATTCCAGAGTCTCGTACAGAGTCCCAGGACGTGCCGTTGTAGCGGTAAAGCTTGTTGCTGTCGTTAGTGTCTATCCAAAGATCGCCAGTCGATGAGGAGGCATCTGCTGGCTCAGCGTCCTGGAAGAACGTGACTACCTTTCCGTCAGCAGTAGCCTGAGCTCCCGCAGCGTCGGTGATAGCGGTCGCAATCCGGGTATCAGCACGGTCGACCCAGGCGCCTCCACTACGGAGGTACATGCGGTAGCCATCGTCAGTATCGATCCAGATATCACCGTCGTTGTAGGTTCCGCCGGTAGGCTCATCTGCTTGCTGATAGATATTGTTGGCGGTGGCGCCTTCCTCAATCCCCCCTAGCTTGGTGCCCGTAAGGGTGCCGACCGTAATAGTGTCTGTTGCGAAGTTGGAGGACATCAGCGTGCCCGCAGAGTCCGTAATGAAATAACGAACTCGAACGGCGTAGGTCACGTTGTCCCGTTCAATGGGGACTTCGACCTGGTTAATGTTCTCCGTATCGAAGACCACCTGGCTGTTGTACTGGTCGGTACCGTTGATGCCCCACTCAACATCGACGTACTGGGCTTGCTCTGGAATGTTGCTGAAGGGAACGGTAAGCGTGAGCGCGGTAGAGCCGTCTGCTCGAGTACGCGTGGTGGAGCTCAGCGTGCCAATGACTGGCGTGATCGGGGCAGCGTTGACCACTTCCTCTTGCCAGCTGAGACCCTCTGGCTCAGTACCTCGAGCATCGTTCCAGGTGTAGACCGAGCTGTCGTATTCCTTCAGCTGTAGGTTCACGTTCATCGAGTTCAGGTCGATAGCGACCTGCATGACCCGAAAGTACTTCCCGCTGTACCCGGCGCTGTCATAGGTCAGCGAGACCACATCGCCAGGCACTAGACCAAAGCACCGGCTACCAAAGGTACCGGCCACCGTGAGGTTCGAGCGGCTATCGCGGACTAGGAACTCTGCCGTGTCCTGAGCCTGGTAGTAGTCCGTGCAGCCCTTGATAGTGAAGGTCTTGTGTAGCTTCTCGCCCTGGTCCTCAGTGAGATAGGTGTCGTAGAGCCCGTCGTCCTCATTGCTATCGAGGCTAGGCCAAGATACCTGGTCTGTTTTGTGTTGTTTGTTGGCATTGATGAATTTAATCGTTGCACGGTTCATCCGCTGAGCGCGGTCGCCGTTGCTGATCTTCAGGCCGGTGATTATGTCGTCATCGCCAATGGTGAGTACCGGGCTAGCAACATCAGCCATATGGACGCGGTACTTGCCGTTGGCGTAGCTCAGGTTGCCTCGGAAGACGTTAAGGATTTCTTGGATGTTGTCCAGGAGCTCCTTCGAAGGATCAATAGCAATGTTAAGGCGGAAGCGTTTCTGCTGGGCTGTAGAGCCTTGCTCTCGTCGGTGATTCGGCAGGTCGTCATCTACTTGGACTGTGATCACCTCGCCCGATTCAGCATCGTAGAACTGATAGCTGCTGCCGGTATCGTTGGTCAGTCGTCCGGGTATATCAACCAACACATCACACTTATCAGCCGAATCAGCGATGCTCGGTAGATCAATGACACTGAGGGCCAGGCCGCGTCCGTACTCTGAGTTGGTCATGTAGTCCAGGAGCGCGAGCACCGGGTTGTCCGACCACTCCCAGGTGCTGGGGGTGTCGAAGCGGTGGCTCGAGGTGCCCAGCGTTGCGTCGTACACGCTCGAGGTCGAGTCCTTCCGGGGGTCATAGAGCTTACGGCCCTTGACCAGGTACTTGGTACTAGGCTCGCCCTGGTAAGCAGGCTTGTCGTTGTCGAGGTAGAGCCGCTCAATGGCATAGGCCACACCCTTACCCGTGAAGGTAGAGCCCCAGGCGCCGAAGTCACTGCTGAACGACGTACGCATCGCGCTGAAGTTCTGCCCAGCCGTTGGGCCTAGAGAAACAGAAGCAGCGAAGTGCCGGTCGTCGCCCTGCCCAAAGCGCGAGCTCTGGTAGCCCTCGTCGTCGATCAGGATGTTCTCGACCGACTGGATGGGGCCCGCACAGAGCGACACAGCACGGTACAGGAAGCGATTCGACTTGAGGTCACGGGTGCCATTGATGAGGTCACCAGTGCCCCTAGAGAACGTCGTAAAGCCCGTCTGGGTCATCCGGGTCTGCTTGTCGGAGACCTTCTTCCAGACCGTGGTGGAGCCAATGAGGGCCTTACCGTAGACCGTGTAAAGGCCACGGTTGCTGTCATGGCCGCTTATCTGTACTGCCTTCGCTTCTTGCGCTTGCTTCTTAGCCTGCGCTTCCATCTTGCGTTGTTGGTAGTAGACGCCGGCAGATGCGGCGACGGCGATGACTGCTGCGATAAGAGCCCACATATTTAGCTACCCCACTTGAGCGGTATGTCTTCCTGGTGGCTGTACTTGAAGAAGTCGTCCCCAGGGTAATATTCCTGCTGACTAGCAGAGTTGGTGAAGCGGCCATTGGTGACCTCGAAGGAGGCCCAGTGGCTGGTGAGCTTCACGCTGAACTCACTAGTCGTCTTTGTTTCTGTTAAGTCCCAGGTGTCGATGACCCCGGTGTAGAGCTCGAGGACGCTTCCCGAGTCCAGGAGCTCGTAGTTGTCATCCAGGAACGCCAGGTAAAGCGTGCCGGTCTGGCCGACGTACCTGGCATAGTCAGCTCCTGAATTGGTGTACTCCTGGTAGGCCGAGCGATCAGCTCCCGCAAACGTGAGCGTGTAGCTGTTGGCTGCAATCTCAGTTGTGCGGTTGATGTTGCTGGTCTTGAGAATGATCTCGCCCGACGTAGCGTAGGTGGTGCTGTTGTAGGTGATGGGCTTGTGATTGTCCGTCACCTTGAAGCCAGTTCCAGGAAGATGCACCAGCAGTGCAGTCCTGTAGCTGGAAGACGCAAGCGCCGTACTGACGCTACTCGGGATCGTGATCATTTAAACCTCCTAGAACGGTGCCAGACGCACGTTCTCTGCACTGATAGACCTAATCATGGCCTCAAGTTCACCCCGGCGAGAAGCCAAAGCGTTGACGACTAGATCAGGGTCCGACACCCCATTGACCTGGAGCGTGACGTTTTGCGGTCCTTCCATTTTACCGGCGTTGTTGCGGTCAGCTAGGAATTGAGTCAGGTCGCGGTTAGCTCGAGTGCTTAGAACCCGCTCGCCTTTCTCGAGCATGTAGGTACCCGTGCTGGGTAGGCTGTCCATGCCATCGTGTGCCTGGCCCTTCATGATGTCCCGAATGATCAGACCAGTCTGAGCAGTCGTAAGCAGAACACCGGGAAGGTTTGCCGGGAATGGAGCTGAGTTCCACGCCTTCAGGATGGCAGCCTTACCGTTCATGATGGCTTCTTTGAGAAGCAGAGCTCGACGGAGTGCAGCCAGCTTTTTGGACTTCTCAGCCCCAGCAGCCAGAACATCGTCGAGGGTCTTATACTTCTCCTTCAGCGTATCAATGGTGGCGCCTGCTCCCGTCTTCAGGCTTTGCCAAGCCTCTCCGAACTTCTCGAGAGCTAGCTTCCAGCGCTCAGCCCAGGTCAAAGGATCACTCGAGCCTTCGTCAGGAGACCCAGCGCCAGCAGCAGCAGCGTCAGGGTCGATCTCACCTTTGACAACTTTCCAGAACTGAGCGATTTGCGGGAAGGTCTCCGCCATCTTGGTGATGATCCCGTCAACCGCGCTGGTAAAGCCCGCACTCAAGCCCTCGAAGAGCTGCCCACTCATGCTGCCCTCGGGATCAATACCCAAGGACGACATCATCTCCGCAACTTTCGCTTTAATAGCCGTTATCGGGTTTGCGCCATCCTGCTCGCTGTCCCAGGTGAAACGGAGCGCATTCATGGACGCCGCATTCATCCGGTCAGTTGCGCTCTTTACAAGAGCCTCAGCAGTCGACAGACGACCCTCGAGCGTTGTTACGCCCTCAGAGGGCATCAGAGCATCAGCCAGGCTATTAGCGCCCAGGGAGCGCAGCGTGTCAGCAACGTCGGTACGAATTCGAGCAAAGAACAACTTACTCTTTACAATGATCTCTTCGAACTTGGCCTTTAGGGTATCGAAGGCGGCGACAGCGACCTCTTTAAAGTGGCCCCAAATCTTCATGCCGTTTTCGATGACCTTGAACTTCTCCTGTAGGTAAAGCAACGCAGCGCCGAACGCGAATACGGCAGCGATGATTGCGCCAATTGGGTTGGCTAGCATCGCAACGCCAAACCGAATTATTGCTTTTGTTGCTACAACCATAGAGGCGACAAAGCCTCTGACAAGGAACGAGGCCAAGCCCCAGACTGCTTTAAAGAACCCATAGGTAGTGGAGACTGTTGCTGCTATGGAGACAGCAATCCAGCTCAAGAACCCCCGGACTACCTGGGTGAGTAGTATCGTAGCGAGAGAGCCCGCAGCTAGAACAACTAGGTGTACGTTCTCAGCCAGTACTGCCATTACACCTGCAAGCTTGTTGGTAACGCCATAGGTCTGGTTGACCCGGTCGACCATTTCGGTGAATGCGTTGCTGAACAGTACTCGCGCCTGGCCGAGCGTCACATCCATCTTGCCTACGGCGGCGTTCGTCTCCTCGAGGCGGTCAATCAGCAGAGGCATGATCCGCTCTGCCGTTAGGCCACCTTCCTGGGAGAAGAGCCTGAGCTCACCGACCGTCATGTTCAGGCCTTCCGCCAGCATGTTGGTGAGCACTACGTTGTTCTCGGACACCGAGCGGAATTCATCCCCACGGAGCGTCCCGGAAGCCAAGCCCTGCGCGAACTGACGCGCCGAGTTTGCTGCTTCTGATGCTGTTGTTCCTGACATGAGGAACGAGTTGGTGACCACCTGGGTCACAGCCGCCACGTCCTCCTGGCTGGTGCCCAGATGCTCTGTGCTCACGGCGATACGTTGGTAGAGCGTACCCACAGCCGAAATATCAGCACGCGACTCTCGAGCTATTCGCTTGATGTCGAGCATACCTCGAGCAACATCCTCAGAAGCATCGAAGGTAGCGTTCATTTTGTTGCGGAGGTTGACCATCTCATCCGCTGCTTCCGTCAGGGCAGCGACTCCAAAACCGCTGGCGATGGTTACACCGAGCTGTCCCAGTTGGTTCTGGAACTGCATCGATGCGCGACGCATGTTGTTAGCCATTTTTTTGAAACGGCGGTCAACCTGATCAATGTCCTTACGAAAAGCCGCCGAGTTCATTCTGAGTCGAACGGCTAGCGTTCTTAAAACAGCAGTAGCCATAATGATTACCTCACGGCAGCTTCCATCTGATGATTCGATTGTTTAGCGCACGGCGCAGCCGATCAGCGAGGATTATTTCCTCACCGTCGAAGGCTGGGCGCATAAACGGCCTTTCTTGGGTTGGGCCAAAGGCTGAGTCTGTGGTCCCGAACTCGTTTTGCAGGGCGTAGGCGGGCTTACGATTACCTTTGTTAGCTCCACGTTTGTAGGAGCCTCGCTTATCAGTACCTGCGCGAACGTCACAGACCAGGTCTTGAGGCTTAACGTGTCCATGCGTGATGCGAACTGAGTTGAGTAGCGAACTGGTGTCGACCATGTCCCAACGTCTGATGTTGTTCTTCACGTTGACCATGACAGGCCTCATCGCGGATTCCATAGCTTCTTTGCCCTGCTGCGTCCGCGTTTCCTTCTCCATGCGAAGCAGTTCCTTCTCGATTTCCTTTAAGCCTTCAACTTCAAAGACGTTGTAAATACCGCCGTTTCTATGAACGACCTTGAAATCATTTGCCATTTTGGAACTCCGCGATTCGCTTGAAGATGTTGATCTGCTGCTCGTTAGACTGCCTCCTGTTGCTGTGGCGGCTATACAGCGGGAAGAAGTCGGAGGCCTGTGCAGGCTTTCCGCCTTTCTTCCCACCGTTGACGTTCACTAGCGTCGCCGTGATCACACCAGCCCGGTAGTCTTCTCGAACTGAACCCCAGGGCTCGAGGCCAAAGAAGACCATCCACTCCTGGAGCTCGGACGCCTGCATCTGCGTCTCGAGCTGCCTGACTGTCATGCCCAGTGCGAGCGCTAAGCGGAACTTAAAGCGCCTGACTGGGCACTTCAGTTTCCCTCAGCGATACCTAGGTCGTTGTCGGTCATACCCGACAGCTTGCGGACCTCTTCGAAGAGACGGTTGATGATGTTGCCGTTCTTCTTGCCGAGCTCCTTTGCTTCGCTCGACTTGAACAGACGTTCCCCGTTCTCATCGACCAGGCAGTTGACGACGAGTCGAGCTCGCATGTTGGTAAGGTCTTGGGTCACACCCAGGGACGCCTCGAACTCGTCACGCTCTGCAGCTGACAGACCTCGAAGACGAACTGAGCCACCCCACTCAGGAACATCGACCTCAACAAAGTTAAAGTCGGTGGCCCCTAGAATTTGGTCACGGTTAAGAATCATGGTTTCTCCTCCTGGCGAAAAAAAACGAGACACCCCCGAAGGGATGCCTCGCTATCGTTAGCTACCGAGCGTGCCGTCGGTATCAAACGTCACTGCACCGTCAATGTTGATGCTGACGTTAACCGTCACAACATCTTCCAGAGGCTGCGAAATGCTGTAGCTCTGGACGAAGCCTGCGAATTCGCAAGCTGCAACATTGCCGCTGGCGTCTGTCCAAACGATCACAAAGTAGACCTTCGCGCCGCTCGAATAGGACGACTGCATCAGTGCGTGGGTTGCTTGAGTGGAAGAGTCAGGAACCCAGTTGAGAGCGATATCAATCGTCCCACTGTCTTTCTGACCCACTAGTTTGCTTTTGTACGCCGAGCCGTATTTGCTGACCTCGATGATGTTCGCAGAGAGCTCCATGTCTCCTACGTTTTGAACCTCACCGACGAGGTCACCAGCGGCAAGCGTAGCCAGGGTGTGGCTGCTGCTCTTGGCGTACAGCTTCGTTTCTTGCCCGGTAAAGGGCGCCGAAATAGCTGCCATGTTGTTAGCTCTCCTTGACGAGTAAGACTAAATCTAAGGTTGATGAGTAAAGCTGAAGGGTTTCTTCAAAATCATTGACGATGTTGTAGATGCGACAGCCTTGAATAAGGTCGCCACTCTGTTCAGCGGTAAGTCCATTGAAAAGCGCGACGAGTGCTTGAGTGATCTCACGCATCTCGCTGTACTTTTCAGCGAACACAGTCAGGTCGACTTGGTAGCGTCTCAGAGCCGAAACACCCCCGGCAGTAAGGCTCTCGATGCCATCCATCACCCGATAGACAATGGCTGGCTTCGTTACCTCCTGGGGAAGACGTTGAGGGTACACCGCGTTGGAAGCGATGAGAGACGTGACCGAGCTTTCGGCCAGGATCAAAGAGCGGAGGGATTGGTCGATCATCGCACGTCCTCCGCATATATAACGACGGCTGTGCGTTTTCCAGTTGGGTCTGCACTCGACAGAACCTCTAGGCGTCGACCCGCCACGTCGATTTGGGCTCCTGGGTTGAGTAGCTCGAGGTCTTCGCTGTAGCGGAACTGCAGCTCGAACTCGATACGGCTCATCAACTGACCATTTTCTGCACGCTCCCGAAAGGTGCGTTGTTTGATGCTGCACTTGTGGGTAACAGCCTCAGCAGTCATGGTGTGATCGAGAGCCCCGTAAGCATCGGGAGTCGATGAACGCTGGTAAATTGTTGCTGTGTGTCTGAGCGATCCAGCTCGCATAAGCCCTCCTTACGCTACGCGTAATTTGTAGGGCGTGAGCAGATCGTCAGCAGCTTTAGGGGCTTTCACAAGCGCCAAACCAGCATTATCGATGACCCCGTCCTCACGGTACTCATAGACTGATCCGACCAACAGGAGGATGGCTTGCTTAACAGAAGCAGGCACATCTACTGAACCATCGAGAGCGTAAGTCACAGCAATATGCTTGGGCTCGTTAGCGACATCGGTCGGCCATACCTGGCCCATTGCTGGGAAAAGGTAGGCTCTATCTGAAGCACCCACTAAACGGTAGGCACTACCCGACAGCGTTTGCTGTGAGTAGTCCCCATCGTAATAGGTGACAGAGGTGATGCTGCTGATGTTGCCTCCCGGCAAGTAGAGCCCAAGCTTGCTGCGCTCAGCTCCAGCGGGAAACGCATCGAAGTAAACCGTCTTCGATCCTGTAGTCCAGGACCGATTGGTGAACGACTCCGCGTATTCCGTAGCGACAGAAATCATACGCGTGATCTCTGCCTGCTCATCGCTGTCAATGGTGCTAGGCAGACGCAGGTGAATCCGCGCTTCTGCAAGTGTCACTGGGTCTGCCATAGCGTTCTCCTTCAGTCAGTTACTTAGGCGTGAGACACACCCACAACCTTCACGGCCTGCGCGTCAAGGACCATGGAGCCAACACGCTTCCGGGTGTAGAACATCACGGACCCGGGGTTGGTGTAGGGGTCACGGAGCATGCTCACATCGACCCGATCCACGATCTGGAAGGCACGGCTGAAGTCACCGAACATGATCGGAGCAGAAGCTGCTGCCTCGTCGATGTCATCCATGTCTTCGTTGATCACGATGCGGTAGCCGAACAGACGGTCTGCCATTGCAGACGTGAGGTCACGCTGCAGGAAGTACTCGCCATTGCCGTCGGTCAGGTTGACCAGCGCGTGGTGCGTAGCACGGTTCATCATCCACACAGCACCAGGCAGGTAGCCGGTACGCACAGACTTCACAACGGTGCGAAGGAACTCGATGATCCCTGCATCGGTGGAACCGAGAGCGTTGTTCACGCCAGTGTTAAGCACCTGGAAGGTACCGTTGGCGTCAGACGCAGCACCATCAGCGGTCAGCGTGAGGCCGTTGAGGATACCCACAGGCTTGTTGGTGCCGTTGCCAGACAGGAAGGCCACGCCTTCTGCTTCAGCAAACTGACGAGCCACTTCGCCCAGGAGCCAGTCCTCGACATTGAAGAAGCCATCTTCGATCAGGTGCTGGTACACGCGGGGACGTGCATACACTTCACCAAAGGTAGCCGTGCGCTGAGCGAGCTCAGGGCTGTTGGTTTGCGAACGAGCGTCCGTCTCACCCACCCAACCAGAAGCTGCGTCACCGATGGACACCAGCTGCTTAACGTCGGTGGTAGCGGCAGAAGCCACGGAGCAGACCTGACGCAGCGGGCTGATTTCGTGCTCGATGCGAATGATCTCCTGACGGAGCTCCTCGGGGAGAGCATACCCACCCTGGGCGTCGGTGCTGATCTGGAGATCAGTGCCCTTGGTGCGGAGACCCTCAGCGCCTTCCTTAATGAAGGTCTTGAACAGGGATTTGTGTTCCATTTCTTTTTCATCTCCGAGAGATTTGATGAATGCGGGAGCAGCCTGCTTAGCTTTGACCTCCTCGAGGTCAGCTTTGATAGCTGCAAGTTCTTCAGAAGCCTTGGTGGCTTCAGCTTTGAGGGACTCGTTTTCGGCGGTCACGGCTTCGTTCTTGGCGACAACCTCATCGATGGTCTTTTCAACGACCTCGAGGCTCACCTCCTCAGCCGCAGCAACCTCGGTCTCCTCGACAGATTTGATTTCTTCCGTCATAGCAGTTTCCTGTTACTTGGTTTTGGATTTGATGCTGTTGAGTTTGTCCAGCATCGCCTTGAGTCGTTGACTGTTGTCAGCCTGAAGAGCGTCACGCTCCTCGAAGTCCTCCTCGATCAACTCCTCGTCAACCTCGAGGGCTTTGAAGCCTTCAGCCAGCAAGGCTTTGGCTTCTCGACGAGACAGTCCTGCATCACGCAAGACAAGCTCGAGCTCTCGAATGTTGAGTTCCCCGTCAGCGTCCTTCACTGCAGAAACCAGTGCCGAAGCGTTAGCGGGGATGGTCACTAAAGAGACTTCATGCAGGTCGATCTCTTTTAGGTGATTAGTTTTGGTCTTCGAGTTGTACTCCTCGTCCCGAACTCGATAACCAATCGACATGCTGTTGATGGCGCCATCCTTCAGAAGCGCGTAGGCCTCATCAGCATCGCGAACACCAGCAGTCAGAGTGCCGGTCACACGCAAGCCCTTGCCGTCCTCGACCATTGAGGTCCACTTACCAATGGGACGCTTCAGGTCATGGTGCAGCAGCATGGCTGGCATGGTTTTGGAATCACGGTGACGGTCGAGGCTCTTTGCGAAAGCACCAGCTTCGACAACATCACCTACGCGGTCGATGTTTCCGAACGTGCTCGCATAACCCTCGAACTTACGTTCCTCATCGTCCTGGTAGAGCTTGATGTCTTCCAGGTGAAATACCTTTTTCATAGGAACCTCGTTGGACTTTTCTAGTTCACGTTGTTTGCGCTTGGCCCAGGCATAGCCTGAGTCCGAGCCCCAAAGCAGCCAGGCGATCTTCCCAGCACTTGGGTAGCCTGGCTCTCCAGCTCGAAAGCCTTCTGCGCGTTTGTCGACCTCATGTCGGGCGAAGAAGGACACCATGCGATTGACGGTTCTCGGACTGAGCTCTTTGCGGTTCGCAATGTCTCGAGCTCGAGCAACACCAACAGCTGTCCCGCCACGGTTATATTCGCGACGGAGCTCAAGGCCTCGCCGTGCGGCTTTCGCCATGGCTTCAGTTGGGACTAGGCTCACCATCAGGCTGGTCCTCTTGTTGGTTGTTGTTTCCGAAAGTCAGGTTGTTGCTGTCGGAGACGTACTCGTCGCCACCTTCTCGAGGGTTCATATCGAGACGAGCTCGAACCTCATTGGGCGACATCACGCCGATCTCGAGCAGCTTGGTGTAGGCCTCGACTTCACCTCTGAAGTCGCCTCGGATGAGCTCCGACACGTCAAAGCGAAACTCTCGAGTGCTGTCACCGAGCAGCTGGAAGTTCATTCGAGACTCGAACGCCTTGAGATAAGGCGAGATAGCCGACTTGTAGAAGTCCAGGCCTTGCGCCTCGATGTTCGAGAACGTGGCTCGAGACAGATCAGCGATCATGTGTGGCGGGACGCGGAATATTCCACAAATCTCCTCACGCGACAGCTTCCTGGTCTCTATTAGCTGCACGTCTCCGGGACTCATTGAGATTGGCTGGAACTTCACCCCTGCTTCGAGAAGGGCAACGCGGTTGGCGTTACGCGTCCCGCCGTGAGCGGACTCCCAGCTTTCTTTCAGGTTCTTGTACGCGTCATCGCTGAGCGTACCGTCGACCTGGAGAACGCCTCGAGGAGTAGACCCATTGGCGAAGACATTATTCGCATGGTCGCGCTGTTCGATGGCGCCACCCAGCAAATGTCCTTGATACGAAATGGGGGAAATCCCTCGAATACCATCGAGAGTGAGTCCCTTGAAGTGAAGCACCTCGTCAGGCTGGAGCATCATCGTGCGCTCGCGGCCTTTCTCACCAATCGTGACTTGATAGGTGATTCGATTCTGAGCCTGGATGTCCACGCTCACCGAATCGACGGGGATAGGATGTAAAGCAACAACACGGCCCGATTCGCCTCGGACGATGTAGTTGTAGCTGTTACCCCGGAGACACAGGTTGACCACCTGCATCTGCCAGAATTCCTGAGCAGTCTGCCAATCATTAGGCGCCCGGTAGACCAGGCTGTGCATGATGTCAGTCCACTGGTGAGACCTGCTCGAGCGATCCTGGGCCAGCTTATATAAGTGGCAAGGAAGCGTGCTCACAGTCTCCGACAACACCTTCACGCAGGCGTACACCGTCGACAGACGCATTGCCATCTCAGGACTTACAGCGCTCAGCGAGGGCTTTTCGCCACGCATGATGAGCTCCATAAGAGCGGGGCTGTCGAGGCTGTAGGTGATCGCTTTTTGAGCAGCCGCCTCGGACTTTCGATTCCAAAATGCCATAGCGACTCCTATAGGGTGCGAATGCCGCGAGACTCATAAGGGCTGGGCTGCAGCCCGGCATGAACTTTCATTCGACCCAAGGCCATGATGATGGCGATGACTGCGTCGATCTTGTTCGCGGCTTGGTCTTTCTTGACCTTGATGTTGTCGTTAACGTCAGTCCAAATGACTGCATTCGAGGCCATCCAACGGACGACTGGGTCATTGCCATGAACCATGGTGCGGCTCAGCACTGCCTTCTCGAACTCTTTGGCTGGATCACTCATGTTCATGATGTTCTGAGGGAACTTGACCATGGGTAGCCCTTGCTCGAGGAGCTCACTGACGAGCTCATGAGCGCCATAAGGGTCGAACGCGATCTGCTTGACGTTGTACTGCTCACAAGCAGTGATGACTTGTTGTTTGATGTAGTTGAGGTCGGTGACTGACCCATCTGTAGCGATGATGTAGCCCTGGTCGAGCCACTCCCGATACTTGGCGCCCATGGCGCCTGCTTTATCGGTGATGGTGTCCATCGGCAGGTAGTTATATACATACGGGTATAAATTCCCGCCCTCCTGGAAGAGCAAGGCGACCGACGCAAAGTCATTCACCGACGCCAGGTCTAGGCCGATGTAGCACGGCTGACCTTTGAAGTGACTGATCGGAGGACGCGGCTTGTCGCACGCGTCCCAAGCAGCCATCGATAGCCAGGCGCTATTAGTCGAGCACCAGACATTCAGACGCTTGGTCTTGAAGTTGGTCTCAGCTGACGGCGACTCTTCTGCCTGTTTAGCCAGGCGGGCCAGGTCATCGGGTTGTACCGACACCCCATAGTTGGGGTTGGCTTTTATCCAGGTCTCGGGCTTACGCCAGTCATCCTCCTCATCAACCCCATAAATGAGACTGAAGAAGGTGTCGTCGTCGACGTGCCCCTCGAGGATTTTGATTGCGTAGTCGCGGACCTGGTAGCAAATACCTTCTCTGTTGACGCCTGCTGTTGTGATCGTGAACAGCAAGGGCTGAGCTCGAGCACCGGATGCGACGTTCAGCACGTCATAGACCTCAGGGGTCTTGTGAACGTGGAGCTCGTCGACCACTGCAAAAGACGGAGACCGTCCCTCGAGGGAACCAGCATCGGCACTTAGAGGCTCGAACTTCGAGTTCTTTGTCTCGAAGCTGATGCAACTACGGTTGACCGTCAGGTGTTTGCTTAAATGGCTGCTACCCTTTGCCATCGCCTGAGCATCGCCAAACACGATGCGCGCTTGGTCGCGGCTGGTAGCAGCCGAGTAAACCTCTGCACTAGGCTCACCATCTGCCATCAGGTGGTAGAGGCTAAGCACACTGCAGAGCGTACTTTTTCCTGACTTACGCGGCACCTCGATGTAGACCGACCGACGTAAACGCTTGCCGTCAGCTCGTTTCCAGCCGTAGACCTGGCTGATCAAAAACATCTGCCAAGGCTCGAACTCAATCGGTTCGCCAGCCTTGGGGCCCTTGAGGTGATGAATGAAGGAGGCAAAACGGATAGGACGCGCTGCAGCGTTAGCATCGAACTCGATGTCTTTACGCTTTCGCATATCCAGAGCAGCCTGACAGCTGCGGCGCACATTCATGCATGCCGGTATTTTGCCTTTGACGACTTGCTCAGCGTAGCCCCAGGCTACCTTTGCGAGCTCCTCGTCGGATATTGCCCAGTTCATGTTATTCCTGCTTCTGCGACGAGCCGAAGTAGAAGCTGATCACGGAGCTCACGATGCCGCCAAGATAGCCCAGGACGAGGTTGATCACTGCGTCGCTGTTCTGGTCGGGCGGTTGAATCGTGACCATGAAGATGTAGCCGCCAAACAGGGAGAGACTAGTCAGAGCAATCGCTCGAGCAGTCCAATCTTGTTTGAAGGCTTTGCGTGCGTCCTGAACATCTGCGGTCTCGAGGGCGAACACATCAACATCGAGCTCCTTCATCTTCACTTCGAAGTCGAGCTCAGCTTTTTTGATCTCAGCAATTTGCTCTGGGCTAGCCTGGGCAATCGCGTTCTCAATCGCCTTGGGTTCAGGCTTACAGCCGAGTGCTTGAGCGACCACCTGTGCTGCCGCGCCACCGAGAGGTCCGCCAAGTGCTTGTCCCAGGGTGGGAGCAAGACCGCCTATGAGGCTTTTGATCTTGTCGAACTTCATGGTTCCTCCTAGGGATTCTTCCCTGTGTTGTTGAGGATGTATTCGCGGATGATCTTTACGTCAGCTTTGATCTCTTGAAGGTCTTCCTTCATCTGACTAGCACCGGCCTCGAGCACAGCGACTCGGGGCACTAACGGCTGAACACCGTCGACCGCCTTCTGCATGTTCTGTAGCTCTTGGTGCTGACTGCCTGCCTGGTAAATGGTGCTCAGCAAAACGCAAAGCACAGGCCAGCCGACCATGAACCAGTTTTTGTGATGCTCATCCATGAAGAAAATCCTCGAATGTGTTGATGGGCGACTCCACATCAACTCGAGCATTTAGATGCGAGCGGCTGCTGGCAGTGAGGCCATACTCACGGAGTAGCCGATTGATGTTGGTGAACGCCTGGTTTAACGGGCCAATGGCGGGATGCGGTTTGATCACCGGATCACCATTGATGTTCTGTGTTTGGATGAGCTCCCCTTCATCGAGGATCGTGCGACGCAGACGGAGGTACATGGCGACCTGGTCAGCGAGCATGCTGAGGGCCAATCCGTCCACTTTGGTTCCGACCTTCATCTCGGTCATGTACCGAGTGACCTGATCGAAGAGCTGTGCTGCTAAGGGGTCTTCATCAATCCAGCTTGGCCTGTCCGGTAGCGACACAGGGAGCTCAGGCTCGTTGGGGTTTAGCCTGTCTGTGCGTAAAGTCCCATTGAGCGCCTTAAGCGCTGTGGGCTTTCTTGGTCTACCGCGTCCACTACTCATTTCGATACCGTCTTCAATCCTATTGCTTTGACCTCAGCTCGAGGGGTTTCTTCAGGCTCTTCCTCACCGGGGTCGGGGTCGTCTTCCCATTCGTACATTTCGCTTGCGACAACAGCCACAACAGCGACCTGCCCTTCCTCTAGTCCCTCGATCACGATCTTCATGTGTCCCCCTTGCTAAGGCGCTGGTTTTGATTCGACCACGCAGGAGGAGAGGGGATGGCCCCGCTGACCAGCAACAGCGGCTTTACAAAAATTCACTCCTCATCCCGCATGTTGTTGGCTGTTGGCCTACATAGATGCAGACTATCGCATATCCCTATAAATCGCACCCTTATTTATGACATCGCCGATAAGAAAG
>Ga0208547_1000092_pt1 | contig 42006 bp, 47 predicted proteins | sample DEB08_DNA_5_FD_185501 | JGI IMG/M metagenome (GOLD analysis project Ga0208547, IMG submission 185501) | Aqueous microbial communities from the Delaware River and Bay under freshwater to marine salinity gradient to study organic matter... | ecosystem: Environmental > Aquatic > Marine > Coastal ...
CATGATATTGACACCAAAAATGCTGAAACCTTTGAAGCAAGAACATATCGGAAATCCCAAGACCGTTCAAACCGCTTTGTTAAAAGACCCGATGGGAAACACAGTCCCGGTCATTTGAGAGGTTATGACCGTTCTCCGAGAGGAACACCCGATTCAAAATTAGATATTCATTCAAGGGATAGGGCAAATACAAGAGTCAAGGCAAACATTAAAGGAAAAGAAGATTTAAGGGATTCAATCAAGTTTGAAGCAAATGCAAAAAGTGGTGATAAAGTATATATCATTACAAGGCGTTGTGAAGATTATTCCGCATACCGTGAATTAGATTTAGCGGTATTTAGTTCTCTAACAGAAGCCCGAAAGAAATTCAATTATTTATTCAAGGAAGAAAAAGAAAACTATTATGCTGATGAAACAATTGCTGATGCTAAGGATTACATGAGGTGGGGAGAGGTAGGTTGGGGTATTGAATCCTTTATGGCTGATGATATGCTTTATGAATTAAGAGAGCAAACAATCGGCAACAATGCTATGTCGGGTTTTTATTTTGATGCAGAAAGTCATGGAAAAATGAATTGGACTCTTAACTATGACGATTACCCTAATTGTTGTCCCTTTCACCAAAAATATACTGATGTAATGTCTAATTCAATGCCTTGTGGTGATGTTTTATGGGGTCAAGGTTTTAGCGTAGACATTGAAGGAACGCAATATGATATTTGGGGGCATGAAGTTAATGACTGATTTTGAAGAGTTAATGACTTTCAATGCAGAAAGTAGTGAAGATTACGGAGAAGGAGGCACACCTGTTTCAATGGATTCCGTAGAAACGATGGAAAGTGCAGTTTCTTATCACATGATGGATAGTGCAAATGACAATTCCGCCCAAAATTTAGAATCATTAGGTAGCGAAACGACCCCATCTATTGCGAATGAAGGTGATTCAATGGAGGAAACATTAAATAATCCTTTACCTTCGCCACCCCCTGTTGAGCCTTCGCCTCAATCTCCGATGGGAACACCCACAAGTGAGAATGTGTCGGTTGATTTGGAAAGTTATATGGCTTCACATTCCGAAGACTACACCGATGTAGCCTCTATGAACCTTGCTGATTATGAGGATTGGTTATTTAATTCCGAGTCCGAAGCGGGTGAAGTAGCCGTTGCCCGTATTGTTTCTAATTTTAAGGCAAGTGGATATGAAGTTAAACCTTCTTATGCGGCGGTTGCGGGTGCTACATGGAGTCGGATTAACTATGCGGGTGAGGAACACTTAGATGCTTTGAAAAGAGTAGAACGGGCTTCGGTTGCTGAATTACAACCCTTAGTCGTTGAAATTGAAAGTGAAGGTATGAAATCCCTTGTTGATAAAATTAGGAAGGCTGAAAGTTTCACGGAGGATTACCGAGCAGAAATCATTTCGGAAATTAGGGAACAAATGAGAGCAGAACAAGAAACCTTAGAATCCGAGCAAGAAACCTCTCGTTTTGAAGCAATTCAAAAGATGAAAGATTACACTACACCTATTGCGGTGGGTGGTGCAACAATTTTAGGAATTGCGTTAATGAAACTTCTTAGGTGATTCTTTAGATAACTAAACGGATAATGTGATATTATGAACCTTGACTTAGCGATTCAAAATCAAGTCTTGAACCGTTCTCCTATGGAAACGGCTATGTATGGTGTCGCTTCTAATTTAGGTGACGGGCATTACAGATTGAATGCTTACAAAGAAAGTGAGGATATTGCGGAGTCTTTGATGGGGAATGCCGTTGCTACATATACTCCAAGTTCTATTGAAGTTCGCCCACCTGTTGAACCTCAAGGTGAAGCAAAGCCTAAGAATTCATTTACAGAATCCGTTGGCGTAAATTATAGTGTTTCTTATGAGGCAGGTAGCAATTCATGGAGTCTTAACAAATTGACCCCTGCAAGTGGTATTAAAGGTTTTTGGTCTAAATTGACAGGTAATGGAGAAATGACTCCTACGCCGTTGATTACAAAATCGGGTGCTAATTCTCTCCATAGATTTTTGACTACTGTTGAAAATACTGACCTTCCCGATGATTTGAAGGCTTCAATTGCTCAAGTTTGTTTGAAAAATACTGATAATACAGGGATTTCCGAGTATGTAGGCGGTCATGTAATCGTTTCCGACATTGATAATCCTATGTATTCCGATATTATTTATGAAGACCCCGTAGACATTCTCGCTTCGGAATATGTCAAACCTAAAGTATTAACAGGTTATGCCCCCGTAAGAAACGAAATTGGTGATGCTCAAGGCTCTAAAGTGTTGCCCCAAACGCATATTCCTTCACAACAAGTCCCGATTCATTCACATAATTTGAGTCCATTTTGAATAGAAGGTATTAGATAGCGAAAGAACATAAAAGCAAATAACACAGGTGATAAAAAATGTCCGATGTAATTAGTAAGACCACAAGCACCGTCAAAGATACTTTAGACGATGTATTGGATGTCGCAAAGTCAATTCCCGAAAATGCAAGAACTACCTTAACTACTAAAGAAGGTGGTATGAGCCTCGTCTACGCCGCAGGTGGTGTCGTCTTTGGCGGTTTGGTTTCGGGCATTCTAATGAAGATTCCTTTCAGTATGCTACCTGCGGGTCGTGTTTTGAGAACCCTTACTACTCTCGGAGTCGGTGCAGGTATTTTCACATACGGAAGAAAGAATGCGGGCGACTTCGGAACTGCTATGGTTATCGGTGGCGGAACGATGGCGGTTGTTGGATTGGGTCAAGTCCTCGCTATGACAGGTCTATTTCCCGGAGTAAGCAACCTACTTATGTCTGCGGAAGAATCCCTTGACGGATATACAACAATGGATTCAGTAACCGTTGATGATACTTCTTACCAACCTGCACAAAATTACGGTGCTGAAACAGAAGGTGAATCCCCTCAAGTCCAAATCGCTTCTTCAATGGAGGCAGACCCAATGGATTCGGTTCGTGAAGAAGCCGCTATGGGTCATGGTGTGACTCAATGGTTCGGTAGTGAACATTCATCCTCCGCTTCACCACTTTTTCGTAAAGCCCCATCCATGAAAGCATTTAACGCTTCTACGGATGTGGGCGGCAACAGAACAACAACAGGTGATGATTCAATGGCGAATGTAATTGGTGGTGCATCCATGAAAGATGTTCCCGCCACTACAACAACCGCTTATGATGTTTCTTTAGAAATGGATACTACCCCTACACACACTAAAGAGGTAGGCGGTGTTCAAGACGCATTTAATACTTATGTTCTCCCATCTTATCAACACGCTTCTGCGGGTGATTCGGGGAGAGGCGTAACTGAATGGTATGCAGAATCCAACCAAACAGGCTTCATTGGTCGCTTTATGGCGGGTGCTGAAGGACACGGTGCGGTAATCGGACAATAAACAAAAAAGAAAAGGTGAAAAATATGAATATGAATGCTTTAACAAATTGGACTAATACTGATACAGGAAAAATCGTTGTTGGGGTTTCCGTTTTGGGACTCGGACTCGGTTATTTCGGATATGGTATGGGTCTTGAAAATATGCTCGGCGGAAATGTAGGAAAGGTAATGGGTGCAGTAGGTGTCCTTGTAGGTGCTTCAACCCTCTACAACCGCTTTATGTGAAGGTGATGAAAAATGATTAAGAATATTTGTAATACTGTTGCTGACAAAAGAATGCTTTGTGCCGTTTTGACTACCGTTGGTGGTTTGCACATGGCTTTGACTGAATCTCAACCCGTTCTCGGAATGCTTGACCTTCCTTCTGTTGGTTGGTTCTCCGTTCAACACACTTTGGGTCTTGCCCTCGTTGTTTGTGGTGGATGTTGCGTAGTCGCTTGTATGTGAAGGTGAAGAAAAATGGATATTAAGGGAATGCTTTTAAACAAAAATACAATTGGCGGTTCGTTAGTATTGGTTGGTGTAGCCACAGTCTTTGGTGCAAACTTCCGAATTATGAACCGTGTTTGGTTTTCCCTGCCTGTTTTGGGCGACATTACTTTGATGAGAGTTATGGGTGGTATTACTACTTTGCTCGGTGTCGCAGTATTAACAGGTATTGACCCACTTTCGCTTGAAAATGAGGTATGAGTATAGAAGGCTTTAGATAGTCAAAAATCTAATGAAAGAATAGTCCACAAGGATAACAAAAAAAAGGTGAAAAATTATGTCAATGAGAAGTCAAGTATATGAATGGGCGAATCTCGCACCAAGCGGTTCAACCTCAAGTCTACGAAGAGGAACAAACGATATTCCCGTCTATGTCGGGGCAAATCGTGAATACGATGTTTTCATCGGCGGTATCGGTAACAACATTACCAAACCTGCCGAAACTACCGCAACACAATTCATCGTTATTGAAGATATTGCATCCACCCCTTACCTCGGTGGTGCAGTTCAAATCCGTATCAACACAACCGATTACTTCCAAAACCCTGATGTAACCGACCAAGCAGGTATTCCCGGTCTTGCATCACCTTACCCAAGAGGAAGTGCATCAACCGTTGCGGGAACAAGTGCAGGGGACAACCTTTTGAAGTCCTTTGACCTATACCCCGATGTTTATGTCCTTCCGGGTCAAGTTTTCCAAATCCTGTTCTCTTTGAGAACTGCAACAGACGGTTCAGCAACAGAAGTGGTTGCCTGTTTCTGCAAATACACTTTGTATGACGGACCCGATGCTCTTATCGCCAACAAACTCCTTGAATTAGGTGTAACTATCAACCCAAACAATGTGGATTGGTATAAGCGAACCCTAATTGAGCAACAAACCCGAAGTCGTGTCGCCGCACAAGCAAACGGAGGTTCTGCTTGATTCGGCTCACGCTGAAACACAAAACAATTTGAGGTGAAAAAATATGTCAATGAGAAGTCAAGTATATGAATGGACAGGTAGCAGAACAGAAGGTAGCAATCAAGCCCTTACCGCCGCACAAGCAGGAAACCGTGTAAGCGTTTTCATCGGTGGATTTGGTAACAACATTACCAAACCTGCTGAAACCACCGCAACACAATTCGTGGTCATTGAGGATATTGCAGTATCTCCTTCTGCTTTCAATGTCGCCCACGCAACCGCCGCATATCGTGGTCTAACCACCGCAAACGGTGTAAGCGGTCCTCGTGCGTATGTTCAAGTAAGAATCAACACAACCGATTACTTCCTTGACCCCGACAATGTAGGCAACGATGGTATTCCCGGTTCAGCAAGTCCTTACCCACGAAGCATCAATTTCCAACCATGTTTCAACCTTTACCCCGATGTCTATGTGCTTCCCGGTCAAGTGTTTGATGTTTTGGTGACCTTCTTCAACTCCGCCGCATTCGCTGAAATGAAGTGCTTTACCAAATACACCCTCTATGACGGACCCGATGCCCTCATCGCTAACAAACTGTTGGAGATGGGTATTTCAATCAACCCCGGAAATGTAGATTGGTATAAGCGAACCCTTATCCAAAGCCAATCCGCACCTGCACCAACCGCTTGAAAACGGTAAAGTGCTTGATTGAAGGATTCCGTTAAGGGATTTTTGCTTGAAGCAACCCATCCGTAGCCGACAGGCTATCAAAAATCGGGTGGGAAATTGCTGAAATCAAAGATTCATGGGGCTAATGTTTAAATACTGTGGCTCTATCGGTGTCAATAATGAAGCGAAGAATCTTGATTCCCTCTTCCCCAAGTGAAGAAACTTACCTTTGGGATTTCTTATCCTCTAAAGACCCCGAATTTTGCGTAGTCTATACAAAAGCCCCTTATGGAGAAATCCGTGAAGTGAGCAATAAGGTAATTCATGCGGATATTGATATTTACAAAGACGACATTCAACAGTCAATCAATAATTTTTTTGCGAATGAAGGTTTTGATATTGTCAAGCGAATGGAGAACGAATGGTTTCAACGATTTATGAATTGGGTTTGTGATACGGATGATTCACAAATAACCGTTGAGTTTTCATTTGAACCTATCAGCACGATTTCAAATAATCAAAATAATATGGATTCTTATTATGAAAAGTATAAAGAAATGCCCTGCTATGCTCTCAAAGACCTAAGAAGCCTCGTTGAAACACCATTAGAGAATATTCTTTATGAATTGATGGATGAGGATAAAGAACCTTTCAAAGACCTCTATTCATGGCGGGAATCAAAAAATATAGGTAGTGAAATTGTTGATTGGGCTTATAGAATTATCACGGATTACTTTAGAATAGTAAAAAATAATTATAGTTACCTCCTTGAAGAAATAAATGAGAAAACGGTTTATCAATTCCCTAAGACTGATGTTATTTACAAAATTACAATGACGCTATCCGTTGATAACATTTAGATAAGACCACCCCTAATTATTCATTAGGAAGGGTTTCATTTGTTTGATATTATCATACCTATTTTTCGGATTTCCGAAGAGTTTTTGGTTCGGGCATTAGACTCCGTAAAGAATCAAAGTTATACTCAAGGAATTGAAGTCTTTGTTATTGACGGCACACCCGAAAAATACAAGGAATATGATACTCAATCCTTAGTTAATTCATACGGTTTCAATTATTTGGTTCAAGAGCCGACCTATAAATTAGTAGGCGGTGCAAGAAATCAAGGAGTCAATGCAGGTAATAATCCATACCTCGCTTTCTTAGATGGTGATGATTATTGGTATCAAAGTTATTTAGAAGAAATGAAACTCTCAATTGAAGAATCCGATGAAAAAGTAAAGGTTTGGTCTTGTGCTTTGGATTGTGAGTTTCCTGTATATTCTTCCTCAACAGGTATGCACAAAATAAACCGTGTCTATGGCTACTACCCCGAATACTTGTCCGTATTAGAAACGCACCCACACTTCGCTTATTATTTCTTGATGGGACACCCCCCTGCCCCGACAGGCACTATCATAGAGAGGAATGTGTTTATTGAAAACAACGGCTATGATGAAGAGTTAGGTATCATAGAAGACACCGAATTATTGTTAAGAATTGTTGGCGACCCAAGAAAAAAGAATGTTGAAGAAATAAATCATTATTCTTTCATTCATTATGTTGGTGGCTATCATTACATCGGTCAAGAAAACACAACGAATCGGGGAACGCAAAGTGGAGTAAGCGAATTAGATTGCGATATTTATACTTATTTTGAAGAAAATGGGCGAAAATTCCGTAATCGTCACCCTCGCCCTACTGCTGAAGAAGTATTGAAAGAAGGGTTGCCCGAAGGATTTTTAGAATCAACGGAGGGAGTTATGCGTGAAAGAGTATTGACTTAAATACCCGTTTTGTTTTTCATATAACCTTTAGATAAGCCTTAGTGCAATAATAAATTATGCCCGACATTGATATTGAAACGCCAATCGGAAAGGTAGTAATTCCTTTTAATGAAGAAATGGTTCTTGAATTGTTTCGCAAAATCAATAAGGTTCAAGCAGGGGCAGAAAACACTTTAGAAGACAATGAATATTTAGAATTTTTAGAAGCCAATGACTTAGAAGATTTAGATGAGGAATGGCTTTTTTGGGAGGATACTAAAGTCCCTGTGATGCTTCACGATTTCAACAATTGGTTGCCTTTGCATTTTGATATTACAACAAAAGCCTACATGAATAGAGGTGAAAAAATCACCAACATTACGCATCAAAAGTTTGATTATCCACACGGAAAAGAAAAGTTTCCTACACGATGTTCATATTTCTTAACTCATAAAGAAACGGGTGCAAAATATGTTTGGAGGGTGAGTCCTCTTGATGGAGTCCATATTGAGTCGTGTTTATACACAAACATGAATGACGAATCAACCAATCTTGACGATGTAAAGAGTTCGTTATCGGATTTTGTTAAGACGCAAGGTATTTTGAAAAATAATGTTTTTGATGCAAAATATCAATTTTTGAAGAAGCCGACCACTACTTTTGATGATGTAGTTTTATCGGATGAGCAAACAGAAATTCTTCAAAGGAACATTGTGAAATACATTAAAAATCTGTCATTTTATGAAGAAAGAGGCTTACCTACAAGTCGTGGGGCTTTAATTGTGGGTCCGCCGGGAACAGGTAAGACCTTGACTTGTGAAGCAATTATTAACGAATTAGAAGCCACTATTATTTACATTACTGCGGAAGATATTTATGAGCAGGGAACAATTGAAAATCTGTATAAATTAGCCAACGGATTGTCCCCATCAGTAGTCATTGTTGAAGACATTGATACGCTCGGTGGTTTAGACCGAAGGGAAACGGGCAACCATCCTTTGCTCGGAGAATTTTTGAATTGTTTGAATGGCGTTGAAAGAAATGAAGGCGTTATTACTATTGCGACAACGAATTATCCCGAACATTTAGACAAAGCATTGACAAGAGCAGGTCGCTTTGATGTAAAATTGGACTTTGGTTTGCCCGATGACAAATTAAGAACCCATATTCTTGAAAAGTATTTGTCAAGCCATAAAACCGATGAAAAAATCAACCTAAAAGAAATTGTGAAGAGAACCGAAGGCTTTTCGGGTGCATTTTTGAAAGAAATTGTAACTCTTGCTACTATTGAAGCATTTGAAGAAAATGGCTACAATTCGGAAACAAAAATCATGCAAAAGCATTTAAATTCAGCCTTAGAAAGCCTCATCAAAAACCGTGATGATTATATCATTCAAAAAGGCTCTCAATCCACACCCAATCAATTGTATGGTTGAATGAATGTGATTCTTTAGATAACTAAACCAACAACAACACTTTGTATAGGTGTTCGTCATGGCTACAAGAGGCAGAAAACCAAAAGCAAAAGAAGTCAAAGAGTTTTACATTAACAACGAGCCTACTTTTAACAAGGCTTGGCAAAAGAAAACCAATGTGTTTTCATCAACCGCACAATTTTTCAACATTTTCCCTAAAGGAGATGACGAATTCTATCTATCACCTGTTAAGAAAGGAGAGCGATTAGGCTACGGAAAATACAGAATTGTAGGTCATTATGACAATGCAAAATCCGATGACCGAGATAAAGTCATGGCTGACCGAAAAAGTAAAGATTTGTTTTTCAAAAATCCATTGACTACACCAACAAGAATTAAGTATGATGCTTACAAAGGCACTTATGGTTATCACTTAGTTACGCATGACCGTGATGGTAAAAGAGTAGAAGTTCCTATTGTTGGTGCGTTCCCAAACAAGCAAACAGGTAATTTCGTTGCTACAATTTTAGCCGACATGAACATTCCCGATGCTTCGCACAAGCGTTCTTCAAAGAACCGTAATAAGAAAGGAAAGATTATGTCCTGTCCTGTTAATGCAGGTTCTTTAGCCATTTCATCATCTAATCCCGGAAAACTAAAATTGGTTAAGAAAACACCAAAGGCGGAATGTGCTAAATACGGCAACAAGTCGGGCTTTAGTCCAAAAGAATATGAAAGGGACTATGACCCCAAGACAAGTTCAACAAAAGACGCTGAATCTACCGAAGATTTCCTCGCAGAAAGTGATTTGATTTACTACTATTCCGCACAAGGAATGGAAATGGATTTGTCCGATTATACCGCTATGGATTCAGTAACCGTTGATGATACTTCTTACCAACCCGCCCAACATTACGGTGCTGAATGGATGGCTGAATTTTGTGCAGGTTGCGGAAATCACAAGAGAGCAGAAGGTTGCGGTTGCATGGGTGCTGAATCCGAAAGTGCAACCTACGAGCCTTCTAACGAACCCGATATGGCTTCACCCGCTACCGAACCTACCAATGCAAACTTTTCTGCTGAATCATGGAAAGAAACTGATGAAAATACAATCGTTACTTTATTGACTTTTGATTTAAGCATTCCTATTTCCGAAAGGGTTTCCGAAATGCTTGATGATGAATATGAAGATTATGATTTGCCGACTCTTGAATGGTATTTGACCCGTTCATTTAATGGTCAAGGGGATTGGATGACCGCCAATTTCGGAAAGAATGATATTGAACAAGCATTGGATATGGTTCATGGAAGAATGGGTAAGCCAACCAAATACGGCTACGGTGCAGAATCCCTTGAAGATTTCAACGGTATGGAATCAGTCGTTGTTGAACCACCTATGGGTCGTGGTGTTGCTCAATGGTATTCCGAAGAAAATGAGTCGGCTGAATATGAACCTTCATCCGAACCCGAAGGAAGCACACCTGCTACTGAACCAACAAATGCTAATTTCTCCGCAGAAAGTAAAAACCGTTGGGTGAAGGGCAAGGATGGAAAAACTTATGTTTTGAGAAAGAGAACGGGTCGCATGGTTACTCACAACGCAGAATCCTCTCCTTCTTCATTTGACATTACATGGGAAGATGCTCAAGGACTTTCTTCACCGAGCCTACCACCCGAAGGCATTCACTTTGCAGAAGGCGACTCCGCTATTTATGAACCAAGTAGTGAACCCGAAGGTAGCGAACCTGCAACAGAACCTACCAATGAAAATGCTGATTTATTCGGTGCTGAATGTATGAATTGTAAAATGGCTGAATGTATGTGTGCTGAATACTATGATGCTCAAGAAACCTTAGAGGATTACACACCTATGGAATCAGTCGTTGTTGATGATACTTCATATCAACCTGCTCAAAACTACGGTGCTGAATTTGAAGGAGAGTTCACCGATTCAGTCAAGAAAGGTGCAGGTTGGGGTGTAGGACTCGCATTAGGCTATGGTCTTTTGACAACAGGTTTAATCGGTCTTGCAGAATTACTCGGAAGAAGAATGAACAAAGGTGAATAAATATGAATGCAACCCTTAAGAATATGTTGTTTGGTGCGGGTGTTGCTACCATTTTGCTTTATGTTTTTGACGAGGAATTACAACCACTTGTAGACAAATCAAAGGGCTTCCTTTCGGGTATGCTAAAAGGAAATGAAACCAAAGAAGCAAGCGGTGTTAATACCGAAGGTGATGTATTAGTCGGTGGAAATCGTGTTTATCAAATCCCTATTAACAACGGTGGAACAGATATTCCCGTAATCACCCCTCTTGCATCTCCTGTTTCGGGCATCGGTCAATATGTAGGACAAACCGCTTATCCTATGGGCGGTGCTGAAAACAATTTGGAATCCTTGATTGACGGTGCTTCGTGGATGAATGCCGCTTCTTATACCAATGCCGCATTCGGTCAAAATTATGACGGCAGGGGTATTGGAAATGAATGAAAACTTAGAGTTTGAAAAATCCCAAACACTATCGGAAAATATGCAGTAATGCGTTTTGCCCCGAAAACTTAGCGTTTGAAAGCAAACCTTTTTATACCCGTTTAATATGTGCTTGAAACATGAGCAACAAGCGAGCCATCCGAACCGACACTTTGAATTTTGAAGCCTTTGAAAATACTTTGACTCCAAAATTGAGCCAAATTCTTGAAAACCCCAAGCATTATGGTGAAAATCAACACCCATTTGCACGATTGTATAATGAATTCCGACACCATGCAATTCACATTATGCACCCCCAAACTAATGTTCACATGAACACATATATTAGTGATTTCTATAATGTAAGTTATCAATATGACCAAATTACCGATTATGCAATTTTCTTTGATTCATTGGCTAATGAAATGAAATCATACTTCTTTAGCAAACTCACCATTGATGTAGCAAAGGCATTCGGAATCTACAATGAAATGTATGCTCTCCATGAAGAATACCAAGCGGTTCAATACCGTAAAGACCCAAATACAAACCGCAGAATTGATTGGAATGAGCAAAGGAAACTTCAAGAACCGTTTGTTGAAAAATTCAATGAATTGCTCGGTGAATTCTCGGATATTTGGAATACTGCTATCCGTAATCAAAAAAATGAAATGATTCTTCACGATAATCACGAAATCACAATTGAATATCCTAAAATCCATTACATGAGTCCCTGCGAATCCGAAGAAGGATTTATGGAATCATTTGTAAGTTATCATATCAAAAATAATGCGGGAACAAATCAAAGTATGTCGGTCTTGAAAGACGATAGCCGAGCCGAATTCCTTACTCGCCTCAAGAAAAACAACCCTATTTTGTATCTCGGTCTTTGTCAATGGATGGAATTTATGGCTATTGATAACGGCTTAAAGGAAATTAAGACTGTTGCCCTTGTTTCAACCTCCACAAACCGATGCCACACTTCTTTCTACAATTGTGAAATGGATGATATTTCAAATCAAAATTACAACAAGAACTTTTACCAACCAATCAACGAAATTTTCCCTGCATTTTCGGTTGAATCCGTTTCAAAGGCAATCATCAACCTTGACTCATTGGTTATTCACTACAATGACCTTTACAACACATTCCTTCCCCTTTGTGAAGTCTATACCGAGGCTTATGAGTCCAATGAAGAAAAGACGGAAGCATCGTTGAAAAGTGCAATCAACACCAACCTTTCAGCACTTTATTCTGTTGAAGAAAACAAGCCTCATGTTGTTGATTATATCGCATGGGTTCACGGTTTCAATCACACCCTTATGGCTGATTCAATCATTACCGACAAGAATAACAACGCAATTTCTTACATGGATTTCAACCGCAATCAACAATTGACGACTTACTTTTCCTATCACCGAAACCAATCACATTTGTTAGACATTTCGGCTATCGGTTTGGATGAAGATGACCGCATGGAATTGAGCCGTATGTTCAACCGTCATATTGATGAGCAAGAGCAAAGCCATGATTGGACTATGCGAAACCACATCAAGCAAATGACCGCCATTCAAAACAGGCACGAAGAGTCAATTGAACAACAACGGAAGGCGTTTAAAGATTTGATTGCTCAATGATTGTCTTTAGATAACAAGACGGACAACAATAAACCATGAGTCGTGTCCTTGACTTTAGGGATTTGCGGGAACGGGTTCTTGCAGGTGAAGAGGAAGAGGATTTAGAACCTGTTGAAGATACCCCGCTTCAAATTGAGGCTCAAGAATCCATGACACTTGTTCCGTTCTGTTTATCCGTAGGCACATTTGGTTTCTTGACCTATGACCACTTTCAAGACAACCCTATTTTTAGCGGTTCAACAAGAAACATGATTCTCATTGGTTTGGGTGTATTTCCGTTAGGTTTGGCTTTAGGAAGGCTAAATCGTGGACTAAACGCCCAAAGAATCAACAAAAATTATGAAAAATTACTTGATGAAGCCGATGCTAAGATTGAGGAATTGGAAAAGGAAGTAGAAGAAGCCGAAGAAGAAAAAGAAGCGGAACAAGAAGCCGAAAATGAATCCAATTCTTATCACTTTGATTACCTTAACGCTGATGATTCTTCACACCATGTTCCTTCGCTCGGCTTTGGCGTATCGGCATTCGGTCAAGAAGGGGTTATTTTTAGACCGCCTGTAACGGAGAGTCTTTGGTGAAACAATTAGATAACAAGAAGGATTAAGTGATAACATGGAATTGGAATTTTACTTTCCCAAGACTAAATCTAAACACAGGTGCATTCCGACAACAGGAAAGGTTTATCCATCAAAAGGAGGAACAATCCGATACGGTGTTCAAGCAACGATGAACGGTTCTAAATCATTACCAAAATATATCAATGAGGAAGAATTCAATCGCTTAGGTTTTAGTGCTGAAACTTTTGAGGCATCGGTTAGTGTAGGCGAAAAACAAGTCCGTTCTCGCAAAGACTACGACATTGACAATGATATTTCAGTAAGTAATTTAACTATTGATGATGTGGATTTAGATGACTACGCAGATGAAATTATTAGTAATTATGAAGATGAAATCGCTGAAGCAATTAGAGAAAATGTGGATGACTCATCACCCATTAGTGATGGTGATACGGGCTATGGAGATTATTACATAAACACAAACATGACCCTTGATGTTCCTATTTCGGGCAACATAAATTTTGATTGGACCGCAAATGAAAATTATGATGATGTTATAGGTGATGAATGGAATGCTGAAACCTTTGAATCCGATAAAGAGTATTTGAGCCGAAAAGAAGATGTTGCAGGTTTAGACGACTATGAACGCTATCAATTATATGATGAAGGAAGAATGACTTGTGATGAATGCGGTGCAGACGATAAAACCGTTGGATTTGTTGAAGAAGGTTATAAATTATGTGGGCGTTGTGACCGTGAATGGATGGCTAAACAAGGGTATGAGGCTGAAACCACTACTTTCAATGCTACTGCTTATTCAATGATTGAGTATCAAGACGGTGAATGTTTGAAAGAAATTGCGGATTCATTAAGACCAAAATATAATTTAGAATGGAACGAAGGTGATTTGTCGTGGGATTGGGATTCTAAAACGGGTGATGTCATATTGTATATTTATGATGGGGACAATAAAAAATTGGATGAAATCACTTATGACCGAAAGGCACTTGCTAAGGCATTGAAAGAACAGGGTTACAAAAATCCTGAATCATGGGGTGCTGAAACTTTTGGTGCAGAATCGGGTCAAATGTGTGAAGTGTGCTTTGGAAATGATGATATGCCTTATGATTCCGACCATTTCACCGAATGTCGCAGATGTGGGAAATCAGTTTGCATAGATTGTGAAGGAGAAATGGAACATCACCCCGAATGGTCTAAAGTGTGTGCTGAATGTTCAAATGTGTTAGACAATGTTCACGATTATGGGGCAGAAACCTTTGAAAGTCAAAATTCAAACATGAAATTAGCATTGGGATTAACGGGATTGGGAATTGGTCTTGCATTATGGAAAGGTAAAGAATTACTTTCGCTTTGGGACCGAATTAAAGAAAAAATGGAATAGAGAAACCTTTAATAACCTGTTTCACTAAGGGATTATTATGCCGATGTATGAACAGTCCAAGACTTTGTATAAGCAAACAAGTAGTGGTTCGTTAAGAATGTGGCGAGCAGATTTGGTTTCAATTGACGGTCAAGGTTTTGAATTAACATTTTCCGATGGTCAAGTGGGCGGTAAAGTAAAGACTTCTAAACCAAAATTTATTTCGGCAGGTAAAGCAGGTCGGACTCCATTAGAGCAAGCGGAATTAGAATTCAATTCAAAGGTCAATAAGAAAATTGATGAAGGCTACAAAGAAACCGAACAGGAAGCCCTTGCTGATGTTTTGATTCGCCCCATGCTTGCCGTTGATTTCAAGAAACAATCACACCGTATGCAATTCCCTGCGGTTGTTCAGCGAAAATTTGACGGTGTTCGTTGTATTGCATATTTATCTCCCGATGGCGAAGTAGTCCTTGAATCCCGAAGAGGCAAACCATTCCCTCATTTGAACCATTTGCGTGAAGCGATTAAACCACACCTTCTTGATAATGAAATCCTTGACGGTGAATTGTATTCCGACACCTTAGATTTTCAAAAGGTTGTTGGCTTAGTCCGTAGGGAGAGTATCAGCCCTCAAGACTTAGACGATATGCAAGAAGTGTCTTACAGAATCTATGATATGTTCAGCAAAGACGAAGGTATCACAAATATGCCGTTTGCAGGTCGCTACAAGCGTGTTACAGACCGTATAAATGCAATCGGTAGTCCATTGGCTATTGTTGAATCTTATACCGTAGAAAACGCTGATGATGTGCGAGAATACCATGATAAATTCGTGCGTCAAGGATATGAAGGCGTTATGGTTCGCAATCCCCGTAAGCCTTATGAAATGGATAAGCGAAGTAGTGGTTTGATGAAATTCAAGGACTTCAAAGACGATGAATACAAAATTGTAGGCTATACCGAAGCAACAGGAAACGATGCGGGAACGGTTATTTGGACTTGTGTTGCCCCCAACGGATTGAAATTCAATGTTCGCCCAAAGGGAACGAGGGAAGAAAGAACCGAAGCCTTTAACAACGCAGACTCATACATTGGAAAAATGCTCACGGTTCGTTATTTTGAATTAACCAACGATGGCGTTCCCCGATTCCCTGTCGGTATCGCAATTCGTGATTATGAATGAAGGCTTTAGATAACAAGCCAACGCATAATAATTCATGGTTGCCCCACAAGGTTACAACATTGTTTGTGATGCGGGGGACTTATACAATCGCAAATGTTACACCGTCAATCCAACAACGGGTGCGAAGGAAGAAATCATTGGATATACAAACAATGGCGACCCGATTTCAAAAGGTCAAAGTAATTCTTCATGGCTTGCATGGATTCCTTCATTGACTACGCTTGATTTAAGCGGAAATGCTTATCAACCATACGGTGAAGCGGGAATTCCTTATACAAAAGGAGGTTCTGCTATTGGTTCATGGATGCCGTCAAGCGGTGCGGATATGCAAGACTATTACTACTTGACCGAAGTAATGCCGGGTTCACAATCTCGCAAAATGTATAATAAAAGAATCTGTTCTCCGCTTTGGAATACTTTTGGTTGTAAGACTGAACCTGTAAAAAATGACGAAATAAGCGGTTCTCAAAATCCTTCAGGTTCCCAAGATACAGAAAAAACAACAATTTTTGACAAAGTTAAGGCAATTTTTGGTGCTGAACAAAAACCAAGAATCCTTCCTAATATACCACCTCTTTTAAAAATTGTAGGTGTAGCAGGTATTCTTTATTTTGGATTCAAACCAAAAGAAATTAAAAACAAAAGGAAGTGGAATTTTTGACGGAAAGTGAAAAAGAAGTGATTCAAAAAGACGCTTCAAGACCTGTTGCTGAAGCAAATGAACAGGCGAGGGAGGCATGGCGTGGTTGGGTTATCCCTGCGGTTGGTTCTGCGGCGTTCTTTTCTTCTATGTTGCTGAATGGTATTAAAAATTATAAGTCTTACGGTTTTCCTACTCATGTATTTAGCAGAACCGATTGGGTATTATTGTCTTTACCTATCGTTGTAGTCGGTTTGGCTTTGTCGGATATTTTTATGGAGGATAAGACATGAAATTGAACAAACATTTTTTGATTGTTTCGGGTGTCACATTTGGTGTATTCTTTGTTGAAGCCTTAATTCATTACAATTATGGTATTTTAGAATCTAAGAATATGAAATTCAATTGGGAAACCTTTTTAGAAGATTGGACTATTCCCAAAGGAAAATCCTTAGCAAAAATGGCTACAATTGTAGTAGTAGCAAGCACATTAAGTGGCATGATTATCAACAAAGTAGAAGCCTCCGTTTAAAGAGGTTTAGATAAATAAAGGTTCAATATAACTTCATGGATGATGACTTAGCCAAAGCATTAAGGCGAAAATCATCGTTTTTAGAACAACGAAAGCGTAGTCTTGGACCCGAATACTATTCAAATAAGCATTTTTGGGACAGGATGTGGGAACAGGAATGGGTCAATCTTGAAGAAGTCAAACAATTAGATAATGAAGAAGTATTAGAAACAATCCCTATCAATCACCCAACCGTTGAATTTGAAGGTAATTCTTATACGATTTACACCTACTCGGATTTTACAATGTTGCATAATCAAGGTATTTTTAGAGAAACGATTTTTATTTTAGACCATACGGGAAAGTGGCGTAAAAATGTAATCAATGAATTAGAATCCTATGGTTTTCAATTAGTTAAGAATTACAAAAGAGGAATGTTGTTATTAGAGGTGAGAACATGAAAGAAAAGAAGTATCAAAAAATGGTGAATCAAGAATACTTGAATGCGAGGCAATTAACGGTTTTGAGTATTATTGTGTTGGCTATCATTCAAACAATTCCTATATTCCTTGACCCCACACCTTTTACTGAATGGATGCTTTTAGGTTATACGGCAGGTGTTTCTACTTGTGCGATTGTTGGTGCTATTCTTGTTCAACATAATGCGGATAAAATTACGCTTTTGTATAAGCGAGCATTTAATGAAGATTTTTATGAAACGATTGATACTTTGAATGAAGTAAGGAAAACATTTGAGGAAGAAGACGCTGATGGTGAATTATTGAAGGATTTATTAGGTTTAATGAGGGCATATTTGAATGCTCAAGCGAACCCGCTACAACCTCCAACAACGGAAGAGTTAGGTGTTTCCGAACCGACCCCTTATTACTCGGAGGATGAATTATTTTCTTGATTTCTCCAACCCCCATTTCTCCGAAGAAGTGCTAATTTTTACAAAGAAAATGTGTCGGATTTCATGTAATGCTTTAGATAACAAGACGGATAATAAGGAAACAATAGGTGATTAGTCATGGCGAATCAAGACCCCCAACCTGAAATTTACACTACAAGACATACATTTGACGCATCTTCCGTTGCGGTTTCTGCGGGGACAACCAACCTCGTTTCTGTTTATACAAACCAAGCAAACAACGAAGAAGTCCGTATTTACGGTGTTGCCGTAAGAATCATTGACGAAAATGGTGATTCAGTAACTTCTTTGACTGATTTCGCTATGAGCCTTCAAGTCGGACCGAACAATGTTCCTTCAAATCAATTTGACATTGGATGGTTGCACACAAACCTCGCAAACGGTGGTGGAATCCTTATGTTCCCATCTCCTGTATTAGTCCTGTTTCAACAACCTTTGGGTGTTGTCATTGAAGCAAAGACGGCTATTGCTCAAGCAAGCGACAGAAAGCGAACCGTTGTTGTAGATTTAATCGGTGAATTGGCTATTCAAAAAGCCCCTCCCGGCTACCGCAATCCTCAATGAATTGATTTAGATAACAAGCCCACCCATAAGTAATTATGGCGGTTCGCAGACAAGCGTATGAATGGCGAAATGTCATGCCTATTGGTCAAAAGGTTTCGTTAAACAATCATCCTGTTTTGAAACCGAATCAAGTCCACACTATCGCATTATCAAAAGACATTCCTATTGACATTTTCGTTGGTAATATCGGTAATACACTTGATATTCCCGCAGAATTGAAAGCGTTTCAATACATTGTTTTGGATGCCGTAGCCGTATCTCATCCTACAATTCATGTTCAAATCTATGTCAATACTACACGGTATTTTGAAAATCCCGATGGAACGGTTTCTAAGGGTATTTCGGGAAACATTGTTCCTTTTCCTAATGGTCGGAACGGCATTTTGAATTATGACTACAAAAATGGTTTAAATCCGCCATTGTATATTGCCCCGATGCAGACTTGGGGGATAGAAATTACTCCTTTAGAAGACATTCCCGAATATACGGGTAATGATGTAACGGATTCTAATATTGCTTTTTGTTTTGTGAAATACCTTTTAATTGATGGAGTAGATGCTCTCGTTGCGAAAGCGTTGATTGATGCAGGTTGGGAGTTATCGGTTGAAAATATTCAAAAATACAAAGAAATTATTCTAAAAAACCATATCTTAGCCGCTACATCCGAATTGCCGCCTACAATTTCAAGAAGAAAACGGAGGGTTTAAGATGGCGATTCGTGGAGAATTATATGAATGGGATATTACGGGTATTGACATTAACACTATCAATGATTTACCAACCGCAGGTCAAGAATACTCTATATTTTCAACAGAATTTGGCTCGGCAATTGAGCAAACGGCTTTAGTATCGGAAGGTGATTTTATAGTCATCAATAGGATTTCGTGCAAAGAAGGAGTATCGCCAAACGAATATGAATTAGACGGCACGACATTAACAAAATGGAATCCGAATATGTTTATTCAAGTAGTAATCAATACAACGGGTTATTATCGTGACCCACAAAACCTTTATTCTGCGGGTATTTCGGGTATGGCGAGTCCATATCCTCAAACGGTTTATCGCACGAAGTATTATGATTTATTTCCGCCTATTTATGTGTTGCCCGACCAAACATGGGATGTCCGATTTACGCTATTTAACGATATTCGGGGTGCTTACGCAGACGGTTTATTTACAGATATAGCCAATAATTTAGTGATTGCATCAGTATTTGTTGATTATACATTATATGATGGAACGGATGCTATGCTTGCTCGCAAATTGTTATCATTAGGTGTTCCTGTAACGGTTGATTCTGTTCAATGGCTTCGTCAATTGATTCTTAAAAATCGTGGATTAGATACTGAAACATTTGATTTTTACTTGAAAGCAGTAAGGGAAATTGCTAAAAAAAGAAAAGAGCAAAGAAAATTACAAGGTATTGCTACAATATCGGATTATGAGCCTTAAACCTTTAGATAACAAGAGCGACAATCTTAATACATGGCTACCAATCAAAATGGTAATTCAACCAATCCTTATGATAGGAGAAGGGGGTATGTAAATCCTTATGGTAAGCAATCCTTACAAACGGGGGCTTCAAACAAAGCCGACAATGTGGATGCTACGCCAATTCCGTATTCCGAGCAACATAAACCGGGAACAGGTATTCCTTCAAAGCCTGTTCGTCAAGGTTTAGACCCGACAATTTATGACCGTCAAACTCAAGCCCCTGTTGCCGTAGGTTCAACCGAAACTTCTTTATTTACATCAGTCTACCCGTGGTTCCTTGTCCCAAGACCGACTTCAGCGAATGTAATTCAACGACAAAAGGTTGATTTCAGTTCTATTTCATTACCGAACAATTCATATCTTGACGCTTTAGTATTAAATGTTTCAAGAGCGCAGGGTTCTCAATTTTCTTCCGTTGCGGGAACATTACCTGCCGCACCTCCCACCGTTCCTCAAAACACATTAACTGCAAGCGGAGAAGCGATTCAAGGTCGCCAACCTTATGAGGCTTCCGAAAACCGTTTCCCGACAGGTAGTGGTGGAACAATTAGTGCAGTAGCGGGTGCATCAACATTTACACCTGCTTCAAAGGGTGAATTTTACAAAATTAGTGGATTCGGTCATTCGGAAGTTCCTACATCAACCGCAGGTATTACTTATCAAGTTTGGGTAGATAGTCGTTTAATGATGGAATGGAATGATTTTCAATGGTCGCCTGTAACTCCAAAACAAGACCAATGGCATTTTGATGTTCCTTTGTTTGTTGAATCACAAATTGTATTTAGAATCATCAATGAAACAGGTTCAACCGTAAATACGGGGACTATTGAGGCTTGCTTTAGTGGATGGTCGGAACAAAAGATGGGCTTCTTAGAAACTGATAAGGTGCAAATTGAAACGATTTAGAGTTGATGCCTTTTGAGCAATTTTTACACAGGTGGAGGTTCAAGAACCTCTTCTCAATTAGTCGGAACCACGAATTTCTTTTTAGAAGTCGCAAAGGGAACTGTTTTAGGACACGAAACCGTTCATAAGTTTGGAAGAAATGATGAAATAGATACGGGGACAGACCCCGAAGATGTTTGGACTTATGGCGGATTATACACTTACAACGACACCCCTTCAATTCAATACATTTCTTCGTCTAATGCTTTAGACATCGGCATGGAAATTACCGTTCAAGGTCTTGATGAAAATTATGAAGAACAATCAGTCACAGTCTTGTTAAACGGTCAAGCACAAACACAAATTGGAACGGGTGAATTATTTGTTCGTGTATTTCGTGCTTTCACTTCGGGACCAATAGCATTTGCAGGTAATGTGTTAATTTATGATGATACCGTAGTTTCAGTCACGCTTGGTGTTCCTTCACCGACTACAAGTGTGAAAGCCGAAATCCGAGCCTTAGACCAACAAACTTACATGGCTTTATACACCGTTCCCGCAGGTAAAACGGCTTATTTTATGCAACATTCTTCCGACATCACCAAACCCAATTCTTCGGCTCAAAATGCCGTGATGGATATACGGGTTAGAGAGTTTGGAGGCGTATTTAGAAGCAAACAATTGGATGGATTGACTACGGATGGGTCATCTTCTTTTGATTTCGTTTATACCTTGCCCGAAAGGATTCCCGAAAAAAGTGATATTCGGATGCAAGTTAGGTCTGTTTCAACAAATGACATGGGCATTTCCTCCACCTTTGTTCTCATGCTCGTTGAAAATTGAAATGCTTTAGATAACAAGCCCAACAAAGATACCCTATGAGTAATTCTTACGGCGGTTCAAATGCAGGTAAGGCAGGTTTGCGGGTTCGTGAAGTAGACGGTAACCCTAATGTAGCGGGTGTTAATGACATTATCGTTTCAAATGGAACATTAACAGATGATGGAAACGGAACAGTTACCTTGACCACAGGTGGCGGCGGAGGTTCGGTTTCAATTACCGCAGACAACACAGGAACGACCTTTGTTGATGCTTCCGTAAATCCTTCGCCAATCACAGGCACAGGAACAATTTCAGCCGATTTAAACGCCACAGGAACGGCTTCTTCAAGCAATTACCTTCGTGGTGATAACACTTGGTCTAATATCATTTCGGGCATTCACACGGAAACGATTCCCGCTTCGGGTGGTATATCTTCTATTACCGTTTCAGCGAACATTAGTGCAACGGATTCTATTACCTTTTCAATCGTCAATACAAACGGTGTTCCCGCCGACCCTCCAAATCCCGGTGATGGAACAATAACTTCAATTACAACAGGCTCGCCCGGTTCTTTTGTTATTCAAACGGCTTACACAAACCCCGACCCATTTTCTGATGTTGAAATTTATGTTCATTATCAAATTATTTCGCAAACATGAGGTTGATTTAACATGATTTCTTCGGGTGGAAAGTTTTCGGGTGGTAAATCCGAAGGGGTTTCAAATACGCCACTTATCCAAAAAGGATTTAGAGTTTTCCCGACGATTGCAGATAGTGAAGAAGAATACACAATTTCAATTCCGAATGTAGTAATCAATGAAAAATCAACATTTGCATTTTCTGTTTCTTTATTTCATCAAGCCCATGAGTTATTTTTAACAGAAGACCCTGTTATTACAGGATTAAATTATGAGGAAAACTCAATAAATGTGCGATTAAAAATAAAAAACACAGGAAAGGGTGCTTTTGAAGTAAAATTATTCTATACAATTTTCGGTGGTGGTTAAATTGGCGAATGACTACACAGGAGATAACACAGGTGACGCATTTCGCTTAGAGATTCTTGAAGAAGATGGTTTCCCCGATGTAAAAGGCGTTAAGAAAATCATTGTTTCCGATGGTTCACTTTCGGATTTAGGAGATGGAACGGTTCAATTAGCCACAGGCGGTGGAAGTGGAGGTGCAGGTGGTTTAAATACACAAGTCCAATACAACAAAAACGGCAATTTTGCAGGTAATCCCGGTTTTACTTATGATGAAATTACGCAAAGCGTGAATGTTCTCGGAAATGTAGATATTGGAGGTAAATTAACGGTTGCAGGTTTGATTGACCCAACGGGATTAGAATTAGACCCTCAAGCAAGCAATCCATCTAATGCAAACACACTTTGGTTAGATAGCACTAATTCTAATAAATTGAAACAAGGTGCAATCAACATTATTCAAGCGGGCGACCCGATTTCTGATTTAGTCAATGATGTGGGCTTCGTTACTTCGGCTACTGCCCCTGTTCAAGAAGTCTTTGGAAGAACGGGTAGCATTGTAGCAACGGCAGGTGATTATACTACTGATGAAGTAACCGAAGGCACAAATTTATATTATACAGATGCGAGAGTATCAACGGTCATTTCGGCTACCGATATTTCTTCATTATCCGATGTTGATATTACGACAATTGCTGATGGAGAAGTGTTAATCTATAATTCAACAAGTGGTAATTGGGAAAACGGTGCAATTCCTTCAGCCCCTATTACTTCCGTTTTTGGTAGGGTGGGGGCGATTACTGCTCAAACAGGCGATTATACAACGAGTCAAGTTAATGAAGGCACGAATTTATATTATACTCAAGCCCGTTTTGATACTGCTTTTTCTGCAAAGACAACAGACAATTTAACAGAAGGTGCTACTAATTTATATTTTACAAATGCGAGGGCTTCTTCTGCCGCACCCGTTCAAAGTGTTAATGGTGCAACAGGAACAGTAGTTTTGACTACAACGCAGGTATCGGAAGGCACAAATTTATACTATACAGACGCAAGGGTAAATACGGTCATTTCATCTACTGATATTGGCGACTTAAATGATATTTCAATTACAGGTGTTTCTAATGGAGAAGTATTGATTTACAATTCAACAAGCGGCAATTGGGAAAACGGACCCATACCTTCTGCACCTGTAACTTCTGTAAATACGCAAACAGGGGCGGTAGTTTTAAATACTGATAACATTTCGCAAGGAGTAGTTAATTTGTATTATGCTACAAGCCTTTTCAACACGGATTTCGCTACTAAAGAAACCGATGATTTAACGGAGGGTTCAACAAACCTTTACTTTACAAATGCGAGAGCAAGTGCGGCATCACCTGTTCAAAGTGTCAATGGTGCAACAGGAACAGTAGTATTAACTACTTCCGATATTGCCGAAGGTTCTAATTTATATTACACAACGGCTCGTTTTGATTCCGCTTTTGGAAGCAAGACTACAACGAATTTAACCGAAGGAACAAACCTTTACTTCACCGATGCGAGGGCTGATGCAAGAATAGCGGCAACAAATATAGGTGGCTTAAATGATGTTACCATTACATCTATTCTTAATAATCAAGTATTGGTTTATGATTCAGCAACAAGTGAATGGAAAAATGAAGCGTTGCCTTCCGCACCTGTTGATTCCGTCAATGGTCAAACAGGCGTAGTAGTCTTAGATACAGACGACATTTCACAAGGGGCATCAAACTTATATTATGCGACTTCTTTATTCAATACAGATTTCGCTACTAAAGACACCGATAATTTAACGGAGGGTTCTACTAATTTATATTACGCCACTTCTTTATTCAATACGGATTTTGCTACAAAAACGACTTCGGATTTATCCGAAGGAACGAATTTATATTACACTACCGCAAGGTTCAATACAGATTTCGGCAATTCAAACATTGGAAGTCTAAACAATGTAAATATCACATCGGTTGCTGATAATCAAGCGTTAATTTATGATTCTGCCTCAAGTGAATGGAAAAACGAAGCCCTGCCGTCTGCACCCGTAACTTCTGTAAATGGGGCGACAGGCGTTGTTGTATTGACTACATCGGATATTGCAGAAGGGACAAACCTTTACTATACTACTTCAAGGTTCAATACAGATTTTGCTACTAAAGATACGGATGATTTAAGCGAAGGGGCTACAAACTTATACTTTACATCAGCGAGATTTGATACGGACTTTGCGGGCAAAACGACTACTGATTTAGCAGAAGGTAGCAATTTGTATTTTACAAATGCGAGAGCAGACGCAAGAATAGCATTAACAAACATTGGAGATTTAGCCGATGTAGTCATCACAACGGTTGCTACAAACGATATTTTGAGTTATAATGGCACTAATTGGGTAAATGTTTCCGATGTAGTCCGTGATGGCGACAATGTTTCCGTATTAGCCAACGATGCGGGTTATTATTCAAGTGGCGATAACATTTCCGTAGGAACAATTACACAAAGTATAACAAATAGTATTCTTTACGGTGATGCGGGCGGTTTGGTTTCCGCAGTAACAATTGGAAGCGGTTTGTCTTTTAGTGGTGGAACATTAACTTCAACGGGTAGTGGTGGAACGGTAACTTCTGTTGCTATGGATGGAGGCACTACGGGATTAAGTTATACAGGTAGTCCAATTACAACAAGTGGGACAATTACGCTTGGAGGAACATTAGAAGTAGCCAATGGTGGAACGGGTGCAACAACAGAAGCCGATGCAAGAACCAATTTAGGAGTCGCTATTGGTTCGGATGTTCAAGCGTATAGTGCGGATTTGACAACAATTGCGGGACTTTCAAATGCTGATAGTAATTTTATTGTCGGCAACGGCACTAATTGGGTTGCAGAATCGGGTGCTACTGCGAGGACAAGTTTAGGCTTGGGAACTGCCGCTACGCAAAATACGGGCGATTTCTTACAAGTTTCTAATAATTTAAGTGATTTAGGTTCTGCTTCTACTGCGAGAACAAATTTAGGATTAGGTGCAATCGCTACTGCAAATAACACCGATGGAGTCCCCGAAGGTTCAAGCAATTTATACTTCACAAACACAAGAGCCGATGCGAGAATTTCTGCCGCAGATATTCAAGACTTAAACAATGTCACAATCACCACGCCTTCAACAAATCAAGTATTGACATATAACGGCACAATTTGGGTAAATCAAGCCGTTCCTTCTGCACCTGTAACCTCCGTGAATGGTGCTACGGGCGTAGTAGTATTGACTACAACAAATATTGCGGAAGGCTCAAACCAATATTATACACAATCCCGCTTTGATAATGCGTTTTCAAATAAGGACACCGATGACTTATCGGAGGGTGCTACTAATTTGTATTATGCGACAAGTCTTTTTGACACGGATTTCGGAAATAAAGACACCGATGATTTATCCGAAGGTGCGACCAATTTATACTTTACAGATGGAAGGGCTGATGCTCGGATTGCCGCCGCAGATATTCAAGATTTGAATAATGTAGTCACCACTACGCCATCATCGGGTCAAGTTTTGGAATACAACGGCACAAATTGGGTTAATTCAACACCTACAAGCGGAACAGTTACTTCTATTGCGACTACTGCACCGATTACGGGTGGAACAATCACTTCAACAGGAACAATCGGTATCACACAGGCTTCTGCAAGTGCTGATGGTTATTTGTCAAGTGCTAATTGGACTACTTTCAATAATAAATTACAAGCAGGTGATAATGTATCGGCTTTAACAAATGATGCAGGTTATACAACCAATACAGGAACGGTTACAAGCATTACTACAAGTGGTCCATTAACAGGTGGAACAATCACTACAACAGGAACATTAGGAATCAATCAAGCCACGACTTCAACAGACGGTTATTTGAGTAGCGTTGATTGGAATACTTTTAATAACAAACAACCTGCGGGTGCTTATTTAACTGTTGTTGCTACTGATGGTGTCACGATTACAGGTGATGGAACGCTTGGAAACCCCTTAGTCGCTTCGGGCGGAGGTGGGGGAGGAATCTCTATTGGTGATGCGGTGGGTTCGGGGGCATCGGGTTCAATTTTATTCGTGGATGCAGGGACTAATCTTGCACAAAACAACGGAGAATTGTATTGGGATAATGGGAACAACCGATTAGGAATTGGAACAACCTCGCCATCGGCGGCAATTGAGGTGGATGCGGGGGCTTCAACAGAATATGCAATTCTTACCACAGGTGCAAACGGAAGAGTCGGATTGACGACCCAATACGGAGGAATCCACTTTAACAATGTAGAAGGAACGGCTGACCTTTGGCAATTATCCGAGCGAGATACGGCGGTTTTTGATATTGCTTTTGGAACACCCGATGCGGGAAACAATGTCACAACTTCCGACACAAAATTGAGGGTCACAGACGGAGGAAATGTCGGTATCGGATTGGGTGCTACCAACCCATCAACCGAACTTCATGTTTCGGGAACAATCCGTCAAACCAATGTCACCAATGCTAATGTCGTGGCTGATGCTAACGGCGATTTGGTAGCAGGTGTTTCAACAGGTCAATATCAAAGGTATTACCTTGATGCGTCAATAACAGGGATTCCCGATGGAACAACCACCCAATTGACTTTTTCGCCTTTCGGAAGCCCACCCGGAACGACTACGCTATACGAAACATACACCCCACCAACAGATTTTATCATTGACCCCATAAACCTTGACCGAATTATTATCAACACCGATGGACTTTATCAAATGACTTTCACAGGTTTCTTGGCGGGTATATCGGGAGGTTCAACCATTGATTACCGACTCACGATTTCATCCTCCACCGCACTTGGGGGCGATATTCTTTCGTTCCGAAACCGAACCTCCACGATTGACCGTTATACAGGAAATGGTGCGGCAACCGTTTATTTGACCGCAGGTAGTGAAGTTTTCTTTTCTTGTTTGGTTAATGGTCGGTCTTATGAAGTGGGCGGGTTAATATCTCCCGAAATAAGAACATTTATTGATATGCGGAGGGTTGAATGATGCGTGACATTTTGATTGCACAATATCCCGATTTTGATTGGAATACCTTAGAAATCTTACCCATCGTCTATATGTCGGGAACGGGGAATTACCGAGTCATAGAAGCACGATGGCCTATTGACATATACCCAACATTACCTACATCGGATGAAATCAAAGGATGGTTAAGTTAATCATTCAACAGGTAATCTTTCCTGTCCTTCGGGCAATTGTCCTTCAAAGGCAGTAATTTTAACTTTATCCATGATACTTACAAGTGCTTTAGCGGTATCATACCCATTTACAGTAGCGTTTTCGCAAAGTCGGTAAATTAGAATCAATTCTTGTTCGGTCAAGTCAAGACTATGTGCGGTCATAATTTTTAATTATGCGAAGCCATATATAAATAATCACTTTGAAGGAACATTTTCATAATCGCTTTCGGTAATATCGCCTTCAAGATAGGTTTCATTGTAATCAGCGACTTCTTCACCCTCTTCCTTTTTAACGGTTTCGGCTTCTGTTTTCGTTGTGTTGTTTTTAGGGGCAGATTTGTCATTGAAACCCAATAAATCAGTCCATGATAAACCAACAACGGCTAAGATACCAATAACGATGACACCCGCCATTTTCAAAGCACCGAAAAAATCACCTTTACCTTCTGCTTCGGAGGTATTTTCGGACTCAATCATGCTATCATATTCTTTGAATGACTATCTAAGACTTTTTAATGCTTCTAAAATCGCTTTTGCTTCTGCTTGCGATTCGCATGAAATTGTTCTTTTTGATTCGGTGTTTATGAGCATCCAACCCATTGACGCATCGGTTCTCGCATACAATAATTCGCTAATTTCCCAAGCCACGATTATTCCTCCGATGAATTGAAAGTAAATCCTTTGAAAGAACCCTTATCCATAGACTTTCCTTTTCTAAATCGTGGTGGTGCAAACCAACCGACCCATTCATCATTAGCACCTGCGATACCTTTTCGCCATGCCTTAACGCCATTAGTCCATGAGCCTTTAGGTCGTTTTGACTGTTCGGGAACACAATTGATAGGATGAACCTTTGCCTTATAGTCCTCAATGTAAAGCCGTTGAATACGCCCCGAATGGTTTGACTGTCCCATATTTTACCTTTTGGCTGAACGGGTATATTAAGGTTGTTAATCAAATAATTTTTGTTGAACCGATTCATCACCCTTTGAAAAAGTGTCTTGAACCCAATTGTGAACCAATCTAAATAGATTGTCGGTGTAGCCATCAACACCATATTTTTCAATAATTTCGTCAATTAAGCCATCATACTTTTCAACCGACCCTTGATGAACAGTCAATATCAATTTATGATTGCATATTTTATCTTCAATTTCACCTGTCATTGGATTTTCAGCGTCTTTTTCAATAACTTCAATACACTTACCCGAAATTGGCGGTCTTCGGTATTTTGCCCCACATTTTGTGCATCTCACTTTTTGTTGTCCGTAAGCCCTTAGATTTCCTCTCATGTCCCGAATCAAGTGTCGGTTAATCAATCGCCCTGCTTGGTCTGCGTTATCAACGGCTCTAATTTTTTCACCTAATTCAAATTGCATAAATGTTTTTTGTTTCATAGAATCCAAAGCGGTATAAGGATTGTATTTCGGACCCTCGCAAGCATCGGTTGTTTCGTGTGTATAACCAAATCCTTCAAAAGCGTTTAGTCCTTTTTCTAATCTCACTTCAACGGTTTCAACACCCAACGAGTTAGTAGCCTCTTTTGCTTGAGGTCTATTCATTGTTCCTTCATAGAAAGAAATTGGATAATCCCACATAGTATCAACATTTAATGCTTCTTTATCAATTTCGGTAGGTTCAATTGTCATCGTCAAAATCAACGGTGCATCCATCAATCCGCCTCTATTTCCGGGTAAATAACTTCTTGAAAAGTTAATAAGTCCATCCATTAACATAATAATTGCGTCAATATCGCCATCACAATTTCTTCGTTTTGCGGCGTGAAAGTAAGGGTGTCCGTAATGCCCTTTAATATCAGCGAATCCAATAATTCTTGCTAAAATTGCCCCCGAAGTGTGCGGTGCGATACCCATAATTAGATGACCTACTAAATCGTTAATTTCTTGACAATTATAGTAACTATCCATGTCATAAAGAGTCATAAGCATATCATCAACAAATTTTGTAGTATTCAATAAAGAAGTAGCACAATTCATAGGGACTACCACATCTTGAGGCATCAGTTCTAAAACATCGGTGTCTTTGTTGCATTCATAACCTAATTCCCTTGCTTGTTTTACTGTAATTCCGATTTCTTTTGGTTTGAAATGCGTCATTGTAATATCCACCATGTCAAAACGAATTGTCCCATCACGGAATGTGCTAATATCATTCTTTTCACGCAGAATACCTTTGATTAGATTTTCATTCATTTTGTCTTTGCTTGTCATACCCTTTACGCCTTTGACTTGTGGGTTGATACTAATTCTTTTCTTTTTATTTTCTTGACCGAATACTTCTTCAATACCCATTTTTTCTTCTGCTTCTTTGACTTGATTAAGAGCATTTTCCCACAATTCATTAGCGGATATTTCGGGGTATAATTCTTTGTAATCATTCTTTGGGCTTACCCATTCATGTGATTGAAAAATTGTATTCTTTTTACAATTCTTACATACTCCTTTTGTAGTGAAATCTCCGCAACCTTCACAATAACGGATTCCTACTTGGATTGCATCATCACGCTTAGAAGCATCGGAAACCAAACGCTTAGAACCGACTTTATGACCGACTACAAACATAGTATGAATTGGTGGTTTCATTTCACGCATTTTGCTTCCTTCGGGCTTTCCCATTCGTGTTCCTATCCGATAAGTGACTCTTGGCTTTATGAGGAAATGTTGTAAAAATTCGGATTTTTTGCTCGTTTTTGTAGAGAATGCGGCCTCTCTACGATGGTCCTGATACCCTAATTCATAATTTCTTATAGGCATAGACCTATCACCATAAATTTGAAATCCACTTGGGGTATTTCTCATATTGATTGCTAATTTATAACAAACGATTCTCGCTTCTTCACTTTTTAAGTTACCGAATTTATCAACATTATTCAAAAGCGTTTCAAACTCTTCATCTGTAATATCATCATAAAATGCTACATATTCGGGTGCTAAAGGCACTTTATATTCATTGACATGACGAACCGCTTCTTGATAATTTTTGGGATAAGCAAGACCTTTTTCTTTCAATACTTGTTTATGCCATTCGGGGACATACGGGCTTTCTAAAAGCACATGGTTATTTTCTAAAAATTCTCCAACAGGAACAAGTAATTCTCCTAAATCCCAAATGGTTTCAATATCATAATCGGGGTCGGTTGGATAACGAAGGGGTAATTCATCATAAGCAACAATAGTCTTTGCTGAACCGTCTTTGAATTGAATATACGGACCGTCTATGCTATCGCAAGGTGTCGCAACCGTTCCTTTTCCGGGTCTTTCATACTTCATTTGAGTCCCAATGACTACAAAACCTGCGAGAGCATTCATAGATGCAGGGTGAATTGAAGTAGTAGCCAACCCTGCTAAACGACTACGCCCATATCTCAATCTAAAGCCCCCTGTCGCCATTGGTTGCGAAAATACGGGGCGACCTGCGAGAACATCGGAAATGTATTTCTTGTTGGGTTTGACGGTATTATCACCGCCTGTTTTTGAACCCTTAGCGAATGGTCTTAGCCAATCCCAACCATCAAGACCTAAAGCATCTACATACTTCAAAATCTTAGGTGCTTTCAAAACCAATCCTTCACAAAGAACCAATAGCATACCTTCACGGACTTTGTTTGTTCTTACTCTTGGTAAATCCCTTTGACCTGTAACTTCGTTGCCTACACCTTCACCATCAATGTAAATGGGACAAGACTTCACAATGGTTTCAATTTCGGGATTAGAGGGTCGGTGTTGAAGTCCTCTCGCATACGCACCTGTTTCTTCCTTATACCGTTCAATTTCTTCAAAAGACATTATCGGTGCTTTCAAATCAAAATCTCTTCTAATAATGTCGGCAATTAAGACTGAAAGTGCTTGCCCTGTTCCCCCTGCACTTCTAATCGGACCCGCATAAGAAACCGCTAAGGTATGTGTTGAGTCTTTGTTTTTAAGAATCCTTGCTGATACTACACCTTCAAGTGGTGCAACGAGAATACCTTCGGTTAATACCGCTAAACCTGCACAAATGCCGTGATAAATAGCCATTTCACTAAGTCTTTGAGAATCGGTATCGGGAGTCCATAGACCGCCTTTTTGCGATTCAAATTCTTTCATGGTGTCTTTGTAATCAGCAACGATTTCATTAGCAAAACCTAATTTGTTGCCGATTCCTTCACATTCAAAACAAGGACTTTCCCAATTGCCTTTTTTCTTTACGCCTGTGCCTCCACAATCGCTACAATCCATGAGCGTTCCGTAAAGGTATGATTCAGCACAAACAATCCGAGCGATTTCAATAGCGACTCTTTCACGATTGCCTTCAAAGTCTTTCGTCAAAGTCCGAATCTGTTCAGCCGTCTTTCTTTTGTGCAAGAAATCCAACAATTTTTGTGTTCGGTCTGCTAAATCATTTGCCTTTGGTATTTCAACGGCATTTTTTGGGTCATGTCCCTTTGCCCTCGCCTGTTCTGCGATTTCATAAGCGTGATTTGCTTCGGTATGAAGTCTTTTCAAGTAATCTGTATATGACCCCATGATAACCAATTGTCCGAACCTATACTTAAACCATAATATGAACGGGGTGGGATTTGAACCCACGAACCATTATAGACAGGAGTTTAAGCCCTGCGCCTTTGACCATGCTCGGCTACCCGTTCAATAAAGAATAGATAGCAACAAGTATATAATCATTATTGCATTTCAGCCATTCTTTCGCTCAAAAGCAAAAGAGCAGAAGCCCATAGGCCGACGAAAATACCCAAATTCTCATCACCTGCGACATAAATTGCGATACTTCCTACGATTGAAGCCAAAGATGAGATAAGTCCAATTTTTTTCCAATTCATTCATTCACCTCCTTTTCAACATCATTTGATTCCTTTTCAATAAATGCAAGAGTTATTGTATTTAGCAGAAAGTTAAGAATGCCCCATCCGATAAAAGCCCAACCTATGAGGCTTAAATTGACCAAAAACATTTCTCCGAACCCGCCTTCAATCCATTCAATAGCAACATATCCCGCATTAACAACAAGGAACAGTCCTAAGACGACCCAAAGAGCCATCTTTTTAATTTCATCAATTTCTTTTACCCAATCCATGAAAACACCTCACGCATCAGTCAATCTTTGAATCAATTCGGCTTTCTTACCACTTACAGGTAATCCCTTAGCCTTGAGTCTTTCTTTCAATTCAGCGACAGTCAATGACAACAAATCATCCACATCGTCAAGAATTTCTTCCTTTACATCATCAACAACGGTTTCAACATCTGTATCTAATACGCCATCCTCTTTTACATCTTCAAGGATTTCTTCTGCGGCATCTGCAACAGTTTCTAAAGCATCCTCAACGACTTCGGATAATTCAACATCAAGCCCCGTAGTATCTTCAATGACTTCTTCTAAATCATCAACGGCTTCTGCTAATTTTGCTCGCAGGTTTTTGTCATTTCTCAATTTATTCAAAATCAGTAGTCCGATAGTCGCAAGCAAAATAGCAACAAAAGTCCATTGTTCAGCGTTCATAAGCATCCATTATTATAACTTGTATTTAATGGTTCACAAATCCGACACATTCTTTCGGAAATACCTTTCCTGTTTAGGAGAAGGGGGTATTTTTCGGGGTCAGTAATTTGGATTCGCATAAAGTTTGCGACCACATGACAGGATTTCCCCGTATTCATTGTTGTCTACATCGTTTCCGTTGTAATCACACCAAAAAGGATTAACTCTCGGATTGTAAGCGACTTCAAAAATAGAAGCGTAAGGATATTCCGATTGCCGAGCCAATGAACGAAGCACAACACGCCCTGCACGAATCCATGCACAAACGGTTTTATTTGCCCCGCAATTGATTTTTTCTGCGGTAGTCCTTTGATTTTTCAAGACGCAATCATAGATAACCAATTGGTATTCTTCGGGGTCATAATAATTGACCTCACCGTTTGACAAGTCTTTTACTTGCCACTTCATAAAATTCTCGCCCTTTGCCAAGTGAAATCGGATTTGATACTTCCTCTCCATAGTCCACCCTAAGAAGCCATACTACTTAAACAATTTGTTCAGTAAATGACTTTTGCTTCCATTAGATACCCACCTGCAATCAATCCACTTAAAATTACCGTAGCGGGTCCGAGAGTCATACCGATAGGACTACTTTCACCTTTCAAGATGTAAGGAATTGAATGAAGTGTTTCTAAGACTCCTGTTGCCATAAGTCCTAAAGCCAAAGTATAACCTACTAAGTGAAGAGGTTTCTTTTCTTTTGCATAATACATTTTTGGATAATTTTTCATAATGTTCACCAAACGAAATGTGATTGTAAAGTATTAGAAGGTCTTAGTGTCATTTCTGCATTAGAAGTGTTTGCTTCTTCTTCTTTTAAGGCATCAACGGCTTCTTGGTAATCGTCTTCGGAATCCAAACCATATTCTTTAGCAATTTCCAAATATGTTTCAAATAATTCAATTGATTCGGGTTCGGGCTTATCAATTACTTTTGCATCAATTGGAGTCCCGTTTTTGAATACAACAAGAAGTGGTTTGTCCTTACTTTCGGAAGAAACCGTCAAAGAGGATTCATTTTCACGGAAAGTCCCTTCAACAATCCCTACGGAATAGGCATCATCACCATTGTTCCCGACAGGTGCAGTAGGTTCTAAGAAATTAGTAGCCGTTAATCCGACAGGAGTAGTATCTCTTAAGCCAATCAAATAATAGACGACACCGCAACCGCCAATGATAGTTAATGCAGGTAATAAGTATTCTCTCAAGGTGTTCACCTATTTCTTATTGGTTGCTTTTGTTATCTAAAACCGCCCCCAAGTATTGATAAAAGAAAAGGATTTTCTTTCATACCCCTCTCCGAAGGCTCAAGGAAACCTTGAAGGAATGTGTCGGTAAAGAAATCAAAGCAAGCGATAATCAATTCTTACATCAATCGGTCCGTAGCCCTGTGCGTTTCCTTTTCTCAAATAAAACAATTGAAACTTTCCTGTTGCTCTTTTCTTTTTCTTATCAACATATTTTCCAACAGGCACGAAGTCAATAGTATTAGAAAAGTCAAAATCCTCATCAATGTTTCCCGTAGGTTCATCAAAATGAATATCATATCGTTTTGTAATGTTTTCTAAGACAGTTACTTTCTCGGATTTATCCCTTCGTTTATCCTTCATATCGTCTAATACATTAGCATTTTGCTTAAATTTGCGTGATAAAGAAGCATTTTTCACATTGACCCTCAAGAATTTCTTAGTGATTGCGTTCATAACTTCTTTTTGATAAGCCTTTGCTACTTGTTCGGGTGGTAGTGTAGAAAACATTGAAACATCTAATTGCCACCAAATGTCAGCGTATTCTTCGTCTTGATTTTTCTTATTTTTAGGTTTATTTGCATCGGGTCCGCTTAAAACACCCCTGCCCTGTATTTTCCCATCAAAAGAAAGCAATTCACCATAATACACAATTTCATATTCATAAACAGGAACGAAATTACATTCCCAAAAATTGCCTCTTTTTTCAATGATAGGAATGCCTTTGTAGGTCTTTTTTGACATAGTTTTTACGGTTGTTTTCAATTGTTTAGCAGAAGCCGTAGCGGAATTGCCGTTGTGAATAAGAGTCAAGAAATCTTCTATTTTGTCTTCGGGTTTGCGAATGACTTTGATTGCTTTTCCTACTTGTGTTTTCAAATCAATACCTTGTTTGTCGGCATATCGTTTGACGGTTCTTCGTGTAGTCTTTGCTTGTTTTGAAGCCCTTTCAATACCCCAACCATTTCTCGCCATCAAATCTAAGGCGAGTTTAACACGGTTTTCGGTTTCCTCATTCATAGGCTCACATCATTACTTTGGTTGCATTCATTATTTAATGGTTTTTGTTGTAAAGCCAAATCAATTCACGGATTTTTTCATGCACGATATACCGACCATCTTCAAATACCGTAAATCCCATGCAAAAGAAATGAAAATAATCCTTTCTTGCTACATATTCCATCAAATCACGGATAGGTTCTTCACTTCTTTCTTCCCAAATTTCATCGGGGTGTTTATCGTTGTAAAGTGCCGTCAAGAAATCATACCTTTCATCCCAATCCATAGCCTTAACCATAATCAAGAATTTCGGGTAGTAATACCCATGAATGAAAGCCCATGAGAAGTCATCCTTATTCATAAGAACCCTCCCAATCACGCTTAACTAATAATTCACCATTTCCTAAATCCTCAATGAGTTTTGAGCCATCGGGTAAATTGATTTTGAACAATTCTTTTAATTGTTTATTTCTTCCCTGCCTCTTTGCTAATTCGTTAATTTTCTTTCTTGAAACCGATGCACCATGACCCATTCCTTTATCAAAGGTTGAAACGATTGCTCGGTGCAATTCCAACATATCAAAGTCAATACCTTGAAGCAGACTACTTTTCGGCAATACACCTGTTAAGGTTTCCAATGAGGCTTCAAACATTTTTGTTCCCATTGTTACATCGGTTGGGTCTAATTTATCCCTTCCGTTTAACCTTGCATATCCTCTAATCAATGTAAGCAAACCCGCCCATTTTCTGTTATCGGTTTTACTTCTTGTAGCGAATGCTTCTTTGAAGTTATCGGTTTCTTGAATCCTCACGAATTCGGATTGAATAATGTTTTTGAAGAACCCTAATTGCGGTTCAAGTCTTGAAACATAAAGCAAATATTCCTTGAAGAATTGACGAATGATACTTAACTCTTCGTTTTTGGATTTGTTTTTGCTTTTCCTATCCATATTTTCAAGGATTTTCATTCGGATTCTTTCTTCTGCGTTGGGGTCATCGTTTAACACAGGTTTTGCGAAAATGATAGTAAGTCTTGAAATAATAGGCAAAGTATATTTTCCAAATGCCGCTAACATTTCGGTTTTATCATGGTTATCTTCGTTCCAATAATTAGGCGGATTACCAAAGAAGCCCATGTTCAGCATAGCATGGCGGGTAACATCCATTTTGCCTTTTTGTAGCGAATAAAAGCCATCGGACATGACATTCAGCATTTCACCGAACACATCTTCATCCATTGTTTGAAATTCCGAGAACACAAGGCGACTATTATTCATTTTAGGAAGCAAACCTAATTCAATAGAATTCAAGTCATCACTTGACATAGCACCGAATAATGCGGCGAAAGTAGATAGTTTTCCTGTTCCCGCCATTCTGCAACGGACTAAGGGACTAATGACTTTATCAACCAAATGGTTCTTACCTTCACCCGGATTTGTAATCAGTCCGAAGTGAATCATATCCTCTTTTTGATAAGGACTCAAGCAAAAGAGCATGACGGCTTCTTTCAACGATTGGTCAGCGTAAAATTCCGACCAAATGGATTCATCATCGGTAAGAATGTCAAGTGGTGTAATGTTTTCGGATTTGCACAATTCCAAAAAAGCCTTGATTTGTTGAGGCTCTAATTGGCTCTTTGTTCCGTCATCAGCCCATTCAATTTCTTCAACGACAAACAACCGTTTTCTATTAAGGTTGGTGAAAGCACCCTCAATTTTAATCGGTTTTCCTTCTGCGATTGATACCCGAAGAATCTTGTCATAAGAAGCCAATGTTGAATTAGATAAACCACCTGCAAGGTATTTCGCCCCGCAATTATGGATGACGCATTCAGCCGAGTTTTCTCCATCCGAAACGGAGAATTCAATCATTGTTTTATCTTTTCCCGCATCCTTGTTTTTGATGCCAACAGGACTCCGTTTGGTTGCGACACCAATACCTTGAACCGTGTTGCCTTCAATGAGGGAATCAATAATCGCTGAAACATTTTCTTGTTTTTCAACAATTGCACCGTTGGATAATGAATGTGTCCCATCAACCGTTTCCTTGATGAAGTCAAGAATGGTCTTTGGTATCATGTCATCACCTTCGGTAGCATACGCTCAAGCAAACGAAGTCGCTCAAACGGTTGTTGAACAAGAAACGCCAATCCAACCGCATTCATAAAACCTTCGGAGGCGACAGGGGGTTGAGTATGTTTCCGATGTTCGTTGGTTTTTACACCTTCAATCACGGATTCAGCACCCAACCACACCTGCCGCACAGGGGGTTTCATGCGGGAAGGGTAATCCCACAGGAATGCGATAAGTGGAGTATGCGAACCTTGATAAATACCGTTGGTAATACCGTCAATCAATGAAGAGTCATCAACCCGAATCATGCTTCGGGCATTTGGTCCTCGGGGATTGCAGGGATAACGACATCATCACCGCTTGCGTCAAGACGGAGGGTGAGTTTGTTGAAAGTGCGACCTGTCTTCTCGGAGGTTTGCTTGGTTCGGACAAAGGACACTTGAAGAGGAAGTGCGTTGCCGTTTGCGGCTTGTCCTTCAACGAATTGAGAGAAGTGGTTGCATTCATATCCCGAAACCCAAAGAGTCATTCTGCGACCTTCGTTGTTCGTGTCAATGAGGTTCACGGCAGTAGATACACCGTAGTTTCCTTCAATGCCCTCGTTGTAGCCTTCAATGATGTAGCCTTGATAAAGAGTATCAAAGTCTGCTTGGAGGCGGTCACGGTTTGGGTAGACAGTAGTTCCCGTTGTGGTTGGGGCTTCTGCCTTTGCTTGTTCCAAAAATGCTTCAATTTCCGATTTGTTTTCTTTGCTCATATTTTTCACCTGTTTTTTGTTTCCGCCCTATTTCTTGTCGGGCTTATTCTATACTTGTTTGAAGGTGTATATAACCGTTCACATGAAATCGGCTATTTTCACAAGGCATATTCTACATCAAAATCATAGAAAATAATGTTTCCTTCATCATCTAAGCCGTAATTTTCGTTATGAAGGTCGGAAAACTCAACATCATATTCCTTTCCCCAAGACCGTAATTCATCAAGTGCATTCTGTATTTTGGTGCTTAATTCTTGTTTGATTACGCCCGAATACCTTTTCAGGTTTGATACCCTTTCAGTCTTGTAAGTAGGTGTTACCCACATAGCAAACGGTTTATTATACTTTACAATGTGTTCATATACTACATTTTCTTCTTCCATCTGTTCTTGTAATTCTGTATTTCCGACCCCTGCGTTAAAGTAATAGTATTTAGGAAGGACTTTGCATACTCTCCATTCTCCACTTTTTGTTTTTTGAATGTAATCGCTAATGAAAATGGCTTGCCTCAAATTATCATTATTATCAAGTCGCACAATTTTCAGCGTATCGCCATCGGGCAAAGTAAAAACAGTAGCATTATATCCCGATTTTAATTTTACGCCTATGTTTTCAGCATCTTTTCTTGAAAAGTGAGAAAAAGCGGATAAAATACCCAAAAAAGCAATAAAGCCCCCTGCCAAAGTCCTTTTACTCAATTCAATTCCACCAATGCCGACTTTCAAAATCAGCACCGAATCCATCTTCAACACCAAACGAAGGCATTTTTCCTCTCGTTTTCAAAAGTGCGGCGAATCCGATAGCCAATAATCCGATAATAGCCCAATTGACGCTCATGCTATCAGCATTTTGAACAAACATAGTATCTGCGGCATCAACGGTAATACCTCCTTTCGGACCCTCAATATCCATGATACCCATGTAACCTAATTTACCTAATGCTTCTTGAAATGCGAACCAATCAACCCCTGCATCATTTTTTAGGCTACCATCAACGGCATTTTTGTTATAGCCATTGGATTCATTGATACTGTTAAATTGTTCTTCGGTCATGTTTGGGTGGCTCATTTTCATAGCCTTCCATAAGATTTCACGATTCGGGAATACTAAAATGCGAACCCGATTGTGAATTACTTTTTCACCATTGGAGTCTTGTTGATGAGGATAAACGACATATTGGACTACATATTCATTATTGTCCCTGCTTTTCATAAATTCTCCGAGAATATCGGTTGAAGAAAAGTATTGACGACCTGTATAGATTTTGCCGTCTTTGAGAGGGTGTCCGTGAATAGTCCACTTTCTTTGAGATTCTGTAAATCCGTTTTTCTTTCCATCCTCTTTGGATTTTTCTTTGGGATTGACTTCAATTCGGGATTCATCACCGTAAGAAGGTTCGCCTAATTCATAGCGACCATTGACTTCATAAACATAACTCATCCATTCCCTATGCAAATGGGTTTGGTCGGAGTATTTTTTCATTTCTTGAATGGCATCATCGGAAAACTTATCCCATTCTTTACGCCAAACCTTTTCAGTCATAGTATTCAATTGTCGGTTTTGCTATCTAAAACCCTCAATCAATATCCCTTGACTTTCAAGCCCCGTTCATAAATCCAATCATCTATTTGGTCAGCATCAACATTAACACGGCAAAGGTTGGTTTTGTTTTCACAGTATGCACAGTCAATGTAAAGAATCCATCCAACCCATGCCCCATCGGTTGAGGCTTGACTATTCTTGACGGGGTGGCAAAGAAGGGGTTTGCCCGAAACACTTTTGCTGATAACTCGGCTCATGTTTTCTATACGGAGGCATCCCCTATTTAAGTATTGTCAAGAATCAATAAGAAATGCTTACGGTTTCCCCACCGTTATTCCAATCAGTTTTGATTTCAAACATACGCATTCTTTTCAAAATATCCATGAAGTCTTGATTCTTAGTAGTAAATACTGCGGAAGTCTTACTTTTCTTACCCGTTTCTTTGATATTGAAGTAATCAGCAACCTTCTTAGCACCTTCAAGGGTGTTATCAACAACGATTTCGTTTCCACCATCCCAAAGACCTGTAAAAATGGGTTGAATCATTTGCCAATCACGACCTAATACTTCGTCTTTTGAAAAGTATTTTATGTCACCTGTTTTCCAATTGACCGCCTTTACTGCGCTCTTATCAGCGACCTTATTCAATGCCTCAATTGCTTGTTCTCTTTTGATTCTTTCTTCTTCTGCGATAGTATCAAAGATTGCCGACATAAGACCTTTAACGAATTCATCATAATCCTCAACATCAATACCGCCTTCTTCAAGTGCTTCTTCAAATGCTTTTTTAATATAATCTTCTAATTCTGCGGCGGTTTCTGCAAATTCTTCTGCTTCTTCAACCAATTTTTGCATTTCTTCAATTTCGGGAACATCATCGGGATTAACCCCTTCATCTTCACAAAGCGATAATGCTTCGTTAAGTGCCTCATCTGCATCTTCATATTGCTCAATTGCTTCTTCGGAATCGGGTTCTTTCATAGCCTCTTCTGCATTATCTCTTGCATTTTGACATTGTTCCTTCAAAGCGTCAAGTATTTCTTGACCTTCGGGTGAAAGAGCAGGTTTTCCATCATCGGAGGGATTTTCACCATCTCCGCTTTCACCTTCGTTATCGGAATCATCATCGGAATCGGATTCACCTTCATTATCGCCCGATTCGTCGGATTTTCCTTCTTTATCTGTTTCTTTGTCGGATTTTTCACCCTTTTCGGAATCGGAATCGCCTTCGTTATCGGAGTCGGAATCACCCTCACCGTTTTCGCCTTCTTCTCCGCTATCGGAATCGGAATCGGAATCGGAATCTCCTTGTTCACCACTTTCGGAATCGCCATCGGAGTCATCACCATCTCCGCTATCGGAATCGGAATCGCCTTGTTCACCTTCCCCTTCACCTTGACCGTCTGCATCACCTTCACCTTGACCTTGCGAAGAATCTTGGGAATCGGATTCAGTATCGCCACCATCACCTTGACCTTGTGAATCGGAATCACTTTGACCATCACCGCCTTCGGAATCAGTATCGCTACCTTCTCCACTACCTTCACCGCTTTCGGATGAGTCGCCTTCTTTGTTACCTTGAAGTTTTTCTTTTAGTGAATCGGGAATTTCTTTTCCTTTCTTTTCACCCTCTTCAAATGGATTTTTTGATTCGCCTTCTTCTTCATCAGCGATATTTTTATCGGAGTCTTTGTCGGAATCGCCATCGGAGGGTTCACCATCACCGTCAGCATCTCCATCTCCCTCATCGGAATCACCTTCGCCTTCATCATCGGAGGGGTCGCCATCGGGAGAGGGCATTCCTTTACCTCCACCGCCACCACCACCGCTTCTTGTAGAAGGCAATTCATCTTCATCAACGCCTGTGTTA
>Ga0208547_1000099_pt1 | contig 41188 bp, 52 predicted proteins | sample DEB08_DNA_5_FD_185501 | JGI IMG/M metagenome (GOLD analysis project Ga0208547, IMG submission 185501) | Aqueous microbial communities from the Delaware River and Bay under freshwater to marine salinity gradient to study organic matter... | ecosystem: Environmental > Aquatic > Marine > Coastal ...
AATGTATCTTTTGCCTCACATAAATTGCTTGCTATCTACACCCAGTAGCCTACAAGGTAAAAGGAAGGTGGATGAATAAGCCACCATAAGTACACCTTATAGGCTACAAGCTGTCAACCCTCGACACTAAAAGGGCGTTAGCTCATCGTCTTTGGTCTCTTTCTCCATGGCTAACCATTCGAGAACATCTTCTTTCTCTGCTTTAGTTAGGTCACTCCACTGAACTACTTCGTGATTGTACTCACTGCCACCATCGCCTTCTATGCCACTGTGTCGCATATTAACTGGCATATTGTCTTGGTAGATGAACTGTGGTTTGAAATGCTCTGCTTTGCATGCCACTGGGTTAGGCCAACGATACTCTACATTGATACCTAGCTTACCTTGTAGCTTGCTCCACTTTGCAATAGCGTCCTTTGCACTCTCGGCTGTCACCTTGAATGCGTCTTTGTAGCCACAGAATTGGTCTGTAGCTGTGATAATATATGCTTGCATATATCTCCTTTCTGTTTGTGTCTTGATAAATATAATTGATAGCTCGCTGTTTAAACAACAAGCTATCTATATACTTACTTGTAATCTTTTCTAAGATTTTCCGGTAACTCTACAACAGTACTGGAACCACAAGCCATACATCTGAAGTTGTCACCAACTTTTCTGTAGACTGCGATAGATACTCTTGCAATCAATCCCCAACCTTGGGCAATTGATTTGTCTGATGAACCTGGGCAACTTTCTGCTCCTGTGCATCTGACTGCAACTGTAGTCGAACCTTTACCGATTTTATCTTCTAACATTTTTGAATGTGGAAGATAACCTAAGCTCTCAATGAAGTCTTTGACTAACAATGTGAACCCTGGGCCTGCAACAGTAGCTGTTGGTTTACCTTCGGCACCTAGATAATTCTTGATTATTCTAGCGAACCTTGGGCCATGGCCTACTTTAGGAGGCAACACTGCATGTGTAACTTCGTGGGCTACAACTTGTGCTGTCTCGATACATTCGACTAGGTTACTGGCTCCGAGTGTAGGCTTGATAAAGATTTCTCTAAAGTTTCCTGTAGAGTGGCCTTCATAGTGGCATACACCGATAGCGTTACCCATCTTGTTACCTGTAGGCATGAACCCCATAGATAATTTAATATTTTCTCTAGGTACTACTGGAACATATTCCTCTTTTATTTTATTGTAAAAGAAGTCGGCTACATCGTTGAGCCATTCCTCGCGTGTGCCTTGATATACTTTTCTATGTGTTGGGTTTTCTGCCAACAATTGTTTTTGTGTATTCATGTGTCTCCTTTATTGTGTCTTACAATAATAGCGGGCATAGGATATATGCCAACTCCTATTGAATAGCTTGATATAGCTATCATAAAACGCACTGTTTAAACAATGCGTTCTAGTTAGTTATAATATGCTATCTGTTCTACGAATTTGGTCTAACTCAATAACAGCATTTTGCAACATGGTGATTTGTTTCATTAAGTTAATTTGTATTTGTTCAACTTGTTTTTTATGTGTCAACTCACTCTCACCTTTGTAAAAAAGGTTTTTTTTGGTTTTTAATGTAACATTTTCATCAAAATCAACATTTACATTTACAAATGCTGTATCTTCAACTATAAAGATTGTTGTGCAATCTCCTAGTAAATGAACATTTGGTTCGTTTAATTGTATATAGCTACTCATATTTTCTCCTTTATCTATTGGTATAAATACCATAAAGCCTTGCTGTTTAAACAAGGCTCTAGCTATTTATATAATTAGTCTTGTAGATAGCTATGTTTTTCAATCAATTTGATTAAGTCTTCATTGAATGAATGTGCGTTACTATCTTCCATCGCATAAACGAAGACTGTTGCAATTAAGCTTGGGCTCCATGCGAATAGTTTGGATAAAGTAACTCCTAATTTACTTTGTGCGGTGATTAAGTCATCATCGCTAATAGTGTCAAGATTTCTGAGCGTCCAAACAATCTCGTTAAATTCGTCTGTTCGCTCAACGCATCTATCTATTATTTGTTTTTCTAACTTTATATTCATTATTCTCCTTTATCTATTGGTATAAATACCATAGAACCTTCGAGGGGGTCGAAGGCTCTAGCTATCTACTCGATTTCTCCATAACGATGTTCTATAAGTAAAATTAGATTACTTACTATATCATCACTTGCTGAACATTTTCCTAATGTTGTCTCTACAACATCGGTTATGTCATCTCTTAAAGAGTTATCGTCTTTTATATCTTCGTTAAAGAATTGTTTTGCTCTTTCTTGCATAATTCTTTGCTTTTCTTGTTCGGTCATACTCATGTATTCTCCTTTATATAGTGCTAATTAATAGCTTGTAACACACAAGTGCAACATATGAACACTATGAAGTGTTAATAATCTTATGTGCTACAAGCTACCAACTAAGGTAGCTAATAAAGGTTTTAGCTAAGAATGCGTACAGCTAATAAGGGTATATGGCCTGTAAATCTGCAGTCTGATTGGGTAACTATCGTCTAACCTGTGGATGATACTTCGGGCTTAATCTAGGTATCGTTTTAGATATTGTCGAAACTTTCTCAATGGTAGATTTTTTCGCTTATGAGGTCGTGTTATGCCTTCGGGCCAATCTCGGTCGTCTGAGCCGGATAAAACTCCTTATCGTTAAGAGTGTCTAGGTGTCTCCGGTGGGCTTAGTGGGTAGGTATCTCGGGCCAGTATGGTTCTTTCCGAGTATTTAGTTGCATCCTCTAAGCTGTACTTGTCTCGCTCATTTCCTTAGCTATTTTTGGTGAAAGTTAAGGGCCTCTCTACTGTGTTTGTTATTAATAACCTTAGGGGGATTTTCTTTACTTGTCAACAACCATTGAATAGACAAAGAAAAAATATAAAATATGTAGGGTGAAATAGCCTATAAACATTGGGGTTTTTGCTACATAAAAACACATGAAAAAAAACTTTAAAAAATCTAAAAAAACTTTGCTGATTTGCACCACAAAACACTCTAAGACTTTTCGCCGGCACCATCCATTGAGAGAGAAGGAGAGAGAGAAAGAAGTTAGTAGTCAAGCACCCTAGGGGCATTTGTTTAAATTTCTAAGGTACTCTTTTTCAAGCTGTATGAACAACTAGGTAAAACAGATACAAAGGTGGATAGAACCACAAAGAAAGAGAGAATAGAATTGGTAAAAACTACCAATAAATAAAGGGGAGAGGTTAAATGTGTGCCCTCTTGTTATTTATAGTGTGACCGCTAAAGATATGCTGTTAACTAATCCAGGACCCACTATATATAGCCCTGTTCCTTTACTAGCAAGTTATTACTTATTTAAGATGTTAAGTAGTTCTTACCCTGTGCTACTCCCAACCCAAACCGAATAACTCCATATAGTAGCTATATAACATATGTAGAATAATAGGCTTTTACCCTAGTTACCATGGTCAGACTAATCCACTTACTTGATGTCTTATCTATTAGATTGTTCTAAAAGTCTGCAATCTAATGTGTTTGTGTAATTCAACTATACCATAAAAATAATATAGTAAACTGATGTAGGGTATTTTTTTTGTAGGCCTCCTTACTTAATTAAATACCCCACATAAATTACGACTATGCTATTATTACTAATAGATAGGTAACTTAGGGACCTCAAAGGTTTTTCATAAGTTCCTCCTTTCTATTGTGTATGTTAAGTTTAGGTCCTACTGGCAACAGCAGGGCCTTTACTTTATGGTATAGTTTTTTTATGAGTACATTTTTTTTATCAACAGATTGTGATGTCTGTCTGCATCCTTACTGGGAGGACCAGTTAACTAATGGTATTTGTGAAGGATGCCAGGAGTATGAAGAGGAATAAAAATTTTTTTTACCTCCCATAAAAACATAGATGCGGTAAATTAAATATACCTGGAAAGACCAGGTGTTGCATATGAGGATATGCTTCAATTTTATGAAAAGAAAGAAAACTTTTCATCTTTAAGTAATAAAAGTATGTGGTGTACTGGTGTAAAGAGATGTAATAGTTTTGTGGATTTCATATTTTTCATAACAGTTTGGACAACTGTACGAACAGAACCTCGCTTCGGCGGGGTTTTGTGTTATGCTTATCAAAAAGGAGTTAATATGCCAAAAGGTATCGGATACCCTAAGGGGATGAAAAAACCTAAGAAAAAAGGTAAAAAGAAAAAGAAGTAGTATGGCTGAGTATCAAGGTAAATCTGTAACATTAAATAAACCTTCCAGGATTGGAAAAGGTGAACCAGGACATGGTCGTAAAAAGTTTAAGGTGTATGTTAAGGATGGCGACAAAGTTAAGAAAGTAATGTTTGGCGACCCTAACATGGAGATAAGAAAAGATAATCCGGAAGCTAGAAAATCATTTCGTGCTAGACACAAATGTGATACAGCATCGGATAAGACAAGTGCAAGATATTGGTCTTGCAAAATGTGGTAGGAGAGATATGGCCGGTAAAAGAGTAACTTGGAAATGGGGCGACAAAACTTATAGTGGAACTTTAATTAGGGAAACTAAAACACATAAGTATGCCAGGACCAAGAATGGTAAAACTAAGGTCATACGAAAAAAAGTTTAATTGAAAGTAGCATGCCCTAAGTGTGGCCTATACTTAATATACGATATAGACAGGTCTAAAATGACTTGTTTAAACAAAGAGTGCGAGGGATACAATAAATGACAAATGTTAAATTATGCTTTGCACAATCTTGTCATAATGTATTAAAACCACCTAAAAGAAAATTTTGTTCTGCTACCTGTTCTAAGGCCTACCATAATAAAAAATTTTACGCCCAACAACAAGGCGCAGTCTATGAACCCGAACATGATGGTAAACCTGTAGCACAACCTAATGTACAAAAACGAAGAGGTGTTGTGTATGATGCTCTTGTAGAAAAAGAGTTAGGACCATTAATACTTAAAGGTGATTTAAAAAAACAAGATGCCGCTGCACTCTTAGACTGTACAAAAGCTGCTTTATCCTATGCATACGCTGCATGGATTGAAGATATGGAGACTAAAGAAAAAGCAGAGAACTGGACTTTACCTGCTAAGGCAGAGAAGTCATTAGCTGACTTTAAGTTATTTAGAGATAGGTATTTTCAAACAGAGACTGGTGAACCCTACCAAACTCCGGAGTTTCACATTAGATGGATTAAATCTATTCTTGAAGCTATAGAACATGGAAATCAGCAGATGATACTATCTCCTCCACGACATGGCAAGACTGACCTACTAATTCATTTTGCTGTATGGCTCATAATTAAGAACCCTAATGTTAGAATATTGTGGGTAGGTGGTAATGAAGAGATATCTAAGAATGCTGTCGCTTCAGTAATAGACCAGTTAGAAAACAATGAAAAACTTATCGAAGAACTCTGCCCACCTGGAAAAAGTTTTAAACCAACTAGCAGAGCAGGAAAAGCGTGGTCGCAAAGTGGGTTCACTGTTGGCACTCGTACTGTTACCGGTATTAAGTCTCCTACCATGGTTGGTATCGGTCGGGGTGGAAAAATTCTTTCACGAGATTGTGATATTATCATAGGCGATGACTTAGAGGACCACTCTTCTACAATGCAACCTGCATCAAGAGAGAACACAAGAACCTGGTGGACAACAACTTTATCTTCTCGAAAAGAGGAACATACAGCTTTAATTGTTATTGGCTCCAGGCAACACTATGACGATTTATATTCTCATCTACTAGACAATGAAAGTTGGAATACAATAGTAGAAGAGGCACACGATACAGGGTGTACTTTACCCGATTGGAATGATGAAGCTCACCAAGACTGTATGTTGTGGGCAGACAAAAGAACTTACAAATGGTTAATGGGTAGAAAGTCTGCTGCAGAGACTACTGGTGGTAGAGCTATTTATGAGATGGTCTATTTGAATGTTGCAATGCCTGATGGTATGGCATTATTTGACAGCGTTGAGATAGAAGCATGTCGTGACCAAAGTAGAGAAATAGGGCAGGTACCTGCAGGAGTTAGGTTAATTGCAGGACTTGACCCGGCATCAGTTGGATACCAGGCTGCATTCTTATGGGGATATGACCAGGCATCTAACAAATTGTATATGATTGATATGGAAAACTCACTAGGTGGTGGTATTCCACAAGCATTAAAGATAATGAAAGAATGGTTTGTAAAATACAATCTAGCCCACTGGGTTATTGAAGAGAATGGTTTTCAGCGTGCAATTAGACAAGACCAATCTATTAGAGATTTCGCAGGTAAGCATGGTGTATTTTTAGAAGGTACGCAGACTTACTCTAACAAACATGACCCGATATTTGGTGTTACAGCTATGAGGCCATTGTTTGAACAACAACTAATTTCTTTGCCATATCTTGGATTTGAAGCCCAAGAAAAGGTAAACTTATATAAAAGTCAGTTGGTGTATTTCAGTTCTGCTCAAAATAAAAGCAGAAGTGTTGGACAAAAGTCTGACTTAGTAATGGCTAGTTGGTTTCCAATGAAAACTATTCGTAGACTTCAGAAGGAAAGACTTGCTACAATGGGACTTGAATATGAACCATCTTTTGGTGGATATGAAGGTAGTAACATAGATTTGGATAATTGGAGATAATGAAGACAGCAGAAGAAATTTACAGCAGGATATACGAGTTAAGAAGTCAACACGCAGATGTTATCAGTGAGAAAGATAAAATTAGAGCCATTATGAATGGTGGTGCTGATGGTATTAAAGCGTTGCTCGGTAAACAAATGCGAGACATGGACTATAACCAAATACCTGCACCTAACTTACTGCACTCCGCTATGGAACGATTTGCACAAAAACTAGGTAGAGCGCCGGATTTAAAAGTAGATATCTTTAATGATAAAGATAGTGAGAGAGCTACCAAGCGTGCAGAAAAACTTGAACGCATTGTGCATTCTTATGATGAAGCACAGAAATTAGATTTACAATTACCACAAGTTGGTCGATGGTTACCAGGTTATGGATTTGCTGTATGGGTATTAAAAGAAAAGAAAGATGCTAATGGTGTTCCTTATCCTTATGCAGAAATCAAAGACCCTTACATTTGTTATCCAGGATATTTTGGAGAAGGACAACAACCTAAAGAGTTAGCTGTTATACAACGCGTACCTCATAAGGCCTTAGTTGAAATGTATCCTAAGCACAAGAATGTTATTTTAGATGAGATTGATGCTGAATATAACACTATGGCTTATATGTCAAGTTATGACAAAACATGGGCTAACCAAAGTGGTACAGGTAAAGTTGTGGCAGAGTACTATGATGATGAAGGTACTTATATTTTCTTACCCGAAAATCAAATTATTCTAGACTTTATTCCTAACCCACTTAAATCCGGACCAAGATTTGTTGTGGCAAAAAGATTTAGTTTTGACCAAATGCAAGGTCAATTCCAACATGTTATAGGACTAATGGCTAATATGGCGAAGATAAATGTTCTATCTGTCATTGCAATGGAAGATGCTGTGTTTACAGAAACCAACATCATTGGCGAGATAGAAAGTGGACAGTATAAGAAAGGACGATTGTCAGTTAACTACTTGACACCTGGAAGCCAGGTATCTAAACCAACAAACAATCTACCCTATCAGCTGTTCCAACAGATAGATAGACTAGAAAGACATCTTCGTCTAGGTTCTGCATATCCAGTATCAGATGATGGACAAAGTCCTAATGCATTCGTTACTGGTAGAGGACTAGAAGAACTAGGCCAATCTGCATCATTACATGTACGAGAATATCAAGTTGTACTTAAAGATGCATTGGAGCAGATTGACACTAAGAGATTAGAGTGGGATGAGATTATGTATTCTAAAATGCGTAAGCCTCTTGCAGGATTTAGAAATGGAACTGCATTTAAAGAGACTTATGTACCAAGTTCTGATATTGCTGAAATGTATAAGACAAGAAGAATTTATGGTGTTATGGCCGGGTTCGATGAACCACAGAAAATTATTACAGGCCTACAGCTAAAACAACAGGGCATCATTGATACACAGACATTACAAGAAAACATGGATGGATTAGATAACATATCTCAAATCAATTCAAGAATTAATGCAGAGAGAGCAGAGAATGTTTTGTTTGAAAGTCTTATGGCACAAGCTGCACAAGGTAATCCTAAAGCAACAATGGCTGCTATTGAGATTAAGAAAAATCCTCAAAACATAAATAAAATTCTAGAAAAGTTCTATACTCCTGAGGGTGACGAGATGTCACCTGAGGAAGCCCAAATAGCGCAAGCTGCAGGACCGCAAGGCCCGCAAGGACCTCCTCCAGGATTAGCACAAGTGCTTGCCCAAGCTGCAGCACAAGGAGGTGGACAAGGTGCCTAAAGAATTTGACCCAATGGAAGAGACTGATAATCTTTTTTACAATATCATTAATGAAGAAGACTGGGATATAGAATTAGACTTTGATGATACAGACCCTAATTTAGAAGAACTTATTATTGATTTAGAAGGTACTCCGGCATTTTTTGAATACTTAGTTCCTGGACCTATGGATGGTGTTCTTATTAAAATAATGATGAGAAGATTAAATGAAACACAACAAAACAATTTTATGGAATTCTTTCAAAACATTGGAAACTTTTTAGAAGACGAGGATAAAAAATATGGTTAGATTAAGCGCATCAGAACAAGCTGCTAAAAAAAATACAGATTTAAAAGCTGACCCAGGATATGCAGACTTATATATTCCTAGAAAAGAAGGAGACGCAACAGGTTCATCCGGTATGGTAAATGATTTAGCTACTGGTCTAACTGCTGAAACTTCGGGAGAAGTAGCATCTGTACAGGGAGCTACACAAATGCAACCAAGTAGGCCTATGAAATTAGGAGAGCCAACTAAATTTCCAGGTGTATCTAATGTTAATGGATTACAAACTGGTACAGGTGGCGTACCTAAACCACAATTAGATTTTAATGGTTATATGGCCGGTCTCTTTGATAAATTTCAAGACCCAATAATTTTAGAATACTTCCAACAAAATGATGCAGCACCACAAGTTGTTGATACTAAACAAAATAACAGGTATGCCAACAAATTAAAGGAAAGCGATGCGGTCTAATGGTATATCATTCTCTGCAATGGACCTCGCTATTGCACATGCAGAAGATACGCTCAATAGGGTAAACTCTTACAAGCAGGGAACGCAAGAAACCAACTTAGAATTACAACAACGAATAGCTAACATGGGTAACGCCTACCCTACCCTACCGCCACAGATGGTAGTATATTCAGCATTAACAGGCTTAAATCCGGAAGATGACATGGCTTTGCAATTAGCTCAAAGAAATCAAGAGATACTTGCAAAGAAGTATGCACAGAAAATTGTTACTAAAGTAAATCCTTTTAAACGAGGTGTACAGTTAGGTATGCTTGCATTAGATGCTGCATTCCAACCTGTATCAAGAGGTTTCAAATCTGCAGTAGTTGCTGCACAAGAAACTGGACAATCAGTTCCACTTACAGTAGCAGGTGCTACATTAGGTGGTTTAGCTGAAACTTTTGTAAATCAATCTCCAGGACAAGAAGGTAGAACAACAGCTAATTTTCTAAGCAAAGTATTTAATCCTAGTGTTGGTGAAGCATTTATAAATGCAAGAGAAAAGTATGGACCAACAGAACTTAATTTAGCTTTGCAACAAATAAAGAAAAAGAAACCTCTTAACCTAGGTACTGGTTATTTACCATCTTCAATAGATTTAAGACAGACACAAACTTATCTTGATGAAATAAGAAAAGGTTCTGACGAAAGAACTGCAATGACAAGAGCTGCAGATATTTATGGTGCGCCAATTACAGAAGTGTTTGATAAAAGAGAAGACCAATTTAAATATCAAACAAAAACTGGAAAAGAGATAGACATATCTCCTGGACGAGTTGTTGCTGCACAAATGTTAGAGCCAGGTTCTACAGGATACAGTGTTGTCTCCGGTATTATTGATGGTGTCTTTAGAGTTGCAGCAGACCCAGTAAACCTAGGCCTTGCTTATGGTGCAGGTGTTAAAAATGCAATGAGAACAATGGTAAGTGCTAATACTAAATCATTAAAAGCTACTGATGATGTCACAAAATTTTCTAAACAATTATTTAAAACATTTTTGCCGGGAAAAACAGGTAAACAAAATAGAGCTATTTTTTATGGTAGAACACTAGATGATGTTAGAGCTACAGGATGGGGACAAAACTTTGGAGAAGCAATAGCAAAACTTAATGGCGATGAAGGTATGTCTTTCTTAAATGATATTCCGGAATTTAGAAATATTCCTATGTCAGTAAAGAAAGTACTTTTAGAAGTAGATGACCCTATACATGTATGGGATGTACTTGATGTTGTTGCTAAAGGTGGTAATTTAACTAATACACAATTAGACAATATGTTTACAATGATTAAATCTTATGTACCTAAGAAAACACAAATAGAACTTGATAGAGCTATACAACAAAGCAAGAATAATAAAAACTTTGGTCTAGGAGCATTGCCTGCTAAGCCTACAGTTACTGGTGAATTCTTTAACTTTGTTGGTAAATTAATTACTGGTCAAAGTACAGATGTTGCACCTATGAGAAAATTTGCAGGGATGTTTCAATCATCACAACCTGCTAAAGGATTGCTTGGTGTTGGCGCACAAATGCGTATGTCATTACCAAAACACATGCAAAGAGCTATGTCACTAAGACCACAAACTACAGCAATCATTAGTCAACTAGATGAAACAGCCTGGAACATAGATACAAACTTAAAGAATGCATTTGTTGATAGTAAGACTAGAGGTAAATATGCGCAGGAAACATTAGCTGCAAAATCACAATCAGAGCTAGATGATATTGTAAACAGAGTTAATCAGACGATTGCTAAATCAGTTGGTGAGCAAAACCCTAACTTGTTAGTGGATGTTGAAAGTCTAATTAAACAACAAGAAAACTTTGGCGCAGAAATGGAAGAACTAAGAAGTTATTTTAAAGGCACTACTGGTGGTTCATTATCTTTTAATGGTGTAATGGTAAAAAAGAAATACAAAAGAATTATTAACGACTTAGAAGGACATTTTAAAAGTTTAGGTATTAAGTATGATATTGACCAAGTAGAAGAGTTTGTATTTGAAGCAGTACCTAGTATGCACATGCTGTCACAAGCAGGTTCAACATTCGCAACAATTATAGACCCACAAGATGTAGTGCGAGCAACTAAAGCTCATCAAACATTAATTGGACCTACTGATACTTATTTAAGAGCATGGCTAGATAAGCCTAAAAATTTAGCAGAAGATTTTAACTGGACTGACTTTCTAAAAGTTCCTAGAAAAGCATTGTTAGATAATGTATCCGCGAACAAACTTACTTTGAAACCAAAAGGTCCTAAAGAAACTCTGTTAGATTATGTACAAAACAACATATTGAAACCTTTTTGGATGATACGACTTGCTCTCATGTTGAGAATAGCTCCCGAAGAAGCTATGCGTGCTGCATTCGGTGGCAAAGTAAACTTTATTACACATCCATTTCAAAGAATGGCCTTAAACTCAAATAAACAATTTGGTTTATTTGGAGATGAAGTTAGAGCAAATGAAGTAGCACAGTTGTACAACAACTTAGGTGAAATAGTTATGACTACAAGAATGGGTCCGGATGATATTGAGTTCTTAAAGAATATGATTGATGTAGATGACATAAAACAATTTCAAGCTATAGATTACAATAGGTCCCAAAAGTTAATAAAAACAAATCTACTAGAAACAAATCCACAAGGTGTTGTATCAGATTACATTGTTGATGCTGCAGTTAATAACTTTGATTTAAGAGATTTAAGATTTGCAGAGTTAACTGAAAAAGCATTTAAAACAAAAACTAAAAAAATAAAAGCTAATGCTAAAGGAAATATAGAGGGATTTGATGGAGTAACTTATAACTCTATGGGTGAAGCATTTATAAAATCCGGTGGGTTTACAACTGACCTAGATGAAAGAAAATTTATTGACTTACAAACAAGAAAACTTGCAGAAGGAGATGCATTCGTATCACCTTATAAAGATAAAGAGTTTAGCTTAGGTCAACTTGGAGACATAGAAACAAAAGCAAAAGAACTTAATATAAGCCCTGCAGAATATATAGACCAACAAATAGACAATGTGTTTTTAGATGATGACACTATTGGCCTGTTGTCTAAACAAAGTCATGTTATAGGAACTTATCAAGATGATGCAGGAAACTTTATGATTGATGTATCTGTTGCATTACAAGGTGAAAATGCTATTGCTAATGCTGTGTACATTGGAGCTAACTCATTTCAAGAAAGTGTATACATCGCTAATAGAGAGCTTGCCGAAAAAACAGGATTTGGTAAACCATTAATGGATGATAATTTAATTTATCTATACAGCAAAGTTAAAGGAGATGGTTATAAAACTGCAGGAGATATAAATATAGATACAGTTCTTAATAAGCCAACTATGGAAGCAATGTTTAAATCTAACTTTGATGCATTAGGACTAACAGTAGAAGAAGTTCAAGGTGCTGCTAAGGGTATGCCTGGAGGAAGTTTATTTAGTACAGATGAAAGTTACATGGCATCTATGGGTGAAGCTGCTATTACTAGAGGATTACTTGATGGAAGAAAAGATTTAGGAGAGAACTTAATGATTAGTGTTGATAAGTATTTACCTACTGGAAACATTAACCCTAGATACTGGGAAGCATTGTGGGAAGAATTGTACTTACTTGCATCAGACCCAATAGTTGTACCACTTGTTAATAAAGGTATAGATGACACAATGATATATCTCAGAGGTGAAGGAAAAGAAACCTTAGAAGAATTAGTTGCTAGAAGTTTTAATCCGGAAGATAAATTATATTTACAAAGTGACAAAGCATTAAGAGAATATTTAGAAAGCCTCCAATACAGAGTTGCACAAACTGTAGGAAATCCTACTGCTAAAATAATAGACCCAAGAACAGGTAACGAATTATCAGCAGAACTTGCTACAAGAGTTTGGTATCAGAATGGACAAAAACAATATCCTAAGTATATTGCTGATATGTCTGTAGGTTCTAATACAAAGATATTTCAGTTTATTAAAAATGGTGGTGTTATGGATAATAAAGATTGGTTACGATACAAGACACATATCCAAACATTTAAATTAAAAGAACGAGGAACAAACAATCAAGAATTTTTCAAACAATTTATCAAGCTGTTTAAACAGGAAGTAGATGCACAAGATTTAGGGCCTAAAGTATTGCCAAGAAGATTTGACCTACAAAATAGAATATCTGAAAGTGGAACAATGATTGTTGGTGAAGAGATACAAGCAGCAGGATACTTAGCTGATGTTAGATATGGTAATGATGCTTTCAACAGTTTATTGGAAACTGGATACAATGCATTGATATCTAAACCATCTAACTACTTAAACAGAGACCCATTATTTAGATATGCATTCTATGAAAATGCTATAGAGGTTATACAGTATATGGACGATGCAACTAAAGCAAAGTTTTTAAAAGGTGCAGAACCTTGGATTGATGGTAACAAACTATGGGATGAATTAATTGAAGCTGCTAAACAACCATCATTAGAGAATACTGTTACTAGCTTGCCACAAGCAGAAGAGTTATTAAAGACTGCAGCTATGAATGAAGTTAAAACATTATTCTATTCTGTATCACAACGACATGTTGCTTCAGACTTATTTTCTAAATACATTCCTTTCCCGGAGATATGGGCAGAGGTATTCCAATCATGGGGTAAATTAATTACAGAAAACCCACAAAAATTTAATAGAGCAAGAATAACAGTAGACAATGGTACTGAAGCTAAACCTTGGGACAGTGAGAATGGTTTCTTAGAGAAAGACCCATCAACAGGAAAACTTATGTTTAACTATGTTGATGTATTTAACATACTCACATTAGGTTCATTCAAAGCATTGGGTAGTGTTATTCGTGCATCGGGAGTTAAAGAAAACTTACCGGATGCTATTACTTCTCCATATCAAACAGCAGTATTTGGAGAAAGTCTAGAAGATGAAGGTGTACGAGCTACAGCTCCTGGTTACGCATCGGGACTTAACTTGATTGCACAGAATGGTTTTGCTCCTGGATTTGGACCAGTAGTAACATTCCCAATGAGAATATTCTTAAATGCTATAGGTGCGCCACAATCTGCTCGTAAGTTTTTCTTAGGAGAGTATGAAAGTTCCGGCCAGTTATCAGACCAAGGACCTGCATGGTTAAAAAAGTTTTTAACCTGGGAAAATTCACCAGATACAGATTTACAAAATGCATTTGCTACAACAACAATGGACTTATACAGTTCTTATGTACTTGCAGGATTAGTTGACCAAAGTGACCCAATAGAAGTTAACAAATTTATAGATAGAGCATTAAAACAAGCAGGAAATATTTATATTATACGAGGTGCGGCACAGTTCTCATTACCTACTGCAGTCCAACCAAGAATAGAAGTAGAAGATAAAAATGGAACATGGTGGGGAACACAAGTATTAGTAAATAAATATCAAGAAATGTTAATTAAAAATGGTTATGACAACTTTGCTGCACAAGAAGAGTTTATAGAAAAGTTTGGTATTAACCCTATACCATTGAAACAGCCTAGCTCTTACAAAACTGGTAAACAACCTGTGAAAGAAAATGCATTCTTTTGGTGGCAACAAGATGATAGAAAAAGATTATTAGAAGCTGATGCGTTACCTAACACTGCTTATTATATTCATCCGGATAAAGTAGAAGACGAATTGTTTTGGCCTGCATATTATCAAACAAGAAGCCAAGGACTGCAACCGGAGGAGTTTGGTAACTTTATGAGACACAGTCAAGCTATTTTTGAGTATGAAAAAGGTAAAAGAGATATAAAAGAAAATGTTCCGGATAGTTTACAAAGAGAAAAAATATCAGACCTTAAAGCAGAAATAGAAGAAGATTATGGATTTGATTTATTTAACTTTCAAGGTAAACCTAAATCTGCATCAACAAGAGAGTTATATGCAGAACTTGCTAGATGGGGTGACTATGAAGAGACAAGACAAAGCCCGGAGTATCCAATATTAACTGAGTACTTAGATTACAGAAATCAAATTATTGATGTATTATTAGATGGAGGAAGTTTTACTTATAAGGGTGAGACTATGTATGTCTTTAGCCCAACTAAGAAGTCAAGAACATTAAATGGTGTAGGCGAAGCACCAGTAAGAGCTAGAGAGATTATGACAATAATTTGGCAAGATTTGGTAACTAAAGGTAAAGATACTAACTTCCCACAGCTAGCTAATGAGGTGCTATTCTATGAGATAAGCCCTAATAATAGTGCAAATACAGGAGATTAATAAATGGAAGATGATTTAATAGACGAGTTGTTACCTGAAGAAGAAGGTACAACAGAAGAACCACAGAAAAAATATGCATCTATAGCTGAACTAATAAGCCAGTCATTTGCACAACCACTGTATTTCTTTACTGTTGAAACTCCTGGACCTACAAAAAAAGCTAGAGGAACAATAGAAAAGTTATGGTCTATAACAGAAGTTATGGAGAACACAGACTTTTCTGCGTTTATATCTGATGACACAAGAGCTAAGTATGCAGACATTGTTGCTAATCCTAATGTAGATGCACAAGCTAAAGTAGTAGAACTTATAACAGATGTATATGATGACATATCAACTGGTAAAAAACAATATGTAGTAGAAGCTGAAGGAACATTTACCCAACCAGGAAAAAATACAATAATTACTTTTAATGAAAATAAAACAACTGGTGCGACATTATCATATAAAGATTTTGCAGAAGGTGTAGAAAGCACAAGCACTGAAGAAATAGTTTTAGCAGAAGAAGTTGAAGAAGCGTCAAAAACTGCACAAGATATACAAGCAGCACAAGGTGCTATTAGAACAAGTCATCCAACTTGGGGTTATAAAACTACAAAAGATGGTTTGATACAAAACTCTACAGGTGAATTTGTACCTGCTCCTTTTTGGAAAGGTAATGAGTACAGTATGTTCAGTGACATGGACCCATCAGAGATATTTTCATTACAACAAAAGATGGTTCGTGCAGGAATGAAAGCTCCTACTGTAGAACAGTATGGACAATGGAGTGATACAGAAGCCAACTTTATGTCTGCAGTATTTATTAAAGCTGCTGATGATACAGACTTTAGTTGGGAAAAAGATATGGCAGCAGGACTACCTGCTTACACAACTGCATTACAAGAACTGATGGATGAGGTAGGCCAAACCGAAGACTTTATAAAACTACTTAATGAAGCTAACTATTTACAATCAGAACCTAATGTTTCACCTGCTCAAATACAACAATTATTAGACCAGGCTGCAGCAGGATTAGGTATAACATTGACAGCACAAAACTTAGTTGACTATGGAAACTTAGCAGTGCAGGCCTATGGTCAAGCAGCAGCATTAGAAAAAGATTTTCAAGGTTCTTTAATTACAGATAGAGATGTAATACTAGGAACTACATACAAAGACATAAGAGCTGTAGAAGAAGGTGAGTTCCCAAGATATCTAAAAGGTTCTGCAGTACCTTTAGTCTTACCATCATACGAATACTTGATGGGCCAAAAAGGACCACAACCGGAAGTTAAATCTGCATTAGAAATTGTTACAGAAGCCTTAGAAGCAAGGCCGGAGATACAACAGCAACAAGCTGCTAATGAAGACTTACAAGATATTAAATACTCAACTAATTTATTTGAAGCATCTATGGGTGCTATAGAACTAGGAGATGGATAATGGAAGAAGATAATAACAATCAAGATATATTCGGAGAACTAGATTGGTATAGAGGTAAGACTATAGAAGAAATGCGTAGTGACTTAATTTTATTAGCACAAGGTAAGTATTTTGATAATGACCAAGACTATGCAGCTTTTACTGATAATCCATATAACAAAGGACCTAAATTAGATGGTAATAAAAATGTATCTATTATTAGTGGTTTTGATTTAAACGACCAAGCACCCGAAGGACCTGGACCTGAAGAGTATGCAACTATGGATGATGAACAAATAGTATCTTCATACATAACTAGCATTAAAAAGTTTCCACCAATAGTTGAAATTAAAGACCAGGAAGCATTTGCTGAAGCAGTTTTACCTGCATTAGATAACATGAACAATGTTGCAGAATATTTTACAACAGGTGAAGGAACCAAAGATAGCCCAATGGGAAGCAAAATTAATTATGGCAATGGGATGCTTATAGCTACAGAGATGCAGACAGGTGCAATATTAGACTATGTTGATGAAGGTTTTAAAAATACAGGAGAGTTTTATGCTTGGTATTTGAATGACCTTGCAAATCTACAAGTAGTATTGCAACCAGGCCAAACACAAGCAGAAGACTTTAGTGTTGTAGATGAAGGTTTTTATGATGATAAAGTAGATGCTCCTAACAGTAAGTTCTCACAAAGGCCACAAACACAGGCTGATGACAGCGTGTTTAAACAAGGTGATAAAAGCCTTGTAGATAAAGGCAATGAGTTTTTTGCTAATCAACCAGTAGGACCAGTAACACAAAGGATTAGAGATGGTTTACCTGGATTTGAAAAAGCATTCTACAACAGTACAGTCGCACCTGCTAAAAGATATTATCAATTGTTAAAGATGATTACACAAGTTGGTAAGAGTACTGTACAAAATATAGGTGGAGGTTTAGCTGAAACTGGTAAGTTAATTGCTGATACTCCAGGAGCAGTTGCAGATAAAGTAAAAGAAGGTGTTGAGAACATACAGGAAACTGCAGAGAAAACACCATCCTTACTAGAAGTAATGCAAATGCTTAGAGATAAACCTAGCATAAAAGAAAGTTTGCCGGAAAATAAAAATGAGTAAGACAAAATTAGAGTTGCTTAAAGAAGAAGCATCTAAAGCAATACAGGAACAAAGAGCTAAGAGACAGAAAGCAAACTAATCTATGGCGGAATATGGCAATAGAGAAATTGGAATTATCCAGGATGCTTTAAAAGAAATTTATGACGAACTAATTAATGGTGGTGCAAGTGAATTTCGTCAACAAATACTAAATACTTTACTTCAAGGTAGACCCGACAATTATTACACAACACATATCAATACTCTTGAAGAAGCCTTTGAACCTTTAGAAAATACTTTTGGACAATTAAATTTAAGCACAATGATGAATTATGCATTTGCAAACTTAGAAGTCTTAGTTGAAATGGAGGCTTTAGATGATTTGACAGAACCTGCACAAATGTGGACAGGATACGATGAAACATCGGAAGCAGTATTAGATATAGCAAATGAACTTAATGAAAATTTTGATTTTGAAATAGATACAAACCAAGATATATACGATGTAACAAGAGAGATGACTGAACAACTACAAGGTAGCAATATAAAAGTACAAGACATTCCTCTTGCTTTAGATATGCAAATAAGAACTCTTGACGAAATGAAATATTTTGAGATTGGTTCTATGTACTCTGCATGGTCTTCAACAGAAGTAATGAGACCTTTTACTGTGCAGCTTGTAGAAGTTTATAACCAAATAGAAAACTTACCGGAAGAACTTATAAACGAATTGTATGTTGATATAGCAGATAGTTTAAGTCTGAAAGAAGGCCCTAGTGATTATTTAAGAGCGTATGATAATCCTAATAACAGTCAAGCTAAAGCTGTAAAGAATGTCATTAAGTACTATCTAGAACAATTAGGAAGACAACAAACAGGATATGTTAATTTTAGTTCTGTTGACAATACATTTTACGATGGTGGAATAATGATGGATTTCTATGAAGCAACAGACCAAGTAGCTACTGATGTAGGAATTGCTATAAAATCTAATATAAATCTTTTTTTACAAAATGCTGTAGAACCTACTCAACTTTTAAATAGTGTAAAGTCTTTTCAAGGAGTAACTGCAGATGACTTTCCATATCAAATTGATAAAGGTTATATGCAAGCCTACAACGAGATTATAGGTACACAGATAATAAACAATAGAGGTATTAAAGATGTCAACGCTACAGTAGATTATGTTGATAGGTATGATTTATCAATAGAAGACTTTGCAGAAGAACTTGATATAAAAATAAAAAGCACACCTACAAATGTTGTAGATGAAATAAAATCAACTATGATTGGCTACGAAAATCAAGTAAAAGCATTTAAAAATTTAGACAAAAATGTAATTGGTGAATTACCAGTAGAAAAAAATTCTCAATTATTTAGTCAAAATATTCGAGAAAGACCCGATAGTATTTCTTATGATGAATTTATCAAAAACTATCCTGTTGAAGAACTTGGTCCAATACCTTTTTATGAAGGAACAGGTAACACATTAACTCCTGATGATTGGTTAAGAGAACAAAATGGCACAGGTTATCAGTTAAAAGAAGGAGTAACTCCTGAAGAATTTAGAAAAAGTTTAGATAATTTTATAGAACAAATAGATAATCCACATATAAAAGAAGGTTTGTTATCAAGATACAGAAAATACGATAAATTATCTGAAGGCATAATAGACCAAACAGTTAAGTCCAGAATACTAGGTGCTGTTAATCAAGATGTTTTTTATGATGTAATAGCATTTAATGATGATTTATATACGACAAAAAAAACAGAGGACATGGCTATTGTTTTTGATGGTTGGACAGAACCTACTCCTTTTGAAGATATGGCTTTAGCAGAAATGGAAGATTGGGATTGGGTATTAGATGAACAAGGAAATAAAGTTGAACCTATTGACCCAAGAAAAAACATACAAGGCATGGATGAGTATGACAAAACATTAAACCAATACTACAAATATTACACTGAAGAAATTACAGACACACCTACAAATGTAGTAGATTTAGATGAAGTAATATCTCAGTCAGATGGTGTAGATAATCTAAACAAATCTAAAGAGATTATGCAAAAGAACCCTGGCTTTTTTAGAAAAGTATTCAATGTACTAGAGAAGTTAGACATAGGTGACCAGGTAATAACTAAAGCAATAGCTAAAGGTCTACCTGCATTAGGCCTAGCTTCAGCGGCACCAGGAGCAGCAATAGCTTATGGAGCTTATGAGATTTCAATATTACTTACAGATGCAGCACAAGCATACAATAAGATGCAGACAACTGACGAAGGTTTTTGGGATAACTTTGGTGAGCTGTCTGATAAGTATTCAATAGCTTACAAAATAAGTAAACCTGTGTATGATATAATACTAGATAGCTTAAATGACGATTTGACTACAGAAGGACAGGATGAAGAAATATTATTTTCTTTCAATAGGTAATGCTTACTAATCAATTCATATTTCAACCCGAAAGGCTCATCGAAATAGATGGGACTATATACGCTGTCTTCTTTGACACAGATGAAGAACTAGGTGATTTTCCAATACTAGCTAAAGTGGATAGCAAATCATTTATCCAAACAGGTGCAAACATTGAACAGATGGATGACCAAAAATTTGTACAAACATTTGGTTATGTATTTAGAGGACACGAAGATTTACTGGTATCAGAGATACAAACTGGTGCAGAACAAAAAGATTACAGAAGCATTATGGATGTACAAGAAAACTTATTAGAACAAAGAGCTACAGAAAATGGCATGCAATGGTTACTAGATGGTGATGTACAAGCTGCATTTTTAGCTGCAACTCTTACTGGTGTACCAATATCAACAGATGATTTAGCAGATACAGAGTGGTATCAAAGTACTACAGAAGAACAAAGGGACTACATGGTTAGATATTATGCAGACCCTAATGCTATAGAAGAAGAGATAGCACAGAACATAATAAACATTCGAGAGACTTTACTATCTAAAGATATGAAAGGGCCTGTTAACGAACTAGCTAAAGCATTAGCTTATGGCCTAACAACAAAAACATTTAAGACTATTGAAGAAGTAGATATGTACATTGACTTCATTGATGACAGTACATACTTAGATTTACTAGGTGGCCCGGACTTGTTACCGGATAACTTACAAAAATTTGTAGGAAAGTTTACCGGTGTCAATGCAGGACAAGCTACAACAGCTAATCTTATTACAAGCAAACTTGGTGCGTCTGCACTAGAAAGTTACAAACAAAGTGGAGAGTTTGTAAAGATGGCTGCACAAGTTAAAGCAGGAAATGAAGCAGGTATAAGAGCAGAGTTGCAACAGATACATGATACATTGTATCCATCATTTGCAGGTTCTTCCTGGTCTACTTGGAACCCACAGTATTCAAATAGAGCATCAAAACTTATTAATGGTACATCCGGTAATCAGATTGTGTCATTAACTAATGAACAACAAGAAGAGGTTAATCAGTTAATTATAGATGCAGGTGGTAACTTCCAGGAGTTTGATAAGTTAGTAAGAGCTAAATATATAAATAGCCCTGGTGTTAAGAATGCATTCTTAAATGATATTGCAAGAAAGATACCACAATCATATTCGGGAGTATTCTAAGATGACAAAACAAGAGATTATTGCATTACAAAATGAACTAGGTGTAACACCCGATGGTATCATTGGACCACAAACTAGAGCTGCAGCAGCTGCAAAGATACAAGGTTCTGTATCTATTGCTGAAGCACAAGCACAATCAGAAAAGTTTGGTGATATAGCAGGAACAACTGGACTGGTATATGGTTCAGATGCTCAACCTGCAACTAACAATGCACCTGTAGAGAGTAATGATAATGAAACATCTGATGCTTTAAGTGCAGCAGAACAAGCATTAAAAGAGGCTGAAGCAGCAGCAGCAAAAAGAATTCAAGAATTATTAGACGCTTTAAATAACCAATCAAATCAATATCCACCTCCAGGAGGAGCTAGTGGACCTTCTTTCGAAACAGAAACACAGTTTTACACTCCTACACTTAGTGATGCACAAGCATTATTCCCATACTTTCCAGGTAACATTTTAAATATTATCTTAGATAGTTGGGTGGATAGTGGAAGTATTGACTTGGCTATCGCACAAGGTAGAGCATCAGAAGACTACGCTAAAACATTCCCTGGTATTAAAAGAGAAGATGGTTCATTAAGGATGACAGAGATACAGTATCTAGAACTTAAAGATGCTATGAAAGATAGTTTAAGAAACTACAATTTAAATCCGGACATATTCCAAAATGAAATTATTGATGCGATACAAGGAGATGTAGATATAAAAGAGTTTCAAGGTAGATTGCAATTCGGTTATGAACAATTAATAAACAATAGAGATATTGTACTTGAAGTATATAGAGCAGAGTATGGTATGGACTTAACAGAAGAAGCTCTATTCGCTATGTTTATTTCACCGGAGATTGCAACATCAGTTTTAGAAAATCAAATATTAGTATCACAAATACTAGCTGAAGCAGAAGTTGCCGACATAACCTTAGGTAAATCTACAGTACAAGACTTTATATCTGCAGGAATTAGTCAAGAACAAGCAAGAGGTTTATTTAGAGAGACAGAACAACTAAGTGGATTGACTGGTGTAGCTGCACAAATGGGCCAAGACTTATCAGAAGAAGACATTGCTAGTGGTTTAGCAGGCCTTAGTCCGGAACAATTAGGTTTAATAAAGAGTGCAGAAGCTAGGTCAGCTTCACAATCTTCTGTTCAAGCAGGTGCTGCAACAACACAAGCAGGACAAGTCACCGGATTAATTGAAGAATAGATACTTGTTTAAACAGCTTGCATTTTTAAATTACATGATATAATAACTATTGACGCTCTACTAAGGCCGGGCGGTTAAACTAGACCTAGGATACGAGAACTGTCTTGATGCCTACATACAAGACACGCAAAATAAATAACATGTAGCAGAAATCAGTGCATTACATAGATGGCACTTGCTTAAATATTATTTATAGAAAAGGAGACAATACATGTCTGAAGAAATAACTAACGAAACCGATGTTCAATCTACCTCGGAAGATAAGAACTGGAAAGCAATTCGAGAAGAGAACAAAGCTCTGAAAGAAGAACTAGCACAGTTTCAAATCAAAGAGAGAGATACACTATTCCAAGAGATTGGATTAGACAGGACTAAAGGTATCGGTAAAGCAGCAGACCAAATGTACGAAGGCGATTTAGCTGCAGATGCATTAAAAGCATTTGTGACTGAAGAGTTCGGAGAAGAAGTATTTGGACAGCAAGACAGTTTTCGTAATACAGTCAATGCAGGCCAAGAGAGATTAGATAATCTAGCTAGCCAAGCACAAGCTGTAAATGCTAACATAAGCGTACAAGAACAGATAGCTGAAGCTCAGAAATCCGGCAGAGTTAGAGATAGTATTGCTTCAAAAATGAAAGCTCTAGACGAGCTAAAAGAAAAGTAGTTTAGGAGAAAATCTCCTAAACAGAATTAGGAGAAAAAAATGGCAGCTATAGGCTCACCAGACCCGATTTCAGTATCTGAAATCAACAACTTTACAGGTGAACTTTTCAAAGTTGGTGCGAGAAGAACCCCTTTACTATCCATGGTGGGTGGTTTAAGTGGTGGTAAACTTCTTAACTCTCCTGTTTTCCAAACCCAAAAAGTAGATACACCTACAGTCAACTCTTATACAGCAGTTGCTGAAGGTGGAACACCTGCTTACTTTGGTAGAAGCAGAAGTTCTGCAATAGACTGTGTGCAAATTTGGAACCAAGGTATTAAACTTACCTATTCCGCAATGGCATCTACAGGCTATTTGAACTCACAAGCTATGGAAACTGGAACCAAAGCCTTTGAAGGTACTAACCCAATTAATGACGAAATGGCATTTCAATTAGAAGAACTACTTAGCAAAATCGCAAGAGAAGTTGAGTACGAATTCTTTAATGCTACTTTCAATGATGGAACAGATGGTAACCCAAGAGAGATGCGTGGCATCGCTGAATGGGTAGCTAGCGGAAATGGTTCATCAGCCTACGCACACGATACAGATGGAGATGGAGGAGGTACAGCACAAGGTCTTGACTTTGATGCTATCGCCGAAACATTGAAATTAATGTATGATGCAGGCGCACCAATGGCAAACCCTGTACTCTTCGCAAGACCAGGTTCAATCTTAGACTTGAACCAAAACCTTGTTAAGAGTGGTTCTAATCAAATGGCAATCTTGCCAAGAGATAGAAATGTTGCAGGCGTAAACATTGACACAATCATAACTCCATTCGGAAATATTGGACTTGCAGTGAACGAATATGTTCCTGCTGACCAAGCATTCGTATTGGATATGTCTTACCTAGATGTTTGTTTCTTAAACATCCCAGGAAAAGGCGGAGTATTCGTAGAGGATACAGACAATGATGATGCAGCCGCAGTATCAAAGCGTGTCTACATGGAAATTGGTCTTGATAAAGGACCTGCCGAGTATCACGCAGTTATCAATGGCGTAAGCTAAAGATAAATATTTGAAGATTGGGGTGGAATTCCACCTCCACCCTTTTCTTCTGTTAGAATAATAAAAAAAGATTTAGGAGATTAAATGCCAGTTGCAGGTAAAAGTTTATATAAAACAAAAGGTGTATTAATAGATATATCTGAAAATGCTACAACATCGACTGCTGTAGATACAGATGGATTATTGTTATCGGGAATTATATTCCCTGCCGCTATGACAGGAACTGCTCTTACTTTTCAAGTAGCTTCAACAAACACCGGAGGTAATTTTAAAGCATTAAAAGAAACCGATGGAACAGATGTAACTTATACAGTTACTGCTGATGCTCATGTTAGGATTGACCCTAGCGGATGGGCCGGAGTAGGAGCTATCAAAGTAATATCAGATGCTACAGAAACAGCAGACAGAAAATTAAATTTAGTATTCCACTCAGCATAAAGGAGTAAGATGAGTACAACTATAGAAAACCTCATAGATAGGACTTTTAGAGAGTACCTTGAACCTATGGAAGACATGGTTAGCTATACAGTTTTAAGTGGAGCTTTGTCAGCTAGCGATACCTCAGTTGGTTTTAATGGAGATTTGCTTTCTATAGAAGAAGAAGATGCCTTAGATGCAGGAACAATAATTGAAATAGGCCAAGAGCTTATGATTTGTACAGAACTAAATGCTGTTACAAACAGTATTACTGTAACTAGAGCAGCAAGGGGAACTACTGCAACAACACATGATGCAGGAGATGTAATAAAAATTACTCCACAATTTCCTAGAGTAAATGTTTTTAACGCTGTTAAAGACCAAATAGAAAATTTATATCCAACACTATATGCAGTAGAGACACAAACAATATCTAGTGCAGTTGGTTATGTAGCCTTAGAAGGTGCAGATGATAATAGAATTGTTGCACCACTTAAAGCAGTATCACAATACCAAGAGCTAGACGCAGGTAATCAAACCACAGTACAGTTTAGAGGAGTTGCTATGGAGCTTATAGATGTACCAACTTCTGTAACTGCATCCGGTAAAGTTGTACAGTTTAGTGGCGTAAGTACTGGTGTAAATGTTCACTGTACTTTTAAAAAGAAATTTGGAGAAGTCTCTTTAGAGACAACAACACTTGCTGATATAGGATTAGAGACAGAGTATGAACCTATTATTATGGCAGGAGTTGCTGCACAGATGATAGCAGGTAAAGATATACCTACTTATACATCAGACTACATTACAGAACAAATGGCTGTAACTAATTACCCAGTTAACTCATCTAGTAATATAAGAAATTCTTTATTGCAATATCAACAAGTACTCATTAATCAAGCAAGAAAAGATTTAAGAGCTAGATATCCGGAGCCTGTCAGTTTAAACAGCGTGGTATATCCTAGTGCCTAGAGTAGCTACAACCCTTAGTGTAAATAATCCTAAGAGATTAGGATATGATATTCGCCTGGACTTAAACTTATACAGAACAGCAGTAGGACCTGGTAGAGAAATGACCATACAATCTTCTAATGTTGAAGAGGGGAATATAAATGTTAAACAAAATGCAGAAGACTTTACTTCTAACTTAGGTCGTATATATTCTAGAAATAATTTTAGTGGTGGCCAGGGACTAGATACAGCACATAGGGCTAATGGTACTCCTAAAGATACAACAAGGTTTTGGGATAGTAAAGGTGTAGATGTATTTCATGGAGATGATGAAAATTCTTACAATGTACATTTGCTACACACAACAGCATCAGAAAGCATTAGTTTCAGTGGTACAAATAACTACTTAGCACAAACTACTAATGGTGATATGTATGTAACAGACCAAGCAGTAATATATAAATCTACTGATAATGGTGATACCTGGGCTGCAGTTACTACAGGACTTACAATAGATTATAACTTTACAGGAGCAGCAGCAGTCGGTGACCAAGTATATTTTACTACTGCTAATGGAACTACTAACTCTGAACTTATACAATATGATGGAACTACATGGACTGAAAATCCAACAGACCAATCTTCTAATGCAGGACTTACAGGAATTTGGTTCGCTAAAGGACAGGTATTTATATCCGGAGACGATGGAACTGTAGAATATTTATGGGCAGTTAGCCCTTTTAATAAGAGTTGGACTTCATCAGACTTAGCAGAAGCTGATGCAATACTTACATTTGAAGATAGCCATCATGTGTCACAAGTTGTAGATGCAGGAGCAGTTGTTTTAGCTGCCTCTACAAATGGTGATATATATTCTATTAAAGATGTTGCAGGAACTATGACACTTAAAGGACAAACAAATATACCTTTTGAAGAAGTACATTGTATAGCTGCTTCTGAAGGCATAGTATTTTTTGGTACTAAAGAAAAGTCAAGAGGTGTAGGTAGATTTTACAGAGCAGACTTAACAGTTGCAGATGACTTATATGTATTAGCTAACAGACAGTTGGTAAAAGAATGGGTTATTACAGGAGTAGATACAACACCTAAACACATGTTTGTATCCAGGGATAGTGTTTACTGTGGCATAAAAGAAAGTGCTAGTGAAAGTTATCTATGGAGATATTACTTGCCTACTGCAGGATTTGCTAGAGATTTAGAAATAGGAGCATCGGGTTTTATAACAGGAATTACACAAGCTGATGGTAAATTTGTTATCTCTGTTGCAGGTGAAGATATATATAGAGAGACATCTGTATATGAGAGTGAAGGATATATTATGATGTCGGCAGCAGATTTCTTTACTGCAGAGAGTAAGCAGTTTGTTGGTGCAGAGATATCTACATTCGATATGACTAACGCTGTAACTGCAGAATTATTTTACTCAACAAAATTTGAAGCATTAGACAATGCTAATGATGCTTCTTTCGTAAGAGCTTTAACACAGTCATCCGGTATAGGAGATGAAGAAAAACAAATAGCTGAAGTGTCTAGATACATTATAGGTAAGTTAGTTTTAAAATCAGATGATGGTGTAGACACACCAAAAATTAAATCAGTACAGTTTCGTGCATTAGCAAGACCGGAACTTGTAGTTGCACAAATACCTATAAACATATCTGATAGAGTAGAAAGGCCTAATAGAAAACCTCTAAAGGTAAAAGGTCTAGGAGATACTATGTATGCTTCACTTAGAAATCTAGAAGGTACATCAGTTACATTAGAAATATTTAATCCTGGAGAAATTATAAAGGGTGTAGTAGAGAGAATTAGTTATCCAATACAAGCAGATACAGAAGTGGGAAGTGTCATGCAGTATGCTATAATTACTGTTCGAGGTACTAGACAACCAGTTATTTCTGATATAACATCAGTTATGACACCAGGTATATCAGCGTTTGGTATAATGAGGTATGGAGCATAATGGCCGATAGAGCAACACAAATTGTAAACTTTTACGAGAGTACACTTGCATCCAGTTTAATTGGAGCTAGTGGTACTGGAACAACACTTGCACAGGCACCCACTACAGATGGTTCTTCTTCTATTAGTGCAACACTAGGTAATGAAGATACCTGGTACTACTTAGTTGTAGCACCGGATACTGCGGGTAGTCGTGAAGTTATTGTTGTTAAAGCAAGTTCGGGAACTACTATCACAAATGTTGGTAGAGATATAGAAGGCAGATACGCTGCTACTTCTTTACCGGAACATACATCGGGAACGATTGTCAGAATGGCAGTTGTTGCAAGTCACATAGATGACCAAAACGATAGAGTTGCAGGTATATTAACAGAAGGTCAAGCAGCTATAGATGCTATTACAGCATCAGCAGCTACAGCTATGATGGAAGGTGCTACAGATGGAACATCCATAACACCGGACAATGTAAATGATTATATTTTACTTTATGACAATGACACTACTACAGCAAAACAAGTTAAATTAAGTCAACTTAATTTAGGTGCTAGTGTTGGTTTAGTTTTAGCTTTAGGAGGATAACATGGGTATTCTTCTTATGCTTAAAGAAGGTGGAAGTCTAGGAATAGACACGATTGGTAATTTACCTATAGATGAAGACATAGATTTATTACCTGAAGTAGGTGGTGGTGGAACTCTTAGTTATGCACTAAGAATAAGTTATGAAGGTCTTTCAGTAACAAGCGTGACACAGACAAGTACTCGTGCTATAGTAATGGGAGATAGTTAATTATAATTATATTGGAGATATAAAATGGCAGAAACATTTCAAGCAGTCAATGTAGCGTTAGGTGATACTGCAGACGCAGTAGTTTATACAGCAACAGGAGTAACAGCAATCGTAATACATTGTCAAGTTGCTAATGTGGATGGTACAAACGCAGCAGATTTAAACATTGACCATAATGATGGTTCAGTAGTTGCAGCTTTAGTTTCAACTTTATCAGTACCTGCAGATAGTGCAGTTAACCCTATTGGGGGAAAACTTGTATTAGAAGATGGTGATGAGTTAAGAGCTTGGGCAGGAGCAGCATCTGATTTAGAAATGACCCTCAGTATATTAGAGATTACATAGGAGTTTTAAAAAAATGAGTTTTGGTTACATAGGTCCAGAACCTACTAACAACAACACAGAAAATAATGGTGTTTTTAGCATTGATGAACTTAATGATTTAAAAGATAATGCAAAACTTTCTAGTGAAGCATTTGATGTTGATTTCGTTATTGTTGGTGGCGGTGCTGCAGCAGGAACACAAGGTGGCGGTGGTGCAGGTGGTGTTTGTACATCAGTAGCTAATCAAGGTGGTGGAGGTACTCTAGATGACGCACTTCGTTTATCAGTTGGTGTTGATTATCAAGTTGTTATTGGTGCAGGTGGTGGTATAAATGATAGACAAGGAAATCCTACAGTTTTTCATACTATATCAGCTATGCCAGGAGGTCGTGGTTATGTCTCTGACGCTTCTTCAGATGGTGCTTCAGCAGGTGGTGGTGGTATAGCATTTGACTACGCAAACAGAGGATTTGCTATTAATAAATATATGTCAGAGACAGATAGGTTTAAAGTTTATGGTTCTAAATCTGCACAAGGATATGATGGAAACCAACCAAGTTATGAAAGTTATAACACAGCCGGAGGTGGCGGTGGTGCAGGTGTACAAGGCGCAGGTAGCAAAATTAATGGTAGTAATGGAGTTATAAACAATATTCAATCTGTTACAAATGCAGCTTTATCAGGTGCAGGAGAAGTATCAGGTAGTAATGTATATTTTGCGGGTGGTGGTGGTGCTGCACAAACTGGTGGTGGAACTAATGGAGGTCTAGGTGGTGCAGGTAATGGTTTTGCAAACTCCTCAAATGCAGGCGACCCTAACACAGGTGGTGGTGGTGGTGGTAATTGGAATGGTACATCATCAGCAGGTGGTTCAGGAGTTGTTGTTTTAAGTTATCCGGATACCTACACAATAACAGCAGGTGCAGGAGTTACTGTTTCAGCTGAATATGATGAAGGTGGTGGAATTACATCTGTAGCTATTACAGCAGGTAGTGGCAATGTAAGTTGGAGTAAAGCATAATGGCACATTACGCATTTATAGACGAGAATAACATAGTAGTAAAAGTAATTACTGGTGTAGATGAAAATGATACTACTAATTTACCATCAGAATTTTCTAGTTGGGAAGAATTTTATTCTGACCAAGAAGGTTTAACTTGTAAAAGAACTTCATATAACACTATTAACAATACTCACTTATTAGATGGCACTCCTTTTCGTGGAAACTATGCTTCTAAAAGTGGACTATATGATACAGTTAATGATGTATTTTTACCTGAAAAAATTTATGATAGTTGGGTTGTTGATGAAACAATTTGGGATTATGTAGCACCTGTAAATAAACCTGCAGTTAATCCTGAACAATACAAATGGAATGAACAAGCGTATCAAGATGATACAGCAAATCCAAAAACTGAAGGTTGGGTTTTAAAACCAGAACATAGGTAATATAGTAATAAAGGTGGAATATGAAAAATATAAAGTACATTGTTACTAATGACATATATTACGAAGCAAAAGATTTACTTCCTAAACCAATAAAAAATTATATACCTGAATGGTATAAAAAATTACCAATGAGTAAAACAAATGATAGTGTAATAAATAGTTGGTTGCGTAAATTAAAAAATGTAAAAAGTTGTCCAAGTTTTATTGATATATACAAAGAAGGTTATGTATTGTTAGCACCAACTGATATAAGAATTTGGTACGAAAAAGAAAATAGCCGTTGGGTATGGAGAACACCTTATGATTTGTTTCCTTTTGATGACGAAGTTGATAATATTGCTTTTCACGAAAATGACCAAATGGTTAATTACCTTCCTACAAATTCTAAAACAAGAAAAGTATTTAAAATACATTTTCCAATGGTTTTAAATGTACCTAATAATTACAGCATAAGAGTAATGCCAGTACCATTTCATTATAATAACGATTGGGTAGCAAGTCCTGGTGTTTACAATCCTAATAAAGTTTCACAAGTAAATTTACTAATAGAATATACAAGCAATAAAGATGAAATACTTATACAACAAGGAACACCATTAGCAGTACATATACCATACAAAAAAGAAAAATTTAATTATCAAGTTGAAAAATACAATGCAAAAAAACATAATAAGTATTTGTACAAAAACACATTATTAATTAATGGTAAATTTCATTCATCATATTTAAGGAACTTAAATGATTAATATAGATGTGTATCCTAGACACAAAGATTTTGACGATTTATTAGAATTGTATCCTTTGCAACCTGCTAACAGATATTTACCTGATTGGTATAAACAAACAAAGATAACAAAACATATTGATGATAAAGGATTTGAACCAAAACCTGCACACGCTAAAAGATGTCCTGCTATACAAAATGAAATATTAGATGGTTATGTATTGCCTAGTTGGACAGATATACATTTTGAAATAAAGTATTCAGAAGTAAATATAGTTGCAACAATAGGAAGTATTGATAATTTAGGACCTAATAATTGGGAGTGGATACAAAGTCATTCAAAAGGACAAATAGAACAAATGAACCTTAATGCACCTACTCATTTTGGTATTTTTAAATTAGTATCTCCTTATTATTTTGTAACACCTAAAGGTTATGGTTTATCTTTTAGACCTTTGCCATATCATTTAAACCAAAATATAAGAATACTACCTGGAATGGTTGAAACAGATATATGGCACGAAACTAATTTTCCATTTGAGTTTGTACAAAATTTATCCCCTATGAAACAAACAAAGTTTGTTGTTAAAGCAGGAGAACCTTTAGGTATACTTACACCTTATAAAAAAAATACAGAACATAATTTAATTAACAATAAATACAATTATGAAATCCACCAACAACAATCTAAAAATACTAAAGAACTCTTTACTTTTTCTAATGATTGGAAAAAGTATTCACGAATACATAATTATAAATCTACTGAAGAAGAATAATTTGTGATATAATCCGAGAATGGATTTTATAATTGGATTTCTAATAGGGTATTTTTTAAAAGAAATTAGTTCTTATCTTAAAAGATTAAGTAACTATGACCTAGATAGTAATGTAAATAAAGAATGGGACTGGCTGTCTCATGATGACCTACCATAATGTCTCCTTCAAACAACTACACACAGAAAGAAATCATTGAAATGATATTTAAAAAACTCGATGACATCGAGAAAAAACTTGACACTAAATTAGACAAGTCAGAATTCTATAAAGTATTAACATTAGCAGTTGCTATAGGTGGAGTAGTCGCAGCAATCATAATGTAATGTTGTTTAAACAAGCAGCAGTAACCCTTATACTATCGTTACTTATTCCAGGAGTAGTACTTGCAGACCATGTACCTACGCAAACACCATACGATATATCTATAGCTTGTGATGCTGATGGTGATACAACTAAAGGTGACATCACTGTTACATGGCAAGAGAGTGATGGTTTTGAAAGTAGCCCACCCGAAAGATATGCAATAGCATTTAGCAATGATAACTTTGTAGAAAGTAATTATGCAGTAGCTAACAGTACTGGTTGGGAAACTGCTTTGTCTTATAAGAGTTATGTCTTTACTGCTAGTTATAGAGAGAATGTATTTGGTACAACAGCAGATACATTTTATGCAAAAGTAAGAGCAGACAATGACACAGATGCTAGTTATTCTGAATGGACAGGCATTGTAAGTATTGATTGTGACTATGGTTCCACTCCTACTACAACAACATCTACTACAACTACTACAACATCTACTACTACTACGACTACTACAACTGTACCTCCGAAACCTGAACCTAAACCTGAACCGGAACCGGAGCCTTATATACCACCACCTCCACCACCACCTACACCTGAAGAAATTATTGTTGATGTAAAAGTAGAAGGTGTTGATAAGACCTATACACAAGCTGATGTTAATGATGGGACTATAGAGCGTGACCAAGAGCGTATAGATAATGAAAAAGAATATGGTTGTTTTATGACTAACGCACAGATAGAGCGTGGTGATTGTGATATCCCGGAACCTATTGAAGAAGATATTAAAGATGATATTATAAAAGAGGAGGTAATCGTTGAAGAAATTAAAGAAGATGTGGAAGTCATCATTCCTAAGGATGATGTTGATGTACTCGACCCACCACAAGAGGAGATACTTGAAGATGAAGTGGTGGAGTTTGAAGAACTCCCTATTGAGTTCGAGATTATTGAATTTGATTTGGAAGATATTGCACCCGAAATCGTGGTGGAGATACCAGTACAGGATGAAATAAAAGAAGAGATTGTAGATGAAAAAGTTGAAGAGGATGTACAAGAAGTTTTGGATGAGCCAATACAGGAAATTATTGAAGAGGATATCGACAGAGAGATACTTGAAGCACCGATTAAAGAACCTGTAGAACTTACTGAGGAAGAAGTTGCTGTAGAAGTAGCTGAAGTACAAGAGATTGTAGAAGATATTGTAGTTGAAGAAGCTACTGTCGAAGAAGTCGTTGAGGTACTAGAACAAGTTAATGACATTGGTGTACAGAATTTAGACCAAGCTACTGAAGAAGTACAAGAGGTAGTTCAAGCTGTTGTTGAGGAAGCTATTGCAGATGTTGAAGAGCTTACTGAAGAACAGGTAGAAGTTGTCGCTGAAGTGCTACAAGTAGAGACAGAGGATGTACAAATCATAGCTGATGCTGTTAAAGATGATGAGGTTATAGCTGAAGCTGTAGAAGAATATGTAGCTAGAGCTGTAGAGAATACAGATGTAGAGAACTACACACTTGCTGATGTTGTTACAGAGGTACAGTTCGAGAACTTTATAGAAAATCCTATACAAACTTTTATAGATATAGATATACAAGATATAACTATTGCAAACATAGGAGATGATATGACAAGTGACCAAAAGGAAAAAGCACAAGAAGTTGTAGTGCCAGTTATTTTGACTAGAATAGCTACTATGGCAGCTTTTGTATTTAGGAGAGGCAATGTTTAAACAAGTAGGCAACTGGATAATTAAAGTCATTAAGGAAACACTTAACCTTAGTTGGACTTTAGTTGGTTTAGTTATTGCAACATTAACTCTTACTGGTTCTGCACAACAAGTGACAGGACTTGCTACAATAATTACACTAGCTGTATGGTTATTAACAATCAGTTTTAGACAAGGAGATTGACATGGAATGTTGTGGTGGCGGCTGTTGTGGCGGCAAATAAAGAAGAGTTCTGTACTCCCAAGCAGAATGAACGAGGTACTTGGGTAACAATATGTAACTGCAAAGAAGGTAGTTATTCACATGAGGAGGCGTAATGAAATTACAAGTAGTAAGAACACAGTTTGGTAAAGATGCAACGAATGGTTTGCTCTTTATAGATGGTAAGTTTGAGTGCTATACACTCGAAGACCAGTATCAAGCAGTCAAAGTAATGCACGAAACTTGCATACCCGAAGGCGAATACGATATACAGTTTAGAAAAACAGGTGGTTTTCACACAAGGTACTCTGCTAAATATGGCAATTCACACTATGGAATGTTGCACATACAAGATGTACCAGGATTTACTTACATACTCATACACTCCGGGAACACCGATGAGCATACCAGTGGGTGTCTTATCGTAGGGGAAACTCAACAAGACTTAGACCTAGGTAAAGATGGGTTCGTTGGCCAAAGTGTAAAGGCCTATAAAGCTATGTATAGAAAAGTTGCTAACGAATTACTACAAGGTAAGAAGGTAAGCATTGAGTATACAACTATACAACAACTCTTAAAGAAGGACTTAAATGACGCTAGTTTAACAGATGTTATCGTAGCTAAAGATGTTATGGAGAAATTAAATGAGATTAATGGTGGTGTCATAGCATTAAACGCTAAGATTAAAGGTAGAGTAATAAGCTAATGTTTGAAAAATTTAAAAGAAAAAGAAAATCCGATGGGACATTCAAGAAGGATGTAGCGTGGACCCCTTGGAATGAAGCATGGAGTTACAAAATGAGCCAAGAATATAAAGATGTTCTTAGTAAAACTGTTTGGACTTTTGTTGAAGCATTCATATCTGCATTAACTGTTGCACCATTAGTTGGTGTTGACGCTGATGCAGTACAACTCGCTGCCCTATCCGGTGGAGCTGCTGCACTTGTTGTAGTAAAAGAGTTTGCTAAAAAACAAATAGCACCAAAACCTAAAAAAGCATCCAAGTAAATACATAGGTTATTCAATATCTGTTATATACTAAATGTAGTATATGAAAGGTGGAAACATGCCTAAGAAAAAATCATCTAAGAAAACAGCTATACCTGCAGAGAATGGTAATAACTTTTACAAAGCAGGATGGCAACCTTCTATTGATATAGACCCTAACACAGGTAAGGGTGAAGTTGTACATGTAGGAACAGACCCTAACTATGAGAATGACTTTGATAACATCCTAAAGAACTGGGGATTTGACCCAAGCATATACGAAATAGATGGCATCTTAAAGGTATCTTCCTGGAATGCACAGCTTAAAGGTGGTATCGTTGAAACTTTTCACGCATTCAAAGGAACTATACGCAGGAAATCAGCAACACATGACAAGCATTATGACGCATTGTTTAAACAAGCAGTAAAGAAGCCGGCACTCACTAAACGAAATCTATTCGGTGGTGATACAGCAATGTTATTTATGATGAGTGACTGGCAGTTGGGCAAGGATGACTATGGAGTTGAAGCTACTATTGCTAGATATGATGTAGCATTGCAGGATGCAGTCAAGCTACTAAAGAACTATCGTAAGATGGGGATGAAGATTGATGAAGTATTTCTAGTAGGAATGGGTGACTTGACAGAAGGATGTTCTAAATTTTTCTACGAAAGTCAACCTTTCAATGTTTCCTTAAATCTTTTAGAGCAATACTCACTAGCTAGAGCTATGATATACAAAACAGTAGAGACTTTCTTGCCACATGTAGATAAGATTACATTGACTGGTGTACCAGGGAACCATGGTGAAATGACTAGGAGTGGTAAAGGGCAAGTACTAACTAACAGATTAGACAACTCGGATACTATGCATCTACAGATAATGGATGAAATATTTTCGGCCAATAAAGAACGATACAAAAAAGTAAAGGTCATCATACCGGAAGGTTATCATTTAAATATAGAGGTCAAAGGTAAGAAGACTGCATTCACACATGGTCACATGACAAATGGTGGAGGTAATGCAGAGGCTAAGATAGAGGCCTGGTGGAAGGGTCAGATGTTTGGTTTCCTACCAACAGGTGAAGCAGAGATACTTATAACAGCTCACTACCATCACTTTCGTGCTAAGAACCAAGGAGATAGACACTGGTTTCAATGTCCATCCCTTGATAAGTCTATTGATTTTACACAGAGAAGTGGATTGTGGTCACACCCTGGAGTGCTTACCCTCTTAGTAAACGACAGAGGTCCTAGCTTTCCGGTCATTGTTTAAACAACCGGATATAAGCTAACGATTAAAAGGATATAAAGCTATCTCTTCTATGGGTACTAGTACTCCTTTACTTCTGTTACCATCACCACCATCAACATCTCTATCGGTGTTAATATATTTTCTACCTATTTCTCTTAGTGCAGATACTGGTATGGTGTAACACATGATGGGTTTATCATTGTCGTCTATTAAAAACAATGCCCACCACTCAGCTTTAGTAGCAGATATTCCACTAGGTTCGTACTTTAATTGATTAACAGGCCTGTACAGATATTCTACAAAATGGTTTTTAGTCTTTTCCCAAATGTGTCTCTCTGATTTAACTTCTATATTGTCATTACCCATGAACTTCTTGTATAGGTTCTCCATTTCCTCACCTTGTTTAAGTTGTTCATAGAATTTTTCTCCTTCTATATCCCAGTCTTTATTTGCTTTTGTCATATGTCCTCCAACATTTATTGCTACTGTTCCAATGGTGACTACCATCGTTGTAATATAACCAACTTGCTACCTTTGTACTAAGTACAGGGTCAGTTCTTGGTCCAGTTATATTTAACTTAGGTGTCAACCAAATCCAAGTGAAGTCATTAAATTGCCACAACCCAATGTCTCTTGTGTTATTGGTGTTGCCATTCACTGCTTCACTTCGTCCACTGCTTTCACAGAATATAATCAACAAGGCCTCTGCTACATCTTCTTCTTTGAAGTGTTCTGTAACTAGAGGCTCCCATTGAATTACATGTTCTATCTTTGTTTCATTGTTTAAACAATGTATGTATTGTCCTATGCCTTCTTGTGTTTCTTGGATGGGGAATAGGCATAAAGGTAGAATGCTAGCGAAGAGGCTGAACATTTCTTATTCTCCTCTGCTCTGCTTTCTTCATTGATAAATCAACAAGGTAAGCTCCGCATTCTTTGTCTGATTTCTCCATGGTCCTTTCATCCATCATCTTAATGATGGCACCACAGAAATAGTTTCCACTATTGTCATAGTAAATAGCCCTGTTTCCAGGGCATCTACCATTAACTTTGCATTTAGTATCGGGCATAGAAGGAACATCAAAATTATGATTAGGATATTTCTTCTTTAGCTTTGCCTTTAACTTATCTAGTGGGAACTTTGGCTGTTCTAGAGCCATGTACTAGGTACTTCCTTATCACCTTTGCCACCGATATATCCACCCCATCCGCAACCATTAGCTGCCGGTCTATATTTCGGGTCGTTCTTTTCACACATAAAGTCCGGTAAGTTTTTGATACCACTACCTTCGGGTGCCTCTGCTTTCTTTTTACGCATGTCTTCTATGTCGTCTGTCTTGTTGCACTTAGGGCATGCTTTAACGCTACCACTTTTGTCAACTACTTCACCAAACACTTCCTCGACTTCATCGATTAATGCTTTAGGTGTAGCTGATTGATACTGTACAAACAAATCAAGGAACGCATCGAAGTCTTGCTCTGTCCACTTGCTTACATCTTTTTCTTTATTAGCTTTGGTCCAGTCATCCCATGCTTGCTGTTTAACTGCTAGCCTTGTCTCTTTGTTAGGCTCATGGAACGCTACAGCTTCACGAAGTCTATTAACCATGTCACTTGGGTCCTCGTCTAAGAACTTAGTAGGTGCAGGTCCAATGTCTTCTGTCGCTGATTGTTGTGGGAACTTCTCTACGCTTTTGTTAGCGTAGTGTTCTTCCTCTGTAACCTCACCAGTCCATAGGTGAAGGCCAATACCATGTCGCATAGCTCCACGCTTTAGTGCATCCGACATACATAGTTTTAGTAACTCACCTTCGGTATTGTTATTCTTTACATCAACACTATCGACATCACCGACTTCGTCATGTGATACACCGAAGAGTGTGAATGTAGTAACAGCACCTCGCACCTTACCTTCACTATCTCTTACAATTTCTTTTAACTGATGGCTCCACTCACCATAAGCAACATCGTTAAGTCTCTTAGTGACTAGGTGATGCGGTACATAAGAACCGAACTTACCCTTGGGTGGTGCCTTTACTTCGTCTTTACTGAATGGCTTTGTTAAGGCCTTCTTAATTTTATCGTCCATTTATTTCCTCCATTATTTTGTATACTCTTGCCAAACTGATATCTAAGATACCTGCTATTTGTTTGACTGTAATGTCGTTGTTTAAACAATCAACGATGAACTGCTTGCGTGTCTTGTGCTTTTCTTCTAACATCAACTGCGCTCTGTTTATCTCTGATTGTATTCCTCTTAGTTTGTTAAGAACTATAGTACTTTGGTCTGTCATAAATCTATCACCTCTGCTTTCTCTACTTTTGTATAGTGAACTTCACAACCTGGTATGTTATCAATATAACCAATAAAAAAGTTTTCTCTTTCTTTGGCTGTCGATATAGAAGTCTCGTCAATTATTACTTTGATTGTAAGAATTTCTACTGGTTTATTCTTCTTCATCTCCGACATCGTTTCCTCCTCTTGCTAATTGTGTATCGTATGCTAATGCGAACTCATCTAATAGAGCGTTTGCTTTCATTGCATTAGGTGCTTTTACTTTGCCAAATAAAATTTGACTGCCACCACATGCGTTAGCTAGCTCTATACTCCATTGTTTTATGCTTTCAATCGATGCGAAATCAAGCCTTGGCCTTGGCATCTTGCCTCCTTAATTGTTTTGTGTTATATACTTGCTGATACTTTGCTGTATAGTTTTATCATAAAGTGATTTGAACCTACATCTTTAAGCTCTCTCACTTTAGCCTGTGCCTCGAATAGGTTTTCGAACTCCCACTCATAGACACTGCTGTCAAATATGCTCACACTTTTTACAATGTATTTCATACTTATAGACTAACAGCTATTGAATATTAAACAACTATTTAAATAGCGTTATGTTCTTTTAGTATCCTTTGTATCTCTATGTTGCATCGTTCTATTTGTATCTCTAAGGATACAAGTTTTTTATTTGTCGCTAACTTTTCCCTGGTATGTATTAATGTTCTTACATTATCATTGTTACCTGGTGCGATTAGTTGATTGATTACATCAATTTCTTTTTGCAACCTAGCTTTCTCACTTTCTAATTGTTTTATGTTACTCATCTTCTATCTCTCCATTCATGGTGTAATCGTATGGGCTATAATTAAACAGTTTCCAAAAACATCTATCGTATATTTTTCGTGCATACCTGTAACCTATTCTTTTTGTAACTGTATCTTTGTTTTCTGTTAGCTCCATTGCGTCTAAAGAAAAGTAAAACAGTTTGTAATATAATTTTTCACTCATTTGATACCTCCTTATACTTTATCTCTATACCTTCGTCAAGCTCTAGTACGAACCCTTGGTCGTTAGTACCTACAACTTTAAAGTGTTGTAAAACTGTTGGCTCTGATAGCTCTTCTTCGGTCTGCTTTTTAATTGCTTCGTCTCTACTGTCATACATTATCCATTTGACATCACCATTTTTAAAACTGACTAGGTCAAACTTAGAACATATAGATATTTCCTTTGGCTCTCTCATTCTTTCCTCCTTGTTTAAACAGTCGGTACTATATGTACCAACTGTTATCACCATCACTATCGTCTGCATCGAGAACTGATATGGATTGTATCTCCTCACCAGTCTGCGTTGCGTCATTCTCATTTGCCCACATTGACATAAATCGAGAAGGCTCATTCATTGCATCTTGTCTGCAATCATATAGCTCATTCTCTGTCATTGGGTAGTCATACTTATAGGTAACAACCTTGGTTACCTTAAAGAAGACTGTGTCCTGTGGCGTATCTACTTGTTCTCCCATACTTTGCTCCTTTTATTTCTCCACTCTTAACTACAGCGTCCCACTTCTTGGTAGCTGTATCGCCATCGACTGAACCAATCTCTCTTGCTTTTTCAATAGCTTTGATAAGACTATCAAATGCAATAGGATGTATCATCACTGATGTATTCCTTTCGTTTGTTGGGTTTGTCTCTATCTCTAACCAAACACTGAACTCATTCAATGTATAGGTACTGTCTTTGCCTATCTCGATTAGGCCATTGTTAGTCGGGTATTGCTTTGGCATTATGCCTCCTTCTTTTTTCTTACTTGTTTAAACAGCCATGTGGGTAGGCTGAACAACCATACCTACCCTATGGCTTTCCCTGTTGGGTTAATTATAGAACAGGAAGTCTTGGTCCTGTTGCTGAAATGTAGTACCATACTCGTTAATATGCGTGTCGAATTGTGCGTTAGGATGGTCTGCTTTAATCTCATTAAGCTCACCTTCTTCACCTTCAACGCTCCAACCACATTCGTTTAGTCGAATGTTGTGCATATTCTCTCCACCACCACCGGTGTAGTCTGATATCTTTTGTATTGCTTCTTCTTCGCTGTCTGCTGAGACATATGCCTCGCTTTCTTGCGTATACTTTAAGTAATATAGTTTCATTACTTTCCCTCCAATTCTCTAACTAATCTGTGCAATGTATTTGTGTAATCTGAAGTCCTAAAACGAACAAACTCATCAATCGTTTTGTCTTTGAACTCTTTAGCTTTTTCACTGTCGCTACTCCATTCATTACAAATGTTAATTGCTTTTAACAATTCTCTTAGCTCTGCTTTTATGTCTTCCATTATTCCTCCTCCTGTACTTCTGCTCCACATTCGTTACAAGTAAACTCACTTTGATAATCTGCTTTGCTAGAGTAAGTTATCTTGTTGCAACTTGAACAAAATGTTTTTTGTCTTTCTTCTTTATCTATTGGTGACACATACTTCTCCCACCAATACATATCTCTTTCTATTTCCGGCATTGTGTCCTTCTTTCTTTGTGTCTCTGCTGTCTGTTTAAACAGCAAGCAATCTACATAAGACTTTTTATACAGGGCAATGTATCTTTTGCCTCACATAAATTGCTTGCTATCTACACCCAGT
>Ga0208547_1000100_pt1 | contig 41142 bp, 43 predicted proteins | sample DEB08_DNA_5_FD_185501 | JGI IMG/M metagenome (GOLD analysis project Ga0208547, IMG submission 185501) | Aqueous microbial communities from the Delaware River and Bay under freshwater to marine salinity gradient to study organic matter... | ecosystem: Environmental > Aquatic > Marine > Coastal ...
AATAACTTTATAGATATTTTCATCTAATTTTATAAAACCTTCATCTGATATTTGTCCGCCAGCTTCATAATAAAAAGGATTTTCATTTGTAAATATTATTTGTGTTTTTTCAAATGTTTCGACATGCATAATTTCTGAAGTTACTTTTTTGGATTCGTATCCAATGAAAGTGTTTAATTCAACATCAAAATTGTAAATGTCACTATTTTCTTTATTCATAATTTTTGACTTCTTTTTATGCTCTTCAAAATATTTAAAATATTCATTATCATTAATATTAATATTATTTTCTGCTGCTATTTCTTTTGTAAGTTCATATGGAAACCCAAAAGTTTCAAATAATTTAAATGCGTCTTTTGCGTCTATTGAATTCTTTTCATTTAATAAATTCTTAATTTCTTGATTACCTTTAATTAGGGTATTCTTAAATAAATTTTCTTCTGTAACAAATAGTTTTAAAATTTTTTCAATATTATTTTGTAAATCAGGATATTGTTCCTTATACATATCAACAACTGTTTCAATTAAAAAAGAGAGTGATATTTCTTGTGCTGAAACTTGATTAAAAGCTCTAATAGCTCTTCTAATAAGCCTTCTTAGTATATACCCACGACCCTCATTAGTTGGAACAACGCCATCTGAAATCATGAAAGTTGAAGATTTCAGATGATCTAAAATTACTTTTTCATATTTAGAATTTGGTTTATCTACGTATTTATTAAGTTCTTTACTAAGAGGTAAAAATAAATCAGTTTCAAATAGAGTTTCTTTATCTTGCATAATCATAGATATTCTTTCAAGACCCATACCTGTATCAATATTTTTGGAAGGGAGAGTTCCGATAACTTGAAAAGGTTCATCTTGAATAGATTCCATGAATACAAGATTCCAAATCTCAATAAATCGTTCTTCTCCTCCACCTATTGGACCACCACCCTCACCATATTTTTCGCCTCTATCTATAAAAATTTCAGAGCAAGGTCCACATGGTCCAGGAATATTCATATGCCAAAAATTATCCGTGTCACCTCTTTGAATTCTCTCTTCTGGAACACCGATTATATTTTTCCAAATATTAAAGGATTCATCATCAGTCTTGTAGACAGTAAACCACAATTTATCTTTATCAATTTTTAGTTCATCAACAATAAACGAATAAGCTAACTTAATTGCTTCTTCTTTAAAATATTTACCTACACTAAAGTTTCCTAACATTTCAAAAAATGATAAGTGTCTATCAGTTTCGCCGATAATATCTATATCAATAGTTCTTATACATTTTTGAGAAGAAGTCATGTTTGGGGAATCTGGTTTTAATTTGCCTAAAAAGAAATCTTTTAAAGGTACCATACCTGCAGCTGTAAAAAGTAAAGTAGGATCATGTGGTATTAGTGATGATGAAGGAATAATTTTGTGTCCTTTTGATTCAAAATATTTAAGAAACTTTGATCGAATCTCGCTACTATTCATTTTCATCAATAACTTTTAAATTGTACTCTTCTAACAAGTCCGCATCTAGTGCTGTCGGTGCGTCAGTTAAAGGGTCCATTCCAGATTGAGTTTTGGGAAAAGGGATAACATCTCTAATAGAGTTCTGTTTCATTACTTCTGCAACTAATCTATCTATTCCAATCGCAAATCCAGCATGTTGTGGTGTTCCATAAGATAAAGCCTCAATAAACCATCCAAATCGATTTTCAATTTCAGAATCGCTTAGACCCCATTTTTTTAATACCAAAGTTTGTAAATCTGGATTGTTAATTCTTTGTGATCCAGAACCAAGTTCAACTCCATTTAAAACCAAATCGTAATGGAGTGCAATTGCTTCAATTGGGTTTTTTTCAAAGTCATTTACATTTTGAGGAGCGGTAAAAGGATGATGAGAAGGTTGTAACACATTGTTTTCAATTTCAAAATATGGAAAGTCTTCTACCCATAGAAAAACATGTTCTTCTTTTTCGCTTCTTTCATACAATTTTGTTCTAAGCATATCCATTGTTTTTGAGATATCTAGTAAATTACCAACTTGAAATAAGAAAGTACCTTCTCCAAGTGAACTCACAAAAGATAATTCATCGTCACTCATATGCTTAGTAAGTGGTCCTGAAAAGTTTTGATTTTCAAACTTTATCCAACCTAATCCATTACTACCTAACTCCTTAGACAATGCATCAAAATTATCAATCTCTTTTCTAGTTAGATTTTTTGGTGTAAATAAATATTTAAAAACTCCAGAATTATCTATTGAATCTTTAATAAATGATACGTTACTATTAGAAAAAACATTGGTCGCATCATTAATAGTTTCTTTAATTCTTAAATCTGGTTTATCAGTTCCGTACAAGTTAACTGCATCATGAAAAGATAAAGAGGGAAAACTAGAATTTATTTTTATATCAAAAGCCTCACTAAAGATGCTTTTAATTATTTTTTCAACATTATTTTTTACTAAATTAGGATTAGCGTTTGAGAATTCAAGATCCAATTGAGTAAATTCAGGTTGTCTATCTTTACGAGAATCTTCATCTCTATAGCATTTAGCAATTTGATAGTAATTAGGAAAACCAGACATCATAAATAACTGCTTATACATTTGTGGTGATTGTGGCAACGCATAAAATGTTCCAGGATTTTTTCTAGAAGGTACAAGGAAATCTTTAGCACCTTCAGGTGTTGATTTAATTAAAGTTGGTGTATCAATTTCTAAAACATTCATTTCGTTCATTACATTTCTTATACTTTTGAATACTTTTGAACGAGCTAAAATATTTTGCTTCATTTCATTTCTTCTTAGATCTAAATATCGATACTTTAAACGGATACTTTCATCAGTTTCAATTTTATCTTCGATCTGAAAAGGTAAAGATTTACTTTTATTTACTATATTTAAATTGGTAACTTGAATCTCATAATCTCCAAATTCTTGTTTTTTATTTTCTAAACCTAGATCTCTTTTTTTAAAAATTCCTGAAATCGAAATATAAAATTCATTCTTAATTTTTTCAATTTCGTTTATATTGTCATCAATGACTAACTGGATAAAAGAGTCATAATCTCTTAAATCGATAAAAGTTAATCCACCGTGGTCCCTTACTGTATTTACCCAACCAAATAGATCAATTACTTCTGTATTTATTTTTAAATTTCTTAATTCTTTAATATTCATAACAATTGTTTTTCTGAAAATTCAACAGTTGTGTTATCAGCTAAGTTCTTAATTGTATCTTCATCAGAATTAATAACATATTGAAAATTATTTGTCTTAGCTTCTTTAAATTGAGAATTAATTTTAGATAATCTTGAAGGTTTATTATATGGAATGTTCAATAAGTCCAATTTTTTTGAATATTCGATCATCTTTTCAATATTCGTACCAATAAGGAAATATTTATTACTACTTTCGTTTAAATCTACGAGGTCCAATATACGTTCAACTCCAAATGCAACTCCTACCCCTTTAAAATTTCCAATTTGTAAAATTTCAGATAGTTTATCGTATCTTCCACCACCACCAATAACCACTCCTTGTTTACTAATAAATTCAAAAGTAAGATCGTTGTAGTAATCCAATCCTCTAACTAATCTTTCATTCTTTTTATATTGAATATTTTTAGCATCTAATAAATTCAATATATTATTAAAGTTTTCGAGTGATTCTTTAGAGAGAAAATCGTATATATTGGGTGCATTTTTAATAATATTCATATCAGCTTCTACATTCGAATCAAGTATTCGCAATGTATTATTTTCAAGTTTTTCTTGTGACTCTTTAGAGAGTTTGTCATAATTCATTTTGAAAAACTTATATAGTTCTCTTACATATTTTTCTCTATCAACAATTGAACCTATTGTGTTTATGTTTAAAGTAAATTGAACATTCAATTGCTTTAAGAAGTTAGCTGAATCATTAATTATTTGAAAATCTGAAAATGCATCAATGTTACCAATTATTTCAGCTCCAGCTTGTGTAAATTCTCTATATCTATTTTTTTGTGGATTTTCATATCTGAACATTTGCCCAAAGTAAATATATTTTTTTGTAAGATCTTTGTTAAATTGAGCATGATATCTAACAAAACTTGATGTTCCTTCTGGTCTTAAAACAATGTCTCTTCCCGCTTTGTCTTTGAATTGATACATTTGCTTAGTTACAATTTCTGAATATTCTCCAATTGATTTTTGAAACAACTCTGCGTGTTCTATTGTTGGAGTTACAACAAATTCATAGCCATAATTAGAAAAATTTTCTATAAAAGATTTTTGGAAAGTTAAATATTTTTTGGACAACTCATTTGAAATATTATTAGTTCCTTTTACCTGTTCAATCATCTAATAATTCCTTTAAAACAATATTATTAATTAATATATTCTCTACAGAATCATATTCACCGTGTCCAGGAAATATATCAAAACTTTTATCAAAATTAACAAATACTTTATTGATTGAGTCTTTCATGCTTTTAATATCCCCACTGTAAAGATCAGTTCTACCAATGCTTTCTTTAAATACAAAATCTCCAGTGAAAATAGCTCCTAAATTTGGAAATTCAAAAGATACACTACCTACAGTATGTCCAGGGTTTGAATAAACTTTAAGAAAATCAAATTGATGAGAGTGAATATCTAAAATTTCTCCTTCATATTGCTCTAAGAACAAACCATTAAGAATTTTACCAATTTGATCCTGTGGATTTCTTGCTAGAAATTCATCATCTAAATTCATAAAAATATTACTTTTAATTTCTTTCATTCCTAGAGAATGGTCATAGTGACCGTGTGTGACAAAAGCACCACCTATTGATAAGTTTTTATTCCTTATGTAATTTAATGTTTCATCTAAATCTGGTGGCAGATCAATCAAATAGCACACTCCACTATTATCTGGAGTAACTACATAACAATTAGAAGTAGTAAAGCTAGTAAATACTTTTATATCATTCATTATTTTTTACCCGGAAAAATTCTAGACGCATCAAAAACATTTTCTATTTTTTTAGCATCTTCTATAATCGCGTCTAATTGATTATTATCACTAATTTCAACTTGAAAAATTAGTGAAACAATTCTTTTGCTATTGGTCACAGATTTTGCAACTAAGATATTTCCGCCATTATCAGAAATAGCAATTGTTGCATCTCGCAGTAAATAAGGCCTATCTATTGCTTCAATTTCTAGCCAAACAATTGTTCCAGTGTTAGCTGAATATCCCCAAGTTACATCAACTATTCTCTCTCCAATAGAAGGATTAATTTGAACATTTAGACAATCAGATCGATGTATAGCAATACCATTTGCAATAGTCACAAAGCCAATTATGTCATCACCTGGTACTGGTACACAACATTTAGCCATCCTGACTTGAATATCATCGTAACCCTCAACAATAATTAAATCTGATTTTGAGTCAGGTTTGATTTCGGGGGAAAATAAATCATCATCGATTGAAATTTCTTCAGGAAATATTTGTTTTCTAATTTTATTTCCAACAGTATTTATGCCTGTATTACCATTGCCAAGATTTTGATAAAGTGTTTCAATATTTGGTAATTTCATCTCTGTTAAAAGTTCTTGAAGAATTACATCTTTACCCTTTTTTTCTAAAACATCTGAATTATCTTCAAGCCAAGTATTTAAAACTGTCTTTCCTTTTTGAATATCTTCATTCTTGAGTTGTTTTTGATACCATTGTCTAATTTTTGATCTTGCTCTTGTTGTTTTAACAATATTTAACCAATCTCTACTTGGTCCCTTATCTTTATCTTTACTAGTTAAAATTTCAATTGTGTCACCAGATTTTAAGATATTACCCAAATTAACTAATTTTCCATTAACTTTTGCTCCGATTAATTTTTCACCTACTTGTGTATGTATTGCAAAAGCAAAATCAACTGGTGTTGATCCTTGAGGTAAGGAAATAACATCACCTTCTGGAGTTAAACAAAATACTTCATTCTCATATAAATCTAATTTCATGTGTTGCAAGAATTCATTTGGATCAGGATATTCGTTTGAAATTGATGACAGTTCATTTGTCCATTTTGTTAAATCGTTTGAAGGTTTTTCTTTGTATTTCCAATGCGCAGCTACCCCGTATTCAGCTCGATAATGCATGTCATGAGTTCTAATTTGTATTTCCATTTTTTGGCCAAGTGGGGTAAGCACTGTTGTATGTAAGCTTTGATATAAGTTAAATTTTGGCATAGAAATAAAATCTTTAAATCTACCAAGAACTGGTTGAAAATTTGCATGAATTAAGCCAAGAATTGTATAACAATTTTTTACATCATCAGTTATTATTCGGATACCAATTAAATCGTTAATTTCATTAAAAGATAATCCGTTGTTTACTATTTTTTTATAAATCGAATAATTATGTTTAGGTCTACCAGATACATTTGCAGATATTGAATTGTCTTCTAAAAGAGTATTAATAATATTTACTGATTCATCAATTTGCTTAACTCGATTTGGGTTTTCAAGAGATAATTGATCTTGTATTTCACTATTCTGCTTATTGAAAAGTATTTTAAAAGATATATCTTCTAAATCGTGTTTAATTGATTGCAAACCTAATCTATGTGCTAACGGAGCATAAACGTAGAGTGTTTCACTTGCTATTTTCTCCTGCTTCCATTCGTTATGAAATTCAATAGTTTTAATATTGTGTAAACGATCTGCAAGTTTTAGTATTAAAACTCTTATATCTTTAGACATTGCAATAACCATCTTTCTAATTGCATCTGCCTTTGCTTCCTCAGTAGTGTTATATTTAATTTTGTCCAATTTAGTTACACCATCGACAATGTCTGCTATTTCCTTACCAAATTTCGACATAATATCTTCATAAGTTATATCAGTATCTTCAATTAAATCATGTAAGAGCGCTGCAATTATTGTCTCAATATCTAAATTTATTTCAGATAAATAAATTGCAACTTGAAGAGGGTGGGTTATATAAGGCTCTCCTGATCTTCTTTTTTGATTTTTGTGACCTTCATTAGCAAATATAAAACCTTCATTAATAATGCTGTGGTGCTTATTATCCATATTTGATAATAATTTATCTAGTAATTCACTAGTTTGGCTGGTTGGATTTATAGTATCCATATATTTATGGTAGTAAAATTAATTAGTTTTAATTATTTTTGATAAAAATGGTACAGTTACAAAAATAGAACTATAGGTTCCTGATAGTATGCCTATCAATAAAGGAATAGCAAAATCAGATAAACTACCATCTATACCTAAATAATTACCTATAAATAAGATAGAAATTATTGGAAAAGCTGATGTTAGAGAAGTATTTATACTTCTCATTAAAACCTCGTTGAAAGTTTTATTTAATACTTCAGTTGTAAGTTGGTTTCTTTTGAATAATTTTTGAGAATCTTTCAATTTGTCAAAAAGTATGACAGTATCATACAATGAGTAACCAAGAATTGTTAATAATGCGATGATTGTTGAAGGGGTTATTTCTAGTCCCAGTAATTCATAAACAGTGTAACTAAGAAATAGATCGTGGAATAAGGCGATTAATGCTATTACTGCAAATTTAAATTCATAACGTATAGATATCAAAATAACAATTATTGATAAAAATATTATTAATGCCCTTAGCCCTTTTGAAGTAATTTCAGCGCCAAAAGTAGGACCTACTCTTTGAAACTCTATATCATCTTTTGAGACATCAAACTTATTGGAAAGATAATTAAGTAACTCAGTTTCTCTCTCTTGAGTTGACTCAACTGCTCTAAATAAAATAGAATTGGAATTTTCAAATGTTTGATATCTTGATACTTTAAGAATTGTATTATTTAAAACATCAGAAATATCGTCTTGAGTATAATTTGTTGACAGCTGATAAGTTGTTCCACCAGTAAAATCTACTGATAAATTTAAGTCACGATATCCTGAAATTGATAAAACAATCATGGAAATAAAAATAACAATTTCAATTAGAAAAATTTTCATAAACCTATTGCCTAATTTATAAAAATTAACCTCAGTTGTTCCTAAAAATAATTTACTAAACATTTATTAAAGCTTCTTTCTTAATCGGAAAAAACGATCTTGAATTATTTGAAAGTTTTGTTAATAAAGGTACAGCATTTTTAGTAAAGAATCTTGTAAATATTAAATCAAAAACAGTAGCTATACCAAGTGTTAAAGCAAAACCACGTATTGGCCCAATAGCTAATATATATAGAATTACAGAAGCAGTAAGAGAAACAAAATCAGCTGTTAATATTGTTTTCCAAGCTTCAGATACAGCTTTTTCGGAAGCATATTGAAAAGATCTACCAATCTTAAGTTCATCTTTAAACTTTTCAAATGTGACGATATATGAATCTGCTGCTAATCCAATTGAAACAATTACACCAGCGATTCCAGCAAGAGTTAAAGTAAAACCTTGATATTTTCCCAATAGAGAAATCGTTGAATAAAACAGCATTCCAAAAGAAGATAATCCAATAATTGCAATTAAACCATTTAACCTGTAATAAAGTATTAAAAATAAACTTACAATTATAAGTCCAACTAAACCAGCTTCAAGACCAAGTTTTAATGTATTTTCTCCTAAAGAAGCAGATACTTTTTGTATAGAGGAACGTTCAAAAGAAACTGGTAAAGCTCCGTATCTAAGAACAACTGCTAAATTATTTGCTGATTGACCTTGATCAGCATTACCCATAGAAATAGCTGCTGTACCTCCGATTATTCCTACATTTGGATTGACGTCTAAAGCAATACCTGGAGCTGAAATAACTTGACTATCAAGAACAATTGCAAGTTTTCTTTGTTCTCCTGTCAAACTTGCCAATTGTTTAGTTAGTTCAGTAAATTTATCTGCAGAGTCATCTTTAAAAACTAGTTGTACAATCCATTCATTTTGAGGATATACAGCTAAAGCATCACTTATGTCATTACCTGTTAAAACAGCAGGACCTAATTCATAAATTACTGGGTAACCACCACTAAGAGATAATAAATATGAAACTTTATTAGGGTTATCATTTATTGTAAGGCCAGTTAAATCGTCTACTCCTTCAGGTGCATTTATAGTTGGATTCTCAGGATCATCAGGATTTTCAATTATTTCTAAAGCTGGTGAATAACCAACACTCAAAGAAGAGTCAAGCACTGGTCTAAAAGTTAAGAGACCAGTAGTTCCAACTGCTTCTATTGCTTTTTCTTGATCTGTGATTCCTGGTAATTGCACTAATACAGAATTTTCACCACTGATAGATATTTCTGGTTCCTGAACATCTCCAAAAGCAGCGATTCTAGAACGCATTATATTCACAGCTTGTTCTATTAATTCTGAATCGGTACCTTCCTCAGCAGTAAGAATTAAAGAAATGCCACCTTGCAAATCCAACCCTAATTTAGGAGTTACATCATTAAAATAAACATAAATAAACAAGGAGATTGATAAAGCAGGTAATAGTAGAAACTTTAGAATATTTTTCATGAATTACTTAAATGAGATGTTGTTCTTTAAGATCTCAATTTCTCCCTTTTTTACAACAAGAGTAACTCTATCATCTTTAATATTTACGACACGTCCAAAAATACCAGAATCAGTTAAAACATCGTCACCTATTTTTAGTGAACTAACATAATTCTTATGTTTTTTTTGTCTTCTTCTTTGAGGAATATAAAGAATTATATAAAAAATAATAAATACAAGTATTAAAGGTAATAATGCTATCAATTCGTTCATAGTTTTAAACTTTCTTTATACTTTTCAAAATTTGAGTTTAATATACTTTCTTGTATTTCCTTAAGTATATTTTCTGTTTGGACTATGTTATGTAATGTTAAGTAAAACCATGATGAAGTACTTTCATTAATTAATAGATGTCTTAAATAAGATCTCGAATAGTTTTTACATGTAAAACATGGACAGTTTTGATCAAGAGATTTAGAATCTGCGGAATATTTTGAATTTTTTAAATTGAAAAATTGTCCTTTAGTTATTATTTTGCCGTGTCTAGCCAATCTAGCTGGCCATACGCAATCAAACATATCAATACCAAGTTCTATAAGCTCAATCATTCCCTTAATGTCTCCAAGTCCCATTACGTAACGTAATTTATCCCCTGGTAGAAATGGAACAGTGTGTTTTACAATTTCTATTCTTTGTTCACTTGTTTCTCCTATTGCCAATCCTCCAATTGCGTAACCATTAAATTCTAAAGAAAGCATCTGTTTTGCTGAGATTTCTCGTAGATCTTTATTTAACCCCCCTTGAACAATACCAAATAAAGATTGAGTTTTATTGTTGTGAATTTCTCTTGCTTCAGTAGCCCATCTAAATGTAACATCTATAGCTCTTTTTTGATCTTCATAAGAAGAATCTACATTTATTAAATTATCTAATATCATGGCAATATCACTGTTTAAAGTACTTTGTATTTCCATAGATAACTTTGGAGTCATCTTAAAACTTGAACCATCGTAAATATTTTTAAATTGAATTCCATCGTCATGAAGTTTACTTGGTATTGACCAACCTTGGAAACCACCTGAGTCTGTCAGAATTAAATTATCCCAATTCATAAATGCATGCAGTCCATTAAATTTGTTTATAACATCCAATCCAGGTCTCAAAAATAAGTGATATGTATTTCCAAGAATTATTGGTGAATTATTTAAATAATTTAGCGGTAGTGATTTAATTGACCCTCTAGTAGCAACTGGCATAAATATAGGCGTCATAAATTCTTTTCCATTTATAGTAACTTTATTTACTCTTGCTAATTTATCTCTAGCAATGTTTTCTATTTTGTAATTATTCATTTATATCAAATAATACAGCGTCACCAAAACTTAAAAATTTCATTTTTTTATTTAAGGCAAATTCATAAAGTTCTCTCCAGTTATTACCATATATATTGTGAACTATCGACAATAGGCTACTTTTAGGTGCATGAAAATTTGTTATTAGTTGATTTGCTAAATTCAATTTAGTATTTGGCAGAATAAATAGATCGGTTTCTCCTTTTAATTGATTATTAATAAAAGCAGATTCAATCGCTCTTAATGAAGTTGTTCCTATACATAAAATATTTTTATTTAATTTTTTATAATTTAATATTTTTAAAAAATCTTTTTCCGAGATGTTATATTTTTCTGAATGTATTTTATGATCTTCTATATATTTAGTTGTTATAGGTTTAAATGTACCAAGGTTTACATCAAGATTTATAAAAACTATTTCATGACCACTTTTTTTTAGTTTTTCAATCGTAGTATTTGTAAAATGTAAACCAGCAGTTGGTGATGCAACAGAAAAACCGTTATTTGAAAACTGGTTATTATAGTATTTATATTTACGACTTTCATCCTTTATATATGGAGGAAGAGGTACTTTTCCAATATTTTCAATCAGATTTAAAATATTTTCAGAAAATTTTACTTCAAAAAATTCAGGATACACGTTTATAATTTCGACATTAAAGCTACTAAAAAAGTATTTCTTGCCAGTTGTTTTTTTATCAGTAGATTTAATTAAACATTTAGCCGTATATTTGCTTAAAATTTCTAATACAAAAAACTCAATTTTTCCACCTGTAGATTTTTCATCAATTATTCTTACTTTTTGTACTTTAGATTTATTAAAAATTAGTAGAGAATTCGGCGGAATAAAATTTTCAATTTTACTAAAAGGAACAATAGTTTTATCTGAAGCTATAAGAAGTTTAGAATTTCCAGGATCAGAATAAGGCTCTTGATTTATCGAATTTTCAGGTAAGAAATAATTATAAAATTCTGTTTCATTTTGCATTATTTATTAATTTTATAAATAATTCATAAGACATTGTAACTATTTCAGGGATACCATCAGAAGACCTTCTAGTATTTCCTTCTGTTTTTTTTAATTTTTTCCAAAAAAGTATTGTATTTTTTGATCCAGATTTATTTATAGCTTTATCTAAAGATTGATGTGCATTTAAATTTTGTCTATATTTTGCTTCTATAAAAAATTCTTCATCACCAACAAATAATTGAATATCGCCTAGATCGTTTGAACCACCTTCTGCAAATCTTTGTGCTTTAAAGTTTTCATTTTCATTTAATCGTTTAACGATATTTGTTTCATAAGTAGTACCTTGTTTTTTAGCTTTATTTACCATAAATGAATTTTACTTTTATTAATCAGAAAGTAACGTTTCTAAATCTTTTTCTTGAATATCAAAATTTGTATATACATCTTGAACATCATCTAAATCTTCTAAAGCATCTATAAGTTTTGATATTTTTAAAAATTGATCTATCGACAAATTTATTGATGTAGACGGAACATAAGCTATTTCTGAACTAGATGGTAAATAATTATTTTGTAAAAAAGCTTCATTAGCTTTTTTGAAATTTGATGCAGAAAACTCAAAAGTAATTGATGAAGATTGTTCTATTATATCTTCTGCATCATTCGAGATAGCTAGATTGATTAGTTCTTCACTTGACTGTTCAAATTGAAATACTGCTTTTCTTTCAAATAAATAACTAACGCTACCTGGAGTACCCATTGACCCACCATGTTTTGATAATGTTGCTTTTACATCAGAAGAAGCTCTATTTTTATTGTCTGTTAGACAGTTTATTAATATTGCAACACCGTATAAACCATAACCCTCGTAACTTAACTCAAATAGTTCATCACTATCTGAATCCCCATCTATTCGTTTTAAAGCTCTTTCGATATTTTCATTTGGTACTGAATTAGATTTTGCTTTAGAAATTGCTTGATATAAAGGTGCATTACTTGATGGATCAGTACCTCCGTTTCTAGCTGCTATTTCAATAGCTTTTACTAATTTGGCAAATAACTTACCTCTTTTAGCATCGTTAGCACCTTTTTTTCTTTTTATAGTTGACCATTTAGAATGTCCCGACATATTCACCACTTTTCAAATATTGCTTAAGCCATTCAATATAAAATGCATCATTTGTGAGTTCTGGATGATAAGTTAATCCAACAACATTGTGTTGTTGTACACCAACTACTTCATCATTATGGAATGCTATTGGTTTAACGTTTTCAGATAAAATGTTTAAAATTTTTGGTGCTCTTATAAAACAATATATATCTGAGTTATTTAAAAATTTCACATCTCCTTCAAAAGACTGGTTTTGTCTTCCGTAAGCATTTCTTTGAATCTGGATATCTAAATTTGGAATGCAAGTTTCTCCGTCGATTACATCTTTAGCGAGCAAAATAGTTCCAGCGCAAGTTGTTAAAGTTGGTAGACCCTTTTTTATAACTTTATCAACTTCATTAAATAAGTTTTGTTCACTTTGTATAACTTTCATTGATGTAGATTCACCACCTGGAACAATAAGAGAATCTATATTATCTAAATCTTCAATTCTTTTTACTAGAACATAATTAAAATTACAAAGTTCTAATGATTTACAATGATCTAAAAAACTACCTTGTAGAGCTAAAACTCCAACTTTCAATTACCAACCTCTTTTAGCTAGCTTTTCTTCCTCTGTTAATGTGTCTATATTTATACCTACCATAGGTTCACCTAAGTTTTTTGATATTTCTACTAGCACTGATGGATTATTAAAATTTGTTGTTGCTAAAACGATTGCTTCTGCTCTTGCTGCAGGATCTCCACTCTTAAAAATTCCAGATCCAACGAAAACACCATCACAACCTAATTGCATCATTAATGCAGCATCAGCCGGAGTTGCAATACCACCAGCAGCAAAATTAACAACTGGAAGCTTTTTTAATGATTTAATTTCTTCTAATACACTAAGTGGTGCTCCAAATTTTTTACTTAAAGAAACAAGCTCATGTTCGTCACAATTAATAACTTCTTGCATTTCTTTTGTCACAGTTCTCATATGTCTAACTGCTTCAACAACATTTCCTGTTCCAGCTTCTCCTTTAGTTCTTATCATAGAAGCGCCTTCTGCGATTCTTCTTGTTGCTTCACCTAATCCTGTAGCGCCACATACAAATGGAGTTTTAAAACCTTTTTTACTTATATGATTTGTTTCATCAGCAGGTGTTAGAACTTCTGATTCATCAATGAAATCTATTCCTAGCTCCTGAAGCATCTGAGCTTCAACAAAGTGGCCAATTCTTGCCTTAGCCATTACTGGAATGGAAACAGATTCCATTACTTCTTTTATTACACCAACAGAAGACATTCGAGCAACTCCACCATTAGCTCGAATATCAGCTGGAATTCTTTCTAAAGCCATTACTGCACATGCACCAGCTTTTTCTGCAATAATAGCTTGTTCAGCGTTAACAACATCCATAATGACGCCGCCCTTTAACATTTCTGCTAAACCTTTTTTAACTTTTTCAGATGATTCAATTTTCATAATTAATATATTAATCTAAAAAAGTTTATATATAGATTCGTACTTTTTCATATTTTTATCGAGGTCGTATTGATTTAGCTTATTATATTGTTTACGCCATAAAGTATTTAAATCTTCTTTGTTTAATTTACTTAAAACTTCAATTAAGGATTTTAAATTGTTGTTTTTAAAATAAATTCCTGAATCTCCAAGTACAAATCTTGTTGATGCAATATCTGATCCTATAGTCAAACATCCGCTATTTATAGCTTCAAGTAAAGTAATCCCAAAACTTTCGGATTTTGTATTTAATGAAAGATAGATTCCCGAATTTTTTAATATTTTATTTTTTTCTTCCTCTGTTGGATTACAAAACATTTCAATATTTTTGCAATTTTTATCATCATTAGTAATTGCTAAAAATTTATAATCATTATTTAACTCAGCTGATAACTTTTTAAAAAGCTTAAAGTTTTTCCTTTTTTCATCTCTACCGATAAATAAATAAGACCTTGATTCATTAAAAGAACATGATTGATTAATTTTTATAAAGTTAGGAATTAATGTTGTATTTTTATTAAGTGTTAGCGCGTTACTTAATGCTAAGGGGCTAACATGTGTGCTTACTGAATCAATATTTCTAAAATAATAAAAAAACTTCATAACTTTTAGATAAATATTTGAAAGAGATGCATGGTGTGTTGTAATATAATTCTTATCCTTTGGTAACTTCCAAAATATAATTGGTATAAATGGTTCATGAATATGAACTATGTCTGCCCAATCTAGAGCATTTTTTAGTAATTTTTTATCAGGAAAAAGAGCAACGGTTGAAATTGAGTTATTAAATCTAATTTTAAATGTATTACTAAAAACATAATCTTCGGAATCTGGAGCAAAAAGTTTTACTTCATAATCTGGATTTGATTCCAAATAGAATTTCATTAACTTAATTTGATTTTGTACACCACCGTAAAATTTAAAACTATATGGTGATAAAAGTAATATCTTAGTATTCACTTGTCCACACTGGCTGTATTGAGTGCCACTGATTTGGATCTAAAAGAATCAATTTCTCTAATTCTAAAGCTAAAACTTTTAAACCATGTTGAATACTTTGTGCTTCGTTATCGAAATTGGGAACAATAAAAGGCGTACCAAATATTAATTTATATTTATTGTCAATTTTAATAAATGTTGCAGGTAATATCGGGACTTGAGTTTTGAGTGAAAGTGCTACAGGACCTTTCGGAAAAGCTGCTAAGTTGTTAAAAAATTCAACCCCTATGCCACTCTTTCCTACATGTCTTTCTGAAAGTAGACAAACGTGATAACCCGAATTAATCTTGCTAACAAGAGTATCAAATGAGTTTTGTCCTTTTCCTCCTAAAATTATTTCACAACCTAAATTTTCTCTAAGTTCAGTAAACCAATTTAAGATATTTTTATCTTCCAATGGTTCCGCTACAGCTAATAAGTTGAGATTAAGTTGTTTACCAAATGGAATAGCAAACTCCCAATTTCCTAAATGAGGTAAAGCAATAATAAATCCGGTTTTTTGTTGCGTTAGCTTATCTACAGCTTCCCTATTAACAATCTCTGTGTTATTAAGTACGTATTTTGCATGACCATTTTTCGTTAACCAAATAGTTTCTAGCCAATATTTAACATAATTTAATTTGACCTTAAAAACATTGTAATTATTTAGAAAGTCTTTTCTTTTGGACAATTTATAGTTTTGAAAAGGAAAAAATAGATAATACAATATCGCGCCAGGGTAAGAAATAATATATAAAGTATTTAATTTCTTATTTTTTAAAATATTATGTAAAAGTTTAATAATTTTAAATTTCATTTTAGATTTTTGTATAAAAAAATAAATCTTTGTAGTGCGGTTAACCATGTTATAAAAGTAAAAACATAAAAATATGTAAAATTTAAATCAAAATACATAAATAAAACTGCAAAAATTACTCTTTCTGGTCTAGAAGCGAGACCTTTTTTGTTCTCCAATCCATATAATTCTGACTTAGCTCGCATATAGGGTATTAGATTTGAAGATACAACAACAGAGACTACTGCTAATACTTGAAAATCAGATATTGTGTAATTTAATAGTATTACACTCAAAATTATCATCTCTCCTACTCTATCTAATAAAGAATCAAGAATTGCTCCTTTATCAGATGTTAAATTGTAGGTTCTAGCATAAGGACCATCTAATCCATCTATAGCACTGCCTATAAAAATTAAGATTATTCCTATAGTTCTCTTGTTTGTGTAAAAGTAATATGATCCAATTATTATTACTACTAATCCAATAATTGAAACAGTATTTGGCTTAAGCTTAAGTAATCGTAAAAACTTTATAAATGGTATTGCAAATTTTTCAGAGTAAGATTTAAAATATTTTTCAAGCATCAAGTATTTCTGTATGTGGAGTGTCTATATACTCACCATTAAAAGCATCGAGTTCTATTATTGTTCTTTTCTTTGGAGGATTCTCGCTTGAGTATACGATTACAGTCCAAATAGGTTTAAGAATATTTCTAATATTAAATTGGAATGTTAAAGCTATTGAATAATAATTTATTGGATAATCAATTTTATCTATTATCGACTCAATAACTTGTGACTGGAGTATTTTAAATTTATTGTTAATTAAAAATAAGATAACTGTTATTAATCCCAAAATAATAAAAACTGGATTAAAGTTTATGAATTCATAATATAAAGAAAAAATATAGAAAATAAAAATTACGAAAATTGTTAAGTATGGATAAATTTTTCTCTTAATGGGAACAGGTACGGTATAGTTGCCGACAGCTAAAGAGTTTAGGTCTTCAGGTAAAAGTTCCTTCTCAGCAACTTTTTCTGAAATATTAATTCCATCAACCATTTAAATCAAAAATAGGTTCTTTTAGGTGTTCGTGAATAATATCTAATGCTTCAGATACTTTTGCATCTTTCATGTTTTCCTCATTGTAGATATTAAGGGCCAATGTTCCATTCTTAGCATCATTAGAGCCAATTATTAATTGTATTGGAGTTTTATTCTTCTCAGATAAATGTATTTTCTCGCCTAATCTAATATTCCTATTGTCTATAATTATCCTGTATCCGCTTAGTTGATTTTTAATTTTATCTACGTACTCATCAACATCACCAATTGTAAGTATGTCAATTTGAACTGGTGACAACCATCCAGGTAAATGCCCTGCATAATGTTCGAGCAAAACTCCAGTGAATCTTTCAACTGATCCAAGCAAGGCTCTGTGTATCATAACAGGTCTAACTTTTTCATTATTTTGGTTTACGAATTCAACGTCAAAATTATCAGGTTGTGCAAAATCAATTTGTATTGTTGAAAGTTGCCACCTTCTTCCTATTGCATCTTTTGCATGTAGATCAATTTTAGGTCCATAAAAAGCACCTTCACCTTCTGCTGTAATAAAAGGAATATTTAATTCAGTAAGTGAGTTTTTTAAACTTTCAGTAGCAACATTCCAATCCCTATCATTTCCAATATATTTTTGAGGCCTAGTAGAAAGATCGGCTTCGATATCTGTTAATCCAAAACTTTTAAGTAACTGTATCGAGAATTTAAGTAACGTTTTAACCTCTTCATTAATTTGTTCATTAGAACAAAATATATGTGCATCATCTTGAGTAAAACCTCTTAATCTTAATAAACCGTGTAAAACACCTGTTTTTTCATATCTATAAACTGATCCGAACTCAAAATATCGTAATGGTAGCTCTCTATATGAGTGAATATCACTTTTATAAACAAGAATATGGAAAGGACAGTTCATTGGTTTTAAATAGTATGTTTCATTATTTTCAATATGTTCTAATGGTGGAAACATATTTTCTTTATAATGTTTCAAATGACCAGAAGTTTCCCATAAAATTGAACGACCGATATGTGGAGTATTTACTAAATTATATCCATTGTTTAAATGAGCTTTTTTACTATATGATTCAATAAGATCTCTTAATATTGCGCCTTTAGGTTTCCATAAAAAATTTCCAGATCCTAGTTCGGTTGCACTAGTAAATAAATTCAATTCATTTCCTATTTTTCTATGGTCTCTTTTCTCAGCTTCTTCTTGTTGATTTATATATTTATCTAAGTCATCTTTTGAAAACCATGCAGTACCATAAATTCTCTGTAGTTGTGGATTGTTTTCATCTCCTCTCCAATAAGCTCCTCCAAGTTTTGTAAGCTTAAAATGTTTTAAGAAATTGGTATTAGGTACATGTGGACCCATACATAAATCAATAAAGTAATCGTTAGAGTATGTAGAAACAATATCATTCTCTACACCTTCTGAAGATTCTGCAGAATCAATTAACTCTAATTTGAAAGGCTGCTTCTGAAATATTGTTTTAGCTTCTTCTTTTGATATTGTATTGCGAAGAAAATCTTGTTTACTTTGTGAGATACGCAACATTTCTTTTTCTATTTTTTCTAATTCGACTTCACTTATTGGTTCACTGAATTTAAAGTCATAATAAAAACCATTCTCAATACTTGGGCCAACACCGTAACTAGTTCCAGGATATAAATTAAGCACTGCTTGAGCTAATATATGTGCTGCTGAATGTCTTAATATATGAAGTGCATCTAAATCTTTTACAGTAATTATTCTAACTTTTACATCAGAATTAAATTTATATGACAAATCGTAGAATTTGTTATCTACTTCAATACATACTGACTCTTTTAACAAACCTTTTGAAATGTCTGAAGCAATTGTAAAACCATCAACTGGGTCATCGTAGTTTTTAACTGAACCATCGGTTAATGTTATATTTATTGTCATACTCTTTATGTTAATTTAATAGCGACAAATTACTATTTTGCGAAAAGAATAATAATTTTTTATAAAATTAACACATGAGGAATACCGAAATAATTATTACTGATAAATCAATAGATATTTTGTTTAATAATTTAAGTAATAATTTTTTTACAAAATTAAATTACAAATTCATTAATGACTATCAACTAACTCTTGCAAATGTATCATTTGAAATAAAAAGTAATAAGACAGTATCATCTGTTGATATTAGATCTGTAAATATATACACTTTAAACAAAAAAGCATTATCTTTAATAAGAAAATACGCAGAATCGGATCCTCTTTATTTCAAAAATAAAACAAAGAATCATAAATTTAATTCAGTTAATGTAAACAAAGTAATTAAAACAATTAAAAATCGAAAGTTTGAATCTAGAGAAGAATTATTGGTTTTATACACATATCTTTATGTTCTTACATTCGAATCAACAAACGTAAACATATCCTCAACTCTCTCTAAAAAAACTGGATATAGTGATTCTTATATTAAAACATTAAATAAAGAAATTAATTTAAAATATCTAACTAATTCATCAAAAGGAATATCTGGAGGAATATTTACTAATAAAACTTTAAAATATATTAACTCTCAGAAATTTCTACAGTACTTATAATTACGTCTTCTAAAGGCCTGTCACTGGAATCAGTATCAACAGAAGCAATTTTATCTACAACATCAATGCCTTCTACTACATTGCCAAATATTGTGTAATTATATGGTAACGGGTAATCAACATGCATTATGAAAAATTGACTTCCGTTAGTATTAGGTCCTCTATTTGCCATTGCAAGAACACCTTTTGAGTATGGAATTTGATTATTTAATTCATCTTCAAATTCATAACCTGGATACTTACCATAATCACCATGACCAGTACCAGACGGATCTCCACCTTGAATCATAAATCCGGATATAACTCGATGAAAAATTACGTTATCATAATATCCATCCTTGGACAAAGTTATGAAGTTATTAACAGTTTTTGGTGCATCTTTAGTAAAAAATTCAACCTTAATATCACCAAAATTAGTTTTTATTAAAGCGGTGTAATTTTTAGATACATCAATGTTCATTGGATGTTCAGAATTGTAAGTTTTATTATTCATATCAACTCCTATTGTTGTTGTTTCATTTTCAACTATCTCTAAAGCAGGTTCTGCAACCTCACTGTTACAAGCTATAAAAATAACTAAAAAACAAAGTACTTTTTTCATATTTAATCTTTCTAACTATAACACTATGTAATAAAATTATTTAATTTTTTGGAGTCTTACTTTAGATACAGCACATAGATTTTCGAAATTAAATATTCTACATTCCCATAATTGATAAGATTTTCCCTTAGAGATTGGTTTAGCTTCACAAATGAGCTCCCCTTCTTTTGCGCTTTTTAAAAAATCGGTGTTGTTATTTACACCAACAAACAATCCTCCTGATTCATATGTTGCACCATATGAACATATTGTTTCAGCAAGTGATGCATAAGTTCCTCCATGGACTAATCCCATAGGTTGTTTATGTTTATCTTGTATTATTAATTTTGATTTTACAAAATCTTTTTTAATTTCTAATAATTCATGACCTAAATGATGATCAAGTGTGTTTCTAGGAAATTTAGTTAAATCCATCTTTGTAAACTGCCTCTAATCTTTTTTCACCAGTGTTCTTAACGAACCACCAATAACCTATTATAAAAGTAACTATTAAGATAGCTATAGATAAAAAAGTAAAGAACTTATTTGAAATTAAAAAATAAATATTATATAAGGAATAAAAATACAAAGAAACCCCAAAGGTTGTTATAAAAAGTGTTACAAAACTAAACCAAGAAAAATCTTTTCCAATTTTAGCTACTACGATTTTTTTATCATTTATTGGGAAGAAATATTTGTTTTCAAGTAAATGTGTAACGTAAACTGTTTTTCCTGTTAATGCGTTTATTTTTTTTTCAATAAACTCTGAATAATGTCTAGAAAATATTAAATAATATGCATGAAAAGCTAATAAAACGCTTCCAAAAATAGAGGTTAAGTTTATTAAATAATTTGAAAAATAGTATTCAAAAGATAAGTAGAACAAAACAATTGAGATAATAAAAAATATCCTCACATCTATTAAGAATTGTTGGTGGTAAAACCTGTTCATACTTCTCATTCGTGTGAGCTGCTTTTCAAGTAAACTAATTTCATCCATTTATTAAAGTGTATTTAGATTATGAATAATAAAAATAAATTTATTAATTTTTTAATTGCTCTATTTATTTTTTCAATTTTTTACTTATTTAGTGATGTAATTATCAGATATGAAGGTGTATCTCTAAGAGAATTTAAAGAATTTGAATTAAACTGTGGATCCTTTATTGATATTTTAATTTATAAAGATCAATACATTGGAAATAGTAGTCTTCGAATGAATGCATCGGTTTGTTATAACTTAGCATTACTAAAAGTACTTAATACTTCACTCTTATTTCTCTCCATAACAATATCTTTCTATTTTGGAATCAAATATTTTAAAAATAAAAAAATTAGAGAAGACTTAACTGATCTTATTCAAATATTAAAAAACCGAAACAACCAAACGCTATAATAAAAAATATGAAAATAGGTGGTTTTGTTCCTCAAGGTTGGCGAATGGATCTTAATGGAATCCCATTAGAACAACAATGGAACACAATTGTTGAATCTGCAAAAAAATTAGAAAATTTAAATTATGAATCTGTTTGGGTTTACGATCACTTCCATACAGTTCCTAAACCTACACAAGATCCTACTTATGAATGTTGGACACTTATGTCTGCTCTATCCCAGACAACTTCAAAAGTTAGATTAGGACAAATGTGTACATGCAACTCTTATAGAAATCCTGCTTATTTAACTAAAGTAGCTTCAAATATAGACGTAATGTCTGGTGGGCGTTTGGAATATGCTATTGGAGCCGGATGGTATGACCACGAATATAAAGCATATGGTTATGAATACCCTTCAGATGGTGAACGTTTAAAAATGTTAGAAGAATCACTAATTATATACAAATTGATGACAACCGAGGAAACACCTGAGTTTCAAGGTAAATACTATTCAATTTCAGGTGCAATAAATCAACCTAAACCAATTCAAAAACCTTATCCTCCATTATGGGTTTGTGGTGGTGGAGAAAAAGTTACTCTTAAATTATTAGCAAAATACGGAGATTATGGAAACTGGGATGTAGATGTCGATGGTTTTAAACATAAATCAGAAATACTAAAACAACATTGTGAAGACCAAAATAGAGACTATGAAACTATAGGAAGAACATTACATACAAATGTAGTTATAGGAGAAGACAAGGCTGATTTAGATAACAAAATTAAAAAACTAGCTTCATATTCAAACATTCCGGAAGAAAATTTTTATAAGAGACCATTAATCGGAGTAAAAGATGAAGTTTTCGAAAAATTAGATGAATATGAAAATGAAGGTTGTTCATATCTAATTGCATACATTCCAGATATTGTATGGGGTAATACAGCTGAAATACTTGCAGAAAAAATTTAATACATCGTTTGTTGATCTATTTTTCCATTTGCTCTAGCTCTATAAAAAGAAAATGAATAAATCAAGTATCCAATTATTGAAAAAATTAAACCAGTAGAGAGTAAATCTATCCAGTTGTAAGCATATGTTCTAAAACTTGGTGATAGTGCGTATCGGTAAAGGTTTATTAAATGTGATAAAGGTAAGCTTAGGGAAATTTTTTGAAGTACTTCAGGCAAAATCTCAGGTCTAACTATAGAACCTGAAATCAAATACAATACTCCAACTAATGCCTCGCCTACTCCAATAGGATATTTAGGAGTGCTAAGAGTTATACCAGCTGTTAGTAAACCTAGAAAAAATAGAATTATAAAACTTAATACAATAGCTAAAAATAAATAATGAAAATAAATATTGCTCAATTTGATGCCTAGATCTAAAAGTAAGTTGGATGTAGTTAGAATTACAGCAAAACTAAATAAACCAAATGGCAATCCTGCACTTGATCGACCAGTTAAGTAAACTATAAACGGTGTTGGGCTGATTATGACATTTTTAATATTTCTTAGCCATTCTCTTTCTGAAACAATAGCCCAATACATAAATTCAACTTGATTTTGTACAAAACCCCAGGTACTTATGCCAATCAATACCCAAAGCAGATTTTCTTTTTGAGTTCCTTGAGAAGTAATACTGTACATAAAGCTTAAAATGAGGGCTGAAGATATTGGTCTAGCTGTTCGAACTAATAATACTGAAAGTGGCTTACCCCAGTTAGTCTCAATTCTCCAACCTATTAAAAATGAAGAGTAAATACCTTTTTTAAAATTTCTATTTTTTATTGCCATTTTAAGGTAAGCGTTCCCTTCTCTCTTGCAGATTCTTCCATCCATGCAAGTGTAAATTTTGCAAATCTAAGAGCTAAAACTGCGTATAAAATCATAATTAAAGTTTCTAATTTCCAATCAATAAATGTTGGATATTCACTTAAAACAAGTACTTGTCTTAATCCATCAATTCCAAGTGTTATTGGAATAATGCTACAGAATAAACCAAAAATAATATTTACTGAGAATATAGGGTAATAAGAACCTGACAAAAAATGTATCGGTTCATTTGCTAACTCTAAATAGTATTCGAAACTTCTTCCAAATCTTAGAAACAATGATGATAGACTCATGCCAACAGCGTAAAGTGAAACAACACAACTTATAAAAATAATGATTGCTTTGTACCAATTAGACCACAAGAATGTAGTACCAAATAAATAAGATGAAATAGTAAATACTGATATTGAATAAAGCGAAGTTGCCAAGCCTCCACCAAACATCATTCCAAGAAGAATCCAAGATAATTTTGTAGGACTAGTTATGTAAATCTCTAAATTTCCACCTTCTTTTTCCCAGCGAAGTTGAAGAGCCATACCAAAAACTACATTAAACCAAATTGCCATCATTGAACCACCTATTACAGCAAATGATTCAAATTCTGGTTTTGCATTAAAACCTCGTAAAACATATATAAATGCAATAATTGAGAGTACGGGCAATAAAATCTCAAAAAATATCCAAGATGGTTGTCTTATAGTGCCAAATATTCTTGGATACGCTCTTCCGTAAACCGTCCTCAATAAAAATTTATAATTATATTTTTTCAATTAATTGTTTTCCTGTTAGTGCAAGGAAGGTATCTTCAAGATTAGGCTTATGAAGTGCAATAGAAATAACGTTTTCAAGTTCTTTAATTTGCTTAAAAATAGAAGAGTTTTCAATTGAGTTTCCAATTAATACCTCAACTGTTTTTGAATCAATAGTTTTAATTCTTAAATTATTAATTGAAAAATTAGGATCAATATCTTTAGAAAACTTAACAATATATTTAATGTCAAAATTTGATTTATCTTTGAGATATTCTGAAGTACCAGTATGAAGTATCTTACCTTCATCAATAATTGAAATAGTATCACATAAATCTTCAGCTTCTTGCATGTAATGCGTTGTTAAGAGGACTGTTCTGTTTCCTTGTCCTTCTTGCATCCATATTTTTAAATAGCTTCTTACATCTCTAGCAATTTCGACATCTAAACCTAATGTAGGTTCATCTAAAAATAATACTTCTGGATTACTCATTAAACCTCTAACTAAGTTCATTTTTTGCCTCATTCCAGTAGATAATTCAGATAATTTAGTATCTTTTGAATCATTTAAACCAACTACATCAATTAATGAGTTTATACTTTCTTTTGCTTCTTTATTTGAAAGTCCATTAAACATTGCGAACATCCAGAGTTGTTCATATACAGTTAATAAACCGTAACCTGACATTTCTCCACCAGCAACAAGTGATATTTTCCACCTAATATCATTTGCTTGTGTTTTTACATCATAGCCTAGAACTGAGACCCTACCGTCCGAAGGAAGTAAAAGTGTTGAAAAAATTCTTATTAGAGTTGATTTACCCGCTCCGTTTGGACCTAATAAACCATAAAAACTACCTTTTGGAATTTCAAGACTTACATTATCAAGTGCAATTTTGTCAGGTTTACCTTTTTTAAAATATTTTCTTGTAACAGACTCCGCATGAACAGCATTATTCATTAAAAACTCCAAAAAAAATGGAAGCCCCCGAAAAGAGGGCTTCCCAACAGGGCTGCGTATCACACTTAATTGAAACGCAATATAAGATTACCATTACAACTGGTTAAAAGTAAAGTCAATTATTAAAAGTTGGTGAATATGTTGACGGAACTAGCGAAATCCATGGTTTTCCAGCTGGAATAAAAAGACTACTACCATTTGAATCAACGATATGAAAAGGATCTAGTTCTGAACCCCTTTTCCATTTCACATCTATATATTTTCCACCGTGCATAATAATTGCTCTACCTTCCCCTACAGTTTTTACTGATGGAAGTTGCAAAGGATGGATGTAAGGTTCACAAAATAATGCGATGACAGTAGTTGTTGAAATTTGTCCTGTATTTCCTTCAGAATCTATCCAAAAATGTTCATTACTTGTTATTGAATTTTTGTAAGCATCATAATAAGTTCTTACATATTTTGAACCATTCCAAGTCCATGTAGTATTTGTTTGTCCAGAAAATTTTAAAGTTATTGATTTGAGACTTTTCCAACTAGACATATCAGGATTTCCCCAAGGAAAAAGTGGCTGAGGAGTATTTGTTTTTTTATATCCTTTAGCTACAGCTAAAGCTTTTAGTAAACGAGTGTCTGCATATAAATTATGTGGAGCATTCCTACTTGAAATTCTAAAATATTCAGGTCTCCTGTCTGTAATTACTGGAACACCCATTGCTTCTATTTCAGGTATTAACCCACTGGTAGCACCGCTAGCAACTAAAACACCATTTAGTGGTCTGAGTACAGTAGGATCTGTTGGTCTTGCAGATCTAATTGGTCCATGGTAACTAGTATCAGATTCATAAAATAGATTAATAAATCTAGTCATACCGCCTTCTACTAATACTTCAACAACAGCATCTGCATTCTGAGGTCCTGATTGAGGTCTAGCTCGAACATTATTGTCATTTTTTACTCCAATAACAATCAAATTATTTGCATTACTAGGCATAACTAATCCGTTTAATGGCGAGTTAACACCAGATGTGTAATTTTGAGTTTCAACTGGACCTATTGTTAAATAAGTTTTCTCTTTTTCAAGCGACCATCTGTCACCTAAGTAGGCATCAAGTTCATTTTGTGAATTTACCTGAGCGATTTTTCCAAATCTATATACAAAGACTGGATAGAAACATGGATCTGGTTGCCATACTCCGTAGTTATCTACATAACCAGGAACACAAGTTTTATTAGGATTATAATTTCTTAAATCAAGGGCTGAGTTCGTTGAAGCGCTTGTACTTGTTGTATTTTCAGTAACTGTTGTTGTACTTTCTGAAGTTGTTGTATCTATAACATACGCATCTTCTCCTTTAGCTAAAGCTGCTTTTGTTTTAGGACCAAGTACTCCATCAGTTGATAATCCTGCTTTAGCTTGAAATGCTTTTATTGCCGACTTAGTAGCAGGACCATCTATGCCATCAATTGCTGATGTATAAAGACCTAATTCTTTCAATATTGTTTGTGCATCATACAATTCCTGTGAAAATTTATCATCAGTTACTTCATCACTATTTTGATTAACTAATTCTGAAACATTTTCATTTTTGATAATTTGTGATTTGTTAAGTAGTAATGAACAAGTTTCTTTACCTAAAATCCCATCAGGTGATAAATTATTTCTACCTTGAAATAAAATTAAAGCTTTTTTAGATTTCGATCCAAAATCAGCATCAATTTTTCCTTCATAATATCCATATGATTTAAGAACAATTTGCATCATTAAATCACCTCTAACAGGATGATCTACAAAATAATCATTACATGTATTTAAATTTGGGGAATAGTTCGTGAAATTAAGAAATAATAAGCCTATTAAAAAATTTATCAAAATTAATTATCAGATATTGTTACAGTACCGTCATTTGGCATTATATGAACCCATTGACTACTTGGTGGTACATAAATTGGATTTTGATTTTCATCGACGAATTCAAAACTCTCAGAAATATCAGATCTTCGCCAAGTACCTTTTACATATTTATCATCACTGATTACATATACGTCACCTACTCCAACAGTTAAAATACTTGGAAGTGTGGTTGCTTTATCGTTATAAAATGGACCTTGGATAATGACAATAGTCTCTGATTTAAGAATATCTGTATAGGATCCATCTTGAGTTGTGAAATTATGAGCAACTGCTTCTTTAGTGTTTGAATAACCATCTATTATAAACCTTGAGTAGGATTCACCATTGTGCTTCCAGATTACAGTGGTGAATTCGGAATATTTAATTGTTATTCTTTCAGCCCCGTCATTCCAATTTGTTTGATCTAATCCAAAAGGATACAAAGGGATTGGACCAGGTTGTAAGAAATAAAAACCTCTATCATCAATTTTTTGTCTTACAAGTTCTGTGTCAGCGTATAGATTGTGTGGTGCTTTTCTTGAAGATATCCTAAACATTGTAGGTGAAGATTGTTCTTCTAAGACTGGAACTCCTAATTCTCGTATTGCGGGTATTAATCCTTCAGTAGCTCCGGATACAACTAATGTTCCACCAAATGGTCTAACAAGTGTAGGATCAGTAGGTCTAGCAGATCTTATTGGTCCTAAATATGAAGATGACTTGTCTAGAAAAAATGCCAAAAATCTAGTCATACCACCTTCTACTAAAACTTCATAAACAGCATCTGCTTCTTGAAGTCCAGATTGAGGTCTTGCATTCAAATTATTATCAATTTTAAATGCAATTGCTCTCCTTGGACGCTTCAACCAAATTTCTGGTTCTAGTTCTAAACCAGTAAAAGGTGACATTTTTTCAATATCAAATTCATATTGAAAAACATCATTTACTATTGTGGTTGTAGAATTTTCAGAATTTATAGTAGTTTCTGTTGAATTACCAATTGTGGAAGTAACAGTGGTATCAGAGGTTTCAATAGCATCTTCTGAATTTGAACTACAGCTAACCAAAACTAAAAGTAAAAAAATAAAAGAGAATCTTTTCATGACTTTATAATAGTGTAGAAAAAATTAATTTCAGTAAGTTAAATTTTGTATTTTCAGCTTGATAATAAGTTAAGTTTTTGAATATTTTATGTGATTTATTATGAGTAACAAACCATGGTGGATCTATAAGTCTAGACATTCTAAATTTTGAATAGACTACTCCTTTCAGAGGAGATTCAAATAAAAGAGAATTGTGTACAAAACCTTGGCCACTTTGAATATTGTTATCTTTATTTCCAGGAAAACCTCCCCATGGCATCGTTGGTATGATAAAAGCTAAAGCTGACCATTCATTAATTGCGACTGTACCATAATTCAATTTGGTAACATATTTATTCAGATAGGTTGAGTTTTTTTCTTTTTTATGATTTTTAAATAAAACTGAAACACCCAAATTGCCCCATACTTCATTGTTTACATAGTTAATAGCATCATTAACATATTGAGACTTAGAGTTGTATTCAATTTCTTTAAAAAATAGAACAGTCGACCAAGCCTCATCGTGTGCATATTCTTTTTCAAGTTCAATGTCAGCAATAAGAAAAGGTGTTGTACAAGATTCTTCATTTACTTGTGTAAAGTTTTTTTTGTTTTTTAGATCCTCTAATTTTTGAGTAGATCCAGGATAATAAGATGTTGTATCACCAATTTTCTTAAGATACTCAACTATATATTTTTTGAGTAAATCTTTTTGCTTCCACTCTTTAGGCAAAACTATTATTTGAGCAGCTATGCAATTAAAACCAGAATTATTTAACTTAGCTGTAACTATTTTTTTTGCTTGATGTTTTAACTCAGAAGTTGACCATTTATCAGGATGAACAATAATTGGAGTAACATTACCTAATTCTGATGTTATTGGAGTTTTATTAACTTTAGATAAAGTTTTTAAAGATCTTTCTTTTTCAGTTAATATTTTTCCATATACGATTTGTTCATAAGTAAAATTTGAGCCAGTTAAGTGAATTTGATTAAAACCACTATGTGCTGAAATATACTTAGAACCTTCTAAATCAGCATTTGTAATAACCATATATCCTCTACTGATAAAAGGTTCGAAAACTTGTTCAAATACTGATAGGAGGTATTCATTAACTGGATTTAGTTTCATATATATTACAGATTTATATGCAATCATGTGAAATAAAGCATCTAGGAATGGAATTGATGATACGTTTCCTGCACCAAGAATTAGCGTTATTTTAGGCTTGTTTTCATCAAATCTATTATTAAATCCTCTATATTTACTAATTTTTTTGAAATCAAGGTTTTTTTGAAAAATTATTTCACCTTCAAGAAATGGGAATAATAATTTTTCAATTGATTTATTTGGAAAAACTTTATATGAATTATTACTTTTATTAAAATTTGCTTCATTTAAATTATTTTTATTAGTTAAAAAATCTATAAAATATTGGAGTGCAAATATAGAAGCAAAAGGACCTCCTATCCACTCTTCTCCTTCTTTAGGTTTGTGGGTAATACCTTTTTTTTCTGTGCTTACGCTAACCCAGTAGTAAGCAATAGACTTAACATTATTAATTACTTCCTGCAAAAGCAGAACAAGATCTGAATCTGATAGTTTTGAAAATTCTTTTGAATGAACTCTTAATTTATTAATATTTCTATCTACATCAATTTTTGATGGAATCATAGTTTAAGTTTATTCTGTAATTTCAAGAAGTTCAAAATCTCCCCAATTAACAGTTAAATGTTTAGCAGGGATTAATTCATTAGGTCTACCTACGGGCAAATTTTTTGGATATTCCTCAAAAGATGATTCTGTTTCTTGCAGTTCTTGAATTATTTTTGCCAAAGTTTCTCCAAGATCGTCTAAAGTATCAACTGTTTGAGTCTCAGTTGGCTCAAACATGAGAGCCTCTTCAACAATTAATGGAAAATAGATAGTAGGAGAATGGAAACCTCTATCTAATAAAGCTTTTCCAACATCATAAGCTTTTATCTTGTGTGATTTTTTAAGATTTTTTACAGTTGCTACGAATTCATGCATGCAAGGTTCATCATAAGCTAATGGTAATATTTCAGAAACAACAGAACTTAGGTATCGTGCATTTAACACAGCATAAGAACCTAAACTATCCAAACCTTCTTTACCTAGAAGTTTCATGTAAACAAGTGCTCTTAATGCAACAAGAAAATTTCCATGATAACCATGCATCCTACCTATTGAATGCTTAGGCTCATACCATTGAAATGCATCATCGACTTTAATTACAATTGGTCCTGGTAAATACTCTTTTAAAAATTCTTTAACAGCAACTGGACCTGACCCAGGACCACCGCCACCATGAGGTGTTGCAAATGTTTTATGTAAATTTGAATGAACAATATCAAAGCCCATATCACCTGGTCTACAAACTCCTACAATGGCATTTAAGTTTGCTCCATCGTAATAGACTAAGCCATCTTCGTCGTGTATAACTTTTGATATTTCTAATATGTTTTCTTCAAACAAACCACCAGTATTTGGATTAGTAAGCATTAAACCGGCTGTATTTTCATTTACTTTTTCTTTTAAGTCTTCAATATTTACCATGCCACGTAAATCTGTTTCTACTTCAACAACTTCAAATCCAGCCATCTTTGCAGAAGCAGGATTAGTTCCATGTGCAGAATCAGGAACAATAATTTGATTTTTATGATGTAAATTATTTTGTTCTAGGTATTTTTTAATTATTAAGAGTCCCGTTAACTCACCTGAAGCACCTGCGGGTGGTTGAAAAGTAGCGGAATCCATTCCTGTAATTTCTGTTAAATATTTTTCTAATTCAAAAAGAATTTCTAAATTACCTTGAGTGAAAGTAGCTGGTGCTGATGGATGTGTATTGGCAAAAGTATTTAATGAAGCTACAAAATCAGCAAATCTAGGATTGTATTTCATAGTGCAAGAACCTAGTGGATAAAAACCTAAGTCAACGGCAAAATTTCTATGAGCTAACCTAGAGTAATGCATAACTAAATCGTGTTCTGAAACTTCTGGTAGTGTAGGTTTAATAGTTGTTAATGCAGAATTTAATATCTCTACTTCAGGTACGTCTAGTTTTGGAAATCTTGAAGCTCTCCTGCCAGGTTTAGACAATTGTTTAATTGTAGGTTCAGGCTTACCCCCTACTAGAGGCAAAGAACTAGCATTACCTCCGCTATACATTATCAACCTCAACTAAATTTTTAACAAAATTATCAATTTCATTTTTTGTTCTTTTTTCTGTAACTGCAGTTAAAATTTGATTTTCAGAATATTTAATACCAGCTAAGAAGCCCTTATCACCCATATTCTCAATTATCTTCGATGCTTCAGATTTCGTATCAATTATAAATTCTCTAAGTGAAGAAGTTTCATTTGGAATTGAAAAACCATTTTCTTTTAATAAATTTTTCATATAAGCTGCTTTTTGCATAGCTTGGTAACCAATTTCATATAAACCCTGTGGACCTAACCAAGATAAATGAATAGTTGAACCAACAGCATTGAGAGTTTGATTTGTACAAATATTTGAGGAAGCTTTTTCTCTTCTTATGTCTTGCTCTCTTGCTCTTAATGTCATTACATAAGTTTTTGTATTTTTGGCATCTCTTGATTCACCAATGATTCTACCAGGGACTAGTCTTGCTAATTCTTTCCTAGTTGCAAACCAACCAACTGTTGGTCCGCCATAACTTAATGGAGAACCCATTGATTGACCTTCAGCTACAACAATATCAAAACCCATAGATCCTGGAGTTTTTAATACACCCATCATCGATGGATCTACATAGCAAATAGTTATCAATCCTTTTTCTTTTGCTTTAGATACTAAGTTAGTTAAATCCTGTGCCGAACCCTCATAATGCGGAAGAGATACTACAAAAGCAGCTTGGTTATCGGAAAAATCATAATTTTCTGGAAATAAATAATTCTCATCTAAATTTACAAATTCAATAGGAAATTTATTTTGATCTATTAAAGTCTTTACCACAGTTTTAGTATTTGGATTAAAACCTGAAGACATAACAATAGAATCTTTTTTTGTCTTATTTATTGCTACTGAAATAGCTTCAGCTACTGAAGTTGCACCATCATATAAAGATGCATTCGCTAATTCCATTTCTGTTAAATCACAAATCAATGACTGATATTCAAAAAGAATTTGAAGTATCCCTTGTGAAATCTCAGCTTGATAAGGAGTATATGATGTCATAAACTCTGGACGCATTGTAAGTGTTTTTACTGTGTGAGGTAAATATACATCATAATGACCACCACCAGCAAAACAAATTAAATTAGATTTATTTTTTGATTCAATTTTTTCAAAATAGGATATAGCTTCTAATTCAGAAAAGCTTGAATCTAGTTCTAATCCATTTTCTAAAAGTAATTCTTGTGGTAAATGTTTAAACAAATCATTTAAAGAATTGATAGATAATTCATTAAACATCTTTTTTAAATCAATTTCTGAATGTGGAACAAACATTAGCTTAAAAACCTTTTACTTATTAAATTTCCTTCTACTAAATTACCACGTATATCAAACTCTACTAAATCAGTCGGAGGTTTTGAATCAAATAAAACAAACCCTATTGGGTGCTCAAGTACAGGTGAAATATTTCCAGATGTTACTAACCCATTAACGTCACCCGATTTAGCTATTGTTCCAGTTCTAGGTATTTGTTTACCTTTATATATAAATTTCTTAAGATACTTTCTATCTCCTGTTGATATTTGTTGATCTAAGGTTTCTTTTCCTTTGTAATTTGTAGAATTAGTAACAGTCCATTTTAAACCAGCTTCAACTGGAGAAATTAAATCTGTTAACTCAAATCCATACAAAGGTAATGATGCTTCAAGTCGTAGAGTATCTCTTGCACCCAAACCGCATGGATGAATTGATAGATTTTCAAGATAGTTTATAAATTCATCAACTCTGTTGTTAGGTATCATGAACTCAATTCCATCTTCTCCGGTATAACCAGTTCGCGCATAGTAAATATCATCTTTTGAATAAGTATGAAAGTTTTCTGGAATTGTAAATGATTCTGAAAGCTTATCAATTGCAGTAGGCCCCTGTACAGCTATAAGAGAAGTATTTTCAGTAATGTTCTGAAAATGTATAGAATTTACATTTAAATGATCTTCAATTTTTTTTGTATTACTTGCATTACAAATAAGAACAAACCTATTTTCGAATTTCCAAAATATTACATCATCAATGGCATTACCGTTTTCGTGAGTAAATATTGTGTATAATGCTTTGTTGTTTGGTAAAGATATTATCTCTGAACAAATTAAATTGCTGATTTCTTTAATTTGTTCGTACTGAAGTTCAATTCTACCCATGTGAGATACGTCAAAAAAACCAGCATTAGTTCTAACGCTCTGATGTTCTTTTAAAGTGCCTTCATATGAAAAAGGCATTGACCAACCTGCAAAGTTGATAATTTTTGCACCTTTTGTATTATGATATTCAAAAAGTTTTGTTGTATTTAAATCAGACATTAAGAAATAAACGACTCATATTCTGGATAAGACATTCCAGTATCGTCTAAATCTAATATTTCAGCTTTTACCATCCAACCGTCACCAACTGGATCATTATTAATTATTTCAGGTTCTACATCAAGTGAGGAGTTTACTTCAATAATTTTGCAATTCATTGGTGCATACGCTTCTGCAACTGTTTTAGTAGCTTCAACTTCTACCATTGGATCACCCTTTGAAAATTCTTGTCCAACTTGAGGAAGGGTAACAAAAACAATATCTCCGAGTTCTCCTTGAGCAAAATCAGAAATACCAACTGTTATAACATTTTCTTCAATTTTGTACCACTCATGAGTTTTAAGATATTTTGTTTCTGACATAATTCTCCTTATCTAGTTTTTACGGTAGATAAACCACCATCAACATGTATGGTTTGACCAGTTACCCACTTTGAGTCATCACTTAGCAACCATTTTACAACAGGAAGTATATCATTTACATCTCCTATTTTGTTAATTGGATGCATATTTTTAGATATTTCGATAGCTGTATCACTACTTAATATTTTTTGCGACATATTTGATTGCATTATACTTGGGGCTATTGCGTTTATACGTAAATTATCCTTTGCATAAGTAGAAGCAGATGAACGTACAAAACCCTCTATTCCTGCTTTAGCAGCAGATATAGCTTCATGATTAGCTAAACCTTTAGATGCAGCAACAGATGAAAAAAATATTGCTGAGCCATTTTTCATTCTTCTAGAAAAACTGGATAAAAGATAATATGAAGAAAATAAATTAGTTCTAATTACCTCATCAAATTCTTCTACAGAAGTTCCATGAAGTGGTTTCAATAGTATTGACCCTATGCAATTAACTAAGCCTTCTATTTCATAATCGGCAGCTACGTTTTCTGAAAACTGTTTAGGTTCAACAACTTTATTCAAATCTAATAGTGTGAAATTACAATTTAGTTCAGCTGCTTGTTTAGTTAGTTTTTCTTCATCTCTTCCAATCAAGTGAATTTCATAACTTTTAGCTAATTCACTTGCTATAGCACTTCCTGTTGTACCTGTAGAACCTGCAATTATGTACATAAATTAATTTTAAATTTCTTAATCTAAATAGATAAATTATTTGTACGAGAAATTTCACCAAACCAAGCAGCAGATTTATGTGGTTTTCTATCAAAATTATTTTTATCTATTTCAACAAGTCCAAAGTTCATGTTATAACCAAGATCCCATTCAAAATTGTCTAACAACGACCAGTAAAGATAGCCTATAATTTTTCCATTTTCTTCGTTATAAGCATGGACATCGTTAAGAACATCCTTTACAAATTCAATTCTTTCTTCGTCATCATCAGTTGCAATGCCATTCTCTGTTACAAAAATAGATTTGTCAGGATACAGATTGTGTATTCTATGAAAATTATATTTCACAGCTTGAGGTCTATATTCGTAACCCATTTTAGTTGTACGTACTCCTGGAGTTACATAATCATTCCTTCCTGAAAAGTAGTCTAAAAATTTCGGAAGTAACTTGTTTCTAAGAAATGAAATCTTTATGAGTATCCATGTTATGCCTCTAAAAAATGGATTAGGACTTGCTTGCTTAATTGAATATGTTTGCAGTGCAATATAATCATCATCTTTTGATGCAAACAAAAATTTGTCTTCAAGATGATATCGTATATATTTTTTAAGAACACTCTGTTCGTTATCATTCCACTCATGTAACGCATGAGTCATGGCTACTTTCGCATTAGGATTATGGGACTTAATTATATTCATAGAATCTTTATGAGCGTTAATGATATTGTCAGAAGCTTGTATAAATATTTTTTCATTTTGTATTCCTGGAGGAAATTTTTTCTTAGAAAAGTAACCAAACATTGAAAATATTCCAGGTTCATTTATTGTATTAAAATAAGTAATTTCTTTTGGCAACTCTTGCATCATTCGATCAACGTAACTAGTAAACCAACTTACTATATTGTTTGATGCCCATACACCTTCTGGCATGGTCCATTCTGGAGAAGTAAAGTGATGAAATGTAACAATTGGTGTTATATTATTTTGAATTAACTTTTTTGCTTTGTTGACATAATGTTTAATAGCATCAGCATCAAATTGACCTTTTTTGGGTTCGACTCTACTCCACTCAATGGAAAATCTAAATGCCTTTATACCTAGAGATTTAAGTAGTTCAATATCTTCATCTAAAAGTTGGAAATGATTGCAGGCTTCTTTACAAGGTTCGGCACAAACAGTTGATTTTTTATTTTCCCAATGAGTCCAGTCATTGTTATATATTCCACCTTCTACTTGATATGATGCAACTGCAGTACCAAATATAAATTCTTTAGGAAACTGTTTATTTGTCATATCTATAAATTACATAAGTTAACCAGATATATCCAACTTGAATAAAAAATCTGATTAAGTGTTGAGTGTTTGTAAATACAGTCTTTCCGTAAGGTAGTTTATTTACCCAAACATATAAGTTAGCACCATAAATTGCAATAAGAAATACAATCATAATGATTGCTGCTTCTTTTCTCCATTTTGTTAATAAAAACAAGGGAATAATTACCTCTAAGATCCCAGTGAACTGATGAACTAAACGTGGGTATGGAATAAATGTAGGAACCATAGAGTCGTAAAATGTTGGATTATAAAAATGATTTAATCCTGCTACAACAAAAAATATTACATAAAGATAAATTAAGATTTTAACTATGTCCATTGTTTTGATTTTTCTACAGCCTTATTCCACTTATTGATATATTTATCTCTTAAATCAGTATCCATATTTGGATTCCACGATGAGCTCTTAGTTACAATTTTAGACATAGTAGATAAAGGTAAATTGTTTTGAAATATGTAGCTAGCTGCAGCAACACCTAATGCAGTAATTTCAATTACTCTTTGAGAAGAAACTACCCTATCAAAAATATCTGATTGAAATTGCATTAGTAAATTGTTATTTATCATTCCACCGTCAACTTTAATCACTTCAAAGCGTTCTCCAGTATCTCTTTCCATGGAAGTAAGTAGATCATATGATTGATAAGCTACTGACTCTAAAACAGATCTAGCTATATGAGACTTATTAGTAAATCTTGTTAAACCGACCAATACACCTCTTGCTGTAGAATCCCAATGAGGTGAAAATAATCCAGAGAAAGCAGGAACAAAGTAAACATCGCCATTGTCTTTTACTTGCATAGCTAAAGACTCAATTTCAGAACTGTCATTAATGATGTTTAAATTATCTCTTAACCATTGAACAGCTGCGCCTGCAATAGATACAGAACCTTCAATTGCATACTGGATAGGTTGATCTTCTAATTGATATGCAATAGTGGTTAGTAAACCATTATTTGAGTAGACAATATCTTCTCCAGTATTAGATAACGCAAAACAACCTGTTCCATATGTATTTTTAATTTCACCTTTTGATAAACAATTATTACCAAACAGAGAAGCTTGTTGATCGCCTAAAACTGCAGTAATAGGTACGTTCTTTAGTATTACATTATTAGTACCAAAATTTGAAAGAGAAGGTTTTATTTTTGGTAATGCAGTTTTTGGAATATCTAAAGTTTCAAGTATTTTCTCAGACCATTTACCTGTTTCTATATTCAATAACAGAGTTCTACTTGCATTTGTAACATCAGTAAAGAAATCGCCAGTAAGTTTGAATATTAACCAACTATCAATAGTTCCAAAACATACATTGTCTACTTCTAAATTCTTAGCTACTTCTGGAACATTTCTTATTAGCCAAAGAATTTTAGATAGAGAAAAATATGTAGCTATAGGTAGTCCTGTTTTGTTGAACTCTTGGGTTAAATTTTCAATAGTCGACAATTCATCACATATGGATTGAGTTCTTGTGTCTTGCCAAACTATAGCGTTATATAAGGGCTCTCCAGTTTTTTTATTCCATGCAACTGTAGTTTCTCGTTGATTAGTTATTCCTATACTTGTAAGTTGTTCAATATTAAATTTAGAATTCACAACATTGATACAAGTTTTAACTGATTCCCAAATCTCATTTGCATTATGTTCAACAGAGTGCTCATCAGGAAGTATTTGTCTATGTTCTTGTTGGTGTTGTTCAACTATTTCACCATTTTCATTGAACACAATAAACCTAGAACTAGTAGTTCCTTGATCTATAGCACCAAAATATTTCATATATATATCTTAAAAATATATCTAAAAATAAACAGTTATAGATAAAGTTTTTACTTTATTGGAAGTAGATTTCTATGAAGGAACTACTAAATAATAATTAATATTGTTAGTGAATAATTAATAATAAAATGAATTGATTTTAGAAATATGGAATATACTTACGAACAAAACACTGTTTATTTGATACTTTTTGTTGTTGCATTTTTTGCATCTTTAATTGATTCAATTGCAGGAGGAGGTGGATTACTTACAACTCCTTCAATGCTTTTAGTAGGGATACAACCTCTTAATGTATTAGCAACTAATAAATTTCAATCTTGTTTTGGTACATTTACATCAACTTACAATTATTTTAAAAACGGATTACTTGTTGATGAAAAGCGAAAATTATATTTTTTGTTATCTTTTTTAGGTTCTGGAATTGGAACTTTACTTGTAAGCACAATATCCAATGAAACGTTAGAATCTGTAATACCAATTTTACTTATTAGCGCTGCTTTATTTTTTATTACAAACAAAGGACCAAAAAATTCTAATGCTAATAATAAATTTCTAATTGTGTTTAATTTAATAGTCTTTGCAATTGGTTTTTATGATGGATTCTTTGGACCTGGTACAGGATCTTTTTTTGTTCTTAGCTTTGTAATTATCAAAGGTGTAAATATTATGCAAGCTACTGCAGTTACAAAATTATTAAACTTTGCTTCTAATTTTGCAGCTTTCATCATTTTTGCAATTCAAGGTTACGTAATTTGGTCACTTGGACTAACAATGGCTGTAGCTCAAATTGCAGGCGCTTACACTGGTTCAAAATTCGCAATAAAAAATGGGGAGAAAGTAGTTCGTCCTGTGTTAGTTGTGGTGTCTATATTATTGTCAATAAGAATTTTATTCTCTTAAATACGAGATAAAATTTCACCATCTTTGTTTTTAAATTTACCAACGATAATTAAAATTAAATCAATAAAAGTCCAAATACCTAAACCACCTAATGTGAACACCATTAAAAGTCCTGTCCCAATTTTTCCAACATAAAATCTATGTGCTCCTATAACTCCTATAAAAAAACAAAGTAACAATGCAACAAGCCAATCCTGTTGTGATGAAGAGATGGAATTTGAGTTTAATAATTTTTCTTTTTGCTTGTCGAACTCTTCTTGTGTTAAAACTCCCTCTTGTAATAGTTCATTTAATTTTTTAATTTCTTCAGCTGTACTCATAAAATACACTCTACCATAAAAAAAACCGGTAGATGAACTACCGGTTTAAAACGTAGCGGTTTATCTTATTTTAGATTTTCTGCTGATTTTTTTCCATTGGTTTCTTTTAACTCAAACTCAAGTTCTTGACCTTCTGCAAGATCTTGCATACCCGCGCTTTTTACTGCTGATATGTGAACAAAAACATCTTTACCGCCATCATTAGGTTCAATAAATCCGAATCCTTTTGTTGAGTTAAACCATTTAACTTTGCCTTTCGGCATATGTCTCCTTGTTTGACTTGTCTTTTTCAAGACAAAAATAACTATACAGTATTTTGAATCTTTATTGTTAATTTATAACAAATTTATAGCTTCACGAATTACTTGTACGGTCTCATCTCTTTTTTCAGGTTCTAAACTTAACAGTTGTAGATAAACTCCATCAATTCCAACCTCATTCCACATTGCTAATGTTTCTGCTACCTGTTCTGGAGTTCCATACAAATAACTTCTCTCTTTCCAGTTCTTTGCAATTTCATCTTCTGGTTGAATTAAAGCTTTAGCTGCAGTTATTAGAGAATTATCTACACTTTCTTTAGTTAGCCCTACAACAGGTGGACAAGCAGTAGTTATCTGAATTGAGTTTCTATCTCTACCCTCTTGCTCCGCAACTGAAAAACAAAGATCAATACCACTTTGTAAATTCTCTTTTGGACTTGCATAAATATTAAATTCCTCTGAATACTTTCCTGCAAGTGTTGGTGTTTTTACTTTTCCACCACCTCCAATAATTATTGGTACTTGATCTAAACAAGCTGGTTCTACTGGAAATTTTTTAAGCTGATAATATTTACCTTTAAATCCTTTACTGTTTCCTGCAAGTGCTTCTCTAATATAAATTAAAGACTCTTCAAGCTTTTCAAATCTTGTTTTAAGGTCTGGAAAATCTATCCCGTATAATTCATGTTCTATCTCTAACCAACCTGTACCCACACCAAGGCGAAAACGATTAGGGCCCATCTCGTTAATAGTTGCAGCCATCTTAACTAAAACACTTGGATGTCTGAATGTAATTGGAGAAACCAAAATGGAATAAATCATTGAATCTGTATCTCTTATTAAACCTGCAGCTGCTGTTAGTAAATCTAATGCTGGAGCAGCATCGTCTTTATTAGCTCTTTGTTTTCCTACAATATAATGATCAGGAAGGCCAATTCTATTAATCTCATTATCCTCACACCATTTAGATAAATCTAAAAGAGTATCGTAACTACCTCTTGCTTGTAAGTATATTTTCATTATGCTGACTTTTTTTTATCTTTGTATTCATCTTCTAAAAATCTCAATGCAAGTGTAGCTAATTCATTTGCATCTATATTGAAATTTCGACAATAATTTTTAATAGCTAAATATGCTGGGTCTTCATCTCTATAAGGAACATCTTTGAAATACATTTGGTTAAAACCTTTTGCTATATCGTTTATTTCTTTAAATGAAATATCTTCTCCATTTCTTAACTTTTCTATACCCCTATCTAAAGCAAGGTGGGCAAATATCGCATATTTTGCAGCATAGGTATCGAATAATTGATTTCTTCGAAAGTTAATTTCAGCAATCAACAAATTATTATGTAATCGACGGTTAATTGTAGATTTATTTTTCTCTAATTTCTTTGCTACCTCAGCACCATTTAAACCAAACGTTGTAAAAAAAGATATCTGATAATCTAACGCATCAAGTTCTCTATCATATTTATCCATATAGTAATTTTAGCAACTCAAAACGTCACTATAAACCTAATGATTATGGGGTCTCTGATTGTGGCCAGAGGCAGAATCGAACTGCCGACCCCTTGTTTTTCAGGTAAGGGCAAACCATTTGACCTGAACTAATTATAACTTATTTAGTTTGATTTTACGCTCGTTGTAAACAGGCTCTATATCG
>Ga0208547_1000106_pt1 | contig 39997 bp, 38 predicted proteins | sample DEB08_DNA_5_FD_185501 | JGI IMG/M metagenome (GOLD analysis project Ga0208547, IMG submission 185501) | Aqueous microbial communities from the Delaware River and Bay under freshwater to marine salinity gradient to study organic matter... | ecosystem: Environmental > Aquatic > Marine > Coastal ...
GAAGGAGATAACGAAGAAACCACCTTACAACTGTACTCATTTGCACAAAGACTGAGTAATCAAGTAGAACAATTATCAAGTGAAAAGCGTCAAAAGCTGCATTTAGCAGCAGTCGTGAGTCAGAACTTTAGCAACCATCTTATCGCATTAACACAAGCCTACCTAGAAAAAGAAGGTATTTCTTTTCAAGCTTTAATACCGTTACTTGAAGAAGGACTAGGTAATGCACTCTATCAAAATGCAAGAGAAATTCAGAGTGGTCCGGCTCGCAGAAAGGATACCAAAACATTAGACGCTCACTTAAGTTTGCTCAAAGAAGAAAAAAGGCTGCTACCTTTGTATGAGCAGTTAAGCGAATCTATCAAAACCTATTATGAAGAAGATTTTTAAAGCAGAGTTACACCATATTAAGCATTTTGTATTCGATGTAGATGGAGTGATGACTGATGGCACTGTAAGTATTGACGCAAACGGCGAACTTATTCGAACCATGAATGTCAAGGATGGTTATGCACTAAAAGTAGCATTGCAATCGGGCTACGGAATTGGAATCATTACCGGGGGTACCAATAAGGCTGTAAAAGATCGCTTAAAAGCTTTAGGTATTACCGACATCTTTTTAGGTGCACACGATAAAGCTACCGTACTCAAAGAATACTTAGAAGATTACGGAATAAACCCTGAACAGACCCTTTATATGGGTGATGACTTACCCGATCTGCCGGCAATGCAACTTTGTCGACTTGCCACCTGTCCCCAAGATGCAGTCCCTGAAATCAAGGAAAAAGCAGATTATGTATCTCATGTTCATGGAGGTAAAGGCTGTGTTAGAGATGTCATCGAACAAGTTTTAAAAGTTAACGGGCACTGGAACAATGATTCAACAATTACTAGCGCGTAAAGCCAAAAAATTAGTTTTAGGATCGCAATCTCCTAGACGCAAAGCTTTTCTCGAATCACTCCATCTTACTTTTTCTACGAGAAGTTCATCTGTAGAAGAAAGCTATCCGCCAGATCTGGTAGCCGAAGAGATCGCCATATATTTAGCTGAGCTCAAATTCGAAGCACTCGAACAAACACTTAAAGAGGATGAACTATTAATAACCTCTGACACGGTTGTTTGGAATAACAATACCTCCTTAGAAAAAGCTGCAAATAAAGAAGATGCAATTAGGATGCTTAAAGCACTGTCCAACAATAAGCATCAGGTAATCACCGCTCTCTGTATCGGGGATTCCAATAAAAGATGGACCTCATATGAAGTGACTGAAGTACATTTCAGAGAGCTAAAAGAGGAAGAGATCGAATACTACGTTGAACACTACCAGCCCTTCGACAAGGCTGGTGCTTACGGTATACAGGAGTGGATCGGGCTTATTGGCATCACACATATCTCGGGCAATTACCCCGCTGTGGTTGGTTTACCAACCGGCCTACTCTACCAAGGACTTATCGAGTTTTTAGAAGATTAGATTTTGTTTATCTTTTTATATAAAACAGTTAAACAAATTGTATCTTTGAGGTATGTATTGGTACTACCTCGAAGCCGTTCAAGAATTACCTATAGGTACAGATAAAGCCTGGCAATTTCTTACAAATGCCAAGAATTTAGAATTCTTGACACCGGAGCCTATGAATTTGACCATCAAAAGCTCGAACACAACTCCGCTTTACACGGGTAAAATTCTTCACTACAGTGTTACCCCGATACCTTTATATAAAACCCTTTGGGTTAGTGAAATCACCAGTTATATCGAAGGAAAATTGTTTGCAGACAAGCAGTTGTACGGTCCTTATAAATCTTGGAATCACGAACACGAGATCGCTCGATCAAAGGCAGGTAGCACAATAATTGATCGCGTTTATTTTCAAATGCCCTTTGGAATATTTGGAGGTCTTGCTTACGCTTTATTCGTAAGAAGGGCCCTTTTTAAAGCATTCTCATTCAGAAAAAGTCAATTAATCAAACTTTATCCATCAGATGAGAATCTTCGCTATTCATTTCAACTTAAAAGAATAAAAGCATGAAACACATTCTTCTTATAGGAGGTTCAACTGGAATCGGAAAAGCCCTAGCCGAGGAGCTATTACAAAAAGGTCATAAGGTCACTATGGCCTCAAGAAATAGTCTAGATATTGATCATTCGTATTTTAAACATCTCACCTTTGATGTATTAACCTCAGATGCATCAGAATTATCCAATGTGGGAGTCCTAGACGGTTTTAGCTATCTACCAGGAAGTATTGCCCTTAAACCTTTACAAATGTTAAAGGAAGAACAGTTCAAATCAGACATGGAAATCAATTTCTTTGGTCTAGTAAGATGTGTGAAGTCAATCAGCAGTCAGCTCAGCGAAGGTGCTTCGCTCGTTTTCTTTTCAAGTGTAGCGGCGCAACTAGGAATGCCATTTCATAGTTCTATTGCTGCTGCGAAGGCTGCAGTTGAAGGCTTTACAAAATCATTAGCAGCTGAAAGCGCACCAAAATGGAGAGTGAATTGTATCGCTCCTTCGCTTACTGATACCCCATTAGCGACCCGCTTGCTAAACAACGACAAGAAACGTGAGATGATCGAGGAGAAACATCCGCTTAAAAAAATAGGAAAAGCCACTGATCTAGCGAAACTAGCCCTGTTTCTTCTCAGTGATGACAGTTCTTGGATCACCGGGCAAGTGATCGGTAATGATGGAGGAAAATCAACATTGAGTATTTAATATCATGAACGCAATCTTTTGGTTTCGTCGTGATTTAAGACTATTCGATCACAAGGTATTGCAAGAGGCCCTCACTGAGTGTGATAGCGTATCCCCCATATTCATTTTTGATCCGTCTATTTTAGATCATCTTCATAGGAATGACCACCGGGTACAGTTTATTTTTGATAACCTTAAGGCCTTAAATACATCTCTTGAATCAAAGCAAAAATCAATTCAGATATTTTTTGGTAAACCAACCTCTGTTTTCAAACAACTGATTGAAGAGAACCCTATTCATAGAGTTTATACGAGTGCAGATTATGAACCCTATGCTCGAAAAAGAGATGGCGAAATAGCTGAACTCCTAAAAGAACAAGGTATTGAATTGATTCGTAAGAAGGATGGAGTAATCTTCGAACAAGCTGAAGTTGTAAAAGAGGACGGATCACCATACGTAGTCTTTACTCCTTACAAGAAAAAATGGATGAGTCGTCTAAATCCTGATGAGGATTTCAAAGAGTATGATATAGCTCCCTATCTTGATAAGTTCAACACTCTAAGCACTAAACTGAACATCGTTCACCAGTTATCTGATATAGGTTTCTCGCCAAGCACGATACCTGCTCCGACCATTAGATTGAATGATTCGATCATCAATAATTATGAAGACACTCGTAATTTTCCATCAGTACCAGGCACTTCTCAGCTAGGAACAAGCTTGCGATTTGGAACGGTTTCAATTCGACAACTCGCAAAAAAGGCATACCAGTCTGCGAATCATACCTTCTTAAGTGAGCTTATTTGGAGGGAATTTTTTCAACAAATCTTATGGCACTTCCCAAAAACAGTTAATTATTCGTTCAAGCCTGCCTATGATCGAATAGAATGGAGAAATGCTCCTGAAGATTTTGAGCGTTGGAAAGAAGGTAAAACAGGATATGCACTAGTAGACGCAGGTATGAGAGAGCTAAATGCTACTGGGTACATGCATAACCGAGTACGAATGCTAGTAGCTAGCTTTTTATGTAAACACCTACTCATTGATTGGAGACTCGGAGAAGCCTATTTCGCAGAAAAATTGTTCGACTTTGAGTTAGCAAGCAACGTGGGTAACTGGCAGTGGGCTGCAGGTTCTGGGGTAGATGCAGCTCCTTACTTTCGCATTTTTAATCCGATTACTCAAGTCAAAAAATTCGATTCAGATTTGAGATACATCAGAAAGTGGGTTCCAGAGTTTGAATCGATAAGCTACCAACCGATGGTAGACCATAAATTTGCGCGAGAGCGGTGTCTTTCTACTTATAAACAAGCACTCAATTCTTAAAGTTCCTTTTCGTATCTTCACTAATAAACCTTTAAAGAGATATGAAAAAATCATTTCTATTCGCTTTGTTGTTCGCAAGTTTCTTTGCAGCGAATGCTCAGCGATTAAGCAAACACAAAAAAGCAATAATTGCTTCAGTAGAAAAACATGAAAGAGAGCTCATCGCGATCAGTGATTCTATATGGGCTCTTGCAGAAACTGCCTTTGAAGAACATCAATCTGCTCGAATTTTAGCAGACTACGCAGAATCTCAGGGATTCAATGTGGAGCGTGGAGTTGCAGGTATTCCAACCGCATTTGTAGCTACCTATGGTAGTGGTTCACCAGTAATCTCTGTATTAGGTGAATTCGACGCCCTACCAGGGATTTCTCAAAAGGCTAGCCCGGTTAAAGAGGCCTTGAACGAAGGAGCTGCAGGACATGGTTGTGGGCACAACTTATTCGGTGCTGGTAGTTTAGGTGCTGCCCTTGCAGTTAAAGAACTTATTGAATCAGGTAAAATAAAAGGAACTGTGAAATTTCTAGGTACCCCTTCTGAAGAAAAATTCTTTGGTAAAATCTGGATGGTTCGTGAAGGCCTATGGGACGATGTCGATGTGAATTTAAGTTGGCACCCAGCTGCTCAAACTGAAGCAGATGTTCAAAGTTCATTAGCCTTAGTCGATTTTAAAGTAGAGTTCTTCGGACAAACTGCCCATGCCTCTGCGGATCCATGGAACGGTCGTTCAGCATCTGATGCTCTAGAAATCTATACAACAGGTATCAACTACTACCGTGAACATGTAAAACCCACTGTCAGAATACATTATCACATCCAAGATGGAGGTCAGGTAGTGAATGTGGTTCCTGATTACTCCAAACTATGGGTGCGTGTTAGAGATACAAAGAGAGAAGGTATGATGCCGGTTTACGAGCGAATCAAAGAAATGGCTGAAGGAGCGGCAATTATGGCTGATGTAGACTATAAAATCTCACTGATCTCGGGTATTTATGAAGTTCTCGTTAACCGCCGTGGCGGTGAAATTATGCAGTCGAATTTAGAACTCCTTGGGCCAATTGAGTATACCGAAGACGAAATTGCATTTGGTAAACGTATTCAACAAGAAACAGGAAAAGAGCAGATAGGAATGGATGCCTCAATCAATCCATTACTTCCCACTGCAGAACATCCAGGAGGAGGTTCAACCGATGTTGGGGATGTTAGCTGGAATGTTGCAAACATTAACCTTGGAGTAACCACTGCTCCAAAGGGAACACCTTGGCACTCTTGGGCTGTTGTTGCTTGTGGAGGCATGAGTATCGGACATAAAGGAATGACTTACGCTGCAAAAGCAATGGGAATGACCATGGTTGACCTTTTTGAAAATCCTAAATGGGTAGAACAAGTAAAGTCTGAGTACAAGGAAAGAAAAGGAAATACAGTATACGAAGCCATTGTAACTGATGGCCCACCACCCATTAATCAATAAAAAATTAAAGCCTCCCTTTGGAGGCTTTTTTTATTAATACAGATTAAGGTATTAAAACTTCAAAGCCCCTAAATTTGTAGAAAATCGACAGCTATGAAAAAGTTTGGTATGGGCTTTCCTTGGCCCACAGTAGATCCCTTTCTGTTTTGTGCACATCATAATGATCACTATCCCCCAGGTAACTCTGAACAAGGAATCGATAAAAAATTCGTGAGCGATCGAGCACTAGGAAGTGATTTTACAATAAAAAACGGTTTTCGAATGTATCACGGGAAATCAGTACCTGGATTCCCCTATCACCCACATTGCGGTTTTGAGACAATCACATTAGTTACCGAAGGATACATCGATCATAGCGATTCACTCGGAGCAAAAGCACGTTTTGGTAAAGGTGATGTTCAGTGGATGACAGCGGGTAGCGGAGTTCAACACAGTGAAATGTTTCCATTACTAGATACCCAAGAATCAAATAAACTAGAACTTTTTCAGATCTGGCTTAATCTTCCTAAAGTTAGTAAATACGTGGACCCACATTTCGATATGATCTGGGACCGCGAAGTACCTAAATGGAAAGAAGAAGGTGTTTTTACCCGTTTAATCTTCGGGTCACATGGTGGATTTGAGCAACGTAAATGTCCACCTAACTCTTGGGCCGTTCATCCCGAAAATCATCTGGTAGTTGCACAATTCATTCTAGACCCAGGAGCGACACTTTCACTGAAAGAAGTAAACCCAGGTATCTCTCGAAACTTATATCTATATGATGGCGAAGAACTTTCATTTGATGAGGGAAATTTAACAAAGAATGAAGGCCTGCAAGTAGAGGCATCCGATCGGGTCACTCTGACTAATTCCTCCAAAAATGAGGCCTACCTCATTTTAATGCAGGGTAAACCCATCAATGAACCGGTCGCAAAATACGGGCCCTTCGTAATGAATGAAAGTCACGAAATCGAATCAGTTATTGCTAAGTACCGTATTACCGAATTCGGAGGATGGCCCTGGCCAAAGGCAGAAATGACTCATGGATCAGAGTCAGTACGGTTTGCAACTTATCCTGATCAAACGACGATTTATGCCGAAAAATAATTGACAATCAATTATTTAGATTACCTTTAACGTAGAACCTAACCTATGTTTTCTCTAATCTACCGATCGGTAGCTGAGGAGACTTTTAGCGATGCAGAAGTATATCAGATGCTCAGTATTGCTAGAGACTTCAATGCCGAGCACGACATCACGGGATGCCTTTTATTCCATAATCGCCGCTTCTTACAGTTACTCGAAGGCGAAAAAGATAAAGTACACCAACTTTTCTCTCTTATTGAATCTGACCCTCGTCACAAGAATATTGAGATTATTCAAACAGAGGAGAAAACAGAACGTTTGTTCAATAAATGGAGTATGGCTTTTTACGACTATGGTAACCTAGTACTCTCTGCGCAGATTAAATTAGCACAAATAGATACTTTTTTTGAAGACTCTAAGGCTCTTAAAACTCAAAGTCGCCTAACCAATCCTTTCTTTAATGAAGTACGCAATATACTTATAGAAAGGGCGATTTAAGGGATACGTTTAATTTTTGCGCCTATCGATTGTAATCGCGCTTCAATATCCTGATAACCACGATCAATCTGTTCAATATTTTGAATTTCTGAAGTCCCTTTAGCCGATAAAGCGGCTATAAGTAGCGCCATTCCAGCTCTAATGTCAGGAGAACTCATTTTAGCTCCTCTTAACGAGAAATTAAAGTCAAGCCCAATCACATTCGCTCTATGCGGATCACAGAGAATAATCTGTGCTCCCATATCGATCAATTTATCTACAAAGAATAAACGACTCTCAAACATCTTTTGATGAATGAGAACAGATCCTTTCGCCTGTGTAGCAACCACTAGTAAAACTGAAAGAACGTCAGGGGATAAACCCGGCCAAGGAGCATCTGAAATGGTCATATGTGAGCCATCAATAAATGACTGTATTTCGTAACCATCTTTATGCGCGGGGATAACCATATCATCTCCCTCCTTTATTAGGGTGATACCTAATTTTGCATAAACTCTTGGCAACTGACCTAATTGCTCCCAAGCTACGTTTTTTAGACGCAATTCTGACTTAGTAATAGCCGCAAGACCTATCCAGCTACCAATTTCAATCATATCAGGTAATAATCGATGGGTGGTTCCTTCTAGTGATTCAACACCTTCAATAGTAAGTAGATTTGACCCAATACCCTCAATCTTCGCTCCCATTCTAACCAGCATATTACATAACTGCTGCAGATATGGCTCACATGCAGCATTGTAGATCGTTGTGGTACCCTTGGCTAGAACAGCAGCCATCACGATGTTAGCCGTACCTGTCACCGAAGCTTCATCTAGAAGCATGTAACAACCTTTCAGTTGATCTGCTTCAACACCGTAGAAAAATTCCTTTTCATTGTATCTGAAGCTAGCACCTAATTGCATAAATCCGTCAAAGTGAGTATCTAATCTACGTCTACCTATTTTATCCCCTCCTGGTTTAGGTATAAAGCCCTTTTTAAAGCGTGCCAGCATCGGACCAACAATCATGATTGAACCTCTGAGACTCGCTCCCTCTTTCTTAAAAGCCTCGGATTGTAAATAATCGACATTAACCTCATTTGCCGTGAAAGCATACGAGTCTTTAGAAAGCCTCTCAATCTTCACTCCTAGTTTTCCTAGGATATCGATCAGTTTATTTACATCAACAATATCTGGAACATTCTCAATAACTACGCGCTCTGGGGTAAGCAAAACAGCGCATAGAATTTGTAAAGCCTCGTTTTTGGCTCCTTGTGGAGTTATCGTTCCTGACAGCGGGTGACCACCTTCAATAATGAAGCTCGACATACTATTCTATTTCTTTTTTGAGCGATTGTTTCGATGATTTTTACGTGCCTGAGGTTTTGCAGGACGATTAATTCGATTCTTAAGAATTTCTTCGCTATCGGTTAATTTATCCTCTTTAGGAGTTAGTTTCAGAATACCTCCACTTAACTCTTCAAGGTGATCAAAAATGGCTTGATCATCTACCGTGTCTTTGTTCCAATTTAGGTAACACTTCTTCATATGATTCGCTATTACATAAGCGAAACCTTCTTGTTTCTCTGCATCATCCCATCTCACAGCAACATCGATCATACGCTTGATATTATTTCCGTAAAATCGATATTTCGGAAAATTCTGAGGATAAGGCAATGCCTCTGGCCGTTGAGCCAGGAGTTCGGCGGATGGTTTAGGAAATGGTGCATCAACATCGAGTGCAAACCCAGACATGATAAAAAGTTGATCCCATAATTTATGCTGAAAATCAGGCACGTCTCGTAAATGAGGTTGTCTATTCCCCATTATATCAACGATAGATTGTGCAACCTTGTTTCGCTCCTCACGATCTTCAATTTGCATGGCATGATCTACCATTTGTTGAAAATGGCGGCCATTTTCTGGAATAATAAGAGCATTGCGCTCTGTATTGTACTCTAAGTGGTCTAAACTTTCTAAAATCATATATTATGCAAAATACATATATCCTCGAGCTTATAAAGAAATAACTCCCTCAATTTCACCCACACGTCTATATTTTTCAATTACGGCATCGGGTGAAAGCATAAGTGTTTTAACACTGACGCTTGCGTAAGTACCAGCTTTAGACGGTTTAAGTTGTATCCGTTCTTTTTCATTTTCAAAAACGGCAACCACAGCATCTAACGCCTGAGAGTCTGATTTTACAATAAACTTAAAGAGATATATAGAAGGCCAAGAAGTTTCGCTCTCTAGTTTTTCTTTTAAACTCTTATAAAATTCATCTTGGGAGGTAGAACTCATTTCGGTGTATTTTTGGCAAAGATATCGAACAGGAATGCGTAAACCGAAAAAAATAGTGTTTAGTGGTGCTCCAGGGAGCGGAAAAACCAGTGTCATTTGCGAACTAGAAAAAAGAGGGTTTAATGTCGACCATGAAGTCATCAGAGATCACACTGCATCATTATTGAGCGATAAAGAAGGTGTTTTTGAAAACCCATTAGAAGCCCTTGATGATCCTATACCCTTCAACGAAACACTTCTGAATTTAAGGTTGTATCGATTTCAAACTCAGAATAACGAAGACACCTTTTTTGACCGAGGTATGGTAGATGTTTTGGCATACATGGATCATTTCAATCAAAAATACCCGCAACACTTTGAAGATACTTGCTCACAAAACAAGTACGATCAGCTTTTTTATTTTGAACCCTGGGAGTCCATATATACACCAGATCCTACCCGCTTAGAAACGTTTAAAAGCGTTTTACAAATAGATAAAGCTTTAAAGAACGCTTATTATTGTTTCGGATATGTAATAAACATTGTTCCACAAACAAGCGTAGAAGAACGTGCAGATTTCATTCTAAAAGCACTCTTAGATTGAAGAATAAACCTGACATTGATGCGATCGCCCTAGAGCGATGGCAGATTAAACAACTTCATTCAGATCAAAGATCAATCATTGAAAATGTTCTTGCAGGGAACGACACTTTTGGTCTTTTAGCAACTGGTGCGGGCAAGTCTGTCTGTTATCAACTACCAGGCTATCTACTTGAAGGCGTCTGCATTGTCGTTTCTCCACTTATTGCTTTAATGGAGGATCAGATGAATCAACTAAAGAGTCGCGATTTTAAGGTAGTTGGGCTATTCGGTAGCATTAATCAAGAAACGATCATACAACGTTTAGACAACCTCAAATACGGTAACTATCAATTTCTATTCCTCTCCCCCGAACGACTAGCCAATGCGGTGATTCAAGATCACCTAAAACAATTACATATAGCGCTATTTACTATCGATGAAGCGCATTGTATTTCTGAGTGGGGGCACGATTTCAGACCAAGCTACAGAAAACTATCTATAATTCGAGATCTCTTTCCACATACCCCTATTCTTGCATTAACCGCAACAGCTACAAAAAAGGTTATTGAGGATGTTGTTAACAATCTTCATTTAAAGGCTACCAAACAAGTTGTAGGATCTATAGTTAAGGAGAATTTAGGCATTCGTTTCTTCATTAATGAGGATAAACCTTTGATGTTATTAGCTAGAATAAAACAGCAAACGGAGGGAGGGTCTATACTAGTTTATACTAGAAGTAGAAAAGGAACAGAAAATCTATACGAATGGTTGGTTGAAAAAGGAATTGATGCCACGTTTTATCACGCAGGATTGAACGAGAGTCTGAAAACAGAACGATTGAATGACTTTATCACTGATAAAGTGAAGGTCATGGTTAGCACAAGTGCATTTGGAATGGGTATAGATAAACCCAATGTTCGCAGTGTGATTCATTTTGATTTACCTGAAAATCTAGCTCAATACTACCAAGAAATCGGTAGAGCAGGGAGAGATCGACAAAAGGCTTCTGCAGAACTTTTAGTGAACTCCAAGAGCATCGATCAATTAAAAAATCGCATTATCTCTCAAACTCCATCCGTCGAGGATTTATACCAGGTTTACCGCAAATTGATAGCTCATCTCAAAATTGCCGCCGGAGAACAAGAAGGAAATTTGATTTTGAACATCAATCATTTCTGTCGTAAATATTCGTTTAAACCAGCCTTTATCTATTCGTCTATAACAACGCTAGAACGTTGCGGCGTTTTAACTTCAGAGCCAAGTAAAATAAATACATGGGAGGTACAACTGAATAACCATTCGATAGCTAATCTATCAGCTTCTGAAGTAGCATTTGGACGTATGCTTTTAAAATTAAAAAGCACCCTATCAGAGGAAACGATTCGGTTGACAAATCCTTCAATGAAAACGATAGAATTTCTACAAAAGGCAGATCGTCAAGGTAAATTACAATTAAAAGAGCCCGAAGAAGGCGTGGTGATTTACTGGATGTATCCGAGAGAAGATTCATATACTCACTCGTTAATAAAAAAGGTTCATCAACCGATCCTAGAACGAAAGAATCGTCAGCTTGAAAGTATGATCGAGTTTTTAGAAACCGATCAATGTAAAATGCAGTTTATCAGTAATTATTTTGGGATACAAAGCGAACCATGTAATAGTTGTGAATCATGCCTTCCATGCTCCATTGAAGAAACTCAAATTCTTAAACTAATCGATAAGCATTCAATCAGTTTATCAGAACTAGTTTATTTAACAGGCGTCTCTACCACTATCCTTGAATCACCTATCAACTCATTATTAGACAGTCATCAAATAAAAATGAATGAAAGCCATAAATTTGAACGCTATTAAAACGATGGTTCAATGAAGATAGCTTTTTTTGGTACACCCTACTTTGCAGCAGCCCAGCTAGAACATTTGATTGATGAAGGCTTTCAAATTAGCGTTGTGGTTACTGCACCCGACAAACCAGCTGGTAGAGGGCGTAAAATAAATCAATCAGCTGTAAAGGAAGTTGCCTTGAAGAATGGATTAAACCTGCTACAACCTACCAACCTCAAAGAAGTAGATTTTGTTGATCAGTATCAAAGTCTTGAGATAGACATAGCAGTAGTCGTAGCATTTAGAATGTTACCTGAATCTATTTGGAAAGCAGCAAAATTAGGCACCTTTAATCTGCATGCCTCGATCCTTCCATCCTACCGAGGAGCCGCACCTATTCAATGGGCCATAATCAATAATGAATCGCAATCTGGGGTAACTACCTTTTTGATCGATGATCAAATCGATACTGGAAATATACTCTTACAGGCTAGATGCGAAATTCATAAGGAAGAAACCGGCAGAAGTCTACATGATAAATTACTAGCCTTAGGTAAGCCACTAATCGTAGAAACGATTCAAGGGCTGATTGGGGGTAAAATCAAAACAAGAAATCAGGATGAAAGTTCGGTAGCAGTGAGTTACGCACCTAAACTGAATAAAGAAAATACTCACCTACATTTAGAATTAAAAGCCTTAGAGGCAGAACTACTTGTTCGTGCCCTCAACCCATTTCCTGGAGCGCATGGTCAAATTCAAATGGATCAAAAATTAATTGGTACTAAGATTTGGAAAGCAAAAGCTACTCGCCTAGATCACGATGATCATCTTGGAATGATCCGTGTAATCGACAGATCTCTTTTTATTCGTTTTAAAAACTCTTGGTTAGAAGTTATTGAATGGCAATTAGAGGGTAAAAAAAGAATGCTAATTAGGGATTTTTTAAACGGAAACCCCAATATTCACAGGGCTAAGTGGCAGTAAATCACCTTTATTCAGTAGTTTTTTAGCAGAAAATTGTTAATAAACCCTTAAACTTATTAACAAATTAGGTGCTAACCCCCGTATTCACTAGGTTAAGTGAGATTAACAACTATATTTGATTGTTATCAAACTATAACCCTTAATTCTATTACTATGAACAAAACTGAACTAATTGACGCAATGGCTGCAGACGCAGGCATTACTAAGGCAGCTGCAAAGAAAGCATTAGAATCTTTCCTAGGTAACGTAGGAGGATCTCTTAAAGCAGGTAACCGTGTTTCTCTAGTAGGATTCGGATCTTGGTCTGTATCTAAGAGAAGTGCAAGAGAAGGTAGAAATCCTCAAACTGGAGCTACTATCAAAATTGCTGCTAAAAACGTAGTGAAATTCAAAGCAGGTGCTGAGCTTTCAGGAGCAGTAAACTAATTGACTTTTATTTCAATTTTTTGCTACGGCCCCATTTTTGGGGCCGTATCTTTTTTTATTAATTTCTTAATTCATGTTTGAGTCTGGAGATTTATTAATTGCAGATCCGTCCTTATCGTTAGACTATCACTTTTCAAGGTCGGTCATTTTACTTTCAGAAGTGAATGAATCCGGCTGCCTTGGATTTGTCTTGAACAAACCATTACATTACCGGTTAAGTGATTTAATCCCTGAAGTAACCTCTGAATATATTATTTATAGTGGAGGCCCCGTAGAATCTGACAACCTATATTTTCTTCACAATCTACCAGATCTCATTCCTAATAGTGTTTTAATTAAGGATGGCATCTATTGGGGAGGCGACTTTAAGGTGCTATGTAAACGACTAGCTGTCGGAGAGATCGATGCGAATAAAGTTCGATTCTTTTTAGGGTACTCAGGTTGGGAGGTCGGACAATTACAAGGAGAGATCGATGCTGATTCTTGGGTAGTCGCTCCTAACGAGGAAAAAGAAAAAATTCTTCAATCACCTCCTAAGTCAATGTGGAAAAATCAGATGACCCGATTAGGTGGTGAATTCCTTCTTTATGCGAACGCCCCAGAAGATCCAAGAAATAATTAGTTAATTAAGAGTCTCAGAGAATCTAGTTTCATAGATTTTTTTACGATAGTTAGAAACCGAAAAAACACCCTGCAAAGGGTTATAAATAAAACACTCGTCTGCTCTTTGTAATTCAAATGGAGTGAGGGAAACTTCTTCAACAGACACTCCCCTATCTTTTAATTGTTTTATAAACTGGTTCCTTAACGTCAGGCGAGTTACTCCAGTTGACTCTGCAGGAGTCTTTATTACATCCCCAAAACGAACGAATAGATATCCGTTTGAGGTTTGCACAATCTCCTTTTTGTGATTAATCAATAGAACATCTTGAAGTTGATGATCATTCATATACCCTTTAGCAACATAAAATGCAGCTTGGTTCTCTGATGGTACCCCTGATATGTAATCTGCTCCTAAAAAACCATCCTTAAAAAGATCTAATTCACCGAGCATTTTAGTGGTTGAATAATCATCTGGAAGGGTTTGTAAATGCATCGAAAATTCTGAAACTCCCTTGTTTAGAAAAACGGTCCATTTCACTGCTACTTTTTCAAGACTAACCTGATTAGCTTCAAGTAACTTATGAGTTTCGGCTACAAAAAATTCTAAGGTATAACTTACCGGGATAGGTATGCGATAAATGCGCATCGAAGCCATGAGTGAAAAATAGAATGGCTCAACGACATTTTCCTCAAGCTGATCGCAAATTATATACTCATAAACTTTTATGGAATAACCCGAGACCAGATCATTTAGGGACAAAAAGGATTCCTCCGAATCAATTAATGATCCGTTGGCATTACAAATTTTCATAGCAACTTAAAGTTATTTATACTGAACCGATGATTTTCTTTAAATCATCAATTTGGTTCTCCCAAAGCATTTTAGCCTCCTCAACCTCATCGTCCTCAGCAAAATCAATCACAAAGAGACTAACATCATTGGTCAATTCATCAACTACAATACGCATTTCGAAATAGGTATCATCATCTTCAGAGTACGTCCATTTAAAACGAACAAACTCATCGGTCTTCTTTTTCAAAAGCAGGGCTTCTTCTTCAGACTCATCCCAAATAAAGATGAATTTTTCGCTGCGTGAATTCACATTATCTGCATACCATTCAGATAATCCTGAAGGAGTTGATATATAATTAAATAATAAAGATGGTGAGGCATGTACCACAAACTCAATTTCAAACTTCGTCATGTTATCCTATTTTATAAGGCTATTGTGGCCAATTTAAATAAATTGTTGAGATAAAAAAAAATAATAAACTATATTTGCAGCCTCTTAAAAACCACAATTGGCGAGGTAGCTCAGGTGGTTAGAGCGCAGGATTCATAACCCTGAGGTCGGGGGTTCAATTCCCCCCCTCGCTACCATCTTAAAACCGAATATCTCCTATCGATGTTCGGTTTTTTTTTATTATCCAATAAGTTCAAAAAAAAAGCAACCAGAAGGCTGCTTTTTGTAAACGCAATATATTGGTTGTATTAAATCAATTCAATATTGGCGGCTTGAGTACCTTTTTTTCCGGTCTCTTCTTCGTAAGAAACAGCGTCACCTTCGTTAATACGAAGTCCGCGTAATGCAGTTACGTGTACAAACACGTCTTCTCCTGTTTCATCATTGGTAATAAAACCAAAACCTTTGGTTTCATTGAAAAATTTTACTGTTCCAGTCATAATATATTTAATTCTGGTGCAAAGGAACGCTATTTACCTGACAATAAATGATTTTCGATCAATTATCTCTAAAAAAATTATAAATTTTCTAAATAAGTATTCACATTTTTTTCGATTCGCTCTTGAATGTGTTCCGTATCCGCTCTTATAAACGTTTCAGCGGTGATTGCTTCGTACAGTTCAATATAGCGCTCAGAAACCCCTTCAATATACTCGTCACTCATATGCGGTAGTGTTTGCCCTTCTAACCCTTGAAAACCATTTTCGATCAACCAACGTCGAACAAATTCCTTTGAAAGTTGCTTTTGAGGTGCTTCATTTTTCTGAAGCTCTTCGTACGTATCCGCATAAAAGTATCTAGATGAATCGGGCGTATGTACCTCATCAATTAAGACGATTTCTCCTTGGGCAGTTTTTCCAAATTCGTATTTGGTATCTACTAAGAGCAGCCCTCTCTCCTTTGCAATTCGAGAGCCTTCTTCGAATAAAGTACGAGTGTATTTTTCGAGTACTAAATAGTCAGCCTCACTCACAATTCCTCTTGATAAAATCTCTTCTCGTGAGATATCCTCATCATGATCTCCTTGTTCCGCTTTTGTAGCTGGAGTAATTATAGGTTCTGAAAAAGCATCATTTTCTTTAAGACCTTCGGGTAATGCGACTCCGCAAAGAGTACGCTTGCCTTTGGCGTATTCACGTGCCGAGTGTCCCGCTAAATACCCACGAATTACCATTTCAACTTTAAAGGGCTCACAAGCCTTTCCAATGGCAACATTAGGATCGGGAGTAGCTAACAACCAATTAGGAACCTTTGAAGAGGTATCCTGAAGCATACGTGTGGCGATCTGATTCAATATTTGCCCCTTAAAAGGTATTCCCTTGGGCATAACAACGTCAAAGGCAGAAAGCCTATCGGTGGCAACCATCACTAATAATCCGTTATCTAGGGTATATACCTCTCTTACTTTTCCTCGGTAAACCGACTTTTGACCTCTAAAATTAAAGTCGGTATGCATCAATGTATTTGTCATCCTAATTTTGATGTTCTATATTTTTATAGGCATCTATTACCTTCTTAACTAAGCGATGGCGAATTACGTCTTTATCATCTAGATAGACAATCCCAATTCCCTCGACTTTGTTTAAAACTAGGAGTGCCTCTTTTAGTCCTGATATTACTCTTCTTGGTAAATCAATTTGTCCAGGATCCCCTGTGAGAAGAAACTTGGCATTCTTTCCCATTCGGGTAAGGAACATTTTCATTTGGGCGTGGGTCGTATTCTGAGCCTCGTCAAGAATTACAAAGGCGCCGTCAAGAGTTCTTCCACGCATGAATGCCATGGGAGCAATTTGAATGACACCAGTCTCTATATAATTCTCTAATTTTTCGGGAGGAATCATATCTCGCAGTGCATCGTACAAAGGCTGCATGTAGGGGTCTAGCTTTTCTTTCAAATCCCCCGGTAAAAACCCTAAACTTTCTCCTGCTTCAACAGCAGGTCTGGTTAAAATGATTCTACGAACTTGTTTTTCCTTGAGCGCCTTTACGGCAAGCGCTACTCCTGTATAGGTTTTACCTGTTCCTGCAGGACCAATAGCAAATACCATATCGTTTTGCTGAACAGCCTCCACCAATCTTCTTTGATTGAGGGTTTGAGCTTTTATTTTTCGCCCATTAACTCCGTGAACGAGCGTAGCATCTGAAGATTCTGGTATATCCTTGAGTGCAGTAACTTCAGAATCGTCAGAAGCAAGAATACGCTCGAGGCTATTTTCATCTAGTCGGTTGTAACGTGCAAAATGAGAGGTTAGCAGATCGAAACGCTTTTCGAATTCATCTAACACAGCCTCGTCACCAAAGGCCTTGACCTTGTTACCGCGGGCAACTATTTTCAATTTTGGAAAATAATTCTTGAGAGAGGTTATCGTCTCATTGTTCATCCCAAAAAAGTCTTGGGCACTGATATCTGTAAGTTCAATAATGAGTTCGTTCAAAATATCTTTTCACTAATTTTACCACAAACAAACTTAGCCAAAATACGCGCAGAGAAATCTATAATTCTATTAACAATTCATGGCAGTAATCACCTTGACCACCGATTTTGGTCTAAAAGATCACTTTATAGCTCAAGTAAAAGGGAGAATACTGACCTTAAACCCTTCGGCAAGTATTGTTGATATCTCACATGAAATCAGCCCTTTTAATCTTAAAGAGGCTGCCTATGTAGTGCGAAACGCTTACTCAGAATTTCCAGAAAAAAGTATCCATATCATCGGCATAAACAGCTCGATTACCCCTGGTGGGCGTCACATTATTGTTAAGGCCAAAAATCACTTTTTCATCGCTGCTGATAATGGTATTATTCCTGCCATCGTCGGTCTATCGAATATGGAGGAGGCAATCGAAATTAAAGCTTACACCGATTTTTCAGATTTTGTAGAGTTGGAGACCTTTAGTAAGGTGGCCACTCACCTACTCAATGGCGGGTCATTGGCTCTACTTGGGAAACCAACACAAGACCTATATAATTATCCCGAACAATACGGAATCATTAGCGAGGACGCAAGTCAGATCTTTGGTGAGGTAATCTATATTGATCGATTCGGAAATCTTGTAACGAATATCCGTAAGGTAGATGTTGAGGCAAGAAGATCAGGACGAAAAACGCAGGTTCATCTTAGAAATCATCAAATTGATCACATTTATGAAAATCTAAATGATTTTTCAAGAATAATAAAAAACGAATCGGCGAATCGTGCAGCATTAGGCAAACAAATTGCCCATTACAACACTGCAGGACATCTACAAATTAGCATCTATAAAGGAGTACCTGGGCAGTCTGGATCTGCCGAGACACTTTTAGGAATGCAAATCGGTTCAAGTGTTAACCTATTGTTTATAAGTGAAACTTAAATCGGTCGGCAAAACCTAGTTTTCAAATATATTTGTGTTATGAAGTTTATAGTCTCAAGTTCTTATTTAAAGGACCACTTGCAAATTTTAGGAGGCGTTATTGCAACCAATAATACCTTACCTATATTAGATCATATTTTATTTGATTTAAAAGAATCAAGCTTAAAACTTATTGCCTCTGATTTAGAAACGACCATCAGCGCAGAACTAGAGGTTGATTCAAATGATTCTGGAGTAATTGCGTTACCGGCAAAACTTTTACTAGATACCCTAAAGACCTTTGCTGAACAACCCCTTACCTTCATCGTTTCTGATAATGGCACGGTCGAAATCAGTGCCGCAAATGGTAAGTACGCATTAGCCTCTGCAGACGGCAATGATTTTCCAAAACCTTTAAGTCTTAATGAGGCAGAGGGTTTTGAAATTCAAGGAGATATTTTAGCTACCGCTATTTCTAAAACTTTATTCGCTGCTGGTAACGATGATCTGCGACCTGTAATGAGCGGTGTTTTATTTCAATGTGATCTATCTCATATCACTTTTGTAGCTACCGATGCGCACAAGTTAGTAAAATACCGAAGAGAGGATTGTCGCGCTAATTCAGCCGCCGAATTTATTATGCCGAAGAAGCCGCTAAATGTGCTTAAAAGTATTTTGGTTGGCCATGATCAAAACGTTTCTGTTTCTTACACTGATGTTAATGCTAAGTTTAGTTTTGACAACATTGAAATTATCAGTCGTCTGATCGATGGTAAGTATCCCAATTACGAAGCCGTAATACCCAAAGAAAATCCGAACCTATTAACGGTTTCAAGAGCTCAATTTTTAGCTTCAGTTAGAAGGGTTTCGATTTTCTCCAATAAGACTACTCACCAAATTCGCCTTAAGATGGCAGGCGCCGAAATCAATATATCTGCCGAAGATGTTGATTACAGTAATAAGGCTGACGAGCGTTTGAGTTGTTCCTATCAAGGTGATGATCTTCAGATCGGATTTAACTCTCGCTTTTTAACTGAAATGCTCAATGCGCTTGATTGCGAAGATGTTCAGTTAGCAATGAGTCTACCGAATAGAGCAGGATTACTTACACCTGTTGATGGTCTTGATGCCGGAGAAAGTATTACTATGCTTGTTATGCCGGTGATGCTAAACAGTTAATATGCTTTTCAACGATACTATTGCGGCAATAGCCACTGCCCCAGGCGCAGGAGCTATTGCCGTAATTCGTTTATCTGGCCCCGATGCAATTGATTTAATAAGCGAACATTTTAAGCCAGTAGGGTCTAAAAAATTAAGTGACCGAGATTCTCATACCATACATTTAGGAGATATTGTTTTCGATCAACAAATCATTGATCAAGCCTTGGTAAGCGTGTTTAAAGCGCCTAGATCTTACACGGGTGAAAATGTGGTTGAAATCTCATGTCACGGGAGTACCTATATCCAGCAAACACTTTTAAACAAACTCGTTGCGACTAAACGTTGCAGAATTGCTGATCCCGGAGAATTTACTAAACGGGCTTTTCTAAATGGGAAAATGTCCCTTACCACAGCTGAGGCTGTAGCTGATCTAATTTCCTCAGAGAGTGAAGCCGCACATCAACTGGCCATCAATCAAATGAGAGGTGGATTCACAGAAGCACTTAAAGATTTACGAAATCAGCTCATTCACATGGCCTCTATGATTGAACTTGAGTTAGACTTTTCTGGAGAGGATGTAACCTTCGCGAGTAGAGATGAATTGAAAAGTCTATTAAAGAAGCTAAAACAATCTATCAAGCAACTTCTAGACTCGTTTGCTTATGGCAACGCAATCAAACAAGGTGTATCGGTAGCCCTACTAGGTGCCCCCAATGCAGGCAAATCTACTTTATTAAATGCACTTCTAAATGAGGAGCGAGCTATTGTAAGTGATATTGCAGGTACCACTAGAGACACCATTGAGGATCGTTTAATCATTGACGGTATTTTGTTTCGATTTATTGATACAGCCGGTATTAGAGAAACCAATGATCAAATCGAAAAGTTAGGAATCGTACGATCGATAGAAAGCGCTCAAAAGGCGGATATTGTAATCCTACTAATAGACACTGTGTCTACCTCACAAAAAGAGCTAAGCGCTACCATCTCATTGCTTGATGAAAATACTATTGATCGGTCGAGAACCTTGGTGCTTTTTAACAAGATCGATCTCAAACAAAATTTAAAACTGCAAGTTCCAGAAGGCATTCATTTTATGTCGCTATCAGCGAAAAACAAAATCGCTATTGACGACTTAAAACACGAACTAGTGCAACGAGTATTACAAGGAAAAAGTAATGCAAGCGAGGCGGTGGTAAGTAATTCAAGACACTATGGAGCATTACACCATGCACTCCAAGAAATCTTCGAGTTAGAATCTGGCATAGCTCAGAATATACCTAGTGACCTATTCGCAATTTCATTACGCAAAGTCATACATCACTTGGGAGAGATTACCGGAGAGGTAAGCACCGATGATCTTCTAGGATCTATTTTTTCGAATTTCTGTATCGGGAAGTAATTACCAGGTGTCCGATTAAACTTCAGTATTAACTACCTTTGATCTGCTATTTTATAGAACATGAAAGCAATTAAAAACATATGCTGTATTGGCGCAGGTTACGTTGGAGGGCCAACGATGACGGTGATTGCCTCACAGTGTCCTGAGATAACGGTTAACGTAGCAGATATTAATCCAGAGCGTATCGCCCTTTGGAATCATGAAGATTTAGATCAGCTTCCGGTATACGAACCAGGCCTTGCTGAGCTTGTGGGTCAGCAGCGTGGTAAGAACCTGTTCTTTACCACCGATGTAGAACGTGCGATTCAGGAGGCGGATATTATTTTTATCTCTGTCAATACTCCTACCAAGACTTATGGTAAGGGAAAAGGGCAGGCAGCAGATCTTAAATACATTGAACTATCGGCTCGTACCATCGCTAAGGTGGCCACAACCGATAAGATTGTCGTTGAAAAGTCTACCCTACCGGTTCGTACCGCCCAGGCGCTTAAAAATATTTTAGAGAACACCGGTAATGGTGTGAAGTTTGAGATTTTATCGAATCCTGAGTTTTTAGCAGAGGGTACAGCCATTGATGATTTACTCAATGCCGATCGTGTACTTATCGGTGGAGATAACACTCCATCAGGGAAAGCAGCTAAAGAAGCCCTTTCTTCGATCTATGAACACTGGTTACCCAAAGAGCGTATTTTACAAACTAATGTTTGGTCTTCAGAGCTTTCAAAGCTTGTGGCTAATGCGTTTTTAGCCCAGCGTGTATCATCGATTAATGCCATCTCTGCCCTTTGTGAAAAAACCGATGCTAATATAGACGAGGTCGCTAAGGCTATTGGGTTGGATTCTCGTATTGGTCCAAAGTTCTTGAAATCTTCAGTAGGTTTTGGTGGTTCTTGTTTTCAAAAAGACATTCTCAACCTAGTGTACATTGCTCGTAGTTATGGGCTTACTGAGGTCGCTGATTACTGGGAACAGGTCATTATCATGAATGATCATCAAAAGCGTCGCTTTGCCGATCATATGATCTCTAGTCTATACAATACGGTATCGGGTAAAAAAATTGCTTTTTACGGGTGGGCCTTTAAAAAAGATACCAACGATACCCGTGAGTCAGCAGCCATTTACGTGGCTGATGCACTAATCGAAGAACGTGCAGAGATTACCGTTTACGACCCTAAGGTCTCTAGAGCTCAAATGCTGAGCGATCTGAATTACTTAGGCACACGAAGCCCAGAAGAGAATGAACGTTATTTAACCGTGGTTAATAACCCTTACGAGGCGACTGATAAGGCGCATGCGATTGCCGTGCTAACCGAGTGGGATGAGTTCAAGAGCTATGACTACGCTCGCATTTTTGATCAGATGCTCAAGCCTGCCTTTATCTTCGATGGTAGACGACTGCTTGATAAAACTGCCCTTAAAGAACAAGGGTTTAAAGTTTATACCATAGGAGAATGACGGTATTAGTAACTGGTGCAGCGGGTTTTATAGGCTATCACCTGAGTAAACGGCTTTTAGAGGCCGGGCACCAAGTGATTGGGATCGATAATATCAACGACTATTATAGCCCTGATCTTAAATTCGCAAGACTTAGCGAGTTAGGAATTGCTCGAGTTGATGCCGAGCTTGATGAAATTTCTTGTCTCTCTGAGGTTTATCCGAACTTTATCTTCTACCGCATCGATGTATCTAATGCAAAGGCTCTAAGTGGGGTGTTTAAAAAACATCCGATCGATAAGGTCTGTCATTTAGCTGCCCAAGCGGGAGTTCGCTACAGCATTGAAAACCCATCGGTGTATATTCAAAGTAACTTGGTAGGCTTTGGTAATATCTTAGAAGCCGTGCGTCATGCTGGTATTGATCATCTCATTTATGCCAGTAGTTCAAGCGTCTACGGAGAATCGAAAGAAGTGCCTTTTAGCACTGATCAGCAGGTGGATCATCCGATTAGTTTATATGCTGCTACCAAAAAGTCAAACGAACTGATGGCACATACCTACAGTCACTTGTATAACATCAACACTACAGGGCTTCGATTCTTCACCGTTTATGGCCCTTATGGTAGACCCGACATGGCGTATTACCTATTTACCAAGGCGATTTTAAAGAATGAGCCGATCAAGGTGTTCAATAATGGAGAAATGCGGAGAGACTTCACTTATATCGATGATATCGTAGAAGGTCTTGTTCGTATCATTGAAAATCCTGCAAAAGACAACTACAAGATTTACAACATAGGTAATCACAAGTCAGAGCAGCTTGGTGATTTTATCGCTACCCTAGAAAAGCACCTGGGTAAGACAGCTAAAAAAGAACTGATGCCCATGCAGCCCGGTGATGTGAGTCAAACCTATGCCGAGGTCAGTGATCTTATCGAAGATTATGGCTATGCTCCAAACACTTCTATTGATGAAGGTCTCAAGCGTTTTGTGCAGTGGTATTTAAAAAGTGAGGTAGCGAAGAAAGGCTAGCTTACAACTCACTATTTTGATTTCTGGCTTTATAAGCCTTTTCATAAATCAACTCATAAAGAGGAAGAACTTTTGGAAGGTCAAAGGCTAAAGCCGTTTTTTTAGCATTCTCCTTGAATGTATTAAGGGTCATTGAATCCTTAAGAATAGCTAATGCGTATTCACTCATCTTCTCAATATCACCAATTTCAGTAACGTACCCAGATACCCCATGAATATTCACTTCAGGGAGTCCGCCAGCATTAGAAGAAATAACGGGGGTTTTGTTAATCATAGCTTCAAGCGCGGCTAAACCGAAACTCTCTTGTCTCGAAGGCAGAAGAAACAAATCACTCATACATAATACGCGATCAATCTCAACACTATTGCCTAGAAATTTAACCTTTGAATAAATACCAAGCTCTTTCGATAGTCGCTCAGCTTTGATGCGGTCTGGTCCTTCACCTACCATAACTAAAACAGCCGGATGCTTATCGAGGATCTGCTTAAATACCAAGATAACATCCTCGATGCGCTTAACAGGCCTAAAATTACTCACGTGGGTGATGATGAATTCCTCCTTCAGCGCCATTAAATTTCTATCGCAAGGTTGCTTTTGCGTTTCTGCAAACTTAGCGGCATCAATGAAATTGGGAACAACCTCTATTTCTCGATTTACCTCAAACATTTCGAAGGTAGTGTCCTTAAGATTTTCAGAAACTGCGGTAACAATGTCTGATTTATTGATGCTAAAGGTTACAGCAGTCTTGTAGAAAGGATGACTACCTACCAGGGTGATATCCGTACCATGAAGGGTTGTAATCATTGGGATAATTATGCCCTCTTCTTTAAGCATCTTTTTAGCCATATACCCCGCATAGGCATGCGGTATAGCATAATGAACGTGAAGTACTTCAATTTTATACGCCTTGACCGTATCTACCAATTTACTCGAAAGGGCTAGGTCGTAGGGTTGGTGTTTAAATAATGGGTACTCGGGAACATCTACCTCGTGATAAAAAATATTCTTTTCTAATAAGGCTAAACGTACGGGTTGACTGTAGGTGATAAAATGTACCTCATGACCCGCTCGAGCAAGTGCCATTCCTAGCTCAGTAGCGACTACACCGCTTCCACCAAAGGTGGGATAACAAACCATTGCAATTTTCACAGCTCGAATTTTATCAAAGATAGTACCATAATACTAAAGCAGAGACGCATAAATCATTCTTTGAATCTCTGTTCTCATATTGGTCTTACCTAAGAGATTGCGATCCATGCTTGGGTAAGTTCTATTCGAAAGAAACACATACACTAACTCTTTTTCAGGATCAGCCCATACATAAGTTCCTGTAAAACCTAAATGTCCAAAGGATTTAGGAGAAACGCATCCACAAGTAGATCCTTCACCTTCTAGTTGAGGTTTATCGAATCCTATCCCTCGTCGATTACCTTGATGACAATAATAGCAAGTATTAAATCTTCTTATCGTAGAAGGTTGTAAAAATTGCTCACCACCGTAAGAACCCCCTTGAAGATACATCTGCATAAGTTTCGCAAGATCATTTGCATTACTAAAAACACCTGCATGACCTGCAACTCCCCCCATCATGGCTGCGCCCATGTCATGCACATAACCCTGAAGTAGATCATATCGAAAATACGAATCAATTTCAGAAGGGGCAATATTCTCTTTATCAGTAACTTGAATAGGATTATATGAAGTAAAGCTCAATCCCATTGGCTGGTATAAAAATGATTCAATTTGCTTGTCAAATGCCCCATAACGATTGGTAAAATGCCAAAAAATGAGATAATAAGGCAAATCGCTATAGCGATACTTTCTTGACTCAAGACTTGATTCTTTGATCCGCTGAAACATCTGTTTTGAATAATCAGACTTAAGAAACAGTGATTCACTCACGGCTATACCAAATTCATTGGTTTCATCGAAGTTGTAAAATCGAGAAGATGGGTGCTGGTTTTTATCTAAGGTCTCTTTGTAGAAGGGTATCCAAGCAGGTAATCTCCCATGATGCGAAAGGGCAGCTATAAGTGGTGTTTGACCAACTTCTGTGCCTTCTAACTCCTTAAACCAATTTGAAAAGCGATCTCCAAGGCTTATTTCACCTCTTTCTTGAGCGCGCATGACAAGTGGAAGGGTCGCTGCGATTTTTGTTACTGAAGCGATATCGTAACGGGTATCCCATTCAATGGGAACTTTTTTTTTATAGGTCTGATACCCAAAATTGCGCTCGTATACCACCTTTCCCTTTCGAGCGATGATCACTTGACCTCCAGGCGCCATTTCCTCATCTACTACTCTATCAATTAGCCGATCTACTTCTTTTAGTTGATTACTAGAAAAACCCACTCTCTCAGGAACCTTAGAGTATGAAATTAAGTTCTTAGCGGGGTAAGACACTCCCATTCCTACCTTAAATCGATGGTTCACGGTAACGGGTAATTTTCCCTTGACTGCGATTGCTCCAAAAATGGCTTGTGCAGCAGCACTTCGGGATTCAGACGTGTTTTGATAGCCTACCAATATTGAAGCATTGGTTTCAGACAAGACATTTAGAGCATAAGGACTTCCTAAATGCGCAATTATTACTGGAATAGTTGATAATTCTATCTGCCCTAGATCGCTTATAAATTCTTCTGAAAAACCGGTTTTCTTCCAAGGAGTACTGGTGTCTGGTAGGTGACCTATAATAACTGCAGCATAATCTTGCAATTCAAGAGTATTCAAGTCAGAAAAAGAGACCTTCTCGACGGCAGCGTATCTCACTAACGATTCGTAAAACGACTGATCATCTTCTGATTCAGAAGACACATATAAGTATCGATTTGAAATCGAAAGTGGAAGGTTTTTATTGTCGTCAATCATTGTTATTGCTGACTCAAAAACTTGTTCTCTTAACAACTGATCTTCAACAGTTTCAATTTCTTTACTTAATCTTTCTAATGAAGGTATCTCTAAGTTATTTAGCCCTAATAAGTATTTCGATTTAAGAATCTTTCTAACCGATTGTTCGAGTCGTTTTTGTAAGTAAGAGGAGCCTTTAATTTTGTCTATTAAAATGTCTGTGGTAGCCTTTACATCAAGCGGGTATAGAAGAATATCTGCCCCTGCTTCAAAAGCTTTTAGACCAACTTCATTTTGACTAATCCCCTCACTCACTCCTTTCATGTTTAAGGCATCGGTGATTACTAAACCATTAAAACCGAGTTGGTCTTGAAGTAGCTCAGTGGATATATGATAAGAAATCGATGCCGGATCATTTTTGGCACCTTTTAATTTTGGAAGTGCTAAATGTGCTACCATCACCGAATGAACACCAGCATCAATCATTCGTTTAAATGGAATCAATTCAAGGGTGTCTAATTGTTTACGATCAGCCAAAACCACAGGCAAAGCATGGTGTGAATCTGCCGAGGTATCTCCATGCCCCGGAAAATGCTTTATTGAACCCATAACACCTTCACTCCACATACCCGAATAAAATGCTTCAGCTGCCTCACTAACCGCCTTGGGATCTTCGCCAAAAGATCGGTTTCCGATAATTGGATTAAGTGGGTTGGTATTCAAGTCTACCGCTGGAGCATAATTCACATGAATACCTACACGTCTGTTATGAGCGCCGATTCGTTCGCCTACCCGTCTAATAAGCTCAGCATCCCTAGTTGCACCCAAAGTCATGTTCCAAGGAAAGGCAAACGATGGTTTTAATCGCATACTAAGCCCCCATTCGGCATCCATAGTCATTAGAAGTGGAATTTTAGAAGATTCCTGATAACGACGAGTAAGTTCTAATTGCCTTTCTGGACTACCTATAGAAAATAAAAGCCCTCCAATATGTTGATCATTGATAAGTGCTTCTATACGCTCGGGCTCGTCTTCAGAAGGTTTTGAGTCGGTAAAAACAATGATAAGCTGCCCTACCTTCTCCTCAAAAGTCATTTGATTATAAACACTATCTACCCAAATATTTTGACGATATCGATCGTCAGCATCAAGCACACTAGAATTTATAGACTGAGCGTAGGATTGAATGGATGCTAAAATTATTAGCAGCATCCCAGTATATTTATTGATCATTGAGTTAAGTTACAAAAATCGTGAATGCCAACTATCACTTGCAGGCACTTCCCAATGAGTCTCAAACTCCTCCTTGTTTTCAACCAGATTGTTAAATACAATAGTATTTGCTGAAACGGCCTTGTCCTTAGCCATCTTTCTAAAGTCTGATAGAGATTTGTAAGCTAAGAATTCACCTTGTTTGAAGGTAACATTCATTTTATCGAGTAGGGTTACTTGAAATTCTTTCTCGATCTCTTGAATAAAACGAACTGAGCTATCAATAGAGCAACCTGAAGCCTTCTGGATATCTTGGTCTACCCCTAACACAATAAAACGCTTATAAGGTAGCGTGTAGGCGGCTTTTAAAGGGGTCCCGTGTGCAGCCCAGTTGACCACAAAGTGATCTAAACTAGGAATTAATCGCTCTAACTCTTCTTCAGTAAATGGACGATTTGATGGATATATCCAAATTCTCGCCTGATCAGGAAGTTCTTCGAAACTGATTTTCATATTTAACAATTCTTATAAGTCTGCAGCTTCGGCGATGAGCTGGGCTAAATCTTTAACTTCAACTGAAGAATCAGTGGCCGTCGCACCGTCATTTAACATTACATTACAAAAAGGACATGCAGCAGCTACAACAGATGCTCCAGTGGTATTCACCTCCTCAGAACGTTCGTGATTAATCTCCTTGTTACCCGCCTCTGATTCTTTAAACATTTGAGCACCACCAGCTCCGCAACAAAGCGCGTTTTTCTTACAGCGCTTCATTTCAACGATTTCAGCCTCTAACTTTTTAATGATTTCTCTAGGGGCTTCATAAACTCCATTGGCGCGACCCAAATAGCAGGGATCGTGATAGGTTATCTTTTTACCCTTAAAACTTCCTCCTTCAATAGAAATACGATTTTCTTCTAACAGTTGTTTTAAAAACTGTGTATGATGAAGAATTTCATAGTTTCCGCCAAGAGAAGGGTATTCATTTTTAATCGTATTGAAACAATGCGGACAAGTGGTAACCACTTTCTTTACCCCATAGGCATTCATGGTTTCAATATTAGTTAAGGCCTGCATTTGAAATAAAAAGTCGTTGCCAGCGCGCTTGGCAGGATCTCCCGTACAGGTCTCCTCTTTACCTAAAACGCCAAAGGATATATTCGCACTGTTCAGAATTTTAACGAAGGCCTTGGTAACCTGCTGGGCTCGCTGATCAAAACTTCCTGCACAACCGACAAAAAATAATACCTCTGGCGACTTACCCTCGGCAGCATATTCTGCCATCGTTTTAACGTTTAGTCTATCCATTTCAATCGATCTTCATTGTTAAACGGCCATGGAGCCCCATTATTTTCAATATTGGTCATCATTGAATTTAGTTCTGAGGGAGATGAGGCCTCTTCCATGGTAATGTATTGGCGCATGGATAAAATGATTGACATTGGACTGATACCGATCGGACATTCTTCAACACATGCGTTACAAGTAGTACAAGCCCACAACTCTTCACGAGAGATATAGTTATCAAGTAAAAAGTGATCCTTCACCGCATCACCCTTTTCAACTAAATGAGTAGCACGATCTCTGACATCCATCATGATCTTACGAGGTGATAGTAATTTACCAGTTTGGTTGGCCGGACACGAAGCTGTACAACGACCACATTCGGTGCAAGAATAGGCTCCTAAAAGCTGTAAAGCAGATAACTGATGAACATCTCGAGCTCCAAAAGACACCTCATCAGAAGACACAGGTTCGGCAGGTAGCCCCAACATCATTTTTACTTCTGAAGTAACAATTTCATTGTTAGCCATTTTACCTTTTGGCTCGAGGGACGCGTAGAAGGTTTGTGGAAACGCTAATAGAATATGTAAATGCTTCGAATAATACAGATAGTTTAAGAAAAACAGAATACCGGCTATATGCAGCCACCAAGTAGCACGCTCAATAACGACTAGCGTATCTATCGAAAAGTTTTGAAAAATCGGTACGATAAGACCGCTCACAGGAAAGGCTCCTGCTAAAGGGTACGCCTCGTGGCGCCTAAGTTGAAGCGTATAATCAGCAGCATTCATGGTAAGGAACAAGCCCATCAAAACCAACTCGATAATCAAAATCCAATTCGCATCAGACTTTGGCCAACCTCTCATTTCAGGGCTCCAAAATCTGGCGATGCGCACTAGGTTTCGACGCATCCAAAAGACGATCACCGAAAAAACCACTAGTAGGGCAAAGACTTCAAAAGTTGCGATAGCAAAATTGTAAAACCCACCTAAACCTTTAAGTATTCGATGTGTTCCGAATAATCCATCGACAATAATTTCTAAAAGCTCGATATTAATAATTATAAAGCCTAGGTAAACCACAAGGTGTAGAACACCTACCAAAAGGTTACGGTGCATCTTCTGCTGTCCAAAAGCCAAACGAAGCATTTGAAACCAACGCTCTTTTTTTCGGTCTGCAATCGGCAGCGAAGTACCTAGGTGAATCGCAGCGATTATTTTTTTGCTGTTTCGGATAAACAACCCAATACCTGTGATAAGCAGAATTAAAAAAAGAATTGAACTTATCATTGATTCTTTGAGGTCTTAGCGGGGTCTGATTCTGGAGCAACATAATCCTTTTGTTTCTTACCAAATACAGAAACCGACAAATATCGCTTAGGATTGAGTCGTAAGTCTTGTAAAAGCCATTCTAGCTGGCTTAAATTTTCTTGTAAGGAAAGATAAAGTTCTTGATTCGTAAAAATTTGTCCGACAGAACCTTCCCCATTTTTAACTCCTTCAAGGATCTCTTTTGTTGCCGAAACCGATGTGTTTAAATCAGCTATCAAACCTTGTAAGTCTGCGTCATTTAGTGTTTCAGAAACACTAGATAGATTCGATGTTAACTCTGCCGTACTTTCAAGGATAGTTCCTAGCGCCTTTTCGTTAGCAGTCAAGTTCTCACTAACATTCTGCGTAATCACCTTTAATGAAGCGCTCGTTTCGCTGAAGTTATTAAGGGTTTCTCTAAGAAGCGCTTGTGAATCAGTATCTAATAATTGATTCAGATTTTTCATCAGTAAATCAGTCTCCACTATCGCACTATTCACCTTAGCTTCAAGAGGCTCCATAAGCTCTGTGATTCGGTCTGTCATTCCGACCTTTACAATAGAGGTTAGTGTATCACCATTTTGTGCGATCGCTGAACCTGGGGTACCTAACACAATTTGAAGACCCTTTCCCCCCAAAACAGAAGTATCGTAAAGCTCCACTTTGGAGTCTGCAGGTATCGGTAAATCGGTAGTTATGGTGAAAGCAACCATTAGCTTTCCGGTTTCATCTAAAAAAGCAATATCATCAATGGTACCTACGCTAAACCCGTTTAAGGAAACAGCAGTACCCGATTGTAATCCACCCACATGATCATATACCGCGTGCAGCGTAGTCGATTTTCCTAATAGACTATTTGACTTGAGATAACTAAACCCCATAATTAATGCTGTTATTCCAAGTACAACAATTAATCCAGCCTTTATTTCCTTCGTTAATCGATTTTGATTCATTGATTCGTTAATTCATTTCGGCGATAAAAGCGTCTTTAAACCCTTTATTATGAGCCTGTTTTAATAATTCTTGGGCAGTTTGAAAAGAACTGGTTCTTCCGTAAAAATAGCGCATTACAGCTGAAACTTCATCAAGATAGATGGGTTTTAACCCTTTAAAAAAAGGATCGTTTTCTGAAAGTCTTCGATCTGAGGCAGCCAATTGTATCCGGTAATAAGTAGTTGAATCAGCTTTGGGTTGATCGAAGGCTATCGAATTCATAAAGAATTCATTTTTATAATCAATTAAAGCGGCGGCTATTGCCTCAGCAACCTTTTGCTGCCCGGTATTTGAATTTAAAAAGGATCCTTCGTTAGAATTACTTAAAAAACCTACCTCAATAAGAATCGATGGCATTACGGTTCCATAAAGTACGACAAAGCCCGCTTGTTTTACCTGTCTGTCTCTTCTACCTGCACGCTTTACTAATCCGTTTTGAACTTTATAGGCCAGTTGAATACTTTGGTTAAGGTTTTCTTCTTGAATCACCGACACCCCAATGGCGTCACTATTAAACTTTGCGTAATTCTCGGTATAGCCCTCTTCTCGATAAATAACCGCGTTTTCACGTTTGGCGACCTCTATATTTTTGTCTGCACGATGAAGACCTAAAACGAAGGTTCCCGCGCCGTGAGCGTTTGAATCATGCGCATCGCAATGTATGGACACGAAAACATCGGCGCCCCTTTTATTGGCAATTGGGCCTCTAGCATAAAGATCTACCGCAACATCGCGATCTCTTGTCAAAGAAACGTCAACATCTGGCTCCTTATTTAAAAGCGCTGCTACTTTTTTTGAAATGGCAAGGGTGATGGTCTTTTCATAGTATCCGTTATGCACATTTCCCGGGTCTTTACCACCGTGACCGGGGTCAATAACCACTTTAAAATTATCTGATTGGGCGTAGATCGAAGGAAATCCCAAATAGAATAATGAGGCGATAACTAATCCTCGCAGAAGCAACCGAATCATAGAGATGTGAAACATACCCTAAAATTAAGCATTCCCAGATAGTTTCGGCAATTAATCCGTAAGTTTGAACCCATTAATCAGGCCCTTTTTCACTTGATTTAAATTTAGAATTACTCTTGTCGACACAAAGGCATTATTGGATTATTCTTCTTCTATGGATGACTGCATTTTCGGCAGTTCATGCACAGAAGCAAATCGCTATAAAAAACTTACTTGTTCGACCTATCGCGGCATCAGACACTATTGTAGCTCCCTTATTACCTCAAGTAGTTGCCGCAAATCAAGCCTTTAAAGATTCTCTAAGACAAGCCCTACCCACCGAGCAATCATTCAAAGTAGCTTCAACATTAGATGCACCCATTGTATATAGCGCCACAGATTCGGTAGCTATAGATCAGAAGCAATCGGCTATTGTATTATCAAATCAAGCAAAAATCACTTATGCAGATACCCAATTAGCCTCTGGAATTATTTCTATCGACTACGTGACCAACGAGGTTCAAGCTGGGAGAATTAAAAATAGTGAAGGTAACCTTGATCAGACACCTAACTTCAAACAAGGTCCTAGCGTTGTGGTTCCTGACTCTATCCGATACAATTTCAACACAGAAAAAGCAATCATTTTTAATTCTCGAACCGAACAAGGAGCAGGATATGGAAGTATGGGGCCTTCAAGTGAGAACATGAAGGTTTACACTGAAATGACTAAAAAAGAGAACGACTCTGTTTTTTATTTTCAAAAAGGAAAGCTCACGACCGCTAAAGACACGATTGACCCAGATTACTATATCAAAATCAATAAAGCGAAATTCATCCCTGGCAAGCGAATCATTGCCGGTTTCGCAAACATGTATCTAGTCGATATACCTACCCCGATTGCATTACCCTTCGCTGTACTTCCTTTGACTCAAGGACGCTCTGGCGGTTTAATTTTCCCCACAATTACGAATGACCCTCAGCGAGGCTATGCGATTCAAAATGGCGGCTACTACCTTCCTCTCAGCGAATATGTTGATTTAAACCTTACCGGTGATTATTACACCAATGGTAGCTATGGGTTCAAAGTGCAAAGCGTTTATACCAAACGCTACCGATTTAGAGGAAATGTTAATTTGAGATATGAAAATTTGATCACTAGCCAAAAAGGTTTCGAGGATTACAGCCGAAGTAGCATTTTCAATCTCCAAATCTCTCATAGTCAAGATGCAAAAGCCAATCCAAATTCTAGATTTTCAGCTTCAGTGAATATTGGGTCGAGCTCCTATTTCAGAAGTTCAGCAAATCAACAAAACCTTGCACTTACGCAAAATAACAACCTTTCGTCTTCGATATCTTACACGAAAACCTTTCCTGCATATCCATCTGTAAATGTCAATCTTAGTGCGACGCATAACCAAAACACAAACACTGAAGAAATCAACTTAACCCTTCCCACTGCTCAGGTGAACATGGAGCGAATCTTCCCCTTTGCACCTAGAAATGGAATGAAAAAGGGGATTCTTCAAAACATTAACTTTCAGTATAGCTCTCGATTCGAAAACAGAATAAAGACCACAGACTCACTTTTCTTAACTGCTAGAATGTTCGATGATGTAAAGATGGGTGCAAGGCATACTATTCCAATTAGTACGAACTTCAAAGTGGCCAAGTTCTTTAGCGTTTCTATGGGAACTAATTATGAAGATTTATGGACTTTTGAAACCTTTACAAGAGGCCAAGACCCAACCATCGAACAAAACAGAGAAATCGTTTTAGACACCGTTAAAGGGTTTGACCGATTTAACAGATATGGTCTTTCAGCCAATATTGGTACCACCGTTTACGGTACCTACACCTTTAAGGAAGGAAATAAATTAGAGGCTATTCGGCACGTAATGCGACCTTCTGTGGGATGGGGATACCGACCTTCATTTGAACAGTATTACGACACCTACACCAATTACGACGGCGAATTGGAGACTTATTCAAGGTTCGAAGGAACCTATAACGGAGCACCCTCTCTCAGTAGAAGTAACGCACTTACCTTTAGTCTCCAAAATACCATTGAAGCTAAGGTCAAATCAAAGGATAGTACAGAAACAGAATCTAGGAAAATTCCGATTTTCAGTAACCTCAATTTTGCCAGTTCTTATAACATGGAGGCCGATTCGCTTAGACTCGCTCCAGTAAGTTTTAATGCTGCAACTGCTATACTTGACCAAAAGATGAATATCAATCTAAATGGAGCCCTTGACCCCTATGCCATCAATGCAGACGGAAGACGAATAAATACATTGAATATTCAAAACGGAGGTGGTTTATTTCGCTTAACTCGAGCAAATATTAATGTGAGCTACCGTCTGAACAACGATACCTTTAAACCCAAAAACCAAAGAGAAGAAAAGGAAGATAACGAGGAGGATTCCCAAAGAGGTTATGACTCTGATTATAGAACAGCATCAGGAGGAGCAGCTAATGATTTATTTGGGTTTGGACTCAATGACGAGCTAGATACTGACGAAGAAGAGAATGAAGAGATTGGTAAATTATACAGAAATGCTATCCCTTGGAATATGAATCTTCAGTTCACAAGCGGATACACCAATGCAGCGAGAGAGAACAACTTTACCAATGCTTCATTGATGTTTTCGGGAAATTTAGATCTTACTCCCGAATGGAAAATCAGATTCTCTTCGGGTTATGATTTCACCAATAAAGGTTTTAACCTAACACAATTAGGTTTTCGTAGAGATTTAAAAAGCTTTGATCTTCGATTTAATTGGGTACCTTTTGGTACGAATACTCGTTGGGACTTTTTTATTGGAATCAAGAGCAGCATGCTCTCTGATCTCAAGTGGGAAAGCCGCAGTCAACGAAATGTAATAAGACGTTAATGAAAAGAATTATCTATACTCCAGATGCACCCGCTCCTATCGGCCCCTATTCACAGGCGGTAGAGTCAAACAATACCTTATTTGTATCAGGTCAAATCGCCATTGACCCTGTAACGGGCGAACTCGTTACGAAAGACATTGTTTGTGAGACAGAACAAGTAATTAGCAATATCAAGGCCATTCTTAAGGAGGCTAATTATCTTCCTGAGCAAGTGGTAAAGTGTAGTATATTTTTAAGTGATATGGCTCACTTTGAAACAGTAAACCGAATCTACGCTACCTTATTTAACGAAAAAACCGCTCCAGCTAGAGAAACTGTCGCGGTTTTAGGTCTTCCGAAGAACGTGAATGTTGAAATTTCACTAATTGCCCAGAAATAGACTACATGGTCTTTCTGTGAAATTCTACTAATCCATCAATAGGCTTACGAAGTACTTTACCCATAACCAAATCATTATTGTTTAGTACTGCCTCTAGCTCATCTTTAAGATAATAAGCAATACTACCTACAAAGTGACATGGCACCTTAGTAGCCAACTCAAACTGCATGATATAGTTATTTACAAATTGCTGTAAACCTTTATTAATTACTCCTCTGCAATATCTATGATCTTTATTTTCAATAAGAAAACGTGCAAAAGTTGCTAGATAGGTATTTGGATTAGGTTGTTTGTATAGGTGCTCTTTGATAATATCAGCCTCTAACGGATACTCTTTAGTGAATTTAATAGCTAAATCCTGAGGGATTTTGTGAAAATATAGATCTCTCAAGAGTTTACGTCCAAAGTAATTTCCGCTGGCATCGTCCATAAGGATATAACCTAGTGAAATTACCTTTTGAAAAGGTTGATGACCGTCGTAATAAGAGCAATTTGATCCGGTACCAAGAATACAAACAATACCTTGTTTACCAATATCTGTAGTGGCGTAAATCGCGGCGTAGGTATCTTCCTTAACATCAATCTTTGCTTTAGGGAAGAAAACGGCGAAAATTTCACTTAGAAACTTCTTCATGCGTTCTGTCCCACAACCTGCACCATAAAAATGAAGTTGAGAAACCTTTTCGCGGTTTTGAGAAATTTCAAAATTATTCGCTAAACGATCCTCGATAACTTCTCTGGTCAATACCTCAGGAGATAAACCTAAAGTTTGAGTTTTGAAAAGTTCCTCTCCTTTTTCATTGAGTGCAATCCAATCAGATTTGGTTGCACCGCTATCTACGATTAAGATCATAAATACCTATCCTTAGATCGATGCAACGTGAAGTGCTAGATCAATTAGTTTATTCGAGTATCCTGCTTCATTATCGTACCAAGAAACTACTTTGAAGAAGGTTGAGTTCAATTCGATACCGGCATCAGCATCGAAAATTGAAGTTCTTGCATCTCCAATAAAGTCTTGTGAAACTACTAGATCTTCAGTATATCCTAAAACTCCACTTAATTCATTTTCAGAAGCAGCTTTGAAAGTTTTCTTGATTTCTTCGTAAGAGGTTTCTTTTGATAATTTAACCGTAAGGTCAACAACAGAAACGTCTGCGTTAGGAACACGGAAAGCCATACCAGTTAGCTTACCTTCTAATGCAGGAATTACTTTTGTTACCGCCTTAGCTGCACCTGTAGCTGCTGGGATGATATTTAATAAAGCTGAACGACCTCCTCTAAAGTCTTTTCTAGAAGGGCCATCAACAGTCATTTGTGTTGCAGTCGTAGCGTGTACGGTTGTCATTAATGCCTCTTCAATTCCAAAGTTGTCGTTAAGAACTTTAGCTAAAGGAGCTAAACAGTTTGTTGTACAAGAAGCATTAGATACAATAGTGTCTGTTGCTTTTACTTCATTGTGATTTACTCCCATTACAAACATCGGAGCATCTTTTGATGGAGCAGAGATAACTACTTTCTTCGCTCCTCCTTCGATGTGCTGTTGTGCCATATCAAGAGTGGTAAAGATACCTGTACACTCCGCAACTACAGTCGCACCTACTTCATCCCACTTTAAGTTATGTGGATCTCTCTCTGCAGTAATTCTAACGACATTTCCGTTAACAATTAATTGATCGCCAGAGATTTCAACGGTTCCTTTGAAATTACCGTGAACCGAATCGTATTTTAATAGATAGGCTAAGTGGTCTAGTTCTAATAAATCATTGATCGCTACAATTTCGATATCGTCTCTCTGTGCTGCTGCACGAAAAACCATACGTCCAATACGACCAAATCCATTAATACCTACTTTTAACTTTCCCATTTTATTATTATTTGATGATTACTAACTAATTAAAAACTCATGATATCAGATACTCGAACTAATTCTTGATCAATCGGGGTTAATCCGCTGATGGCGTAATCAATAGGAGTCAATACCATTTTATTATTTTCAATACCAATCATGTAATTGGTTTTTCCTTCCATTAGTGATTCTACTGCCTTTACCCCCATTTTAGAAGCTAAGACACGATCAAAGCAAGTAGGTGAGCCACCTCTTTGCATATGCCCTAAAACTGAGACGCGAACATCGTAGATAGGTAAGTGTTTTTCAACGTATTCTTTTAATTCAAAAACGTTTTTTCCCGTCTTATCTCCTTCAGCTACAACAACTATACTTGAGGATTTCCCTGACTCCTTACTATGCTTTAAAGACTCTAGCATTCGATCAAGTCCTAGATTTTGCTCCGGAATCAAAATTTCTTCTGCACCAGCTCCTACTCCACTATTTAAAGCTACCAAACCTACATCACGTCCCATTACCTCAACAAAAAAGAGACGATTGTGCGAGCTTGCTGTATCACGAATTTTATCAATTGCCTCAACTACCGTGTTAATCGCTGTGTCGAAACCGATGGTAAAATCTGTTCCTAAAATATCGTTATCAATAGTTCCTGGAATTCCCATGACTGGAAAACCGAACTCTTCATTCAATTTTTGTGCGCCAGTTAGAGAACCGTTACCCCCGATAACAACGAGTGCATCTATACCGGCTTTTTGAATGTTTTCAAAAGCCTTTTTTCTACCTTCTGAAGTTCTAAAATCTTCACAACGAGCCGACTTAAGAATGGTACCCCCCTTGTGAATAATGTTGTTTACAGAACGAGCATTAAACTCTTTAAAATCCCCGTCAATTAAACCTTGGTACCCTCGATATACAGCTGTGCATTCGAGACCGTGAAACGCAGAAGTACGAACTACCGAACGGATAGCCGCATTCATCCCTGGAGAATCACCTCCTGAGGTCAGTACTCCAATTCTTTTGATTGATTGATTCATAGTTTTGTCGCGCCAAATCTAATTAAATCTGTTAATTAATCCGCTTGATTCGCAGATTTTAATACTCTTCGAATTAAATCTTTGAAGTTTTCAAAATCGACTTGATAACTAAGGCCTAAGCCTTGGGTGTAGCCCTGAGCGCCGACAAATACTTGGCTTAACGTATTTTCTCTATTAAAGATCTTGGCACTCAATGTACCCTCTTCATTTAAAATTACCTGCAATTCTACGTCCCCAGCAACAACCGTTTCTGTTACACCTCCAACAGGAACCCCTAATTTTCCATTAAATAAAACACGTTTACCGAGTTTGGTACTCACTGTTACACCAATTCGATCTTCTATATCCACATTCGATTGAGGGCTAGTAAAGCCTTGTTCGTAGGAAAGGCCCAAATCAAAAGATTCTGATTCACCTAGCACACGATCTAATAATCCTGAAGCAGATTGCATCAAATTACCAGTAAGAACTCCTTGCGAAATTCCCATTTGATCATTGACAAAACTACCTTGAGCTAATAAGAAAAAGACATTTCTTTCGAGTGTAGACTGATCTCTTAATCGATACTCTATCTCACTTCGTATTACTGAACTTAGATTTGGAAAATTGATACCGAAATCGATTTGGGGTTGCAAAATTGCTCCCCCTAAACGAATAGAAACATCGGTATTCACCGGCCTGGGATAACTACTTGAATTTAACAACGGAGCCGGATTAGCACTCAAACGATATAGAGCTGTCAAATTCAATTGAGCGTCATAAGGATCTCCTTGCCAAGCAATTGTACCCCCTGGTTGCAAATCAAAATCCTTATCGATAAGGCCTCCAAATCGGTAATTGAAATTACCTGAACTAACTGCATAATCTCCAAATATTGAAAACTCACCATCAATCAAACGCATGAGAAGTAGTCCTGTTCCGTTACCTTTTAATTCTGTACCAGATATCTCGTCAACTAAAACAGTTACCTCAGCTTCAGGGGTAATTTCTAGGTCAAAATCTAATGTAATCTTAGAGGATGAATTTTGACGAATTAGTTCTTCTTCTTTTTCTTCACTCAAATCGCTTACAAAACGTATGTAGTCATCACTAAAATCTGTCGTTTCTGTTTCTAACGGAATCTGTATTTCTGTTCCCGCAAACGTCTTTGCCTTCACACTAATCACAGGAGAATTAAATGGACCTTTAAAACTCGCAGTACCCGTTACAAGACCCTTTCCATAGTAAAGCGCCCCGTCTCTATAAGGTGTGTTTAGCATTAATGAAGGTTCATCCCCGGTATCTATGGCAAGATCTAAACTATAGTCTTTAAAATAGCTGTGATCGATGGTGCCCATTAGACGCGTTTTCGTTAATCCTTGTGAATCACTGAGAATAATGTCATTAAACTGAATAGCTTCTTGTGTTATTTCAACAGTCGCTTCTGGATTAAACGTATAATCCATTCCTAAATAAGGAAATCGGATGCCTCCATCAGTGATATTTAGACGGGCCGATAGTTGGGCTTCTTTCAAATTCCCAATTAAAGTAATAGGACCGGTAAATGTACCTTTTAACGAATCAAAGACCGAAGAACCAATTGCAGATAATGGCGCTAATGGCATGCTGTTAAACCCACCTTTAAGGTTGGTTAAAAGTTGATTTTCTTTCGATTCTAATACCCCTTCAATCTCAAAGAAAGCTTGACGTCCTTTTCGAAGATCGAATTTGAGATCAAACTCATCTCCTCCTTCGTTTCCGAGGATAGTGCCATTCAAGAACCCAAGATCTGCTCCATTGATCGAAAACTCTTCAACACCCATATTAAACAATGGACTCAGTTTTCCTTGTTTGTTCGACAATCTAAAGGTTCCTGTAGTTAGTCCAGACAGTTCGAGGTTCTTTACATCGGGAGTTATT
>Ga0208547_1000108_pt1 | contig 39862 bp, 84 predicted proteins | sample DEB08_DNA_5_FD_185501 | JGI IMG/M metagenome (GOLD analysis project Ga0208547, IMG submission 185501) | Aqueous microbial communities from the Delaware River and Bay under freshwater to marine salinity gradient to study organic matter... | ecosystem: Environmental > Aquatic > Marine > Coastal ...
AAGAGGTGGAGGAGTAATGGCTGCACACACGATGGACGATCTCATTGAGCATATGGGGCATGACCTAGTTATTGCGAGGTATGGCTCAGGAGAGATCACTACCAATGTTGCTATCGAATGCGAAACCTGTTATAGTGTGCTTTTTGAGTTGGAGGACTAATGGAATTTCACTATACTGTTATGTATGACACCGACAGCAAAGCATGGTCGGTAGAACCTGATCCTTCCATGTATTATCCAGATGGTCATATGTATAACGAGGGAGTATGGCCTGGTTGGTCTGTACCCATGGAGGGTAGTCCAGAGGAAGCACTTGACGTAGACTTGCTTCATACGCTACAATCTATCGTTTCTACCTTTCCCGTGCCCCAGGAGGTGTGATGCATGATCAACTAGAACTATTAGACTTTGACTATTCCGAGGACAAGTGGAGGTACTACAATGAGTCTGCCTGAGAGAATCAACGTTATCAAGACTATTACTTATCAGGTTGGACCGCTTAGGCGGGAAGCATCTAATGATCTTGGTATCGAACTTGATACCGTCGATGATGTTCTAGAATTCATTGAGGATTGGGTAGCAGAGGACTTTGGTGGTCTGTCTGGCTTGGTGTTCCAAGATGAGAATGGGGAGGAACTGTGATCAAACTATATGAAATAGATTGGGGAGCACAGCCATTCTATTGGGACGTATATGATTCTCAAGATAATTTCTTGAGGGTAGTTGAGGCAGATGAATTAGACGACTACCTTGACACCCTGCGGTCTGATGGTGTAGACTTCGTGCTCTACACACAAGATTGGTATGAGTATAACCTAGCATTGGGAGGCGCAGTATCATGACGACAGACTATTGGACCTACCGCCCTAGCAAGCGGCCTAGTGTCAAGCAAGTTTCAGAATGGCAAACTCTCTTTACAGACGAGATTGAGGAGGACTGGCGAGGTATGTATGGTGGATCAGTCATCGTACAACTTGGCTACCCCTTCCCCGACTTCTACAAAGTGAGATACAAGATGGGTAAAGATTCCAAGTGGCAGCAAAAGTTGTTCTATGGCGAGACAGCATGGAACGATACAGAGCGTTATGTCTATGACCTTGGCTTTCGTGATGTGTTGGGGAGGATCTAATGGACTATCACAATGACTTTGTTGTACCCTGCCTGACAGGGCAGATGGATGAGTATCTAGATGGAATGATTCAGACTATTCAGATGCGTAAGAAGGACATGGCTCCCAAGGTGTGGGAGTTTCAGGTAGGAGATCGTGTTCGCATGGTCAATACTAATCCTAAGTATCTCAATGGTGCTATGGCAACGGTAAAGAAGATCAACAGAACTAAGATTGTTGTTGATCTTGATTCTCCACAGGGTAGGTTCTCTAAGAATATTACTACTCCCCTTTCTATGGTGGAGAAGGTATAATGTATCGCAAGATGAATAAAGTTCATCGTCATACAGGACGCATGACACGCGATCCTAGTATGCGTATGTCCAACCGTGGCGAGGTAGGTTTTGGAATGGTTGGCACACTATCACTAATTGTATTGGCTATCATTATCTTAGGAGTGTTTCTATAATGCCTAGGTTTACTATTGAGTGGACAGAGGAATGCTGGTATACCATGACGGTGGAGGGAGACAACGAGGATCAGGTTCTTGACGACTTCCATGCGGGGGTATATGATATGGGCAATGGCAAGAACTATCATGTAGAGATTCAGGATTCAGTAGAAGTTATGGAGGCAGAATAATGGGTGATCGTGCAAACTTCGGATTCCTTCAGAGTAATGGTGACATTATCTATCTGTACGGACATTGGGCAGGGGAGAACATGATGGCTCGTCTAGCAGACGCTATCATTGCAGCCAACCCACGGTGGCGTGATGAATCGTATGCCACAAGAATCGCTATCTCAACAATGATTGGCGATGAATGGGATCAGGAATATGGGTGGGGTATCTCTACTAGTATTGGAGATAATGAGCATTCTGTTCCTATTGTGTATTGGGAGGCTCAGACTGTCACTCTCTACCCCCATTCTTGGGCGGCAGGAATAGACTTCCACAATGCCACCTTTACAATGAATTTCCAACAATTCCTTGACAAGTTCGCCAAGGTACTAGTATAATATAACCACCTATCGAAAGGAAAGAATATGGCAAGCAAGAAGAAGGCGCGTCGCACCTACGCTTACCTTGAGCAGTGGGATACCCGCTTTGGTAAGTCTGATCGTGTTGTGATCCGTGAGCAGGGACGGTTTGTGGACAATGTTTCCCTCACCGCCCTTCGCAAGGGCGAGAAGGTTCAGTCTCGCTAATCACTCACAATAGAGGGGGGTCAGGGCTTGACACTCTGGCCCCCTTCGTGTATCATGGGAGGCATGATGACGATGCAGCGATTAGCAGACAAGGTGATTGACCTCTTGGCTGACTCACGTTACACAATGCAGGATATGGATAGGCTAGGGTTTCATGTGGTGGACAACTCTTTTCGTGGGGTAAGGCAAAACGTACTTGCACTAGCAGACTCTATCCTGTACCATAGCAGCACACCCTTTGATGGAAGCGAGGACGAAAATGGCAACCAATACACCCTTTGGTGAGAAGTGCGAACTACTGCAAGAGTTCTACATGGGCTATTGCAATGATGACGAGTGGCAAGATTTTTTTGAGGTAAACGATGTGGGTATTCCTGCTGCCTACCTTTCTATGCTAGGCATGGTAGAACTCACGCCTGCTGGTGTCCTTGCTGTCAATGAAAGTTGGGAGTCACTTTGCATTGCTCTCAAGATTGACCCTCATCTAGAATACACTAGCGTTGATGAAATGATGGGCTTCTTGCGTGAAGGGTGATGATTGCTTAACCACCTTCCTTGGAGGATGCGTGGCGATACTGGTTATCTTTGGCCTTATCGTCATCATCCTCTGAGGGGGCTGGGCCGGAATTTTAATAAAATAAAAAAGGATTACGAACGCAACCAAAATTTGTCCAGGCCGGAAATTTTATATTTAAAAAAGGTATTACGAAGGGCTTCAAAATTTGTCCATGCTGATGTATAATACAAAAGTGTACTTTACCTTTTGGAAGTTAGTAAAAACAAACCAGGGGTATGAGGTAAGAAAAAACATAGATATCTATAAAGAAATGAGTGTTATATATAAATGACCTGCATCGTTGGAATATCAGATGGTAGTAATGTATATATAGGGGGAGATAGAGGATCATCAGATGGTACTAGTATTCTTCCACTTACCCGCCCTAAAGTAGCATACAATGGTGATTATCTAATTGGTTATGCAGGCAGCCAGGGTATAGGTGAATTAGTACATTTTATAAAGATGCCGCCTGTTACTAATGACATACATAAGGTATTACGAACGACCTTTATATCCACACTTAAGTCTGCTATTGAAGAATATGGTAATGCATCTCATTTAGAAGATAATTCAACTGATTGGCTCCTAGGAGTCAATGGTAAATTATTTGAAATATCATCAGAGGATTGGCATATTAGTGAATTTGAGTATAGTGCTATAGGTAGTGGTGGGAATATTGCATTAGGTTCTTTGCATACCTCCCGCAATTGGAAGGACAATGAGAAAAGAATTAGATATGCATTACAAGCGGCGGTAGATATAAGTCCCACATGCATATCTCCTATAGATATATATAAGGTATAAACGTTTTTTATATTTTTCTGATATTTTCTATAAAAAGTATTACGAATTCAGCCAAAATCCCCCCATGTCAGTATTTTTTATAATGTTTTTTCGTTTTATTATATGACCAATATCCCACTATCTTCCACAACAACCCTATTTGTCCCACATTACATATAACAGTAACAATTAAATGACAAATCAAGGGGTATAAAAGGGGTATTTTAAGGCTCTCTGAGCGTTTCTGGGGGGTATATCTGTTCTTCTACAAACGAATGCATATCATCAAAATCTTTCTTGGCAGTGCTGTGGCGGGGGCTATATCTATACTCAATATGAGAAAAATCTTCTCTTGGAAGAAAGAAACTAAACCTCAATCCCATAGCCAGATGATCAAGATACAGTCCTGTATCATCTAAATAACCATTGTCTTGCACATCTTGTAGCCTAATCACTCTTTGATCCTTGGTATGTACATGTACCTCACATTGTTCTTCATATATATCTATATGTTCTATTAGGGGGATTTCTGACCAACTCATTGCGTACCCCGCTTTTTCTTGTTCTTGCGCTTCTTGCTATAACTAACATAGTTTGTATCAATTTTCTTAGGATTGCTACGCTTCCTGGGTTTACTTTTGTAAACAGGGGGATTACGTTCCATATCCTTTATTGCTTGAGCCAGTTCATCTGCTGTGAGAAGTTTATCTTCATTATTATTGGCCCACTCTGTTTTTCTGGCAGCCCGTTTATTTTGCCTTTCTATATCGGAAGCGTGTGCTCCTTGACCATACACATGTACCCGCGTATATCGTGTCATTACTTTGCCCCAACGATTCTAAAACTATCTGCAATAATTGTTCCTGGCTCAGGAATACTATTGGCCTCTGCCTTAGCCTTGATAATTCCATGAACGTACTTGCACAGTCGCTCATCTTCAAGTTCTGGCTTACTTTCTAAAGCATCTTCAAAAGATTCAATGATTACTTCTTCTGTTACGTTAAAGTCATATTGCTTTCTGAAATTTTTAGATGCCCGATCCACACCAAAAAGAAACTTTCCTATGTCCTCAAAGTACATTGATTGGCCGTACTTAGTCAGCAATTCATCAAGTGCTGTGGGAACATCTTCATAACCATAAGGCCCATCTTCTAAATCACCATGTTCAGCCCAATGGCTAAACCTGCTATATGAATATAACTTATTGTAGTCTGCCTTTTTCTTTGCGGCAATTTGCTCTGGTGTTCTCTTAACTCTCTTTTTCTTAATTTTATTATTATTCATGTATCAAATCCTTTCTGTATGTATTAGTCGTCTAGTTCTGCTCTGTCCATGACACCTTGATGATAGCCAATGTAGTAGGCATCAACCATGTGCTCCTTAATCTGCTCTTGTGCTTCTTCCAACATCTTGCTAAACAGCGAATCCTTTACAGCGTTCATAACTTCCTCCTTTCTTGGTGTAAATTATAGACTAAAATCGAATGTAATGCAACTCAGGCAATTGTCGTCGTTCGTAGACATTTACTTAATGTCGTCGTTCTCAGACACGGGTCTTACTGGTGCATCTACTGCACCATTGTTATATCCTTGCCAATAGGCTACGTCAAGATCTTCTTCTGACATTGACAATAAATTCCTATCACCAAAGCCATCCTTATATCCGTTATTGTAGGCGGTAATGGCATAGTCTGCATTTTCCAAAAACTCTTTTTCTGCATCTGTATATCCATCTAGATATCCCTTGACATAATTGTCAGGAATAAGATTACGAAAAAATTTAAACATTGAATACCTCATCTGTCAACACATCCTTTTCTAATGCTTGCTTCATATATTCAAGAGTGAAGGCCAATTCTTCTAGCGTATTGCCAACAACAGGAACAGGCTCTTCTGTATAAGCAACAGGAGTATCGCCAGTATAAAATACTTCATGAATTCCATATTCAACGTCATCGCCATAATCCACAGAAATTACTCTATAGTCCCAACTCATCCTTTTCCTTCTTTCTCCATTTGTAGGTGTTTCTCAAATATACTGCACCAAAGAGTATAGCAAAGAATGCAAATCCCCATTGTTGTGTAGCATAGCCATAATAGAACCAAAAGCATTCAGCCACTACTCCTACAAGCCACCCCCACCAAAAATGCCTACCTGCTAGAATCATAGCCGATAGATTTAAGGACATTAATAACCACGACCACCACCAAGGAACCATTACTCATCCTTACTGTCTGTGTCAGACATGCCAGGGATGTATATGGTGAGGGGTTGTTTCTTACTATTTTCCGCCGAACTTACAACTTCAAAATCCATGCCACAGTTCCAGCATCGAACGTTAGTCACTATTGCTCCTCGTCGTAATAATCCATCAACATGCGAAAGCCTTCTGGATCGCCTATCTCTCCGTGCCCTTGGCAATAATCCATAGGATCTAAACAAACTGGGCACTCATCTTCTGGGTAATCACTCATCTATTGCTCTCCAACATATCGTGCATCGTGGACCATGGTCTGTTTCTTCAACATCATGTGTGCAGTCTCTTTCAAGCCTAAGTCTTTCATCTACATGTGATGGAATATAATCATTTTGTTGTCTATGTTGTGCTATATGTTCTAGCATAAGATCATAATCATACCCCGCGATAAAGTTGCCGTCAAACCCCATAGAGCAAGCACAACAAATGAGTCCATAATATACATCATCATAAATATATGCATCTGCTTCTATAAAACGACAATAAGACATTAGTTTACTGACCTCCACGACCTGTATTTCATACCATTCCCTACTCTGCTCTTGACAGCCTTCTGATACCATCGTTGGTGTTTACATAAACACGCTCTATATCCTCTCCCACATCAGATTCAAGAATAACCTGATTCAATGCTGTGTGGAACAAATCCTGTGCGCTGTATGGCTCTCCTGGAGCCTCTTCTCCACTCTCTAGCAACTCATTATCTCTAATCTCTGCCGCCTCTTGTGTGCTAACATCATACTGCACAAAAAAAGTGAAAATTACATCTTTTACTTCTTCTTCTACTCTATTGTTGTTCATTATTACCTTTCAGTTAATTTCTTTCTAATCCACATTCTACACAAATATTACGACCACGCCATTCACAAAAATCATGATCGCATTGCTGCTGTTCTGCCTCGCTCATTTACAAAACCCCACATGATATATTTTACATACTGCACAGTACATTATTTCTCCAAGAAATTCCTAAGATTTTTGATCTCTTCGATCAGTACCATAGTAGCATAATAATTTGCGTGTTCCATAAAACCAATGGAAGCAAAATGTGCCGCCTTCTCTTCTAGTGTTTGCTCAACTCTCATCGTTTTCCTTAAACCTTTGTAGCAGATCGTCCACTGTCTCTACCTCGCTAAATACGCTTTCTTCCTGTGCAAGACCAAGTATGGATGCAACGCTCATCATGCCCTGCACCATACCCATGACTAGGTATTTTTCTTTCTTTGTTATCCCTGATATCTGTGCAAGTTCATAAGCCTCATCTGCAAATTGATTGGCAGATCCAATGAGGTGTGTGTTTAGTTGCTCTACATTAACATACAGTACTCCATTAATATTGAGGCTGTCAACATGAATGTCATCGAATATCATAGTAATATTGTATAATATGGCAGAAACTATGTCAAGAAATTAATGATTTTTTTCGTATACGCCAGATATATGAAAAAAATCTTCATTATGCAGGGTTACTGGAACTTGTTTTGTAAAAGGATTCTGTCTTCCATTTGAAGTTATAGAGAATAACTCTAAGATATCAGATCCAGCAGTAACGTGACCAACAATAGAGTATTGATCGTTGTTATTTAGGATATCATGCAAACAGCCATCAGACAGCAACCTGTTATCATGTGAAGGAAATGGCAACTTAAGATAATACTGACCAGTACCAAATGTTAAAATGTTGCCAAAATTAACATCAATATTGAAACTAATTATGTTTCCAACAGATGACCAATCTCCAGAAAACATTGGATCTCCGCTGAATGTTGGCTGTGGATCTTGTAGAGTACCACCCTCAATAATCCATGTTCCATCAGATGAACTGCCAGAGTATTCGTATATGCCAAACTGTGTAAATCTAGCCATCATTCACCAATTTCTAGCCCAGTAATAATTACTGCTGCCGTACTTGAGGAGCCAGATCCGATGATAAAAAGATCATCTCCTCCAGGCAACTCAAAAGATATAGCATGGTTTGGCATTATTCTATAGCCATAATTACTGGTTGTAAGAGTGTTGTCAACTCCAACATAAACATAATCCGTTGTGTGAACATTCTGAATGGTAACATCTAGGCCAGAGTGTGTTCCCGCTGGAGTTATCCTTAGTGGTGTAGTATTTCCAACCGTAAAAATTTGATGACTTGACATAATAAAATTATATCACGAACGGCAACGTGCTAAACTTATACATTATGCCCTAACCATGATAACAATGTCGTCATAACGACCCTTAATGTCTCTAAAATCGAATACCTCAAAATCATATCCTTCTAGATGCTGAGATATCTTCTTGATAGACGTATCACCATTCACATCTTCAATAAAATACTTTCCACCCTTTTTCATCTTGGGGAATATTAAATCAAATGACTTCATCTGATCTGAAATTCTATGGCTTCCGTCATCAACAACGTAATCAAACTTATTCCTGGAAAAGTTTTTGTTAATAACTTCTGGATCTGTAGCATCTCCAAGGATGAAGTTTTCTATTTCAAACTCAACGCTGCCTGATCTAATATCTATTCCATACACCCTGGAATTCTTAAAATATTCTTGCCACATAGCAATTGAGTGACCATACTCAACACCTATTTCTAGAATAGATATGTTCGAACGCCTATTCATTTCTCTATCATATAAATCTATATAACTGTGAAGAGTTCCCTTATCGCCCCAACCTTCTGGAGCAGAATATTTTGTATAAACTTCATGAAGTGTTGTCATTGTTATCCTTACTGTAGACAAGTATATTTTACACCAATAAATAGAATTATGTCAAGTATTCTTTGCACAACTTATTATACCGCTCAAGCCCGCGATGATACATTTCATAGTCTAATTCGTTTCTTTTCTTAAAAGCATCTATTTCTATATTTACCACATAATCTTCATTTAATTTTTTATTTGGATTAATGTTTATCCATCTTTTAGGGGCAATTATTCCTGTTGTTTTTGCCAATAAATCATATGACTTATCCATTTCTTTTGTATAGCCAACAAAGTCTATTGCCTCTGGACCATGTGGTGCAAAGAAATGTCCAAACATTTGATTAGGCTCACAGTTTTCTAAAAATTCATTCAGGCTGACCTTGGCATTTCCTTTAACATGCATGTCTGGATTTCCATCCTCCTGTAATCCTCCATGCTCTCCCCAAATAAGATGCATGTTGGGCATATCTTGCGGGGTATGGTGCTTGTAAAGATTAATGTGATGCCTAGTTACAAAATAATAAAAAGAGATATAGGTTTGCAACGGATCTCTTACAAAAGTTATATAGGTATGTTCGTGTTCATGCTTCAGTAAGGTGCCAAGAGTCTGATGTTTTCCACACCATACTGTACCCTGCGACCTCCAATACTCTGCCAAACCTAGTCCACCAGTTTTAGGAACATGAATAAAACCTATTTTTTTCATTCTGTTTCCACAATAAACATATCTTCTTGAGGTTTTTCTGTGTACTTAATCAGGGTATCTATAATATTGTCAAGGTCGGGGAGATTAAATTGAGAAAGTATAATCTTTAACTCTTCTATCGCCGTTTCTGACTGAATCAAGGAGTAAGGAATATACATGCTTGTCTTGCTTTTAGATATCTCCCAAGTTTTATCTTTTTGATAGTTTCTAAAAAATACCTCATTCATTATCTGTTACATTCTCCGTTAATCCAAATCTAGCAACCATACTAGCATACATTAGCCCCTGATTAAACCAATAGACTTGACGAAGTTCTTCATTGTCTTCAGATCTACTCTGGTATAAGCATTTATCAATATCGTCTGCAACAATCGATCTATAATACTTTTCTATTTGTTGCTCAGTATATTCAAACATATGTTAATTATACTTTATGCTTTCCAGTTATTTCAAAGATAGAAAGCACATCTGTTGATGAACTATCAGGGCTATATCCTTCAACCTTATATTTAGCAGTCTTGGATTTTGCCCTTCCTAGTTTAAATCTAATTGTATCCCTATTGTTAACAATTAAGGTGTGGAAGTTCCAATACCCTCCGACCATTTTGTAAAAAATGATCCTAGTATACTTTTTTCTATCGATGCCTGATAAATAACCAGATACCCTGCCGCCCGTTGCTTTGATTATCATCTCTGCATCAGGCCCCTCTTCTGGCTCTGCTACAGAAGGTGGAGGCATGTATTCTTTCTCTTCTAGAATAGGGGGGGTGGGAGGTACAATTTTTTGAATATGAAAAAAATCTGAGTCTGGTGGTATCACTACTGGCTCTGATGGGGGTGCGGGTGGTGCTGGAGTTGGTTCAGGTTTTGCAGGATCTGGAGTAGGCGTAGGTGTGGGTGTAGGCGTAGGTGTAGGCGTAGGTGTAGGTGTGGGTGTAGGCGTAGGAGTGGGTGTAGGTGTAGGAGTGGGCGTAGGTGTAGGAGTGGGCGTAGGTGTAGGAGTGGGGGTGGGTGATTCAGATTGACCAACGTTAGCCAAAGATTTTGTAGTCCCAGGAAGGTAGTGGGAAACGGCAACAACGGCAGTAGATTTAATGTATGAGTCAACGCTTGAGGGAGATGCAGACTTATTTTCTGCCAAATACGCCGCCGCAACCCCTGCAACATGTGGTGATGCCATTGATGTTCCAGACATTGTTTGTGATCCTCCACCAAGGGAGGTGGATACAATATTGCTTCCTGGTGCAAATATATCTACAACAGAGCCATAGTTAGTAAAATAAGAGTTTCTATCTGTTTTATCTGTAGATGCTACAGTAATTGCTGAAGCCTCTGATGCGGGAGAATATTTTGAAGCATCAGTTCCAGAGTTGCCAGCCGCAACAACCATGGTAATTCCCTTAGACACGGCATTTCTTACCGCAATATTTACCGCCTCAGTTTTATGTCCCCCAAGACTCATATTTGCAACTGCCGCATATCCTGGATAAAGTCTACTGTGGTTGTTCGCTACCCAATTAATACCATCAATGACGGATGAGGAAGACCCCGATCCAGAGCAGTCAAGCACTCGCACACCTACAATTTTTGCGCTGGGGGCCACACCGTATGTAGAGGATGCCGCTGATCCCGCAACGTGTGTTCCATGACCATGGCAGTCCATTGGATCGCTATCGTTGTCAATAATGTCTATCCCACTTGAAGATGCCCTGCCTCCAAAGTCTGGATGAGTGTAGTCAATTCCAGTATCAATGATATAGATAACAGATCCGCTGCCTTTGCCAGAATAATCATAGTAGTTATCTAGAGGTAGTGTTTTTTGATTTAATCTATCAACGCCCCATGAGTAATTAAAAATAGACATTGGTTGGTCATTTTCAATTATGCTTACCTCTGGATTTTTTTGCAGTGCCTGCTTTTCTTCATAGGTAACTTCTCCAGAAACAACATTGCCATCTTTTTTTACAACAACCACACTTTCACCATAGGAGTCATCCTTAAGCAAATCTTCAACCGTTTCCTCTGTTAACGAGGCAGGAAATCCAACAATGTCATTAGAAAATTTATCATTAAACGCTTCAGCATTTGTTGTTGTTGTAATAAAAAAAATAGAGCAAAGTGATACGAAAGCAGCCGTTTTCATTTTATCTCCTAAATAGCGTGCGGCCTTGATTCCTTAACACTATTATAGGTTATTTCAACGTATTCTGCAATAGCGGAAAGATTTTTTAAAGATTCTACTCCTGAATAAGAGCAGCCGCTTCCCAGACCTCCCCTTATTTGATCAAATATATGATTCACAGACCCTTTGTAAGGAGTAGTGGTAGAGATTCCTTCAGAAACTGAAACCCTACCCCTAGAATCTTTTTGTGCCTGAGAAGAGGCCATTCCACGAAAAATCTTGGCCTCTTTTCCATTATGATCTATAATAATATCTCCAGGGGACTCATCTGTGCCAGCAAGCATAGAGCCAATCATTACTGCATCTGCTCCTGCTGCAAATGCCTTGACCATATCTCCACTATTACGAATTCCTCCATCTGCAACAATAGAGCATTCAACGCCATTCATTTCTCTCAACTCTTCTACATCCATAATAGATGCAAGAGTTGGTACACCATGACCGCTTACGATTCTTGTTGTGCAGGCACTCCCTCCACCAATACCCACTCTAACAGAATCTGCTCCCGCCTCTGCCAACCTCATAAATCCATCAGCAGTTGCAACATTACCAGCCATAATATGAATGTCGTCACCATATGCTGCTTTCAAACCGTGTACCGCCCTAATTGCATACTCGCTGTGACCATTTGCAGTATCAACAAGAAATATCCTTGTTCCAGCATCATATAACTCTTGAGATAGATTCATATACCCATTAGTTGCTGCAACAGATACTCCAAATCTATGCTTTGCGTCTGATAGAACCTTTGTCTTGTTAATCAACATATCTTCTGGCATATATCTATGAAGAATACCTAGGCCTCCTGCCTTAGAAAGCACCATGCACATTTCTACATCACATACTGTATCCATGGGGGCAGCGATAACAGGAAAGTCCAGTACAATCTCTCTTTCCCCATATCCAATGACCATGGAAAGATCTACTTCATGTCTTGACTTTACCTCGCTATCTTGGGGCACAAGCAGAATGTCATCGAAACATAATGCTGTCTTGTTATACGGAATCATATGCTCCCTCACAGCAGCCGTCGCACCCATGGATGTGCTCTGCCCAACTACTAGGTCCGTTTAACCTGTATTCATCTGGGTCTGGATGACCAACCCCATGCTCACAGATACGTTCCATTAGACTTCTGTCTTCCCTCCAATGTTGAGGGTAGTGCCTCATGCTATGCATGGAACGATTATGAATGGTACAATTTTGATTCTTGCACGCAAAGTTTGGGTGAGTATAAATAATCTCACCAGAGTTTTCTAATTGAACCCTGTCCACTACTTTTCCCTAGTTTCTGTAGAATAAAATCCAGATCCGTTAAAGATTACTGGTGAAGAATTAAACAATTTTTTTACCGCCGCATGGCATGTTGGGCAGTATGCAAGGGTGCTGTCATTCATTGATTGACGATAATCAAAGTCTCCACATACATTACAGCGGTATCTATAAGTTGGCACTATGACCTGTGCCTCCACTCTGAATATCCAAGAAAATCATCCTGGCTTTCTGTGTATGGTGCAATCTCATCATCTTGTGGCAAGGCAGCCTTACGAAGATTGCCTGCTTCCATTACAGCCCTCTTTTCTTCCTGCTTCTTCTCTGCCGCCCACACCTTCTTGCCTGCGGCTCCTGCACCAATGGCAATGGTTTCTGCGGCGGTAACGAAAGCAGCAACAATATCCTCTGGATGAACTCGCTCATCCTTATTAAAATGATTTGTTACTTCTAGTGACTGAACAACAAGATCAGCAAACTCCCGTGTCGTCATGTACCATTCTGGCTTATTCCAACTCATTTCTTCTCCTTATGACAATTGCATCCACATTTTCCAAATGTGAATTGATATTTACACCCATCGTGGTAGCCTGTCGAACACCAACCAGACGACCTTTCTAGTTGCCTATCTGGTGTTGGATCAGGCCAGTCATCTTCAACCGACCTTTTCTTTTTACCCATTTTTCTCCGTAACTCTACGCCAGTTTCCGTGGTATAAGTATACACGAAGCATTACTACTGGTCAATTATTTCATTAAAAACATTTTCCCATTCATCTGCTCTAGAATCAATAGTGTGATTCTCTTTTAACAACTCATAATTTTTTTCAGATTCTTCTTTTCTTGTTTTTGGATTTATCAACTCTTCTAAGATTTCTAGCCATTCATCTTCATTATTGGCTACCCTACCTATACCTTGGTTAGCAAGCAGTTCATATTCAGGACTCCAAGACGACACAAAAGGAATTCCAGAGGCTGCGTACTCAAGTCCTTTGATTGTAGACTTTGCATGATTAAAAGGTATGTTGCTTAATGGGACAATTCCAACATTAATTTTTCTAAACATTTGCGGATACTCGCTCATGAGTCTTCTGGGTTCCTTGGTTATTTTTACTGTGTCAGGAATGCCCATCATTTGCACAATATCTTTATTAAGATTTTTAATGTGCCCAGCATGGTGAAATGATAATCTATTTTTTTCTAAAAATTTTCCAAAAAATGGAGACATTTCTTCTAAATCATTTGATCGCCAAGGAATGGCACCAACCCAGCCAAAGGTGGGAAGCCACCTTGAATGATCACCCTTTTTGTGCCACTGATCTAAAGAAACAGAATTACGAACTAAATAAACATTGTCCACTCCTTTATTTTTTTTGTAATAATCATAAAGAAATTGTGTAGATGTTATAACTCCATCAGCCATATCAATTATCTCTAAATATATATCTCTATTTATATCATCATTTTTTGAGGGGTCTGTTGTGGAATAAGCAAAATTTGTTTCCCTTAAATCTTCATAAAAATCGTCAACATCAACAAATATTTTTTGATCTGGTCTTTTGTTTTTCATAATTTCTAAAATATTTCTATGCATTATTAATTTAAAAACTACTACATCCCAGTCAAACATTCTTTTATCTTCAGATATAAGTGCTCCAAAACCGTGATTTTCATCATAATCTGGAATGGCTACTGCTATCTCAAAACCTCTTTTTGCCAATTCTTTTCCAGGCATAACGCAACGATACCACGCGCAGCCGTTAGCCTGGATCGGCTTTGATTTTGAAAAGTCTGTTGTTAAAAATGCTATACTCTTTTTTTGTTTCATTGATGCTCCTTAACGCTGGCGTGGTAGGATTCGAACCTACAACCCATCGATTAACAGTCGATTGCGCTGCCGTTGCGCCACACGCCATGGCGAGCCTCCTGTCCGATTCGAACGGACGACAGCCGCATTACAAGTGCGGTACTCTACCCCTGAGTTAAGGAGGCGTGCCTGCAATTATACAGGACTTGATTCGGATGGTTTCTCATTAATCTTATGAGTTTCATCAATAACCTCAAATGCATAAGCACGCAAAGAATCTTCGTGCTTAAGGAAATGATGGCGGCAAAACAAAAGATCTCCTGCTACCCCATTTACCCATACAAAAGCCTGACTTGAACAACGATCACAACGATCAGTTACCTTGAGAACATTTGTACGCTCTTCTGTCATAGTTTCCATGCCGTCTCCTTTATTATCGATTGTGTATATTGTACTATCAATAAAGAAATTTTGTCAAGATTTCTTTGGTATAAAATTTTCTTTTTTACCTTTACCCCAATACTCTACTGCGTAATTTTTTTCTATTAATATTTCGTTTAAGCACTCTTCTGTTTCAATAATAATAATTTTTGCCAAGTACCTGCCAAACTTTTCTCTTTTATCTTTTTCTGACCTCAGAAAAATTTCTTTGCCAACGGGAAGAATACTTTTAACATAGTCTATTGCTTCTTTTCCTAAGTCAGTATTTTTTTCTGCGGCATTTATACCTAGAAGTCGGACCCTTTGATGAATAGATATGTCAAAACCAAGATCCACGGACACATCTACTGTATCTGCGTCTACAACTCTTGTAATCTTTGCCTTATACTCATACATATATATCCCTATTTAAATATTGGTATTTTTCTATTTATTGGTATACACATTTCTGCTCTTTCTGAAACAAGAAATTCTAAATCTTTGTAAGAAATATATGCAGATCCATTAAAACCATATTTCTTCCCCCAAGAATTCCTCCACCTAAATACTTTAGAAACTGCATCATAGCCTGTAACAGTGAGACAATGACCTCCCACCAAGTCTCCATCAATTTTGACAAATCCATTTGGGAGTGTCATATACATTGCTTCATACCAGTTAACCCCTATAACCACTGGACCCAGTTGTATAACAGAATCTCTTAGATCTTCAATGCTAAAGCACCACCTATATTCCTCAATGTGACCATCCTGCATCATTATCTTTGCTCCTGCTAAAACAGAAGTTCCTTCGTATTGTTCTCCAGGCCACTCGTCTATTTTTTGTGCTCTTTTATAAAAACTGTTGGCAATTGTATTTCCTACTAATTCGCTTGGTTGTTTATTGGGTGCAAATGGTTCCGAAAGAAGTTCTGCTGTCCAACCAAACCCCACACATGCGCCCTCGCTACCCTGATCTAAGACAGTTCCTTCTTTCCACATCTTTGTTTCTTCTTTTATATCTTTAGAAAATATAGATCTTACAGAATAATCCCTGGATCTTTTATCAAAGAGTGGTGACCAATCCAGAGTTTTTTTCATAAATATATTATCTCACACTATTTGTGCCCGATGCTGGAATCGAACCAGCCATGCCAACGGCGACGGTTTTACAGACCGCTTCCCCACCTTGGGGACTATCGGGCTTAAGTGCCCCTGGCAGGAGTCGAACCTGCGACTTAAGCATTAGAAGTGCTCCACTCTGTCCTCTGAGTTACAGGGGCGTAACATCAACTTCCCAAGCGAGCGGCTGACCAGAATCGAACTGGCGATAAGAGTTTGGAAGACTCTTGTGTTACCTCTACACCACAGCCGCGAATAGGCTACCTTGTAGTCTTGGTCCACTGCAATTTGTATTGCTTTAGACCCATTCGATAGCACCTATTGTACTCCTCTGCGTACTTCTTTTCAAGTGCCTCGCCTTGCTTACCGCCAACAGACTTCTTGATAGAGTCCATTGCCTTTTCTAGATCACGCAATGCACGCTGATCTTCTTCTGTATAATCTTCTTTAGACTTCAACTTGCTACCTCCAATAGTTCCTCGTTATACATTAATAGATGCGTAGGCCACACATAACTGCATTTATCGCAACATGAGATGGCCTCGTCATGCACGAACTCTGCATAAAACTCTGGGTCTTTATTATATAGATTATTACGATGAGACTGATGAACACGCTCATCACCCCACCACGGAGGCATTATGATATTGTCTCCACGATCCCAATTCCAATCGTACATCTCTTGAATAGCATCCCAATTCTTTTCTGTACTAATGCCGCGCTCATCGCACTCATACTTAATAGCAATGAGGTATTCAAAGAGTGCATTATCATAATTGCGCCACATCTTAACAGCAGGATGATTAACCCAACCACCTTTAGTACGTTTGTTGGCTAAAATGCTGTAGATTTGACGACCCTCTAATAATTGCTTATTAAGTCGCTTGTTGTCTAGCACAGCCGCAGACTCAAGCATGTCTGCATAAGGAACAAATGTTTGCATTGTTTTCCTTTGTTTGTAGGGGCTTATATTATCGCATGTCGTTACAATATTTGTCAAACATATCTTGATGAAATGTCTCATCTTCTTTGATAAATACCGCCGCACGACCAATAGTTTTGCGTGGTTTGCAGATATCTTCTACAGCATGATAACTTCCTCTATTTACATAATCATCCCAGAAGATAATTGTTCCTGGCTTTGCATGACCAATAGAATATAAGAAGCACGCCACTCTAAATCTACCGTCGATAATGATAGTGTCGGGATCTATACCTTTTTCTTTTGCCATATTCCAGGGTGCTACAGGATATTCAGGCCACCTGTGCTGATAGTCTTTATTGATTGGATACCCCCACATTTTTGTTTCACCAACGTAAACATGAATAGGTACAAGAAGTGGACCATCCTTATTGTATTCTGCAACCACTTTGTCTAAAAACTTTTTATCATTCTCTGTTGAAATAATTGCTTGAGCATTAGACTTTCCACCATAGATGGTGGAGCCACCTGAACCATATTCAAGAATGATGCTTGCTTCATCAATCATATTCTTTAACGCTTTTGTTTCATCGGCAGGCATTGCTATTTTCATAGTTTGTCCATCTCCACATAACTGCAATCATGCAAGGACTTCTTTGTTAGCCCCCGCGTTCCATTATCATCTTGATAAAATATTGGCTCATTCAGGGAGTAGATCTTATACTCTGGATGAAACTTAGAGATGCTTACATCTCCAGCCTTATAAGTATCTGGATCTGCAATAAACTTTTCCATAATATCGACGCAAGCCTGATCATAAATTGGATTAAGATGTATGATTGCATGGCGAGCAAGCATATTATATACCCTGTGATAATCATCGTTTAACTCAGTAATCTTTAGGCTCTTTGGAAATGGTTCATCTTGATTATGATTCCAACCATATCTACTAAAGCCAATATATACTGCATCAGCATCGTCTGGAACCTTTATACTTTTCTTAAACTTAAAAATATCCAGATCGTCCTCAAGAATTAAACAAGGATAGTTATTCTCTGAAATAATATTTTTTAATAATTCAGAGTGAGACATTGAGCACCCAACTCTTTTTCCTGCTTTTTTACCAGAAAATCTTTTAACATTAGAGAATCCATATTTTTTTAAAAGTCTTTCCATTTTATTTTTTCTTTCTACTTTTTCGTCTAGGTTTATGTAAAAAGTAGGAAGTTGGGTTATATCAATAATCATTTATTTAGGGCTATCCTTTACAGAAGAATTTGTCAAGGTCTCAATTTGATTATTAAGTAGAAGTATTTGAGCATTTAGGTTAGCAATTTCTGCCTCGTAAGATCTAGCATTATTTCCCATTCTGTCTATAGTAACATTAAGGGTATTCTGTAACAACTCTTCTTGATTCATTTATTTCTCCTTAATATATTCTTTACACATTTCATAAATTATACACCTTCTTGAGTGCCTGATCGCACCCTTTTTGGTGATACATTTTTTTGTTTTAACATAAACTATTCTATCTTCTCCAACATAGCATTTTTCAACTACATAAAAAAAATTGCTTTTGGTAATATTAATCCAAAACCTGTCACTCATGGATTAAGTCCAATGGTGTTGGAGCGGTGACCCTTGTTTTGCAAATGGCACATTCTGCATTTAGCAGATACTGCGCTATCTCGTACCCCTCATCAAACACCGCCTGAATAGTAAAAAGCGTTGATGCACAACTTGGACACTCTCTTGTTGGTATACCTCTAGCGTCTAGCATTCCACTTTTTGTATCGCCATATGACTCATCCATGCCACAATTTTACACTATGACATGGATGGTTGTCAATAACTATAGTCCTGCGCGAGAAAAGATTGCGTCAATCTCCTGGACATGGTGAGGGCCAAACTTTGCAGCAGCCTCTCTCTGCTTTGTCCATTCGCGGTTCATTGCACGGATAGCCTTTTCCTCTTCGCTTGTGGCGTTTGTGAAAAGATTCTCAATTGTACGCATGATTGTCTTCATGTAAATTCCTCCTTTTGGGATGTGGGATATCTTAATTATATCAAATAATAAAAGTGTTACAGATCACTGTTTTTTTTCAGCGAACTGTCAATTTGCTTGTAAAATTCTGTAAAGTCTATGCCTATCATTTTTTGATATTCATAAAATCTTTTGTTTTTTTCTACGCCAAAGATTCCTTCTTCTTTTCCTTCAAGAATTGATCTTTGAACAGACTTAGATTGATTCTCAAGATTTCTCCACTTTATTTCTCTAGCGGTATCATCTCTCTGGTTCCATATTTTTGGGTGATCTTTCCTATTATAAAAATGCCACACAAGCATTTCATTCGGTGCGTATATATCCCATCCCCTTGTATATGCTCTAAAGGCAAAACAAAGTTCTTCACCCATAAAAGAGATTCTTTCATCGTATGGAACCTCTTCTACTAAATTACCTGGGGAAAAAACATAGCCAGCCAAAATTGTGTATGATAGGTGAGGTTTTGTTTTATCAAACATAATCTCCCTGTTCCCTGCCCATTCGCTCCTGTATGTAAATACAACACTGGTCCAAGATGGATCACTCCAAAATATAGAATCATCCTGTGGAAAATATTCTTTTCCATTAGTCCATAATTGATAGGGTGCAGGAAACTGACTTAAAATAATCTTTTGATTTTTTTCTTGCAACTTTTTTGTCATTTCTATTAGTTTTATATCCCAGTCTTTAGCGAATCTCATATGTGAATCTATCTGAAAAAAGAAATCTTCTCCGTTATACATTTCCATGCATTTTTTTCTAGCGAATCCTGCACCGCGAGCATCCTTCATATGAACCTTTTGATGACTTATTTTTGCCTTATCTGAAGATATATCAGGCCACCTATTAGTATGGTCTTGATCATAAATTCCAATATGAAGACCATTTGGGTTTTTTGCTTGAGAGATAAGGCTATCAACAGTTTTCACCAACTCTCTATCTCTATAACTGGCGATAGAAACAAATATTGTCATGACAATTTCTGTCCCCCTGGAACATCATATACTGGATCTAGTGTCACATTAACACCATGTGACTCAATTATTTTTTTTACTTGAGTCATGTATATGACGCACTTAATTCTTTCTTTTTCTGACATATGTCTCCAGTGGCTCTCGTAAAACCTAAGAGCCAGGTATGGGGGATGAAAGTCATACTCAACTATATCCATCACAAAATCTGATGGAACCCTAAGAGACTTTATCTCTTGCTTCATTTTAGGTGTGTATGCTGTCATTCTTTCTCCATTGTGAGTGATTGCCAAACCTCAAACCAGTCATTTTTTTCTTTGTGGCTGTTGTGTTCTTTGTCTATCATACCATCTTTTAGATAAATGCCCCCATGAACACCCCATTCTTTTCCAGAAACTCCAACCGCAAAGCATCGGCTGTTGACGCTACATCTTTGACATAACTTATCAACACTGGCGGCTAGATCTTTTTGCTCTTCATATTTTTCAAAAAATATATTTGTGTCCATTCCTAGGCACGCTGCATCATCTTTCCATTTTTGCATATCTGTTTCCAATGTTTTTAGGTACGTTCCATCCATTCTTTCCTAATGGAAAGATTTTTTTCTTAAACCAAAATCCGTCTTTGTATACTCCATCAACAAAAAACATGGCGTTATCAGACTTAGTGTGCCTTACAACATCCCATCCGTCCCACTCCAAGTCTGAGGAGCGACTAACAATAACTTCCATTTTATCTAAATCATTAATTAACATGAACTTCCTTTTCCGATGTGTATATTACTTTTTTTATTCCAGCATTTTTTATAAGGCCAGAGCATTTTATGCAGGGCTTAGAGTCTCTATCTTCTCCATTTTTGTTTACCCTTGCAACATATATTACCGCACCTTTGAGATTTTGACCAGCCTCACGGATAGCCACTTCTTCTGCGTGGTACGAACAATCTTGCTTAATACGACCACTATCTATTACACTTGGAGGATTCCTATCTTTGTTCCATCCAGTACCTAGAACTCTACCACCCTTGACAACGACTGCCCCGTGGGTATTTCTTGATTTAGACTTTGTTGCAAAGTATCTAGCCACACTAATATAGGCATTGTCTTTATTACTTAGCATAATTATTAGTACCTAAATATTCCAGTCTCTACTCCGTACATTTCCATTTTATGAGCAAGGGCTGATGGCTTCTGGTTAGGATTAGAAAAAAAAGCAAAATAATTAAAATTATCGTGGTTTTCTTCTACAAAAGATGCGGGAACCCTATAGTATTTAATCTTTATCCCTCTTTGCTTTAGACTTTTTTCACTAACGTTACAAAATTCAGCAGTATATGAGTTTATTGATGCTGGCCCTACAGCATAAATATTAAAATTTTTGTCACTTAAATCTGAAAGAACCACTCCCATGGCACGCAGGAATGTGTTGTAGTTTGAAAACTCTTTTGTTCCTTGAACTGCAACGTTCATTAGTTTTTCCAATCTTCTATGCTATCCAATATTGTCATCATTTTATTAACATCTCTCACGTTCATGTCAAAGGCATTTACTGGCCTTGCTTCTTCTTTTACTATTTCTTCATCAACAACATCTGCCTCATAAAACATATTATTGACAACCCAGTAAGCCTTGTCTTCTACTATTGCTACCTTCAAGTATCTATCATCTTCCTCTTCGTCTTCAAAGTTATCTTTTTCATAATCATATGGATCTTCCATGTCTAACTCTTCATCTATTATAGCCACTTCTAGGGAAGAAAGCAACAGGATAAATGATAGTGGAAGAAAAGGCATCAACCTTATCAACAACTTCATGCTATTACTCCTTTGTTAAATTTTATCAGGAGTTGTCCGTTTTGTCAACGTTTGCCCTAAAAGAAAAAGCAGAACCTTCCCAGGCTTTCTTTGCTTCCTCTCTCTTAACAATCTTTCTTGACCATGAAAAACCAGCATCTCCACCCCATGCGTCCCACATAATGCGACCGTTGGATGGATTGCTAGTATTATAAAAGTCTTTGCCCTTCTTGTCAACCTCATGACGGGAGAAGAAAGAATACATACGCTTTACAGTATCAAGGGACATTGATCTACCCGCGACAATATCAGACGCTCTTCCCCATCCTACAGGAGTTCCAGCACCCTTTGCCTTACCCTCTTCCTTCCACCTTAATGCTCTGCGAGCAGCAGTTTTCATTCCAGAGGTGGGGGTATATGTGTCAGCCATTACAGAATCTCTCTCTTTATCATTGCTGGCATTGGATCAAATCCAGACCACATGCTCTTTGCGGCTCTTAAGGTTTCCATTCTGTGACCTACCATTCTTCCTGTTGGCTTTCCATCGCGGTATACCTCAATGACTACCGCTGGATTGTCGGGAGTTCCTGTAATTGTAAAGTCAGAATTTGGAACATTGTATGATCCATTTCTAATTACTCTCTTTACCTTACCCTTTGCATTTCCCCCACTTGATCCCCAAGAAACCATTTGACCAACACGAACGCTGTCGGCCTTGCTCATTCCTGGATTGCAAACTGGGCAGTTAGGGCAGTCAACGTCCATTGACTTGCAGGTTGGGCAACCACACCCTTTATACTTCTTGTCCATTTCTTCAGTAGAATACAATGCAGCCATTTGAGCCTGAGCCTTCTCTTTTGTTTCGTGGCAGCCCTCTAACTCATTAGTACCTTCTTTGAATACACCATAGCCAGAACACTGGGGGGTTCCTTGACGAATTTCCCAAGGCATTAGTTATCAAACAACCTATTCCATGCTTTTGGCCCCATCTTTCTTCCATCGGATGTTTGATTAATTGATCGATAAAATGACCTAACTGCATTTCTTGTTTGATGAAAATAATTTCCAGTTGGTCCAGCCTTAATTGCAAAACCCTTAGCAATTAGTTGTGCCTGCAAAGCCTTTACATAATCGTTTCTTTCTCCCCATTTTACGTTTTTGACACCTGGATATGGCATACCAGTTACAGGCTCGCTAACTTCGGCAATAAGATCCCCTACTGAGGTTTCAGGAACTTCTTTGCCCCCATCCTTAAATATTTCAAGATCGAACTTGGAGCCATCTCTTTGCGCTTTATCTGTGAAAGAAACGTGAATGTGTTGTGTATGTCCCCAATTACCTTTTCTCCAAACCCAATACTTGTCTCTATGAGTTCCGCTTGCAATCATGTTTTCATATACTACATATTTGAGTCTGCCGCCGTCTTTGCCCTTGCGTGCATACTCAATTAGTTGATCAGCAAATTCTCTAGCAACAGCACCCTTGCGTCCTTCTCCATCACCCATATTCTCATCAATATCAATGGCGTGAACCCACCCATCTCTATCTGGATTATGGTCGCTCTTCCTGGCTTGATGAGCCTTGTCCCCTACCCAGCCATCACTGCGCTTATCTCTACTGGGATATGCCTTATTAAGTTGATCTCTTAAGGTTACCCCTGCCTTTACTAACTTTGCCATTATAGATCCTCTCCAAAGTCTGGCTCTTGTGCCTTTGTGTAATCTTCAGGGCTGTTGGTGTCCTCTTCGCCCTTTTCTTGATTGCTAATTGGGGTAACTCCAGTCTGTGTGTTAGAAGAAAATATACTCATTTAAATATTATACCACTAATATAGGTTTTTTTTCCAAATAAAAGTTATTTCTGCCAAAGTATTTCTGTCTTCTTTATCTAAATAAGAAATTTTTTCATAATTTTCACTGTTTTCATTTAACCCTATCATAGGCTCACCGTCTTCATCAAAAACTATCTCAATCATATCTTTTGTCCATAAAGAAAAAGCCCCAGCGTTAAACTCTTGCATATGGCTTTTATATATTTCTGGAACTAAGTCTTCTGCCTCTTTTGTTAATCTATATATAGGATTTCCATCTTCATCTTTAAGTTGATATTCTAAAACCCCTAAGGCTAATAGGTATTCAATTAATTCATCGTCCAAATCTACCAACCCTCAATACCAACAGTTATTTTTCCCGTTGGCTTCCCATAGGTTAGAATCATTCTATTCATGAGGGTTCTTACACAGCATCCAGCCCTTTTATCATTTACAAAGTCTATTACTTCTCCATCAATATAGAGAGTGGCGTTGTATCTCTGCTCTGGAGCAGGCTCTATTACTATTTGCATATAAATATTATATCAGTCTTTGTCGGCAGGGCGGGGCTTGAACCCGCAATCGTATTCCCAGTTTATAAGACTGGCGGCTTAACCAATTTGCCTACCTGCCGTATTTGTCAGGAAACAACTAAAAGCGTTATTCCCCAAACTAGGAGGCCCATTGCAATGATTGTTGCAACAATAGTGCTCAAAGGAAATTCTTTCTTGTCGCTTAATCCAAGTGCTGATATGTTTGCAATAAGATTAAGTCCAAACAAAATAAGTGTTGTAATAATATATAGTGTTGTTGCAAGTCCCATTTCTTTACCTTTCTAGTATGACTCTAATTATAGCGAGTACAACAAAAGTTGTCAAGAACGTTCTCCACATTACCTCGCTCACAGCATGTTCAATCCAGCCAAATAATCTTCTATTTCTTTTGGAGCGGGGGGTGGCTCAATAAGATTCTTAATCTTTTCTTGTTCCTGACGCTCTTTCTTAGTTGCAGAACTCCATGAATGAATTTCTATTTCTTGATTTCTCTCCCTGCGGGTATGAGAGATAGCGTTATAAACTGATCCACACATAGCGTCTGCCAAGTCCTTTGACTTCTTTCTTGGATGGTCCACTTTCTTATCAGATACAATCTTTAGTTCGCTCATTTCCTCAAACAATAAGTCAATGTGTGGCAGTGCTACACGCTCTTCATAAATCAACATAGCCAGATCCTCATAATGCTTCTTGGCTACTGACAAAGTATCTGTCTTAATTCCTACCGCCTTTAGTTCCTGCTGAATGTCAAAAGATTGCCAACGGTCAAAAGTCACCAGCCCAAGATTGAATCCCATTCTTCTAAGATGAATAATCCAATTCTTTACCTCGCTAAGATCTACTGGACCTTCCTTACGAGGCTCCCACCAGGCGATAGCATCTACCACAACGAATGGAACGATTTGCTCGTAATCATTAAATGACTTTATTTCTACCCATTTTTCTACATGGCTAATTGATACAGCACACTTGTCATGCTTCTGTGCAAGGTCAGCATGAACAAAATAAACTTTGTCTGGATCAGGCTCAAAGGCTCCATCAAATCTTCTCAAATTATCTAAAGGATTCCTCAAAGTCATTGCTCTCTGTACTTTATCCTGCTGCTTGAAGAATGCGTCAGACGCAAAGTTTGGCATACATGCAAAACGCATGAGGGCATCTCCAGGATCTGTATAGAATGCTAGTTTAAAGTCATCGATCTTTCTGGTGGGGTTTACCTCCCATGTGGGACGCTTGATGGCAAACACATAAGGAATCTTGTAGGCAAGAATATGGTCCTCGTCCCATTCGATACTAAACTTATTGCCTTCCTCATCTTCTGGAAGGTCTGGGTTAAGAATAAACTCATGACTTTGAACCGCTGTTTCTTTTTCTGCAATAACATCCTCATATCTCTTGGTAATAAAGTCACCCTTATATCTAGGGAATGATAGAAGAATTACTTTTCCATAGTCTGGAAAACGTGAGTCAACAGATGCGCGGAATGCCTTATAGATAGCGTCGCCAGTCTTAGCATTCTCATTTCCTGAAACAGATTCTTGTGCAAAGCCAGAGATCTCATCAAGTACCGCCAACATAAGGTTCAAACCCTCATGGCTCTCTCGTTCTGAGTGACCAGAGTAAACAGTAATAGATTTATCAAATGTTACCGCATCTACCTTCGATTCATACTTTCCAGCAAACCATGGGGAGTGCTCAATCTTTGTTTTAAACCCCTTAAAGAATACGTTCTTGGCCTGCTGCGCGTTGATGGCAACGTTAATGAGGTCGATAGCATCTCCTGCTGGCTTACCAAAATACTTTGCAGGATCTTTTAAGCACAATAGTTTATAGACTAGGTATGCTGTTCCCACAGTTGATGTAAAATCTTTTCCACTACCCTTGCCACATTGAAGAATAACTTCGTTCTTTGTGTACTTTTTATAATGCTGTGCGGCCTCATTTTTTTCCATAAACCTTTCAAGATCCTTTTGCTGATATATCTGGCTCATGGTTTCTACCAAGGTGTATTGAATTTCTGAGAGAGGGGGCTGACCTAAATAATCTTCTGAAGTAACAAAGGTTGTAATATCTACGGGATACTCTTCAAAAGGATCATCGTCTAGAACATTAAGAAAATCGTCAAAGTCTAAACTCATAGTGTTACTGCCTCGTCTGCCCCACCATAATCAGCAAGCCTTCTTGCAACTTCATATTTACACTTATCACATTCACCAACAACATCTTTTAAGATGCCAAGTAGGATTTCTTGCTTTCTTTCTTGTTCAAGTAATTGGTCTGCCAACTCTTTGTTTTCAAGAAGTCCAGCCTTCTGAAGCATATCCATTCTTTTATTTTCAATATCAAGAATGAGTTTTAAGGCGTTTGTCTTTGCTCCAAGATTGGCTGCTAGATCTGCATCTTCAATAACTTCATAAGCCTTTTTAATTAGTTGATTATAATGCTGGTCTGCACTGGCAAGAGCCTCTTTTGCTCTAGCACGAATGGCTTCATTGTTAGATACCATACCCCGCCACTCATTAAGTAGTTTTACTACTCTGTTGCGAGGTATATCAAGTTGCTTGGCAATAGTAGATTCATCATTGCCCTTGATATACTCAGAGGCTATCTTGTTTACCTCTTCTAAATGCAATACGATATCGGTTTCCATGGGAATAATTATAGCAGCAGGGTAGGATGTTGCCACCTAATGATTTGGTTCCTACCCTGCCGCCACCTTAATAGCAGTTGTGGCCTGGATAATACCAATGCTTCTTACCGCTACCGTTTTGCCAAGCAGTATAAAAAGCACGATCTTGGTAATACCTTGACCACTTGTGAATTGGTTTATCAAACAAAGTCTTTATTTCAGCAGACAAACCATCTTTTGTTTTCTTGGATTCCTTTAACATCATCCAAACAAGCCCATCTCTCCATTGAGAGTCCAAGAATTGATAGGCTCCTCTTGCCGAGGATGACTTATTGGCAGCCCGATAAGAAAAACGGGATTCACGCTTCATAATACATTTACGAGAATTTTCCCATTTAGAATCGAACCATTTACCGCGATACAAAGATGGCTCGTAGCCCTTCATATCGTCAGCATCAGCGGAGCGAGCAGACTTATGCTCCTGGCTGATGTATACGACCTTTCCCGTCGCAGTTGGTGCAGACTTAGCATACACCGTGTCAGAGGCAATGACGGGGGAAGCAATGGTAATTGTTAGCACCATCCCCAGCATACCTCCTAGCAGTTTCGTTTTCATCTGTTTCCTCCTTGCGGCGGCAACAATATCTAGCATAACATAGTTGTCTCAATTATGCAATATTTAAATTCTAAAATTGTCTATTATGTTTCCTGTGAAATGTACGATTTCTGTGACAATTAGCACAAACTATCTCACATTTATCTATTTCTTTAAATATGTCTTCTAGTGGATGCTTGTCTAGCATTCTAGATATGCTACTTACTTTTGTTCCTCTTACATGATCAAAGTCAAGCAGGTAATATGGGAACTTTCCACCACAGTCCACGCAGCCACTTTTTTCTTTTATGTTTGCCAACATTTGCGCTATTTCTTTTTTGCGCTTGGGGGACCTTCTCTTTGGCCTTTCTTTGGAAAACAAAGACTGCTGAACGTATTTATTTTTTGCTAGGTTTTCCCCTGGCATAACATTATTATACCTGAGTCTTTTTGCGCTTCCTTCGCTTTTTGGGGAGAACCTTAATTCTATCTGTCCTAAAGGAACGGTGACCACAGTTTTGACCACGCTCTAGTTCATAGCAGTCAATCCAGTCTGTTCCCGTGTCTGTGCGACGCACATATTCCTTAAACTTAAACTTAGTTCCCCAGACACCTTTGATTTTTATAATTTCCCCAGGCTCTAGCGTTCTGCCTTCGGGGGTAGTGAATGTAGGTTCACGATGGTAAAGATGTGCTAGCGGTGGAACTACTTTCTTCCTGCGACCCATGATGGTTCTCCAACCTTTTGATCTCGTCGGTAATATAAAAGATCGCCTTCTTAAGATCCTCTATATGCTTGTCTTCATTCTTTAGTCCTGCACGCCATAGATATTTAATGGCGTTACCTATATTATAGTTCCTATGACGAACAATGTCAATACATTCAACCCCACTAGGATCGCTTGTATAGTGGGATGGATGATTTACCATGTCAGACATTTACTCTCCTATTTCTTTAAACCAAACTTCTTAAGTTGGCGGTAGATTAATTGTACGCTAACTCCACACTCTTCCGCAATAGCCTCTGGAGTTTTTTTATCACGGATATATCTTTTTTCCATATATGCTTTAGAAAGATGCAATCCTTTACTTCTCATCTTTAACCACTTTCATCCAGTTTTTTAACGCATACATTCCTATACCACATGCGTCTGCTATATCATTATCGTCTACATTTATATCAAATTCATTATTAACTGTGAATATAGTTTTTTGCTTACGTTTTTCTCTTTCCTGTGCTTTATACCAGGAATTTGATCTTCCTGGTGTTTTCCTTCTAATAAGAGATTTTTCATCAGTTGTCAACAGCCTAGTTCCAATAAATGACTGCCATGCTATTGGGGTGACCCCGTACACACTCTTGACTCCCCCCAACTTTGCTGCACCTATCAGTGCTCCCTGACTCAATGCTAGATTTGCTGCTACCTGTGGGCTGTTGGCAAAAATAGTTTTTTCAATTAAAATAACATCAACTGGGTATGCATTAAAAAATGAACTTACCTTATGTGCGGTATCTCCTATTTTTTCATATATAGTGTTTCCAGAAAATACTATTTTCCCGCAACTATTTAATTTGTGATCAACAAAGTGGGCAAACGCCATGCTTTGTGTGCTTGCATCGATTGCACAAAAGTTTTTAGGAGATTGTATCTTTGCTACCTCCGATAGCCTAGTCTTTGTCATTTTCAAAAAATCCTTTTATTTCTTTAAAAGTTTTATGTACCTTTTTTTTATTTATCATGCATATTTGACAGAATCCATTTTTGTTGTATATGCTAATTACTGTGCCGCAGCCTCCACTACAAACTTTTTTATTTTTTGATTTGTTTTTTATTTTATTAATTTGATATCTGTCATATATTTTTTGTTTTGTTGAATTTTGACGACAACTTGGGGAACAATAAATTTGATAACTTACTGAAGGATTAAATTCGTTTGCACACCAAGAACAAGTTTTCATGTCTCAAGGTACTCCAAGGGTTCTATTTTCAATTCTCCCTTATCAGCGGAAGCGCACGCCTTTTGAATTGGACATGTCTTGCACACCTTTGAGTTTGCACGATAGGTCTTCTTTGGAATTTTCTTATCCTCCCAAGCCTTGCGTACCGTTCTCATCCAATCAAAAGCATACTCTACCCATGCAAGTTTCTCTTCATCTGCCTCTACAGTAATAGCATGTAGTTCGTGTGAATTCTTATTCTCATAAAGAAGAACCCCTAACCTTCTTCCCAATATCTTCATATAAATAAGCAACTGCATGAGATGATAGTTTGGTGGCTTGGCGTGCTTGCGATATGAATAAGACTCTTCTCTCATTGTCTTAATCTCAAGAATGGGCTGTGTCTCTCCCCATTGTAGAATACCGTCAGCAAAGCCAAAAATAGGAGGATCGGAGATCATGACCTTCTTCTCTTCCTCAACCATAATTCCAGCGTCTGTAATAGCCCTCTGGATGCGTGCGTGGGCATCGATACCACTCTGCATATTTGCTGATGCGTAAGCGTCTGCATCATCTTCAAACTCTGCACCCTCAAATGCTAGATACCAGTATCGTGGGCACGCACCATTTCCATAAACGATTGTTGATGGACTAAATGATTTCTTAGTCTTAAACTCAGGCACACGATTTACTGTATATCCTTCTTCAATCTTACTAATAAGTTCCCTGGTGTCAATAGGACCAGATGGTTGCTTGTCCATTACTTGCTTCAAAAAATTCTTAGCCATAGTAACTCCCTAATTTAGCACTATACTTCAGGCTGTCTACCAACCTTTGTACCGCCTCATTAGCGGAGTAGTATAGGTTTTTCTTTGCTCTGTCATCTTTCTTTACATTTGTATAGTATGACGCTAACATCTTAAACTTGGCTGCATAAGCCTCCAGTTGCACAATAAGACCTACCGCCTTTTGCGGAGGAACATCTGGGTTCATCATTAACTTAACAATGACTCCAAGTGCGTCAGTAAGTTGATCGTCATTCATTAGTTCTGAGATCTCAGTAAATTCTGCTACCTCATTGACGAGTTCAATCGTCGTTGTCATTTTCTATTAGCCTTTCTAGTTCAGACAATTCTATCACGGCTAGCCTAGTTTTGCGACTTCCCTCTCCCAATACAAGTATAAGTGCAGGAGATTTTTGTTTGTCTACCTTCATTTGATCTGTTACCACTTTAGCCCAAACATCTTGAGATATAGAAAAGGACTTAGAGTATTCTTTTATATCGACAACATAATTATTCCAGGTTGCGTCACCCTTCTTCTGGTTCCTCCCTGAGTTTTTATGAAGCCTTGCCCCCATTCTTTTTGCCTCTCCTCGCTCACTCATTAGTAGCCCCGAACATAAAGATTGACTTTGGATAGATGTTTTTCTTGACACATCCATGTTAGGTCGTATGATTTTATATAAAACCTTGCCTGTAATACTTCTTTCTTACACTCTTGACATACAAATGTTCCTGAATATATAGAAAACTTAGGCATTAGTAACCTTGTCGATAAGAGACTCTTGAATATCAAGATCTTCTTTTACTCCAAGAATCAACTTGTCCCTGCCTTGGAATCTTTCTCCATTGACTGTATACCATGCTCCTGCTCGTTCAATGAATCCAAGAATTTCTGCTGTATCAACCAAATCAGCGATACTGTCAATCCCAATATCGTTTCCCCTGAAATAGAAATCATATTCCCCACTTTGGAACGCAGGGCTTGTCTTGCTGAACTGAACATCCCATCTAACCTTTCTTCCTACTTTTTCTTCAATAATCTTATCTCCCACATGAATCTTTCCTTTGATTGCCTGGTTGTCTGATTCAGAGGAGAACAACTTAACAATGGTTGAAGAATAGAACTTTGTAGCCATGCCCCCTGTTGGTTGCTGGCTTGTATACATAGCAGTAATGTTATTGCGAGCCTGACTGATAAGCACCAAAAGCGTTGGCTTTGTTTGATTGTTTGCATAGTTAAGCATCTTTACGGCATTGGTCATATCCTTTGCCTCCGCACCAATCTGCTTGGTGTTTTCTAGTTGCTTTAACTCATTGCTATCCTTCTCAAAGTAGACTGCTGGAAGAAGGGCAGAGATACTATCCACAACAATGATATCTGCTCCTGCTTGCATAAGATCCGTACCAACATCCACCATATCGTTTATAGTGCGAGCCGTAGAGTAGATTAGGTTGTCTGGATCTACCCCCAGAGTTCTCGCCCAATCTTCTGAATAAGACATTTCTGCATCTATCCATGCACAAACCTTTCCTTCCTTTTGGGCCATACCAATCATTTGCAGGCACAAAGATGACTTAGCAGAGGACTTTGATCCCCATATAAGAATCTGACGACCATACGGCAATCCACCCCCCAATGCCCTGTTAAGACCATATGAGGGAGTTGGCTGCTTCTCAATCACAATGCCAGTTCCAGTAGTTATACTCTTACGCAACTTTGGATTTAGTTGTGACAAAACTTCTTCTGCACTCATAACATCAGACATTAAGCAAGCACTCCATGCATCTTAGGACGAGAAACATTCTTCTCCATCTTTTCATTGATGGCCTTTGCTAATGAGTGATTGGTATATTGATCTGTACTCATACCAGCCCATAGGTCAAGGACACGAATAATAATGTCTGCTAGTTCTTCAACTACAACATCATCTCCCATCTCCTTGCGAATAGCCTCAAGAGTTTCGCTTACCTCGCTATGAACCATAGCCAACTGCTTCAGATAAAAGATAACCCTGTTGTCTTCTGTGTCTGCGTCCCAGAAGCCCTTTCTCCGTGCATTAGCGTTAAGAGTAAACGCTAAATCATCCATATCTCGTAAATACTTCATGCTTGAACTACCTCCTTTAATGTTAGCCCTCCTTCTTTTGTCTTGCCAAATTCCATCTCAAAAGCCTTGCCCTCATCTAGTCTTGTGTATGCAATAGCAAAGGCTGTAGGAAATACAACTACTGAATACAGTTCTCTGTTGTGGTCTGCCACGACAAGGCTTGCCATCCTCTTACCTGATTTCGTTACGCGAGGCTTAAAGGATAGCACATAATGCTCTTTTTCGCTATATGGCAACTGCCTATAGTTAAGAAACTTTAGTAGTGTGGACTCACTACCCTGTATATTTTCGACAGGAATCGCTTCCATGACTCTGTTAGATCCAACAAGAATAATATAAGTCTTGCCAGCCTCAATCTTAGTGTCTTCATCATCAAATACTCCAATAGATCCTGTGTTGTCTAGTATTTCTACTCTTGACCAACCTTTACCTCGCTTGATTCCTCTGACTACGCCCATCAGGATAAATACTCCATCCTCATCAAACTCATCAACGGAATTAAGGTGTGCGCGATAGTGTTGTGGAACCTCATTACTAAACTCTGGAAGATTTAGATATTCATAAAGATTCTCCCTGACCTTCTCATCGTCCCTTGGATTGTCTGAGAACGTCAATGCTCCAACGGCATTGAGAGCGTTTAGTGCTCTAGAGTTTACTCCATTTCCCTTGGTAAATGTATACTCTTCAACTTCCTTGTAAGAGTTAAATGGCCTTCCTTCAATATATCTTGAAGCGATCTTATCAGAAATGAACTTAATTGCTGCCAACCCAAAACGAATACCTTTCCCTTCAATCTTAAAATCAATATCAGAATCATTAATGTGTGGTAGACGCAACGGAATACCAATGCGCTTTGCCTCAATCAAATACTCTGTGCGAGCATCCTTGTCCTTCTCATTCTTAAGAAGGGCAAACATAAACTCTAGTGGATAATAATACTTTAGCCATGCCGTCCAGTACGAGAGCGTTGAGTAAGCGACAGCATGAGACTTATTAAAGGAGTATCCTGCGTGGGCTTCAAAATCGTGCCACATCTTTTCAGCAGCGGCCCCACCAAGTGGCCCAGTTGCGTTCCGAATAAATAACTCCTTGAATTCGTCAAACTCTTTCGCATCCTTCTTCTTGCCAATAATCTTACGGACCTTGTTTGCTTCGCCCATAGTCATACCACCAAGTTTGGTACAGGCAAGCATAACTTGCTCCTGATATAAAATTGTACCGTATGTATCTGAGGTAAACTCTTGCATTATTGGATGAGGATATACAACCATCTCCTTGCCACGCTTGCGAGCAATATAATCCTTGCCAATGGTGTTCATAGCACCAGGACGGACTAGTGCATTAGATGCAACCAATTCATCAAACTTGCTTACGCCCATCTTGACTAGGAGGTTCGTGTATGGTGTTGCTTCACACTGGAATACCCCCTTGGTAAATCCATCAGAAAGCATTGCATAGATGTTCTTATCTTCCACATCAATGGACCCTAGATCAACCTTCTTTCCTGTACGCTCTTCAATGATTGATATAGCATCATTGATTACCGTCAGGGTCTTAAGACCCAGTGCATCGATCTTAATTAGCCCAATGTCTGCCGCCTCTTCCATATCTACGGCTACTACAGGTATTCTCCCAGTAGATCCAGTAACAGAGCGTGTCTCCATGGGAGCAACCTTGGAAATGGGTGTCTTGGACGTTACAACGCCTGCTGCGTGTACTCCTGTACCACGGATACGACCACGCATCTTATCGCCATACTTTTCTACCTCAGGGTACTTCTCCCTAAACCAAGCAGTGTTCTTTGAGGTTAGATACTCTTCCCATGTGTCTACCGTCTTGAGAGCACGATTTACGTCTGCAAGGGGTATGTTGAGTGCGCGACTAACATCTCGTACAACACCCTTATCTTTGAACTGAAGGAAGGTGGCAATGCTGGCAACGTAGCGATATTGCTTTTCTAGATAATCCTTCACCTCTTCACGGCGACTGTCCTGAATATCACTATCAATGTCAGGCCAGTCATCACGGTCAATATCAATAAATCGGAAGAACAGTAGCCCATGCTTGATGGGGTCAATGTCTGTAATTCCTAGTGCATAACACAACAGAGATCCTGCTGATGATCCACGACCAGGACCGACCATGATGCCATTCTTCTTCGCCCAGTTAAGCATGTTACGAACAACGATAAAGTATGGAGCAAAATTCTTTTCCTTGATAACCGCTAACTCTTCTTCTAAACGATCAACATATTCTTGATTAGTATGCAGATTATTGGCTTCTAGGAACTCTTCTGCATACTTTCTAATCTCTGCGTCAGGGTTGCGGTGTTCGGCAGGAAGAAGATTAAGATTGCGACTGATAGTATAGTCCTCAACCTTGTCTGCAATCTCAAGGCTATTGACAAACATATCATCTCTAAACCCACCGTTGCCTTCCATAGACTCACGCATCTCTTCTGGCGATAGAAGATGAATGTCAAACTTGTTAAAACTCATCATTCGGTCATGACCGTAAAGATAATCAAGGCGTTCCATCATATCTTCATACCTCTTTGACTTCTCAAACGTGGCCTCTTTGTCTAACTTGGCATGAGTATTGAGAATAAGCATCATCTCTTGGATTTCTTTTTGATCTACCGTCGCATGGTGGCAGTCTGGCGTAACAACAATCTTGTAGCCTCCTGCATCTGCCAATTCAACAAGTGCCTCATTCATACCAGGCTGATTGTGTGGCATAACCTCTACATAAAAGTCATCGCCAAACCTATCTCCAAACCACTGAAGGTGCTGTTTGGCTACCGCAAACTCTTCTTGCTCAATTGCCTTGTTGATTAGTCCACTCATACATGCTGAAGTGACAATCAGGCCGTCACCGTACTTGTCTAATACCTCAAAGTCAATGCGGGGCTTCTTATAAAATCCCTCGTTCCACCCAATCTCGTTTAGTTTGCCAAGATTCTCTAGACCCTCATCATTCTTAGCAAGAATAACAATATGATTATAGACAAGATCAAGCGGGGCTGCTCTCTCTGACTTATCTCTCTTATCAAAGCGGTCTGCCGTGATATACCCCTCTATCCCCAAAATAGGCTTAACGCCCTGTGCCTTAGCAGCACGATACATTGGCCTATGACCAGATAGCGTGCCGTGATCTGTAATTGCAATGGCAGGCATCCCCAACTCTGCTGCCCTTGCTGAATACTCCTCTGGTGTTGCTACGCCGTCCATGAGGCTGTAATGAGTATGAACGTGAAGTGGTGCGTACAAAATATTCCTTTCTTGTAAAGGTGGGGGGAGACTTCTCTGGAACTTCAACCGTAACTCAGCAGTTAACTACAACCATCCTAAGTTTTGCGAAATCCAGCACGTTGCGACTCCCCCCACCAGCCTAATTACCAATCAATGTTAGTGGACGATGAAGTTGCTGAGGGGGTATCAAACCCTAGATAGAAAGATTCCTGCTCTGCGTAAGGAACCTCACGAACAACCTTTTCAAGATTGAATGACTCAACACCATTCCAATCAAATGGCTCTGTATCGGGGGCCGTAGGTAGCAGAACATAGGTGGTATCTGTACCAGTACCCTGACGCTTCAAACGCCATGTGAGGTTACTAACGCTACCTGTGTCAATAGCGTACTCACGAATGCTATTGAATGCAGACTGCTTTCCTACACCCTGCGACCATACTGCAACATATGGATCTTCCATGCCATCATCAACTAGCAAGTTGGTGTAATAGCGCAAACGTGGCCTCCACGAACCGCCGCGCTTACGATCTTCCATTGTTTCTTTGCGAGCCATCTCGCATCCAAAGCAGCGACCCTCTGTGTCCTGTGAGCAAACAGCCTTGCGCTTGTAGTCCTTTGGATTTGTGTGTTCTGACACTACGATAGCAAGATCGCGTGCCTCGTCAAAGTTGGGTGAATCAGAATCAAGTTCGTTAATAAAGCGAGCCTTGACTGACTGACCATCCTCCAACTTAAGCCAACGGACCTTTACTCCGTTGCTTTCGATTGCTGTGGGCTTATCAATGGCCTGTTCCATGGCCTTTAGCCCCTTCATAATTCCCATAATACTTCTCCTTATAGTAATGCAAATAATGGATCTGATATTTTTTCATTTAATTTTTGTATATCATCATCTGTCATATCTCCAATATCCTTGAAGCGTGACGGTATGTTGATAAGTGTAGCACGACTTCCTAGACGATCCAAGATCTTTTGCTGCATTCCCTTTCCTGCGTCGTCGTTATCTCCGACAACTATAGCATTATTGAAATACTTTGTCAATAGTTCTATCTGGTTTCGTGATACATTTGCTCCCAAAGTGGCTACCGCTGGTATACCGTTTTGGTCTAGACGAATGGCATCAAAAGATGATTCGACTACATACACCGTGTCATGTTTTCTTGCACGATGAAGATTAAAAAGTATCCTGGACTTAGGCAATCCTGGGGTATTTTTAAACTCTTTACCCTCTACTGACCTTGCGACAAAACCAAGCAGCACTGAGCCGTCTGGATTATGCATAGGAACAATAACCATGTCTTGATTACTTGAATATCCCAATAAAAACTTATTGACGGAATTTTCTGATAATCTTCTACCCTCATAATATCTCATAGCCCTGGGGGACTCTAGTGCCTGAGAGTGAAGCCTACGAATAAGAACCTCGTCATATGCCTTCCACTCTGGTTCTTTATACAAAGCCTTATCTATAGCACCCACAATGTCTGACTCTGTTGCCATAGAGTCAATAAATCTAATTGACTCAAAGTATGTCTTGTGTGTAACAAACATTACGAACTCTACTAAAGATTTAGATACCTGGCAAGAAAAGCAAAAGAAGGTTCCTCGTTCTTTAGATATTTCTCCCGCAGGGGTACGATGATTATCGTGAAATGGGCAAAAGATGATATAGTCAGAATCTACTTCTGATTCGATCTGGATTCCCGATCCTGTGATGACTTGCCCGATTTGTTCTGGGGTGTATAGATTGGCTTGCTGCCGTATATACCTTTCATCCATTCTGCATTCCTCTTCCCTACAAAAGTACCGTAAACAGATAATTTGAAATTGTAATGTTTGCCATTATAGTCGATTGTAAACTGTGGGTCAATATCTAGTCTTGGTGCATATCCTTGTAATTTCATTTGTGTATTTAGTATATTTATATATTCATTTTGTAATCTTGGTATTAGTGCATCATCATAGATCTGTCCATCTAAATGGAAACGCTTAATAGACCTATGCATGAAGTTTTTCATGCATTAATTATACCAGCGATTACTCAAAGTCTTTGTAAATAAACCTACCACTATCGAAATCTACCTGCACCATAAACTCTCCCAGATATCCATTGCGATTCTTCCTAAATACCGCCTCAAGAACATCGCTGTTTGGGGCACGACCAAGTGCTAGCAACCAGTCAGCATCGTAGGCAATCTGTCGTGACCATGAGGTTTGACCAAGTGTTGGAACGCTGTTCATATCAGTAACATCATCTGGTGTTGCAGAAGAGATAGCAACAATAGGAATCTGTTCTGAGATAGCAAGCAACTTCAGTTCACGACTGAGGTTCTTCATCTTAACAACCTCATTTTCAGTCTTAGTGTTTGAGGTCATAAGATTAAGATAGTCTACAAATACAATGTCTGGCTTGTACTGATCAATCTTGCCACGCAATACGCTTGGAGATACCTCACCAACACCATCGTTTGAGATGATATGAATTGCTGGCTTGTCCGTAAACTCCTTGGCGGCCCACTTTTTAAACATATCAATCTCTACTTGTCCAGAGGACAACTTACGGTGGCTCCATATACCCTGCCCAATGATAGTAAAAATACGATTACGAACCTCTTCCTCTGTCATTTCTAGAGAAATGATTAGCGGTGACTTGCCATTCTTCCACGCTTGAACAGCCAGGTACAGAGCCATCCAAGACTTACCGATAGCAGGGTAAGCAAGAAGAACTCCCAACTGGCCCTTCGTAATTCCCGCAGGGAGATAGTTGTCGAATCCTGCCAAACCTGTGTAGATTCCATGCATACCTGCCTCTTGCATCTCTCTGATGCGTTGAAAATATCCTACAGCATCATCTACGTCTGTCACATCAAGATCGCGGATATCTGCCGTTACCTTTTTTAGATTAGTTGTCTCATTAACAAGAGTGTTGAGGGCATCTGTTGATCTGCCCTCCTGAATATCCTGTGCTGCTGAACGCAACATATTCTTAATGCCGTCCTCCATATATTGAGAACGCAGTTCTGTTAGATGATGCTTGGTGGAAGCAACGTCATCAATGTAGTCGAAATCAGAGAAGTTTTGCTTAACAATATTTACTGGTGGAACAGATTGATTCTGCTCATAGTAATTTTTAACAAAATCCCAAATGTCTGTGTGCGTCCTAAGCATATTATCTACGTTTGCCTGTAGCAAAACATGGACTTGCTTATCTTTTAGTACCGCTGAAATAATCTTGTCTTCTAGATTCACCCTGACAGCCACTCCTTAGCCTTAGCACGCCTCTCAGCACGCAACTTATCATCTTCTTCTTTTGCCGCCTTAGATTGTAGCAGACGATCTATATTGTTGGCAAATCCCTTCCAAGTTGGGCGAGGATTAATGCTAAAGTAATATTCCATAGAATCATAAATATCTTCAATAGGAAATGACTCAAGGAGTGCGTCTGCTGCCCACTGCTCATTATATTTATTCATGTTTGGTGCAGGTAGCCCATTAACCTTACAATGCTTTTCGTACCTGCTCAAAACAGCGAAACGATTTTTCCTGTCAGCCATCAGTCTGCCTTAGTGTGAGAAACTACGACTGTCATACAATACACATCATCATCCATATAATGACCAGATTGAGAAATTAGATTTACGAAATCTGTATTGTTAAGCAAATTTCCCATCTGCCTAAAAGCCTCCGCCTCTGTTTCTCCATAGGAGCACAACACCGAAACCTTTTCATTAGAAGCAATGTATGCATTATTGATGGACTTATTAGAATCATAAAATTCTACCCAAAAATCATCCATTACTCAAGTTCCTCTTTTGCCTCCTGCAACTTTTCAATAAGTTGCTCTTCCACAAAAGAATAAACACGATCAGAAGCGTCTTTTGTAGACTCTCCTTCACGAACGTAGTCCTCTACTTGACAATCAAGGCGTAGGGACTGAAAATTGCCAGTATTTAATGTATAGCCCAAAGACCATTGGACTTTTGTGGGGTCCATTTAACCACCCTTCATATTGTTTCGGAAAATATTGGAATGAAGTTGCCATCTTCATCTTTTGTATATAGGAGTATACCATCACCCATGGCTGCACGCAACTCCTGTTCTGTAGGTGTTTTATTATTTGTTATAAGGCCATCTTTCCTTGGCTGCCCCTGATGAATCATGGACATTGCCCTTCTAGCCTCCATGATAACATCTTCTGAGTAATAAGATGTGTAATGAAATGCTCTCTTGCCCCCTGGCAATTCACCCGTAGGCTCTGGTATTGCACCTCTTTTTACTAGTCTTGGAATATGCTTCACATGACAGTTTAGAAGTTGTGCTGTTTCTTTG